>Ga0187774_10000669_pt1 | contig 11931 bp, 7 predicted proteins | sample 0216_BV02_MP05_2_FD_133152 | JGI IMG/M metagenome (GOLD analysis project Ga0187774, IMG submission 133152) | Tropical peat soil microbial communities from peatlands in Department of Meta, Colombia - 0216_BV02_MP05_20_MG | ecosystem: Environmental > Terrestrial > Soil > Wetlands > Peat | place... | reverse complement strand
TAATGGGGCTTCGTCTTCAGGGTCAAACTGCGGCCCAAACAACCCTGCGCTGATGCAAGCAGTGCAGTTGCGGATTTCAGTGATGCACGCTGCTGATCCATCGAACCAGCAGAGAATACCGGTAGACCTGGTGACCACATCGGGAAGCGGCCTCGATCCTCATATCAGCCCGGCTGCTGCTGAATATCAGGCGCAAAGGGTGGCTATGATCCGCGGAATAGATAAAGATATGGTTCTTGCCTTAATCGCGGCTTATACTGATAAGAGACAATTCGATATTCTCGGTGAGCCAACTGTTAATGTCCTTAAGTTGAATTTGGCGCTGGATGAACTCCAGCAGAAGATAAATAAATAGAGGAGATAATAAAACATGAAAAGAAAGATTGCCATAATCCTCATTGTGATTTTGCTTTTCACGTCTGTCAGCGCACCTTTAGCCGTTTTTGCTGTTTCCTATCCGCCTCCTCCCTTATACCATCGCCAGAATAGGGGCGAAATGGTCATGAAGGTAGGCCAGACAGTATACATGTTTCATAGCGGCACAGACGATGTAAGAAAAACAATCCATGCCAACGATATCCTTACCGTTTACAGAATAAACCCATCATGCGAAGTAAATCCTGTAGGAATAATTAAGGTATTATCCTATATCGGAGAAACCTATATTAAGGCTGAAGTCCTTGAAGGAGAGATCATGCCTGACGACATTGCGAAAAAGGGAAATGTTTCGTGCCTCGTAATCTCGGCAGGTATGTGTAATCCTTAGCCCGAATAATGCAGACATTGCTCAAAAGTTTGTTAGACCCAAATTTTATAATCCAATGACTTACTGGCAGGGCACAGTATTTTCGCTCATTCTCGCCCCGATAAGATCGGGGCTCCGAGGCTTTTGCCTCACCCCCTCATATCCCCCCTTGGTAAGGGGGGGATGAAGGGGGGTGGATTGGACTATCGGCAAAAGAAACCGCTCAAATATTATGCCCTGCCTTTTACTTAGTTTATGAATAATGTACGCTAAGGTATCGAAAAATAAATTTTTTCACAACATCTACATTATTGAATTGCATTATTTAGTTAGTCAATTTGCTTGCGTTTCTGAAAAGTGCGAAAATATAAGTAAGCATAGGGTCAAAGAATGGAAGAACGACGGCTAAGTCCTGAAGTGCTTTTAGAGCAGGTAATGAAGGAAGAGGAGCACGAGCGCAAGGGAAAATTGAAGATATTTTTTGGCGCCGCTCCTGGAGTTGGTAAAACTTATGCCATGCTCGAAGCAGCCCGTCAGAAGCAGGCCGAGGGGGTCGATGTGATAGTGGGATTTGCAGAGACCCACGGCCGTTCTGAAACCGAAGCACTTCTTGAAGGACTGGAAGTACTTCCACGCCTTTCGATTGAATATCGAGGTGCCACTCTCTCGGAACTCGACCTTGATGGAGCGTTACTCCGCAAACCGGTACTCGTCTTAGTGGACGAGTTGGCGCATACAAATGCACCAGAGTTACGACACAAGAAGCGCTGGCAGGATGTCTTTGAGCTTCTTGATGAAGGAATAAATGTCTACACCACGTTGAATGTGCAACATCTGGAAAGCTTGAATGATGTTGTCGCACAGATTACAGGAATAGTCGTCAGGGAGACCTTGCCAGATTCTGTTCTTGACCGTGCTGACGAGATAGAACTCATAGACCTTCCTCCTGAGGAACTCTTGCAGCGGCTCAGGGAAGGAAAGGTGTATGTAGCTGATTTGGCTGAGCGTGCGAGAGAAAATTTCTTTCGCAAGGGTAACTTGCTTGCTTTGAGAGAGCTTGCCCTGCGCCGTACTGCTGAAAGGGTAGATGCGCAGATGCAGGACTACCGGCGCATCAAAGGAGTAAAGGAGGTTTGGCCGGCTGCTGAGCGGATCATGGTTTGTGTAGGAGCTAATCCTCGTTCGATCCGCCTGATCCGAGCAGCTAAGCGTATGTCTGCCGGCCTTCGAGCTGATTGGATAGCTGTTTACGTCGAGGCTCCGACAGCGGTGAAACCGTCAGAGAGTGATCTCAGACAACTTGCGGAACATATGCGATTAGCCGAAAGCCTCGGGGCAGAAACAGTAACTCTCTCTGGACATAAAGCCAGCGAAGAAATATTGAATTATGCCCGTACAAGAAATGTAACCAAAATCATTGTCGGCAAGCCTGCCCATCCTCGCTGGAAGGATAAGCTTTTCGGTTCATTGCTCGATGAGGTAGTGCGTGGTAGCGGAGATATAGATGTTTATGTTATGTCAGGCGACGTAGGTGAAGCTATACCAAGACTTGCGGCGAAGCCGGCACCTCAGAAATCCAATATGGCAGAATGGCTTCTAAGCGTTGCAATTGTCGCTGCCTGCACCGGCATTGCTGCTTTAATGTTTTCATATTTCAGTTTGGTAGATCTTGCCATGGTCTATATACTTGGCATCATGATCGCTGCAAGTCGTACCGGCAAGGGACCATCTCTTTTAGCAACGCTACTCAGTGTAGCTTCTTTTGATTTCTTCTTTGTTCCTCCTTACTATACCTTTGCAGTCAGCAATGTAAGGTACTTCGTGACCTTTATTGTGATGTTTATCGTAGCCTTTGTCATCAGCAGATTGACATTGCGGGTGCGTGAACAGGCGAATGCTGCCAGGCTGAGGGAAAGAAGGACAGCAGCTCTTTATAACTTGAGTAAAGAACTTGTACATAAGCGAGGAATCAAAAACTTAAGTGCGATTGCAATAAAACATATTAGTGAGGTCTTTTCGAGTAAGGTTGTTGTATTGTTACCCGATGAGAAGGGCAATCTCTCAGTATCAAGTACTGGTACTGAAACCTTCGCTCTCGATCAGAGGGAATTGAGTGTCGCCCAGTGGACGTTCGACCACCGTCAGCAAGCTGGATTGTGGACCGATACCTTACCAGGGGCAAAAGCACTGTACTTGCCTCTTTTTACTTCATCGCGGACGGTTGGTGTGCTTGGTATCCTGCCCGAACTTTCTACGGCGATATTTGATCGGGAACAAATCCATATTCTGGAGAGCTTTGCAAACCAGAGTGCTATGGCGATTGAGAGAGCGCTTCTTGCTGAAGAGACACAGGCAGCTCTCCTTAAAGCGGAAACTGAAACTCTGCGTAATCTTCTGCTCAGTTCTGTTTCTCACGATTTGCGTACTCCTTTAGCAGCAATAACAGGAGCCGCAACTACGCTGCTTCAGCGGGACATTAACTTAGATAGAAACAGTCAGCAGGAACTTATGAGGACAATTTATGAAGAAGCGGAGCATCTGAACGCGATTATACGTAATATTCTCGACATGACCCGCTTAGAGTCTGGAGCTATAACTGTCAAAAAGGAATGGCAGTCTCCCGAGGAAATAATTGGAGCCGTGCTCGACCGTTTTTCCGAAAAACTGAAAGATCATCCTATCTCTATAAATCTTCCCTCTGACTTGCCTCTCGTTCCCTTTGACCCTCTTCTAATCGAGCAAGTTCTTATGAATCTGCTGGATAATGCAATAAAATACACACCCCAGAGGACCCCGTTAGAACTTTACGCGTCGGTTAAAGGAGATGACTTACAGATAGAACTGGCAGATCGTGGGCCGGGCATTCCGAAGGGATACGAAAAGAGAATCTTTGAGAAGTTTGTCAGGGGTTCTGCTGTTAGAGGTGGCGGCATTGGCTTGGGGTTGACTATCTGTCGTGCTATCATTAACGCCCACGGCGGACATATCTGGGCTGAAAACCGGTCGGAAGGCGGTGCAGTATTTCGCTTTACCCTGCCTATAGCCGGAAAACCGACTCTGCCAGAACCAGAGGATGCTTGATAATAGATAAACCGAATAATGCAGAGATTGCTCAAAAATCTGCATTATTTAATTACATTATTTGGGGTAATGGCAATGAAGGACAATTCGGTAGATAAAGGGCTAATACTTTTAATTGAAGATGAACCCCAGATGCAGCGTTTATTGCGGATAGTTCTTCAGGGTCATGGATTCCGTCTTATTGAAGCTCAAACAGGACAAGAAGGTCTTATGCAGGCCGCTACGCGTCTGCCAGATATAATATTGCTCGATCTGGGACTGCCCGATATTGATGGGTTAGAGGTGACCAGAAGATTGCGGGAGTGGAGTGACGTTCCGCTAATAGTTATTTCTGCACGTGAACAGGAGCAGGATAAGATCAAAACGCTCGATGCTGGTGCCGATGACTATTTGACGAAACCCTTTGGTGCAGGCGAACTCATGGCACGGATTCGTGTTGCCATGCGTCATAAGGCAATTCAGGATGCTGGGCAACAAGAATCAGTCTTCATCCTCGATAATCTTCGAGTCGACCTATCACAAAGACAAGTATTTTTGAGCGAGAAGGAAGTTCACCTGACTCCAATTGAATATAAGCTTTTGACTGTGCTCGTTAGAAACGCTGGCAAAGTTGTTACACATAGTCAACTACTGAAAGAGGTATGGGGACCACCTTATCTGAAGGAGACCCAATATTTACGAGTCTATATGGCACAGCTACGTCATAAGCTTGAAGCAGATTCTGCAAGACCTCGTTTCTTGATAAACGAGCCTGGTATCGGATATAGACTTAAGATAGATTTTGAAGAAAAAAAGTCTTAGCATAAAGCGGATTAGTATTAGATAAGTATCAACATGGACATATTAACCAGAAGATTTACTGTTTTTGGGAATGTACTTCTATCGCTATTAATTCTTATTTTGCCACTTCTTATAGTAAAACCAGTTTCTCTGAGGGCAGGGGAGAAATATCCTCACAATACAATAATCCACCATGACTTAAAGATTCAGTTTGATCCAGAAGAGCACCGTCTTGACGCACAAGACACGATTACTCTTCCAGAAAGTCATCCTGCGGAATTACACTTTTTCCTGCATGAAGGATTTGAGCTCTCATCACTAACCCCCGGTGTAAATATTGTCCGTGAAAAAATAGAGTCAAAGGAAGTTCTACTTGAATCCTACAGGATAAAACTTTCTCCTAATTTAAAGTCCTTTGTAATCAAATATAGTGGTAATATTTATTATCCTCCCGAACAATACGGTAAGGAAATTGCACGGGGTTTTAGAATGACACCCGGGATGATTTCAACAGATGGTGTATATCTTTCCGGTAGTACGTTCTGGTATCCGGAATTTGATGGAGAACTGTTGACTTTTAACGTTGATGTTGAACTACCTCACAAGTGGGATGCAGTAAGCCAGGGAGAGCGCACACGTCATGACCTCAAAAAAGATAAAACCTTTGTACGCTGGGAATCACCAGAACCTCAGAATGAAATTTTTTTAGTAGCCTCACAGTTTACAGAATATACTCAGCCTGCCGGTAGGATTTCGGCTATGGTTTTTCTTCGCACACCGGATAAAGAACTGGCTGCTAAATATCTGGATGCTACAGCACGTTATATATCAATGTATGATAAACTGATCGGGCCGTATCCCTATAAAAAGTTTGCCCTTGTAGAGAATTTTTGGGAAACTGGTTTAGGGATGCCCTCCTTTACTTTACTCGGTCCGAAGGTTATTCGCTTTCCTTTTATAATTAACTCTTCTTATCCTCATGAAATCCTCCATAACTGGTGGGGAAACAGCGTTTTTACTGACTTCGAGTCTGGAAACTGGTCAGAAGGATTGACGGCTTATCTTTCAGACCATCTCATTAAAGAGCAACAGGGAAACGGAGCAGAATACCGTATGGAAACTCTTCAGAAATATACGGATTATGTTTTAACAGGCCGAGATTTTCCTCTCACTGAGTTTCGATCTCGTTTCAGCTCTCCCTCTGAGGCAATAGGGTATGGCAAATCTCTTATGTTTTTTCATATGCTCCGTCAGGAGCTTGGAGATAAGACTTTCGTAGCAGGGCTTCAGGACTTCTACCATGAGAACAAGTTTAAGTTTGCTACCTTCAATGACCTGAAAAAAAGTTTTGAAAAAGTTTCGGGGAAGAATCTTGGTATAGAGTTCGATCAGTGGATAACGCATCCTGGTGCACCAAAACTAAAATTGAGCAATGTCAAATCAGAGAGTGAGGGAGATAAGTATGTTCTCAAAGCGCTTATTGAGCAAGTGCAACCAGGGGAGACATATCATCTGCGCATACCCGTAGCAGTGACTATGGAAAGGCAGGAGCAGGCTTATCAGACCGTGGTAGTTATGGATAAGAAATACCTTGAACTTACACTGCGTCTGCCCTCGCGGCCTTTGAGGCTTGATATAGATCCTGAGTTTGACCTATTCCGTAGGCTTGACAGAGAAGAAATTCCGCCTGCACTGTCACAGGCTTTAGGTGCGAAAAAAATGCTTGTAGTCCTTCCATCAAATGCGAATGAGACGCTACTTGATGCATATAAGGAGTTTACTAAAGTCTTGGGCGGTTCTGGTCCGGATACAGTAGAAGTGAAGTTCGATAAGGATGTAGGGAGACTCCCGTCAGATTGTGCAGTTACTATCTTAGGGTGGGAAAACCGGTTTCTCAAAGAGACACTCTCAGCTCTTTCCAAATATGAGATATCTATAGACAAGCATGAGGTAAAAATTGGAAAGAACAATATTCCTCGAGAAAAACATTCATTGGTATTTACAGCGTGGAATCCGGAAAATAAAGATAAGGCTTTCACATTGATTGTATCAGATCTGGCCGAAGCCCTCCCAGGTCTTAGCAGGAAACTCCCTCATTACAACAAATACAGCTATCTTGTTTTTGAGGGTGATGAGCCTTCGAATGTAATCAAAGGTCGTTGGCCGGTTCTTGATTCACCAATGACAGCATTTTTGCCTTCTGAGGAAGGAAAGATTACAAAGGTAGAGATGGGGAAATTGGCTCCAAGGAAACCCCTCGCAAATCTTCCACCTGTTTTTTCAGCAGAGCGGATGATGGAAACAATCAGATTTCTTTCGAGTGAAGATCTTAAAGGACGTGGATTGGGCACCAAAGAGCTTGACCGGGCTGCTGATTTCATTGCAGCGAAATTTCAGGAGGCTGGTCTCAAACCTGCTGGAGAGAAAGAGAGAAGTTATTTCCAGATATGGAAGGACCCTGAGCTCAACATAGAGATGAAAAATGTGATAGGCATAATACCTGGGAAGAAGTTAGAGCTATCTGGCCAGAGTGTAGTAGTTGGCGCTCATTATGACCATCTCGGCATAGACGGCCCAGGCGTAAAAGCAGAAAATAGGGGTGAGGTTCATCCTGGTGCTGACGACAATGCAAGCGGGGTTTCAGTGCTTATAGAACTTGCTAATTTGTTCGGCAAGAGCCCTGATCCTGATCGCAGCATTGTCTTTGTGGCATTTACTGGAGAAGAGGCTGATAAGAGAGGATCAAAGTATTATGTAGCCAATGAAAAGCAATATCCTGCAAAAAAGTGTATAGGCATGATCAACCTTGATACGGTAGGACGTCTTGGTAAAAAGAGATTGCTTGTTCTTGGAGCCGGTTCTGCTAAAGAATGGGTACATATTTTCAGAGGAGCAGGGTTTGTAACAGGTGTTGAAATTAAGGCGGTGACTGAGAGACTGGACTCAAGTGATAATATAAGTTTTGAGGATGTAGGTATACCGGCTGTGCAGCTCTTTAGCGGCCCCCACCTTGATTATCATCGTCCGACAGACACAGCAGATAAGATAGACCCTGATGGACTTTTAAAAGTTGCTTCTGTAGCAAAGGAAGTGGTTGAGTATCTCGCAAGTCGAGAAGAGCCATTGACTGTTACAGTGAAGACTGAAGAAAAAGCTGATATCACTCCGAAGAAAGAGAGAAAAATCAGTCTCGGCATTATTCCTGACTTTGCCTATAGCGGTGAAGGATGCAGGCTTTCCGGCGTAGTGCCTGGTTCTCCTGCAGAGGCCTGTGGATTAAGAGAAGGAGATGTGATTATACGAATAAACTCTAATGCTGTTAACGGCCTCAAAGACCTTTCTAATATTCTCAAATCACTAACCCCCGGGAACAGAATCTCTATCACCTTTCTCAGAGGCGGTAAGGAGATGAAGGTTGAGGCAGAAGTAGTGGAGAGATAATCAAACCCTCAACTCGCTTATAAAGAAATAAATAGAGAAAGAAATAAGGAGTACTCCGAAGAGCAGCTTGATAGTCTTTGATTTAGTTTTGATATCCATCCTTGCTCCAATGTATGCCATGGGAGCAACACCAATGCCCATAGCAGCACTTGTTGCCAGATAAATATGTCCAAGATGATAATGTATAATACTTCCCGGGACAGACATTACAGCCACTGTGAGAAGTGAGGTGGCGATAGCCTCCTTTATTTCCATACGAAATAATAAAACATAGGTCGGAACAAAGAATATACCACCTCCATTAGCGAGGATCCCCGATAAAAGCCCTATGACAGTGCCAACAGTAATTATAGAGTAAGTATTAGAGGAAGAACAAATCTTTTCTGTGCAAAAAATCTTTTCTATCACATTGTTATAAAAAAAATCTATCCCCATAAAAAAGAGTATAACTGCAGTGAAGAGCATTAAAAACTTTCCCCCAATATACGCTGTAAGGTAAGACCCTGCAACTATCCCTGGGACTCCTCCAAGGAGACTGTACAAGGCAATCCTGAAATTTACAAGATGCTCTCTTTTATATGCAAATGATGCTATGGTGGCTGTTAATAAAGTCAATGGTAGGGGTGTCCCGAGAGCAATATAAGGTGGAAGGTTAAGAAATGTCCTCAATAACGGAGTATCAATACTACTGCCTCCAATGCCAAAGAATGCAGATATAAACCCTGTAAGACATCCAAGAATAACTGCTTTAAAAGACATATTATTTTCGCTGAAATCTTTTATGCATTTTCAAAACGTCATTATCCATTTTTAATTACTGTTAAACTTTTTCCTATATTTTCCTTTCAGGATAGAATCTTTAGCAACGATATTATATATTACTGTAGTGCTTATCTTGTAGAATTGTGATGAAAAGAAAAAGTACACATAGAAGCTAAGAACATTCAAGACTCCTGCTCTCCGTTAATTGCTTCCAGTACCCCAAACCTTTACAGTTTGATATAATATTACATATTTCGCCCGGGAAAAAATATGGGTAAGAGTACAGCTATACTTAAATGGTTATTATTGGCAGGAGCGGTCTATTTCTCGGCGATCGCAATTGTACATATGTTCAGGATTAAGATCCCGTTATTATTTATGTATTACGACGTACCCTCCTATGGATACCAGGACAGGATCATTTCTTTTTTGTCATTCGGTTGGTCGGTCTTTCTGTTTATGGCGTCTATTGACCCCACGAGGAACCGGGACGCAGTTAAAGCGATTGTAATTGCAGGCCTCGCCGCGATCTTCGGCCTAAATATCATAAACAGCATCACCGATTTTCGTGCGCTGTCCCCAGATATTCATCCGGCGGCATTCCGGATAGAGGCGCTCGGGCTGAGTCTTTATGTGGCTGCATTGATTTTGTTCTATTTTCTTGCCAAAGGAGAAAACCGGAATAGGTAGCGTGTTCTTCCCGCATTTTTCACTTCATGGAATAATAAAAAAATTGTAGATTATAACTGGTAATCTGGAATAGAGAAGACATTCAAATGACAAGAGAAGAAGCATGGGACATACTTGTATCGCTTGGTGCTGTCAGTGGGGAGATGCCTTCTGGACCATGGGATCTCCGTGGAGTCAATCTCCGTGGAGTCAACCTCCGTGAAGCCAATCTCCGTGGAGCCAACCTCAGTGGAGCCGATTTCCGTGAAGCCGATCTAAGCGGAGCCAATCTCAATAGAGCCAATCTCAATAGAGCCAATCTCAGTGAGGCCGATCTCCACGAAGCCATTATCCGTGTAGCCAATCTCAGTGAAGCCGATCTCGTTAGAGCCGATCTCAGTGAAGCCGATCTCAGTGAAGCCGATCTCAGTGAAGCCGATCTCAGTGAAGCCGATCTCAGTAAAGCCGATCTCAGTGAAGCCAATCTCAGTGAAGCCGATCTCATTGGATCCGATTTCCATGGAGCCAATCTCAGTGAAGCCAACCTCAGTGGAGCCGATCTCAGTGAAGCTACTTTAATCAATACAAATTTAACAAAAGCCGTGCTTAATGGTGCCTGCATAGATAATGCAAACCTTTCTGAATGGATCATTAAGGATATCGTGTGTACTCATCTTATTGAAGGAAAAGGTTTTGCTGAGAGAAAGATTCAATTTGATCTGTATGAATTTGAAAAAAAGTATACATACATTCCAAAGATAGTTGAAATGATTCTAAATATACCTTTTACTGAGTCAGCAAGTTTAATAGGAAAATTCATAGTTCAATCAATTAATTACTGTGAAAAATCTTCAGTAATAGGCTTAAAGGGTGTAGAAGCAATAGCTGACTACGATACTAAATTTACATTTATTGTTCATGATGATGGTTTTTTCGAAACTAAAAGGGATAAAATCCAGACTATAAAGGGCGCATTAAATGAATATTTTAAGGAAAAACCGTTAGAAAAGGGAAAAGAAGTTTTCTGGGATCCTTTAGAAGATGAAACCAATGGTTTGATAAGTACAAGAGAGAGCATTCCTATACCCTATACACCTTATCAAATCAATCCAAAAGTTGTAAGAGAAAGAGCAATTGAATTTTATATTAAGATGGGGAAGTTGGGAGAGGCTATACATAATATAATATGCAAGACTTTTAGATGAGCATTTTTTCCATGTCTTAACTTCATGTGTTTAGTAATTCATTATAAGTTATATCATTAACTAATGATTTCTTTTACCGAGATTCCAGTAACTTGAACCAGGGATAATCATATGGCTAATACCGGAATCTCGTTTTAAAGATCCAAAAAGGTAATAGCTTCAAGTGCCACCTCCAGTCATTCTTGGATGTGTTAAGGTCTCAGCAATCATCCTTGCAAAATCAGAGAGTGTCTCATCCCTTGCTCCAAAGATCACATAGGTATCCCATCTGTAAAGCATCTTTAAAATGTCATTTCTTTCTTCGATGACCTCAACAGATTTACCTTTGTGCTTTATACCATCTTCAATGTCCTGGCTTGAGATATCTTTGGTTGCTGTTCCTCCGGCATAAAAAATTGGCAGAAGGATAAGATAGTCAGAATCATCGAGGTTTTGAACAAACGCCTCAATATATTCCTTTTTCATCATCCTTGTTGGCCCGAAGCCATGTGGCTGAAAGATATAGCAGACACCTTTTTTGATATTTTTCATTGCTTGCATTAAACAAAAGATTTTGTGAGGATTGTGAGCATAGTCGTCAATCACAAGGTATTTTCCATCGTTGAGATAAACATCAAATCTTCTTTCTATGCCTTGAAATTCATGAATTGCGCTTGCAATATCTCTAATAGAAATCCCCATTTCAGCAAGTATGGCTATACAGGAAAGGGCATTATAGAGGTTGTATTTTCCGGGAATGGAGAGTGTGAAACGAACACCCTGTAAAGAAAAGTCCGTGCTGAATGGGTTATATGAAATCTCTGTTGCCTTGTATTTTGATGGATAGTCTATAGAAAATGTGACGGCATCTTTATTTATGATGTTTTTGAGTTTCTGATCATCAGCATTTATGGCAATCATTTGAACTGTATTCTTAATGATTGTCTTAAACATCTCAGCTGTCACATCTACAGTATGGTGGTCAAGCTGAAGGTTTAAGAGTATCAGATGCTCAGGTTTATATTTGGTAATTGTATCATCTGACTCGCATGCCTCTATGATAAGAATATTGCTGTCTCCAGCTAAAGAATTGCCGGGGTGGTTTTCGGTTTTGAATTGTTTTACCCTCCCTCCACCAATAAAATTTGGCTTCAGTCCAAGCCCTTGCATAAGGAATGCGAGCATCCCGGCACTTGTTGATTTCCCGCTTGTTCCAGCGACAGCAATTGTCTTAAATTCTGATGCAAGCTCTGCAAGGTATTCCGGTCT
>Ga0187774_10000668_pt1 | contig 11933 bp, 10 predicted proteins | sample 0216_BV02_MP05_2_FD_133152 | JGI IMG/M metagenome (GOLD analysis project Ga0187774, IMG submission 133152) | Tropical peat soil microbial communities from peatlands in Department of Meta, Colombia - 0216_BV02_MP05_20_MG | ecosystem: Environmental > Terrestrial > Soil > Wetlands > Peat | place... | reverse complement strand
GAATGCCTGATGAATGCGCAGGGGGAGGATGTCGTGGCCGGGATCCGGACGCCGCTGCCGATCGAAGCCCTGGCGCGGACGGTACCGTTGGCCTATCGCGAGCTGTTGCGCGTCTTCAGCAAGTTGGAACGCCACTACCGGGATATGTTGGATCTGGAATTCACCATCCAGGAAGGTAAACTCTATATGCTCCAGACCCGCGTGGGTAAACGCACCGGGGTGGCGGCCGTCAAGATCGCGGTCGATATGGTCAAGGAAAAACGAATCACGAAAGAGGAGGCCATTCTTCGCGTCTCACCGGATCAGATCGCCCAGTATCTATATCCAATCTTCGATTCCAAATCGGAATTGGCTGCCCGTTCCGTCGGCAAGGGATTGCCGGCTGGCCCGGGCGCCGCGGCAGGAAAAATTGCCCTGACCCCGGACAAGGCGGTGGAGATGCGTGCGAACGGTGAGCGTGTGATCCTAGTCCGGCGCGAGACCAGCCCGGATGACATTCAAGGGATGGATGCGGCGATGGGGTTTCTCACGGCCAAAGGCGGCATGACCTCCCATGCGGCCGTCGTGGCGCGGCAGATGGGAAAAGTCTGCGTGGCGGGCTGTGAAGCGGTCGAGGTCAAAGAGTCCCAGCGAATGGTCAAGATCGGGCCGGTCACACTCAAAGAAGGCGACTATCTTTCGCTCAATGGTTTTACCGGTCAGGTCTACGGTCAGGATTTACCGGTCGTGTCTTCCGAAGTGATCCAGGTCATTCAGGGAAAAATGAAGGCGCAACAGTCCCAGAAGTACCGATACTTCGCCACGCTTCTGAGTTGGGCCGACCGGGTCCGGCGTCTTCAAATTCGGGCCAATGCCGACATCCCGGATCAGGCCAACATCGCGAGGGGATTCGGCGCGGAAGGGATCGGTCTGTGCCGTACGGAGCATATGTTTTTTGAGGAGGACCGCATCCCGATCATGCAAAAGATGATTTTGTCCCGGACCCGAGAGGAACGGGAGCAATATTTGAACAAGCTGCTCCCGCTTCAGAAGGCCGACTTCCTCGGCCTGTATCGCGAGATGCAGGGCTATCCGGTAACCATCCGGCTGTTGGATCCCCCGCTGCATGAGTTTCTTCCCAAGCGCGAGGAGTTGATGGTCGAGATTGCCCGACTGGAAGGGAATAACGGTGATCGCACCTTGTCTGACCAGCAGGCCGATCTGCTGGATGAGAAGCGAAGGCTCCTGGCGCGGGTCGAAGAGCTGCACGAATTTAACCCGATGCTGGGTCTCAGGGGATGCCGATTGGGAATCACAATGCCCGAGATTACGCGAATGCAGGTTCGCGCCATTTTAGAGGCAGCCTGCGAGATCGCGCGCGAGGGGAAAAAGATCGTGCCGGAAATTATGGTGCCGCTGGTCGGGATGGTGACCGAGATGAAGGCCCAGAAGGACTTGGTCCGAAAAACTGCAGATGAGGTGATCGAGCAACATGGCGTCCGGCTCAAATATCTGGTCGGCACGATGATCGAACTTCCCCGAGCGGCCGTCACGGCCGGCGAGATTGCGAAAGAGGCCGAGTTTTTCTCGTTCGGGACGAACGACATGACACAAACGACCTACGGTTTTTCCAGAGACGACGCGGCTAAGTTCATCCAGTTTTACATGACGACCGCCGATCTCTGCCCCAACTGCCACGGCTCGGATGTGGACAAGAAGACGAACACCTGTCGGTCGTGCGGATTTGTGATCACGGAGCAGCCGGGCAATATCATTGAGTTTGATCCGTTCGCCACGTTGGATCGAGAGGGTGTCGGTTATCTGATGCGCCGGGCGACCTGGGACGGACGGAATACCCGAAAAGACATCAAACTCGGGATCTGTGGCGAGCACGGCGGCGATCCGGCATCGATCGAATTCTGCCACCAGATCGGCCTGGACTATGTGAGCTGCTCACCGTACCGAGTTCCGATCGCGCGCCTTGCAGCCGCGCATGCCGTGCTGAACAACCGGAAAAAGAAAAACGAGAAAGACATTTGATTGTGATTCGTCTCCTCTGATTCCATCCGCCTGAGCTGCTGGGTTCAGGCGGATTTTTTTGTTTTCTTTTTAAATCCAGAAAAGTCTGATACAATACGTCCCGTTCATTCATGGCGAAAAGGATGTCGCGTGACGGACGAAGTCTATATGCGGCGGGCCCTGGAGTTGGCCGAAAAGGGCCGGGGCCGGACGAGCCCCAATCCGATGGTCGGGGCCGTGGTGGTCAAATCCGGTCGAATACTGGCCGAAGGGTTTCATCGTCGGGCGGGAGGACCCCATGCCGAGGCGGTGGCTTTAAAGAAGGCCGGCTCCCGAGCCGAAGGGGCCACACTCTATCTTAACCTCGAGCCCTGCAGCCATCTCGATAAACGGACCCCGCCCTGTGCTCCTCTCATTATTAATCGTCGGATCCGACGAATCGTCATCGCCATGCGGGATCCCAATCCCAGAGTGAATGGGAAAGGAATTGCGCAACTGCGTCAAGCCGGTGTTCGGGTCGTAGAAGGAGTCATGAAGCGAGAGGCCCTTCGGCTCAACGAGGTCTATATCAAGTACCTCACAACCGGCAAACCGTTTGTGGTCTCAAAAACCGCAATGAGCCTGGACGGCAAGATCGCCAACGCGAGAGGCTCAACCACTTGGATCACGGGAGAGAAGGCTCGGCGGGAAGCCCACCGCCTCCGAGATCGGTCGGACGCCATTCTGGTCGGGGTACAAACCGTGTTGACGGATAATCCCAGGCTGACCACCCGTCTTCCGGGAATGAAAGCCCGCGACGCGCACCGCGTGATTTTGGACAGCACCTTGAAGATCCCGCCAACCGCTCGTCTCTTGACGCAGAAATCGATTGCCAAAACGATCATCGCGACGACCCGTCGCGCGCTTCGGAAAAAGATACGCGCCCTTGAGCAGGCGGGAGCGACGGTTTGGGTCATCAAGGATCAGGATGGACGGGTCAGCCTTCCGGAGTTGATGAGCCGGCTCGGCGATATGGGAGTTGCCAGCGTGCTGATCGAGGGCGGGGGCGAGTTAAACGCGTCTGCCTTTCGGTCCGGTATTGTGGACAAATTGGTTTGGTTCATTGCACCAAAAATTATCGGTCGAAATGATGCTGTGGCTGTTATTGAAGGACCGGTGAGCCGTGACCCGAACCAGACCGTCCCGATCCGCGATCTTTCGATCACACCGATCGGCGAGGATCTTATGCTGGAGGGGTATCTGTGAGGATCTTCGTAACCGGTGGAACGGGATTCGTCGGCCGGGAAGTCGTCCGCCAGCTACACGGGGTCGGACACAAGGTCCACTGTCTGGTCCGGAATCCCGAACGGGCAGGACGACTCCTGCCGTCGGCGGTCGAACTTCACCCGGGAGATCTGACCGATCCGTCCAGTTTGTCCGCGGGTCTAAAAGAATGCCAAGCCGTGGTCCATCTGGTCGGGATCATTGTCGAGAAGGGACGATCGACGTTTGAGCGGATTCATGTTCAAGGGACGGAGGACCTTTTGAAAGCGGCGGCGGAGGCCGGAATCCGTCGGTTCATTCATATGAGCGCGCTGGGCAGCCGTCCTAACGCGGCCGGCCGTTACCATCAAACAAAGTATCGGGCCGAGCAGGCCGTGATTCAGAGCGGCCTGGACTGGACGATTTTTCGGCCGTCCGTGATTTATGGACCCGGCGATCAATTTGTCACCCTTCTTGCCCGCATCATCCAGGCCGCTCCCGTCGTTCCGGTCATCGGTCGGGGGGAGTCCCGGGTTCAACCCATCAGCGTCCGAAATGTGGCCTCCTGTTTTGCCCTCGCGGTCGGGAATCCCTTGAGCTATCGAAAGATCTATGAATTGGGGGGCTCTCAGCGCCTGACCTACAATCAGATTTATCAAAGTATCGCCCATGTTCTCGAAAAAAAGAAAATGGCTCTGCATATCCCGATCCCATTGGTCAAGCCGAGCGCACTGATTTCGGAATTATTGTTACCCAAACCGCCGATCACGCGGGAACAGTTGATTATGATTCAGGAGGATAACGTTTGTGATCCGTCCGAAGCGGTTCATGACTTCGGCTTGGAGCTGCTGGATTTTGAAGAGGGCATTCGCGAATTTGTCAAGCCGTAGCCGTGAGGATCGATAAGGCGGTCGCGGATCGCCCCCTCGGGAGGAGCAAGGAAGGTTTGATGCGAAAGTTAATCCCAGTAGTGCTTCTCGTATGTCTTACCGGTTGGATGAGTCCAGGTCGGGTTGCTGCGGAGGAAAACAGCTTTGAGTCGGTTTTCAAAGACGGATTTTACGGCGGACTGGCCGGAGCCCTGGTGGGCGGCGCGGCTCTGGCTTTCAAAGAACATCCCAGCGATCATCTGAACTATATCAGTTACGGTGCCGCCATCGGCGTATTCGTGGGTGTAACCTTCGGGCTTGTTAGGGCAGGACATGCGTTGGCCGAACTCGACAATCATCGGCTGGTTTTTCATCTTCCGATGCCAATGGTGACATCGATCCCATGGGGTCCGACACCGCATGAGGTGACCACCTCTGTCGGCTTACTGAAAATCCGATTCTGAAATTCATCGACCCCCAATGACCACCAACGCCTCCGGCTCCTCTTTCCGGCTGCTCTGCCTCATCGGTTTTCTCGCCTTTGTGAGTTACGATTTGATCCGATCACCGCTGCTTCCGCTCTTCGCGGAGCGGCTCGGGGCTCGTCCGGAATGGATCGGTTTGATCGTGGGCGTCTCGACCATAACCGGAATACTGCTTAAGCTCCCGGCCGGGTCGTTGTCGGATCTCCTCGGCCGTCGTCGGCTGCTTTTGATCGGCCTATCGGTGTTCGCATTGGCTCCCTATTTCTATTTTGGTGTAAGCCACGTCTGGCAGCTAATTCTCCTTCGGGCGTTTCATGGCCTGGCGACCGCGCTATTCGCACCGGTGGCAATGGCCGTCGTGGCGGATCTGTTTCGGGAAGGAAGAGGTGAGGCGTTGAGCTGCTATTCCTCCTTCACTCAAGCCGGCCGGCTGTCAGGCCGAATGATCGGCGGATATCTCCTTGTCTGGTTCGGATTCCAGCAGACCTTTGCGGTTTGCGCCGCAATCGGCGTGGTACTCATTGCCCTGTTTCTGATACTGAAGTTGCCGGAGGATCGGTCCAAAACGGCCGTCCCGCGCCTTCCGGAAGGCGAACGGCATGAATCTCTTGCCGCTCTTCTTCAAGGACTCCGGGAAGTGGGTCGCGACCGTCGGGTGCTGGTTACCAGCGGTATGGAGGCGATTTTAATGACGGCCTCCGGGGCGTTGATGGCCTTTCTTCCATTGTATGGAATCAATGTCGGCCTTCATGCCGGAGAAGTTGGGCTATTGTTCGGGATGATGGGAATCGCTTCGATCCTGGCCAGGCCCGTCATGGGTCGCCTTTCGGATCGTATCGGCCGGCGGCCGTTGATTATGACGGGCCAGATCATCTGTGCCGGGGTCATGCTCCTTCTTCCCTGGACGGACGGGTTCAAAGGCATTCTTTTGTTGTCTTTAATCTTCGGTTTTGGAGAAGCCGTAATCGGATCGTCCACTTCAGCGATGGTGGCGGATCTGTGTAAGGAGAAGTCGCTGGGATCCGCGATGGGCGTATTTGGAACCGTTATGGATATCGGCCACGCCGGCGGGCCAATCCTCACGGGCTTCTTGATCGGACTCTCCGGGTATACCGGCGCCTTCAGCGGGGTCGGTGTTCTTCTTTTGGCGGTGACCGCTCTGTTTGCCGCGACGGTCCGCGAGGACTGAGTAAAAGGCCTCGCTTTGCTCGGGGGGTAAAAAATTCTTTCCCCGTTTGGATGTGCAGAACCCGTGGGATACTACTTGCCTTTGTTTCCCGACGTGTTCAATCCAAGTCCATGGTTGATCGGGCAGTACCCAAGGAATCCCGTCCCGAGGCCGATGACGGCGACGAGTCCGAACACCAGCCGAAGCGCCATGTCCTCCGATGCGTAGACAATGGCAGCCGATGCGAAACCGACGGCAAGCCGGAAAAGACGATCAAGACCCCCGACGTTCTTCTTCATAATTTCTCCTTTCGGTTCCGTGAGGAACCGGCATGGCCAGATTAAGCTACCCGGAACCAGTTTCGTAGATCCAGCCCGCGTTTCCAAAGATCTCGATAATTCAATCTACCCTGGAGCACCTTTCCGTATCCTTTTAGCCATTCGGGATGCCGGGTCGCTAATTTGAAGAAGAACCGGGGGAAACGATAAACGATCCCGGCGATTCTGGAAGCGGCCCAGAGCTCGGGATAGATTTCGTTTCGAACAGCCTCTTCATAGTGGGCCAATGGCGTTTTCTCCTTCAAAAAGCCCGCAACCGCCTCCGCCGCCAACCGGCCGCTCCAGACCCCATAATAGATTCCCTCGCCCAGAAACGGGTCCACCATACCGGCCGCATCGCCGACCAGTAGGGCGCGGTGGCCCACCAAGGATGCGGCTTTAGGAGAGAAGCGGGGAATGAGGTGGCCGACAATTTGTTGCTGTTCCAGAGAAGAAAGCGCGGGTTGACAGCGCACCCATTGACCGTAAAGATGACGAAGGTTCTGCCGGTTCCGATAGAAAGTGGCCAAGCCACTTGAAAGGTGATCCGACTTGGGAAAGATCCAGGCATACCCCCCTCGGATGATGCCGACATCGATAAGCAGGCCATCGTCAGGCCAGGATCTACCGGTTGACGCAACCGATTCACTTTCCAGTGCGACGCCGAGTGGAATGGCATTCCTCGGAAAAAGTGTTTTCGCCACCCGGCTGGGTGCTCCATCCGCTCCGATGACGGTACGGCACTTATATTTTCCGTGAGGCGTGTTCACCACTACGGAATCTTCAAAAGCGTTGAATTCTACCGCCGGTTCATTCTCGCGAAGGTCGCATCCCGCTTCCTGAGCTTTACGAATCAAGTGGGCGTCGAATCGGCTACGCATCGTCAAATACGCTAGCGGGGCGTCAAATGAAACCTCGAAGGACGATTCCCCGTTGCAGGTGATGACCAGCCTAGTGACGGTCTTTTCCACGACCGTATGGTAATTTTGGCCGAGCAGGTTATCGAGCCGGACCGAAAGTCCCCCGCCGCAGACCTTATATCGGGGATGGCGCTTCTTTTCCAAGGCCAGCACGCGATAACCTCTGCGGGCCAATTCGAACGCTGCGGTGGAGCCGGCCGGACCGGTTCCGATGACAATGGAATCATAGACCACGATATTCCCCCTCCCGAATTTTATCAGTGTTTTAACCCCTCATTCAATAGCGGAGAATTCAACGAACAGAAATATATCCAAATGGTCCTCTGTACCAAATGGGCCATTTTTGTTCCTCTGCTATACTTATTTTAATGGGATCAATGGGTTAAACCGTGTTTTTATCAACGTTATTATGGAGGAGCAAGGGTGGTTATCTTATGGTCGAACAAGTTACACTATCTTATTAAAAAACAAGAAATTTGGCTCTGTTTGGCTCTTCTCGCCTTGTTCCAATCGACTCCATCAAGGGCTGAAGACCAAAACCCATCCCAAATCAGTACACAAACCCAATCCTCCGTTAGCGATCAGCAACAGGAACAAATAGATCAACTACGTCAAAGAATTCAGATCCTTGAAGAAAAGGCATCCGTGGAAGAGGCGCATCCGAAATTTGGGGTTAATCTCGGTGCGTATGGTGACGTAAATTTTTTCACAAAGGACCGGTCGGAAAATCACCCCTCCTTTTCCCTAGGTCCATTGGATTTATACAGCACGGTCAATATCGGGCCGCGCCTAACCTTTCTGGCGGAATTTGATATAGATTTCGATCAGCAGGCCGGTGAGGGTGATGTTGAAATGGAAAGGTTATGGGTCGGGTATACGTTAAGCGACCTGCTGACCGTACGGGCTGGTCGCCAGCATACGGCACTGGGCTACTGGAATAACACCTATCATCATGGGAAGCTGCTTTTTCTCACAATTGACCGTCCGTTTTTCCTGGCTTTTGAAGACGACGGAGGAGTCCTCCCCGTTCATACCGTTGGACTTGAATTATCCGGATCTCAGAACCGTCCGGGATTTCGATGGATGTATATGCTGGATATCGGAAACGGTCACCGGATCGATTCCAGCACCAAGACGCTGGTACCGAATGTGACCTCAGATAATAATAGTTCGAAACAGGTCGCGTTGCGACTGTCAGTTGAGTCATACCGCTTGCCGGGTTTGACTCTCGGAATATTTGGAACGGGGGACAAGGTCGGCACGGATTTCAATGGAAACATTGACGAGCGGATATTTGGAAGCGATCTTTCCTATATGCATGACAAGGTGGAATTCATTTCGGAGTATTATAAAATGCTGAACCCGGGTCATCATGCCGAAGCCTACTACATTCAGTTGGGCTATAAAATCGCCCGCGACATCACGCCGTATGCCCGATATGAAACATTGGCCGTCAACCCGGACGATCCTTACTTTATTAATCTTCAGAATAACACATCTCGCCATCAACAAATTGCGGGCGTGCGATACGACATAGACGAATTGAGAAGCGCTCTGAAGTTACAGTACCGTATAGATCGAAAGGTCGGCAGTGAAACGTTTCACGTGTGGGAGGCACAGTGGGCGTTCAGTTTTTAAAAAGCGATCCTGGCATCTTGAGAAATCGGGGCCTGATGCTGAGCCTGCTGGTCCTGATCTGCCTGCTGTGTAGCTCGGTGAATCTGCATGCCGAACAGGTCGCGGTGATCGTGAACAAGGATGGTCCTTTGAGTCATCTTTCCAAAACCGAGATCCGCGGAATTTATCTCGGTGAAATCCGGTTTGTGGGGGGGATGCCGGTCCGGCCGATCCAATACCCGGAGGGGCAAGTGAAAGATGCCTTTCTGTTGAATATCATCGGTATGTCCGCTAAGGATTATAAATTGTATTGGGTTAAGAAATTATTTCAGGAAGGGTTGACCCCTCCATTGGTCAAGACCGAACCTACAGAGATTATGAACGCCGTTCGCGAGGATCCGTGGGGGATCGGTTATCTGCCCAAAGATTTTACAAACGAGGCGTCGGATATTCAAATCATTTATATCATCCAGGAGGAACGACATTGAAGCTGGGCATTCGAGGGAAATTGCTCGGTTCCTTTCTCGCCGTCAGTGTAATTTTTCTTATCTCTCTGGGAATCGTCTTACTAGAGGTACGGGACATCAACATCACGACGGGTGCCGTTCAGGAAGAGGGTCGCAAGGTGGAATTAACCGATCATCTGCAATTGCGTCTTCATATGTTTTTGGATCCGGCCAATAACTACCTGATCTCGGGAAATGTCAAAGAAAGAGATCGCTTTGATCAACTGAGCAACGAGATCTACCAAATAACGAAAGACCTTCAACGGTATCATGGAGATCCCCGCTGGGAAGCGTTGTCCAACGACCTCAATCACGACGTCCTGCGATTGAGCGAAATGCTGGTCACCATCTTGTTTATTGAGCGACCCATCGGTAACCCGAAGGGCGCCCAATTGCTCCAGGAGGCCACCGTTTTTTCAGGAAACATGATCAGGAAAGCCGATGAGTTTCATGTCCTTTCCGAGAAAGAAATGATCCGGATGGTTCAAGATGCGCGATCCAAGGGCGAGAACGTGACGTTGGTTTTCTACGGAATCGTGGCGACAATCGCGATCTTTTTTGCTCTGCTTTCGTTTTATCTTTCCCGGTTTGTGATTCGGCCGATCCTGGATCTTCATCGGGGCGCGCAGACGGTTGGACAAGGAAACTTGGATTACCGATTGACGATACGGACGAAAGACGAAATCGAAAATCTGGCCGGGGAATTCAATCAAATGGTCGAAGCCATTTCCAGCATGAAAAAGGATCTCGATAACCGGATCGAGCTGACACAGCAGCTGGCCATTACGGACTCACTGACCGGTTTATACAACCGCCGCTTTTTCATGGAAAAGCTGAGAGAGGAGATCAAACGAAATGAACGTTTCAATCACCCGCTTTCCATTATTCTCATCGACGTCGATGATTTTAAGTCGTATAACGACTCTCACGGTCATTTGAAAGGGGACGATCTGCTTCGAAACCTGGCCACGATTTTAAAGAAAAATGTCCGGAGCGTGGACTTCGTCTGCCGCATCGGCGGGGAGGAATTTATGGTGATCCTCCCCGAAACGGACTTTGCCGCAGCTTTCAAAATCGCTGAGGGGTTAAGAAAAGCGGTGGAACAATACCCGTTTGCCCATCAAGAAAGCCAGCCGGGCGGGAAGTTGACGATCAGCCTCGGCGTCGCAACGAGCGTCAAAGGTGAAAAAGATTTGCTGAAACTGGTTCAAACAGCGGACGATGCCATGTATCAAGCCAAACGAACGGGCAAAAACAGAATTGGAATCCTCACCTAGAATTTTTGACCCCATTCCTTCTTTCATATCCTGCCGGTTTTGACAGTCTGAAACAGCCTCTGGTATGATGGTTTCGTGTTTACCGGTCTCGTTGAGGAGATGGGTGTTGTCCGGGGCTTCGACCGCGAGGCGAAGTCGGCTCGGTTGTCCGTCCTCGCCCGGACGGTCCTGGAAGACCTTTCCATCGGTGACAGCATCACGGTGAACGGCGTTTGCCTGACCGTGACGGGAACGACGGACGAGGAATTCAGGGCGGACGTTTCGCTCGAGACGCTGACCGTCACGAACTTGGGATCCCTGAACGTGGGGGACGCCGTGAATCTCGAGCGCGCCATGCAGGTAAACAGCCGACTGGGCGGACACCTCGTGAGCGGGCATATTGACGGTGTCGGCCGGATCCGAGACCGTCGCCAGGAAGATGAGGCGCTGCTCCTTTCGATTGAAATTCCGAAAGAACTGCTTCGGTATTGCGTCAAAAAGGGATCGATCGCAGTTGATGGGATCAGTCTGACGATCAATCAAGTGACCGACAAGGAAATTCAGGTCGCGATCATCCCTCACACCGCAAAGGCGACCACGCTGGGACTGAAAGGGATCGGGAGCGAAGTCAATCTGGAATGTGATCTGATCGGGAAATATGTCGAACGACTCCTTCATGAGCCCGGATCGGAAGGGGCTCCACAAAAAATCGACCGGGACTATTTGAGACGGCGGGGATTATTATAGGGTTGACAAACCGTTTCATGCTCTGTTATAGATAAAACCATAACAGATATTCAGGCCAAGGGAACCCCGTTGAAATCGGGGGCGGTCCCGCCGCTGTGAGTGGGGACGAAGCCTGCAATAACGTCACTGTCGGACGACGACGGGAAGACGCAGGTGGAGGACGATCCACAAGCCAGAAGACCTGCCTGAATGCGAGGCTGATTTCGTTTCGATCGCAGAGAGCGGATCGGTCCACCTTAGGGTGAAGAAGCAGGGTGCAATCCTCAAGGGTTAGATCTTTTGCCTTTGAGGATTTTTCATGCGCTCCTGCAAGCTGCTGAAAAAGTCCATCTCCTTGGTTCTCAGTTCCTTGGAGTTCTCACCTACCTATTCCCGTACGTTCCGGTTTCCACGGTCCCTGCGGCCTCGCGACCTACTTCCAGAAATAAAAATGCTGGAAGTCCCCGGGGGGTGCATTTGGAGCATTTTGAGCAGTCCGCCCATCCTATTTATTGCTCTTCTTTTCCTCGTAACGTCTCACGCCTTACTCCCCACGCCTTTGTTCGCCAACGCCGAGCCAATTACCGTAACGGACGATCTCGGACGCAATGTCCGGTTCATGAAATCTCCGGAGCGGATCGTTTCCTTGGCTCCCGGTCTGACCGAAGTCCTCTTCTCGCTCGGCCTCGATAACCGTATCGTTGGCGTCACGGACTACTGCAACTATCCGCCGGAGGCCCTGTCCAAAACCCGTGTGGGCGGATTGAATGCTAATATCGAAAGGATCCTCGCCTTGCACCCCGATCTGGTGGTCGGTGTCGCGGGATTG
>Ga0187774_10000667_pt1 | contig 11933 bp, 9 predicted proteins | sample 0216_BV02_MP05_2_FD_133152 | JGI IMG/M metagenome (GOLD analysis project Ga0187774, IMG submission 133152) | Tropical peat soil microbial communities from peatlands in Department of Meta, Colombia - 0216_BV02_MP05_20_MG | ecosystem: Environmental > Terrestrial > Soil > Wetlands > Peat | place... | reverse complement strand
GGCCAGGCGCTGCGACAGCAGGCGCGAGCCGTAATGGATGTGGTACTGGTCGCGCCAGCCGCAGTCGATGTAGATGCCGCGCAGCGACCTGAGATTGCTCCTGTACTTCGTAACCAAATTGATCGGGTCATGCGCACGCCAGTTGCGCCAGCGCTCCGGAATCGGCTCGCCGGTCTCCGCATTGAACGGGATGCGAAAGCCGTTCGGGGCGCGCGGATCGGGATCGTAGGTCGCCGCCATGCACAGGTTCATGATGCAGTGGACCTCGCCGCCCGAGAGCTTCTCCTTCTTCCACACCTGCGCGAGGAAGCGCCGGATGCGCCCGTCGTCGAGCCCGGCTTCGAGCTTCCGGTCGCGCGGATACTTCTGCGGGCCGGCCTTGCGCTTCGGCCGCCGGTGCTTGGCGAGCTCGTTCAGCGTGTTCGGCCAGTCGTGCCAGTAGACGAAATCGAAGTGCGCGTCGCCCGAGTGGTCGGCGACCGCGCCCCAGTATCCGGAGTATTTCATTCCGTGGAGGATCGCGCCGTAGCCGCCGGAAGACTTGCCGAAGCAACCGCGGTGCTCGCGCGCGGCGAGCGTGCGGAACTCGCGGTCGACGAACGGGATGATCTCGCGCGTGAGGTAGTCCGCGTAATTCCCGATCGCCGAGGAGTTCACGTACTGGTTGCCGCCGAGCGCGCTGAAGCAGTCCGGGAAGACGATGATCGCCGGCCCCATCTTCTGCTCGCGGATCAGGCGCGCCGCGCGCTCGGGCACGTTATCGCCGAACGCCTTCCAGTTCGTGTGCGCGAGGCCCGAGCCGGTGAAACCGACCAGGTCGTAGAGCACCGGAAAGCGCCGCGCGCGCCCCGCGTCGTACTGCGGCGGCAGCCACACCGCGAGCTTGCGCACATGCGGATCGCCGAGCGGGTTGCCCTTGAGAATTCTCGATGCGTGCTCGAGCACGACCAGCGTGCCCGGCGAACCCCTCGCGCGCTTGAGCGCCATCCGCGCAGGATAGCGCTCAAGCCGGAGTTCAGCTAGACGCGCGCTTCGGCCAGGCTCTGCTCGAAGTCCTTCATCTCTCGCGCGTGCGTCGAGAAGAAGGGCCGCGGCTTCGCGCCCCTCAGCTGGTCTTCGAGGATGCCCACGTGCGTGGCCCAGCCGCCGCCGACCGCGATCTTCAGGCCCGCGTCGTCGGGCAGCTTGTGGTGGATGGTGAGCAGCACGTCCTTGCCGCGCGGGGCGAGCTCGTAGGTCACTTCCGACATCCCGCCTTCCCAGCTCCAGGTGTGCGCGAGCAGCTTCAGCGGCTCGAGGCGCGTGATCACGCCCTCGGCCCGGTGGGGAGACGCGCCGCGCGCGCCGGCGGGCGGCGCCTCGTCGGTGATCCGGCTGTTGTCGAACAGGAGCTCGATCTTGCCGCCGACGCGCAGGTCGAATTCGCCGGCGGCGAGCCACAGCGCGCGCTTCTTCGATTCGGTGAGATAGGCCCAGACGCGCTCGACGGGTCCGGGCAGCAGGCGCTCGAAGCGGACGGTGGACGGCTGAATCAGGGTGGCACGGGCAGTCATGGCTTTCTCCTTCGTTTGGCAGCAGGTTTGCGGGAAGCGGCCTTCGCGGCCTCGATGGCGTCCTCCGCTCGCAACGCGGCCTCCAACCGGTCGAGGCGCGCGGCCCAGGCGGCGCGCTCGCGCTGGATCCAGGCCGAGACCTGGTCCATCGGCTTCGGGTCGAGCGAGAGAAAGTGGTCGCGCCCGGAGACGCGCCGGCGCACGAGCCCGGCGCGCTCCAGGATGCGGATGTGCTTGGACACGGAGTTGAGCGAGATGTCGTACGGCGCGGCGATCTCCGTCACGCGCGCCTCGCCCGCCGCCAGCCGCTGCAGGATGCTGCGGCGGGTCTCGTCGGCGAGGGCGACCAGGGTGTCGTCTAGGTCCATGGTCGCTACGTTAACCCAAAAGGGTGAATATTGCAAGCCCCCTGGGCGTGCGCACCGTTTAACCCGTTTTCGCCGCTGCTTCGTTTATAGCCACATGCCCGCAATCACCGGGGCGAGGACCATTCGGAGGACGACATGAAGAAGCGACAATTCCTGCGGCGGCTGAGCGCCGCGCTCGGGGCGGCACTCGTCTGCGCGACGGGCGCCGCGTACGCCGAGAGCGCATCGAAGATCACCGCGGTGACGCTCTACCCCGGCAGCGCGACGGTGGAGCGAACGATCAAGGTCACGCCCGGGATGACGCGCCTGGAAATTTCTGGGCTGCCGGCGAACTTCGATCCGCAGTCGGTGCGCGTGGACGCGGACCAAGGCGTGCGAGTCGGCGAGGTGTCCACGCAGGACGCCGCGCGCACCCGGGCGCCCGATCCGCGCGAGGCGCAGCTCGAGGACCGGATCCAGGCGCTCAAGGACCGGCAATCCGCGCTCGACGCGGAGGTGAAGTCCGCCGAGATGGTGAACGAGTTCCTCTCGCGCCTGGGCGGCCCCGGCGAGAAGCCGGCGCCGGTGCCCGACGCGCGCTCGCTCGCCGCGGTGATCGAGCTGATCCGCAGGAACTCGAGCGAGTCGCTCGCGCGCGTCGAGCGCGCGAAGGTCGAGAAGCGCGAGGCCGGGAAGCAGATCGCAGCCCTCGAGCGCGATCTCGCGCGCCTGAGGAGCGGCGCGACGGACACCCGCACGATTCTCGTCGGCGTCTCGGGCGAGGGCAGCGCGCGCGTGTCCTACCAGGTGAACGGCGCGGGCTGGCAACCGGCGTACCGCGCGAGCCTCGATTCGAGCACGTCGAAGCTCGAGCTCGTGCGCCAGGCGATCGTCGAGCAGCGCACCGGCGAGGACTGGAGCGCGGTCAAGCTCAAGCTCTCCACCGGCCTGCCGCGCCTCTCGCCGCAGGGACCGGATCCGCGGACGTGGTACCTGTCGCTGGTGGAGCCGCGGCCGTACACGCGCGCGTTCGGAGCGGCGGACATGGTTCCCCAGGCCGCGATGAAGCTCGAGATGGGCGCCAACCGCGCCGACGCGCCCGAGGAAAAGCCGGTCGAAGTGCAGACGACCTTCGCGACCGAGTTCGAGGTGCCGGGCCTCGTGACCCTGCCCTCCGACGGAAGGAAGCTGACGGTGTCGCTCGCGAAGCTCGCGCTGCCCGCGCAGATGCGGCTGCGCGTCGTGCCGCGGCAGGACGCCGCGGCGATCGTCACGGCGCAAGCGAAGCGCCCCGAGGGCGTATGGCTGCCGGGAAGGATCGAGCTCGCGCGCGACGGCGACTATGTCGGCTCGACCGCGTGGAATCCGCAGGCCGACGGCGACCTGGTGCTGCCCTTCGGGCGCGACAGCCAGGTGCGCGTCAAGCTGGACCGCGTGCAGAACCGCAACGGCTCGGCCGGGCTGATCGGCGGCAAGAACGAGCGCGAGGTGACCGACCTGGTGACGCTCACCAGCTTCCACAAGAGGACGCTGCCGCTCCTCGTCCTCGAGTCATCGCCCGTGCCTACCAACGACCGCATCGAGGTGAGAGCCGAATTCCAGCCCAAGCCGCAGCGCGAGAGCTGGGAGGACCGCCAGGGCGTGGTCGCCTGGGAGCGCGACATCGCGCCGGGCGAGACCGTGAAGATCTCCGCCCACTACACCGTCGTCTATCCCAAGGAAGTCGCGGTCGTGGGACTGCCCTGACGGCGAGTCCTCACTGCCTCGGCAGCGGCCTGAGCGCGAAGCTAAGCCAGGGCGGACGCCAGCCGCGCCGCGTACTCGACCTCGGGTGCGCTGCGATCGGGCAGCGCGTCGATCGCGGAACTCTCGAGCGCCTCCCGCGCCTCCCCGCGGCGCCCGCACTCGGCAAGGTACCGCGCGAGCGCGATGCCCGCCTTCGCCTGCAGCAGCGCCGCCCGCTGTGCGCTCGCGATTCGCAGCGCCGCGCGCAGGCTGTGCTCGGCGCCTGCCGCGTCACCGCCGCGCGCGGCGAGCTCGCCCCGAATGCGCCAGAGCTCCGAGACGAAATAGCCGACCTGCGGATCATTCATGTCCCCCAGGAGCCGCGCAATCAGCGCGAGCGCGTCGCGCTCGCGTCCGGCCCGTACCAGCGCGTCGGCCATGACCATGCCCGGCTGCGCGCCAAAGAAGCCGATCCCGTGCGTCGGTTCGAATGTGGGCTCCATGCGCACGAGGCCGCCGGCCGGGTCGCCGCGCATGCCCTGCGCGGCGCCCACCCAGAACTCGCCGATCGCGCGATTGGCCGGCAGGTCGAAGCGCGTCGCGTCGCGCACCAGCGCTTCGGCCGCGGCGGCGCAGGCCTCCGCATCGCGGGTGAAATACAGCGCGTGGCAAATGATGCTCTCGGCGAACACGAGCGTGAGCGGGTGTCGCAGGCGATCCGAGAGCGCGAGCGCTGCATCCACTTCCGGCCTGATGCGCGCGACGTCGCCCAAGATGCCGAACCCCGTGGCGCGCACGCAATAGGCGCACACCCCTGGATCGTGCCCGGCAAAAGCGTAGGAGAAGCGATGATGGCGCGCCGCGTCGTAGCGCTCTGTTCCCTGCCCGGCGTAATCGACCATCTGCCGGGCGTACCCCATGAAAACGGCTAAGCCCCAACGGTGGTGCAGCGCCTCGAGCTTGAGATCCTCGTCGCCGAGGGCGTCGCTGATCGCGAGCAGCTCCTCGCCGCGTATCTTCGCCTTGTCGAGCCGGCGACTGCGGGCGGCGTTGAGATACAGACCCCAGGTCGACTGGAACATCTGCGGGCCGGCGTTCGCCTCCTTCGCCAGACGGTAGGCCTCAGTGAGCGCCGCCTCGGCCTCCGGCGCCTGCGGACCCTTTTGGAGTACGAGCGCGGTGCCGAGCTTGAGCTGCGCGTCCAGCTTCAGGCGTGCGCCGAGCGCCGCGTCCGGGACGCGCGCTGCCTCCGCCAGGGCGCACTCGAGCGCGGCGATCGACTCGCCAAAGGCGTGGCGTGCGCTCGACTGGTCGGCGGCGCCTATCCAGCACTCGAAGGCCTTCTCCGCATCGCCGGCGCGCCCGTAGTGGTGCGCGAGCACCGCGGGCTCGCCCGCACCCGCGGCTTCGATCGCGCGCGCGGTCCGGCCGTGCAGCGCCTGGCGCCGCGCCCGGGACAAGCTCTCGTACGCCGCCTCCTGGACCAGCGCGTGATTGAAGACGTAAGCGGTCTCTTCGCCATCTCCGGCGGCGAAGACGAGGCCGGATTCCTGCAGGCGCTGCAGGCCGTCGCGCAGCGAAACCTCGTCCGCATCGGCGACCGCGGCGAGCAGCGCGAGAGCAAACTGGCGTCCGATTACCGCCGCCGCCTGCGCCACCTCTTTCGCGCCGCCAAGGCGGTCGAGGCGCGCCGTCAACGAATCTTTGAGCGTGAGCGGCACCGCGTCCGTGGCCGGGGCGTGCATGTCGAGCACCGCCTTGGTCAGCTCCTCGACGAAAAGCGGGACGCCGTCGCTGCGCCGGGTGATTTCGCCGATGACCGATGCGTCCACCTGCCGGCGGCTGGCGACGTGCCGTGCGAGCGCCTCGCACTCCCTGGGGCCGAGCGGCTTGCAGCGCAGCGTGCTCGCGTGCCGGTGCTCGGCCCAGCCCGGCTTCGCCTCCGGGCGGTGCGTCGCGACGACGAGCAGGTGCTCGCGCTCGATGCGCGCCAGCAAGCGCTCGATCAGCGCCTGCGTGGTCGGGTCGCTCCAGTGCAGATCCTCGACCAGCAGCAGCACGGTCGAGCCATCCAGGGGGGCGACCAGGAACGCCTCTATGACCGCGAGGGTTGCGTTCTTGCGCTGCGTGGGCGTCATCTCCGGAATCGCGACGCCCGGCGGCGGTTGCAGGCCGAGCAGCTCCGCGAGCAGCGCGCGCGCCTGCGCGCTCGCCTGCCCGATGTGAGTGAGCATGCGGTCGACGCGCTCGAGGTTCTCCGCGTCGCGCGCGTCGCGTCGCAGGTCGAGCCGGAGGCGCAGCAGCTGAATGAACGGGTAGAGCGCGATATTGGCGTGATAAGGCGAACACTGCGCGCGCAGCAGCCGGTGCGGCTGGTCGCGCACGCGCTCGGCGAGTGCCTCGAGCAGCCTCGACTTGCCCATGCCCGCCTCGCCGGACACGAGGACGAGGTGGCCGTCGCCGGCGACGGCGCGGCGCCAGGCATCGTCGAGGTACGTGAGCTCGCGGTCGCGACCGATGATCGGCGCCGCGATCGCCGCACGCGCCGCGATGAAGCGGCTCTCGACCGCGCTTGCACCGAGCGCCCGCCAGACGGCGACCGGCTCGCGGAACCCCTTGACCTCATGCGCGCCGGCGAACACGTACTCGAAGAAATCGGCGGTCAGCTGGTGCGTCGACGCGCTGGCGAGCACCGTCCCGGGCTCGGCGACCGACTGCAGGCGCGCGGCGAGGTTGGGCGTGTCGCCGACCACGGTCTGCTCGCCCTCGGAGCCGTGCGCGTCGGCGACGACCAGCCCTGTCGCAATGCCGACGCGCCCCTGCAGCACGGCGCCGCCCGGCCGCGCCAGCCGGCCGACCTCGGCCACCATCTCGAGGCCGGCGCGCACCGCACGCTCGGCGGCGTGCTCCTGGGCCGTGGGGTAGCCGAAGTAGGCGAGGATGCCATCGCCGAGATATTGCGCGACGTGACCGTCATAGCGCGCGATCACCGAAGTGCAGGCAGCCCGATAGCGCTCGAGCAGCCGGCTCAGGTCCTCGGGGTCGAGCTCGCGCGCGAGCGCCGTGGAGTCGACCAGGTCGCTGAACACCACGGTCACCTGGCGGCGTTCGACGCCCGTCGAGTCCGCCGCGGGCTGCGCGCGTGGCAACTCGCGCGCGCGCAGCTTGGCCGCCGCCCCGAGGAACTTGCGGCGATGGCCGAGTGAGAATCCGAGTGTCTCCAGGTCCTGCTCGGTCAGCTCGCTCGCGATCTCCAGATCGACGTCATGCGCGCGCAGTGCCTCCTCGTACTTCTCAAGGCCAATGCTCCGCAGCCAGCGCGCAAGATCTGGCATCGATCCTCCCTGCGGGCATTAGACACCACAAACGCGGCGGCGGCCTGAACCTGCGCCCCGGCGGCCACCTGACGTCCTCGACAGCCTCCCCCGGCGAGACCGTGAAGGCCGCCGCGCGCCTAGTGGTCCAGGCGCGCGAACGTGAGCGGGGCGGCGACGAGCAGCGCGAGCAGGATCGCGGCGATCACCGGCACGAGGTTCAGCAGCATCGCGAACGGCAAGGCCACGAACACCGCCGCGAGCAGCCAGGGCACGCGCGGCGCCCGGCCGAGATCGGCGCCGAGCTTCTTGCGGATCCAGCGCAGCGCCTTCGGCTCGCGCGCCCTGCGGCGCCCCAGCGTGCGCACGAGCGATCGCTCCTCCAGCCAGGAGAAGAACACCAGCCCGAGCACGAACAGGCTGCCGATCAGCACCACCGGCGCGAGCAGCAAGCCCGCGAGCGCCGAGACGGCGCGCACGCCCACCAGCGCTATGGCAGGCGCCAGCGCGCAGGCAATCGCCGTGACCACAATCAGCAGCAGCGCCGGGATCACCAGGTGGACGCGCCGGCCGAGGTAGTCGCGGAACTCGTCGACCTCGCGGTAGCGGCTGGCGAGCGACATCGCATCCTCGAGCGGGCCGAGCAACTGCCGGCCGAGCCCCCGCTGCAAGTCCTTCTTATCCGGTATCTCCCACATTGCCGCGCCTCCCTGCTCTCGAAACCGCTAAGGGCAGCATACGGAACCGCCTCCAAAAAAGCGGGGAAGAAATCCTCACTTCGTCTCGGGCCTCCCTTTTGCCTGGTCGATCCACGGCGCAATCGCAGTCAACGCGGGTGAGACGAGCAGCGTTGTGTCTCAACGTATGGTCGCAAAGCGAACGATCGGTCAGGCGGTGGATGCGCGCATCCTCGTCCTGCGCGGTCATCGCGTCATGCTGGATTCGGATCTGGCTGAGCTCTACGGCGCCGAGGTCAGGGCACTCAACCAGGCCGTCAAGCGCAACCCGGGCCGCTATCCGCCCGACTTCATGTTTTCGCTTACGCAACAAGAGGTTGCGCTTTTGAGATCACAAAATGTGATCTCAAACGCCCCCTCACCGGCTCGCGGAGGTCGGCGCACCTTGCCCTTCGCATTCACGGAGCAGGGTGTCGCCATGCTGTCCTCGGTCCTGAACAGCGAACGCGAGGTCCAGGCGAATGTAGAGATCATGCGCGCCTTCGTACGTCTGCGAAACATGGCCGCACAGAACCTCGTGCTGGCTCGGCGGCTCGACGAACTGGAGTCCAGGTACGACCGCCAGTTCAAAGTGGTGTTCGACTCATGCATGATTCGTTTCCGCGCTCCCTGCCTCCCCTCGGGGCTGCCAGAGCGAAACGAGGAAACGCCATGGCCTTTTCGCTGTTCGATCTCTGCGTGCCGAGCTACCGCCAGACGCTGGGCGCCGTGTCCGGCTTTCTCGACAAAGCGCTCGGCCACTTCCAGGCGAACGGCGTTTCACCGGACGAAGTGGTCGAGACGCGCCTGTATCCCGACATGCTGCCGTTCCGCTTCCAGATCCAGTCGGTCGTGCATCATTCGGTCGGCGCGCTCGAGGGCGTGAAGAACGGCGTCTTCCGTCCGCCCTCGGATCTGCCGCAGCACGATTACCGCGCCTTGCAGGGGATCGTAAGCGACGCGCGACAGGCGATGGACAATCTATCGCGCGAGGCGGTCGAATCGCTCGAGGGCGCGGGCCTGGTGTTCGAGTTCCGCGACCGGAAGCTGCCTTTCACGGCCGCGGACTTCCTGTCGTCGTTCTCGCTGCCCAACTTCTACTTCCACACCACGACCGCCTACGACATCCTGCGCTCCAAAGGCGTGCCCGTCGGCAAGCGGGACTATCTCGGGCAGCTGCGCCTGAAGAAATAGAGGCAAGCACGCGCCGCGGCATAGCGCGGCGCGGCTGTCGCGAGCATTCGCGAGAATCAGGGAACCGTGCCGCGCATCGAGGCGGGGTGCCCCGGCAGCTCGACGCGCTTCCCGGTGTTCGTGACGCGCGTCCCGCTCACCTTGAGGATCGAAATGTCGTTGTCCATGTAGTTCCCGACGTAGAGGTATTTCCCGTCCGGGCTGAACACCGCGCCCTCGGGCAGGCCGCGCACCTCGACTTCGGCGATCTTCTTCACTTTCTTGCCGTCGATCGCGAGCACCGCGACCGAGCCGTTGCGGTGGTAGAAGAACGCGGACTTCGACGCGTTGCTGCCCCGCAGGAGCATCGCCACCGCGATCTTGCCCGTCGGGCTGATCGCCAGTCCCTCGGGTCCGTCGCCCACCACGACCTCGTCGATCACGCGCGGCGGCTTCGCTTCAATGTCGATGACGCCGACCGTATCGATGTTGCCGTCGGCGGAGCCGAGAGCGCCGTTGTTCGCGGTCAGGCCGAGCTTGCCGTTCGGCGTGATCGCGATGTTGTACGGAAACATCCCGACCAGCATGTCGTACTTCGAGTAGGTGACCTTGTCGCCGGCGATGTCGAGCACGGCGGCCTTGTTGGTGACGTTCTTCGACACGAGCGCGCGCTTGCCGTCCGGCGTGAAGGCGACCGCCGACACCTGCTCGCCGATGGCAACGCTGTCGATCACCTTGACCTCCTTTCCGCTGATCGAAAGGACGCTCACCGAGTTGTCGGCACGGTTCGCGACGAGCGCGAGGTTGCCCGCGCGATTGATCGCCATGCCAGAGGGCTGCTTGCCGCCCTTGACCGTCGCGATCAGCGCCGGCGGATTTGCCTTGAGATCGATGACGAAGATGTCGCTCCCCGGGACGCCTTTCCACTTACCCTCTTCCTGCACCCAGTCCAGGGAGTTGGCGACGAGGGCGAGGCTGTCGTCCTGGGTGATCGCGAGGTTCACCGGCGGCCCGAACACCGAGTTCACGAGCGGCAGGGTGGCGACGATCTTCGGGTTCTCGCGGTTCTTGATGTCGAGGATGACGACCGCGTCCTTGTCGGGCGGCGATGTCATCATCTTGCCGTCCGCGTCCCAGGACACCTTGTTGTCGATGCCGACGATGATGAGCTGCGCGAGGGCCGGCGTAACGAATGCTCCCAGGCACGAGGCCAGAACGATGCTCCGCGCGATTCTCGTCATGATTGTTCTCCCTGAAGGTTCTGACAGCATCTGCTCGCCGTCGCAGGCTGTCAATCCGGCGCGCGACCGTCGATGCACTGAGCAGATGTTCGGGGAGGTCTACTCGAGGCCGGTGCCTGCCTCTCGCGACCGGCGGCTCGCGGCCGGAAGCGGCCATTCAGCTGTGCGACCGAGATCGTTACATCGGCGGCACTTGCCCCTTCAGCCCAACGTTCACCCGTGCGGCCGTCAGATTGCCGTCGGGTTGGCGTTGCGTGACCAGAAATACATGCGCACCGGGCTTGAGCGCACTCGGCTCCGTCGGCGAAAACGCGACAATGCTCGCTGTCGGCGGCACCAGCACTTTCTTTTCGCCGCCCTTGTATTGCACGGTGACCAACCGGTCCGGGCCCATCTTCGTGATATCCGCGACACTCGCGTTGGTCATCTTGCTGTCAGGCCTCAGGTCCCAGTCGTGGTAGCCCTCCCCGACACCACGCATGGATTCAGGGAAGATATGCACTTCGACAGCGATAAGCGCGCCGTCACGTTCGCCCAGCGTCGTTGTTCCGATGTATTTGCCGCTGGCGATGTCGGCAATGCTCGCCTTGACAATGCCCATGACGCTGAAGTTGTCCGCCAGCTTTATGACGATCTTCTCGCCGGTTCGAGACTTGACGGTCAGCATCCGGCCATCGATCTTCTCCACCACGCCCCGCACATGGATGGGAGGGCTCGACGGAGCCTGGGCTGCGGCTCCCAGCGGGGCCGTGGCTATTAGCAAGGCGGCTATGGCACGAAACATGGATCTAATCTCTACGTTTCAGGGCCCTGTTATTCGATCACCTGATCGGCCTGTAGCAGCACGCTGCAGGATTCGACGAGGCAGGGTTGATCGCGTCTATTGGAATTGAAGGGTGCCGGGTTCATCCCTTAAGCACCGTTCCCGGCGAGCGGCCAATAGCGACAAGAATTCGTTCGTTTTCCCGGGCTCGATTTCGAAGGTCGCCACAATCGCAAAATTTGCCATGCTCAATCCCCCTCGCGTTGTCGGCGCTTACCTTTGCGACCGGTTGCTTGATTAAGCGCAATTCCTCGCCACGCAAATCTGACAGTCTATGCTGGATCTACGCAGCGCTTATGCGCCCTGGCGGGCGGCGTTCGACGTATGAAAATCCTTCGGACAATTTTTGGGATCTACGTATTGCTCATCGCCGTAAGTGCCGTCGCGCAATCTAGCGTCTACAAATGGATAGATGAAAGAGGTGTGACCCACTACTCCGAGAGTCCTCCTCCTCAGGGACAATCTCAGAAACTGCAAATTCAGAGTCCTCCTTCCGGAGTTTCGTCGCCTTCTTCAGCGACGCCTCCAAAGAATCTGGAGCAGCAGGAACGTGAATTTCAGGAACGTCAGAGGGAGCGAGATCGTCAGACAGAGACGGAGCAAACGCGCAGGCAGCGAGAAATGAGTTCCGAAACCGCGCTAAAAGAGGCATGCGCCAAAGCGAGAGCAAGAATAGCGTTTCTGCAACAGCAGAGGCACGGACCCGTCGCCACAGTGAATGAAAGGGGACAAGTCGAGTACTGGAACCTTGAGCAACGCGGGAAGGAACTCAATGACCTAGGCGAGTTTGTCGACAAGAACTGCCCGCCTGATTGAGTCTTGGATCGCCAATATGACCGCCCTTGCTTGAGCCGGATCGCGGGCTCCAGGATCTGGTTTGAAGGGGGTGCCTCTGGTGCGAGAGCACAAGTACCTTGAGCTTGCAACGTACCGACACTGCGTCGAGCGCACTCGCGCGATGTAGCTGGCGTCGGTAAAGGTTCGCTAACGGCCAGAACCGGAGGCGGATATCGGTCTAACGAGCCGCGCTCTGCTCGGCCG
>Ga0187774_10000666_pt1 | contig 11936 bp, 14 predicted proteins | sample 0216_BV02_MP05_2_FD_133152 | JGI IMG/M metagenome (GOLD analysis project Ga0187774, IMG submission 133152) | Tropical peat soil microbial communities from peatlands in Department of Meta, Colombia - 0216_BV02_MP05_20_MG | ecosystem: Environmental > Terrestrial > Soil > Wetlands > Peat | place... | reverse complement strand
TTTTCCCTTCGAGGTCGCTGAGATCATGAATGGGGGAGTCCATGGGTACCGCCAGTACCCAGCGCGCCGGCCTCTGGCTCACCTTGGAGTACAACAGATCCGCCACTACTTTGACGTTGGAGCCGTTCTCCAGCACCCAGTCCTTGCCGGTGAGCCCTACGTCAAAGGTTCCATTCTCCACGTAGCGGGACATCTCCTGGGCCCGGCAGATGGAACAGCGGATGTCCGAGTCGTTTATTTCGGGAAAGTAGTTCCGCGAGCTGAGCGAGATGCGCCAGCCGGACTTCTCGAAGAGATTGATGGTCGCTTCCTGCAGGCTGCCCTTGGGTACGCCAAGACTTAACTGTTGCACGAGACTCTCCTGAACTATCTCCCTGACGAAGAGGTATACACCTCCTTCGGATCAAAAACCCTGGCGTCTACCACCTTGAGGCTGCCACCCTCCAACTTGTGGTAGAAACAGCTCCGGTAGCCCTCGTGGCAGGCAGCTCCCCCCACTTGACGGACCTTGAGAAGCACCGTGTCGAGATCGCAGTCCACATAGACTGCACGGACCTCCTGGATGTGCCCAGACGTCTCCCCCTTGCACCACAGCTTCCTCCGCGATCTACTCCAGAAGTGGGCCCGGCCGGTGGCGAGGGTTTTTTCCCAGGCCTCCTGGTTCATGTAGGCCAGCATGAGGACCTCACCGGTCTCGTGATCCTGGACAATGGCAGGAACGAGCCCACCTCCCCTGGGGAAATCCAGCATCTCCACCCGTCCCTGTTTTCGGGAACGTACATGCTCGCGAAATCTGTGCCTTCTCGGGCCTTGCGGTCCGAGCCCTTCTTAGTATGCCGGCCTCGCTTTGTCAAGAGCCACGGTCGGCGGGCCTGCCACGGCGGCCACCGCCAGACAGACCGTCGCCTCCATCCGGTCATCATCGCTCCCAAGGCCGCCGCCGGAGACCGGGTGGTCCGTGAGGCAATGCGCAAGGGAAGACGCTGATCCCTAATCCCCGACCCCGGATCGCTACGAGATTCATGGCGTGGCCATGCGGCTTTGCCGAACAGATCACCCGGTCCCACACCATCATAGGAAAAAGCCGGCCACGGGAGACCGGGTGGTCTGTGAAGCAAGGCGCATCCGGAGCCACCTCTTAAGTCTCCGGCCTTCAGGAACGCCTCCCGGACTTTCCACCACTACACCGCACAAACGGCCAGACTGCCCCTATACTATCGATGATGCGACTATGCAGCCTTGCCGAACAGATCACCCGCTCCCGCATCATGTCACGGCAGCGCGGCATAAAAGCAAGGCTGGCTCATAAGGCATCTCAGAAACCTGCTAGTCCACCACGTGATACTCGCGTTTGGCCGTGCGTAATTGGCCACAGGCGGCGAGAATGCCAGCTCCCCGGCTCTTGCGGATGGTGACGGTGAAGTGCTTCGCCAGCAGGACCGCCTGGAAGGCTTCCACTCGACCGGGGGAGGGCTGGCGGAAAGGGAGGTCCGGATGCTCGTTGAAGGGGATCAGGTTCACCTTAGCCCGAATGCCGCTCAGGATGCGGCCGAGGCGCCTGGCGGCATCATCGGAGTCGTTCACGCCGTCGATGAGGAGGTACTCGAACGTGATGCGCTGGCGTGACCTGAGGGGCAGCGTGCGGCAGGCATCGAGCACCGCCTCCAAGGCATACCGGCGGTTCACCGGCATGAGGGCGGATCGCGTCTCGTTGTCGCTGGCGTGGAGGGACAAGGCGAGGTTGACGGGAACGTCCCTCACCAGTCGCTCCATCTCGGGAATCAACCCCACCGTGGAGAGGGTGATCCTTCGTGGGGAAATGCTCGGACCGCTTTCGGAGGTGAGGATCTCCAGGGCCCTGATCACCTCGGGGTAGTTGGCGAGGGGCTCGCCCATGCCCATGAAAACGAGGTTGGTGATCTTCTCCTCGGGACCGGGTTTCCGACGGACAGCGCAGATCTGATCGACGATCTCACCGGCGGTGAGGTTCCGGCGAAAACCGTCTCGGCCGGTGAGGCAGAAGCGACAGCCGAAGGCGCACCCCACCTGGCTGGATACGCACAGGGTGACCCTTCGGCCGTCGGGGATAAGAACGGTCTCAATGGTCTCCCCGTCCTCGAGACGGAAAAGGAACTTCCGGGTCCCATCGTCGGCAGCGGCTACCGTGACCAGGTCCAGGCAGGAAAGCCGCGCGCGCTCGCCGAGCCACTCCCGGAAATCCCGGCTCAGGTCGGTCATTTCCCGGAAATCGTCCACCCGGCCCCCGTAGACCCACTTGAGGAGCTGCCGGGCCCGGTAGGCGGGTTGATCGGCCTGCTCAACCCAGTGCTCCAGCTCGGCCAGCGTAAATTCCTTGAGGCAGACACGACCCGTCATTCTCGTTTGACCTGGTAGAGATCTGATTGGCCATCCTGCATCCCAATGCAATTGTACTCCCGGGGATCGGCTTGATCAAACCAACGCCAGCCGGTCTCCACGCAGGCAGCACATGCCTTTCTCGGTATCCTGATGGCCAGGATGTGGTAGCCCGTGTCGGCGTGGGAGTCGATGCTCACGGTCCCGGCGCAGTCCCGGCAAACCCTCACCATCTCCCGCTGGTTCTCCACGACGCCGGCAGTGTCGTAAAAGATAGTCCTGTTCCGGCGCACGAACTCGGGACCGGCCAGGCTTGTTCTTCGCGCCACTTCACAGGTCTCCCTGAGTTCCAAGAGATGATCGCACGTGAGGGCAATGAACCGGCCCACCTCGGCATCCTGGCGGATCCGTTCCGGGTCGTAGTCAGGCTCGCGGACCCACGAGTAGTCCAACCCGGCGAGGGCCAGCATGAGCCCCACATTCACGTAGGGGAGCGCCCCCTCGATGGAGTAGCCCCCTTCCAGTACGGCGATGTGGGGCTGGAGCTTCTCCGTGAGCCTCGCGTACCCCTGAGCGCAGAAGTTCATCTGGGTGATGGGATCGCTGTAGTGGTTGTCCTGCCCGGCGGAGTTGATGATAAGCTCAGGCTTGAACTCCTCAAGGATAGGGAGCACCACCCGGTCCATGACGGTGAGGAACCCTTCCTCGGAAGTTCCCGGTGGAAGCGGAATGTTCACCGTGGCGCCCAGGGCGTTCGGGCCTCCCATCTCACTGACAAACCCTGAACCTGGGTAGAGGGTTCGTCCGTCCTGGTGGAGAGAGATGAAGAGGGTGTCGGGCTCATGCCAGTAGATGTCCTGGGTGCCGTCCCCGTGGTGACAGTCGGTGTCCACGATTGCTACCCGGTCCACGCCGTAAGCGTGCCGGAGGTACTCCACCATGATCGCTTCGATGTTGATGTTGCAGAACCCGCGGGCGCCGTGCACCACCCGCATGGCATGGTGACCCGGAGGTCGTACTAAGGCGAAGCCGCAATCGAGCTTCCCGCCGAGCACCGCATCCGCCACCGCGATGCACCCGCCCGCCGCGACCAAATGACTCTTGGTGGTCACCGTCTCCGGGTCCGGAACACAGAAGTGGACGCGCTCCACATCCCGCGCCGTCGCCAGACCTGGTTTCAACTCCACGAGTCCGTCGATATCAAGGATCCCTTCTTCGAAGACCTGGTCTTGGGTATAAAGCAGGCGCTCCTCGCGCTCCGGATGCGTCTCGCTGATGGCCCAGTCAAAGGCGGGAAAGAAGACCAGGCCCGTCTTGCGCGCGGCTTTCATGCGGCGATCTCCCGGTAGGTCTTGATGAGCCCCGGTTTCACTTGGGCCCGCACCCTGATGCTGCGCCCGACTCGATGGAAGCCTTTCACCATGTTGAACTGTTGCGCCTCGAGGATTTCCATGGTGAGGTCGTCCTCATCGGCGCCCAACCTGAGGGCCTTGTTCCAAAGGAGCGTGAGGGCCAGCTTCACGATCTCCTCTTCGGTGGCGTTCCGGTCGATCGCGGCGCGATATCCCTCCTCCGGCGCACTCACGTAGCCTAGGGCGGTGTCCGCCACCACCGTCACCTCGCAGGTGGTCCTGGCAACCGCCGCGCCGATGGCGTTGGCGACTTCGTGATCGGGGGCCACCCTAACCTGCCACCCGCTTGCCGCGCCGAGTCTCGACGCGAGCTCCTTGGCCGGGGCACCGATGAGGATGAGATCCCTGGGATCGACCCTCTTTCCCTCCAGCAACTGGTGAATGGTGTAAACGGGCTGCGAGTTCACCTCACGCACGAGATGCTCGATCCCCCCGAGGATGAGGGAACCGGTCTTGCTTACGATCATCTCGGCCGTGTCACGAACACCCTTGCCAAGCTGAAAGCCGAGGCGCTGGATCCCATCGACCGCCCGTTGGCGATGGCCGCTCGTTTCCGCCCCGAGCGCGATAAGCGCGTCGGTGGGCGTCGGCTCCGGTCCGCCGTAGGCGACGGCGCGCCCCTTTCTCTCGGGCCCCACCTTCAAAGCGCCGCTCTCCACGCGGACCCAGCTATCGCCACCCACGCCGATGGAGTGCGAGCGCAGTGCCCGCACCAGGGTCCGATAGCCGCCAATGCTGATCCCCACTCGCTCCAGGAGCGGCACCCCGTTTACCAGGATCGCAATGTCCGTCGTGGTGCCGCCGATGTCCAGAACCACCTCCTCCTTGGCCGGATCGGCAAAGGCGACCGTTCCCATGACGCTCGCGGCCGGGCCGGAGAGAATGGTCTCCACGGCGTACTGGAGCGAACGCTGCTGCGCCATGGTTCCGCCGTCCGCTTTCAGGATCTCGAGAGGGACTCTGAACCCCTGGCGCTCCATGGATCGCTGGACCGCCTCGTAGAAGCGGCGGCTGATGGGGGCCACGGCAGCATTCAGGTAGGCGGTGGCAATGCGCCGAGGGAAGTTGAGCTGCCCGGATACCTGGTGGCCCATGGCCACCGTGTCAAAGCCGTCTGCCAGGAGGTCCCGCATTCGCAGCTCATGGCCCGGGTTGCGGGTGCTGAACTTCCCTACGAGGGCGACGTGACGGATTCCTGCCGCCTTGAGGATGCGGCCGACGTCCCGAATCTCCTCGTCTCGGAGGGGTGCAATCTCGCGACCCCGATGATCGATGGCGCCGCGCACGGGGTAGAAGTGGTCATCAATGGCAAAGCTCGCGGGGTTCACGCCAGGGCCGCTGGCGACGACCATCCCCACCGGCTCCAGCCGGCCCTCGACGATGGCGTTCGTGGCAAGGGTGGTGCTTACCACCACCCGCTGAATGAGCCTCGGCTCGATCCCCGCCGTCGCCTCCAGCATCCCGCAGAGCACGCTCTCCAGGAGATTGTCCTGGTTCGTGAGGATCTTGGCTTTGCGGGCAACCTCTTTGCCGTGGATGACGACTACGTCCGTGTGGGTTCCACCCACGTCGAGGCCAAGCATCATAGCGACATCACGTTCACAAGAGAATTGACCGTGGAGGGTTGGGACCACCGACCGCGTGGACCATCACCGTTCTTCAAAAGGGGACGCCTAATTTCGGTTGCTTGGGCAAGGAGGACGTCGCCCCTGTAGGAGCAACCCCTACACGTCGGGGCTGCGAACAGGAAGCTCCCGGCCGGCCGCGATGGAGACCCAATTCCCCCTGTCGTTGGGCATGGGGAACATAGCAGATAGAAGTGCCGGCGTCGAGTACTCTCAATGTTGAGGACTGGGGGGAATAGCCGAGATGGACTCAGCCTGACCCGGGGAGGCGGCCTCAGCCCGGCGCTGCTGGGAGCCGTTTTCGGCTACGGCGCGATTTTTGAGGCGCTTGGCCAGGGCGTACACCGTATCCACGTAGTACTTACTCCGGTTATAGTGGAGAAGCACCCGCTTTTTCGCCTTGGCACCATGCGCCTGCCGCCATTGATGCATATCGAGAAAGGAGGCCACACTGGCGATGGCGTCGTCGTGTTTGAAGAGGTCCACCGTGCCGTCGCCATCGCCGTCCTTGCCGTAGAGGCCGATGTTCGAGGGCAGGAACTGGGGAATGCCGATCGCCCCCTCACTAGAGCCTCGGACAGCAAGAGGATCAACCTGATTCCGCCGGGCATACTCGAGGAACGCCTTCAACTCCTGGTAGCCCCTCGCGATCCGCCGTTCCAGACGTTGGGAGATAACCTCGTCGGTCTGCTGTTTCCGATCTTCCGGGCTGAGGGACTCGAGCACGAGGGTTTGGACCTGGGGGTCATCGCCGACCGCCATGGTGGAGAGTACGTTGAAGATTGGAAACCTGCCGGTTTGCTCACCGAGGGAAGTCTCCACCATGAGGATGGCGACGATCACCCCGGGAGGCACACCGTTACGGCGCTGCGCCCCCTCAAGGGCCGATCGGTGCTGTTCAACGTAGCGCGCGGCCCTGCCGACCGCTGTGGGAGTGAGGAACTGATCGTAATTCAGCACCGCCTCACTCCTTTTCAAGTTTGCCGCCAAGATCTCCGGCTCGAGCTTTACCAAGGGATTATCATAGAGGGTCTGGACGAACTGTGCTTCCAGACCGTCGGCGACGAGACGCTCCTGCAGCTTGGCGAAGAAGGGGGAAGCGCCAAGCGCGTCGGCTCCCGGAGAGGGCGACAGAATAAGACCAAGGGCGATAGCAAACATGCCAAGCGAGCGAGGGAATGGAAGTTTTCTGGCGTCAGTCTTGGCGAAGGAGGACGCACCGGTGCAGCACATGACCCGTAACCCCCGAAGCTAAAAATGAAATCCTTCCCGTTCGGCGGGAGGCATCGGCCGAAAGCGCCGCCGCGAGCATAAGCATACTCTGGATCGCGCTCGATAGCAATTGCAGGATGCGTGCCTTGACAGCACCATCCATCTCTGGCAAGGTATGGGGGCTGCGCGTGGCCCAAGCATAAGCCCGTTCCGCCCGAGGGAGTCATGAAAAGCTACCGGAAAGAGTTGTGGTTCAATGTGCCCACGCGTCGGGCCCTCATCAACATCACCGGCCAGGTTGAGGAGTGCCTGAGGGAGAGCGGCATTCGCGAGGGGCTCGTCCTGGTGAATGCGATGCATATAACCGCCTCCGTATTCATCAACGACGACGAGCCGGGACTTCACCACGACTTCGAGGTCTGGCTGGAAAAGCTTGCTCCCCATGAGCCAGTGTCGCAGTACCGCCACAACGTGGGCGAGGACAACGCCGACGGGCACCTGAAGAGACAAGTCATGGGCCGCGAGGTGGTCGTGGCCGTGACCAACGGCAAATTCGATTTCGGTCCCTGGGAGCAGATCTTCTATGGCGAGTTCGACGGGAGGCGCCGAAAACGGGTCCTCGTGAAGATCATCGGAGAGTAGCGGGTTGCTCACGCCCTTGTGTCGCAGTCACGACCAAGGGTGCCCCAAGGGAGAGCGGATGATCTGCGCAGCCCGAGGCATCTGGAGCCGCCTCTTACTCCCCGGGATGAGAGAACGCCTCCCGCGTGTTGCACCATAGCTTCGCATGAGGGCCGGACCACCCCAACCTTATTCCTGATGTGATATTGCGGACTGGCGGAGTAGGGCACCCGCTCTCCCGGTCTTGCCTGGCACTTGCGTTTGAAGGAAGGGCAGATTCAAGGGGCTTCTCAGCAACCTGCTGGAGAGGAACGAGGATGGAGACCTTCGGAGAGGAACAGGTCCGGCAGTTTTTCTCTTCCATGGGACTGGACAAGCGGATCGAATCTTTCGCGGCAAGCACCGAGAACTCCTTCCTCGCCGCCCAGGCTCTGGGGGTCCAGCAAGGCCAGATCGTCAAGTCGGTGCTGTTTCTGGCGGATCAGCAGCCGGTGCTCGTTCTCATGTCCGGAGACATGAACGTCCACAGCAAGAAGCTCAAGAACCTCACGGGCGCACGCAAGGTGAGGATCGCCGACTCGGAAACCGTGGCGGCTGTCACCGGGTACGGCGTGGGAGGCGTGCCGCCTTTGGCGCACCGGCAGCTTATTCCCACCTTCATCGATGCCAGCCTGAAACGCTTTGCCGAGATCTATCCCGCCGCCGGCACCGCCAATAACATGTTTCCGACGAACTTCGAAGAATTGCACCGCCTCACCAAGGCACACATTGTCGATGTTGCCATGCCCAAGAAGAAACCCTAGCGTGGCGGAGTGGCTCCAGCCCATTTCGGTTCCTTGATCGGGCGCGGCAGTCACCTCCTGGGGCCGAGGCTGGGAGGCGCGCCGGGGTGCCGCTGTCAGGTGTTGAGGTCGGGCCCCCTCTTGAACAGGAGACCGGACGATGTCACAATGCTCACGTGGTCTCCGCGCCTTCGAGCACTGATTCGTGCCTTTCGGGAAGTGGACCATGACCGATGCCGTCCCGGCCATACGCAATCTCCTCTTCGTCTGCACCGGAAACATCTGCCGGAGTCCCATGGCGGAAGGGCTTCTCCGCAAGCTCCTCCAGGAGCGGCGCCTATTGGACGTCCAAGTGCGCTCCGCGGGTTTCATCGCCGTGCCTGAAAATCCTGCGAGTAACCTCGCCGTGCTCGTGGCGAAGGAGCACGGAGTTGATCTCAGCGGGCACCGGGCCCAGCCCCTCACCTCCCTCCTGATCCGCGAGGCCGACCTTATTCTGGTCATGGAGCCCGAACACCGCTGGGAGCTGCTCCGTCACCATCGGGAGGTCGCCTCCAAGGTCTTCCTCCTGCGCCATTTTGCCCGCTCCGGCGATCACCACCGCGCCATCGCCGATCCGTACGGCCCGGATATACAGGCATACCGGTTGTGCTTCGAGGAGATCAGGGAATGTGTGGAATCCCTCTGGGAGTGGTTGACCATGTTGGGAAGGATGGCCCCCGCTCAAGAACCTGATCCCGCCCGAAGGGCGTGAGGATAAGTGTCGGGAGAAAGAGAAGGGCTTGTCGCCTGTAACGGAGCATGGCCGTGTCGCCATCTGCCACACCCCGAGGCCGCTCTGGGAAGACGAGACCATGAAAGAGCAAGATTCCGCTCAGTTCATGTACCGCTTCTTCTACCCCATTCAGGTTCGCTATGTCGAGACCGATCAACAAGGACACGTCTTCTTCGGCCACTATCTCACTTACTTCGACATGGCCCTCACCGAGTACCTCAAAGCGATCGGTTACAGCTACGATGAGTTTCTTCGGTCCGAGACGGATTTCTTCTACGTCGAGTCTTTGTGTCAGTACCGGGACCGCGCTTTTTTTGACGAGGTCCTTCACGTCCATGCCCGCATCGGGGAGATTGGCACCACGAGCTTCACCTTCGTATTCGGCATCTTCGAGTCCGGCTCGCAGCGTTTTATCGCCAACGGTCATATTGTTGCCGTTGCCGTGAATGGGAAGAGCCGGAAACCCGTCCCTGTGCCAGAAGGCCTCCGGGAAGCCGTGGCCCGCTTCGAGGGGGCCTGAGATCCGGCGCCGTCGCCGCCGTGTTGTGATCGGAGATTGCAGCCCGCCTTGGCGGGGGCCGTATCGCGCCCGCGACGCAGGCGGGGCGCTCGCATCCTTGCGAAAGATCTCTCCATGGCCGAGTTCCCACCAGGCGACTACCAGGAGCTCTTCGCGCTCCTCGCCAGCGCAATCGGGGAGTGGGAGCATTCCCGCTACTACCTTGCCGACGAGGAGCTCTTCGATCTGGAGCGGTTCCTCATAGAACACCACGCGCTGGAGTTGAAGGCGGAGCTGGAACGGGAATTCGGCGTTCCTCTCAACCGGACTTTCTGGGCCTCGTCGCTCAAGTACTGGCGGCTGAGGCAAGCCAGGGAAGAGGTGAAGCTCCAGGAGGCTGAGCAGGACCGGAAACGCCGTGATTATCTCCGGGCCGATGTAGAGGGAAAGCGCGCCTGGCAGGAGTGGCTGAAAAAGTTGAGGGTGACTGAGCGCCGACGTCGCTTCAAGGTCATCCCGGGCGGGGACAAGGACCGCCGGTAATTTCCCGTTCCATGAGGCCGTCCGCGGCCGGAGCTGACTCGGAAGGCCCGCTCGGAATAACGGCAGAGTTCAGAAAGGTCGCGCCGTCCCTCCGCCTGCCGTCATCCCACAGAGATCAACCGATGGGAGCAGGTCGACAAAGGTGGTTCGCCTCCATCGCCACCCTGCCGCAGCCGTCGCAGACATACTTCATGGCTGCGAGCTTATCCTTGCAGACATGCTTGGTATCCACCGTGGGCGCGCCACAAAAACTGCATTTCTTCTTGTCGCCACACGGGTTGCAGAGATGACCCGGGTCCTTGGCCACCGCCCCGCAGGTCTTGCATGTGTAAGCCATAGGATCTCTCCTTTCTCAGTGCCGCTTTCCATGTACGCTTAAGAGCCCAACAGACCAACTCAGGCTAGGAGTAAGTACGAAGCCTGAGATGTCAAGCCCCGACGTGACGAGCCCTCTTCCCTGCCCATGCCCGACGAGGTGCGCTCCATTGCGATTCGGGGAAAAATTGTGTATGAAAACAGTATCCTCCTGAATCCACCTTCAGCCCCAGTTCCCGTCTCGGGAGATGGCCTACGATACTCCCTGGTGCGGCATGATGGCTCAAGCTGGAAGGCCAGAGCGCAAGCGGCGTTCTTCCCTTCTCAGTCGGCGGGTCGGGATCGACGTCGCGAAATTCATCGCCCTCGTCGCCTTCCTGACCTGGGTGATGTATCGGGGCACCGGCAGGCTGGGTTACCACTGGCAGTGGCATCGGGTGCCCCAGTACTTCGTGGCGTTCAAGGATGGAAGCATCACCCCCGGTCCGCTCATCGAGGGCCTGCTGATGACCTTCCAGGTGAGCGCGTGGGGCTTGATGCTGGCCTTCCTCTTCGGCCTGGTAACGGCGCTGCTCCGCATGTCAAGGTCTCTCATGGGCGCCGCGGTAGCCCGCCTCTATCTGGAGGTGATTCGCAACACGCCGCTTCTGGTGCGGCTCTCCTTCCCTTACTTTGTCATTGCTCCGGTACTAGGGATCGGCCGCTTCACCTCAGCGGTGCTCGCCCTCAGCCTCTTTGAGGGGGCCTACGCCTCGGAAATCTTCCGCTCCGGCATCGTCTCCATCCACAAGGGCCAGTGGGAGGTGGCCTACAGTCTGGGGTTGAGCACGGTGCACACGTATCGGTACGTCTCCTGCCCCAGGCGGTTCGCCGCATGCTCCCTCCCACCAGCCAGGCGGTCTCGCTCGTCGAGGATTCAGCTCTGGTGAGCACCATCGCCGCGTACGAACTCACCATGCGCGCCCGAGCGATAATCAGCGAGACCTTTCTCACCTTCGAGATCTGGTTCGCCGTGGCTGCCATGTACCTAGTCCTCACCGTGCTGTTATCCACCATGGTCAACGTCATGGAAAACCGCCTCCGCGCTGTGGACTGAGCATGGCTCGTGGATCCTCATGCAGGACAAGGCCCTCGGCGACTACATCATAGAACTTGAACGGATCGGCAAGACCTATCCCAAAGGGGTAGAGGCCCTGCGCGATGTCTCCGTCAAGGTCCGGCAACGGGAGGCGCTGGTAGTGATCGGCCCCTCGGGCGCGGGGAAGTCGACTTGTCAAGGACTCCTCCATCGTCTCGGTCATTTCCATCCAGGAGCTCACCTTCCAGGCGAGCCAGTTGATGGCGGCAACGTATTTTACCTTCGATCTCTGGATAACGGTCACCGCGCTCTACCTGGCCGTCACCCTCACCTGCTCTCTCCTCGTGGCGAGGCTCGAAGCTCGGTTGGCAGAGGGACGATCTTGAACCTCACGAGGCGGGGCTCAGGGCTTCTCAGACAGAGGCGGGCAACCTGCCCCTCGTCACTGGACTTTGCTATCGGAGAGGTAGATTCGCCCTTTCGGTGCGAGGCTGTACTCGGGTGGGCTGTTTACCGAAATGGAAACGTCGACATAAGCCTGCTCTTTCAAGGCGTCCAGGTAGGGCTCCAGTTTGGGGGCCACCACCTCCAGGATGTCCGCTAGGTCCTCCAGGGTGTAGCCTTGAGGAGAGGCTTCGGCGAGGAGACGGAGAATTCGCGTCTGGAGGCTTTCGGATTTGACCGCAACCTCCTCCTTCACTCTTTCCGGCTTCCTCACC
>Ga0187774_10000665_pt1 | contig 11943 bp, 11 predicted proteins | sample 0216_BV02_MP05_2_FD_133152 | JGI IMG/M metagenome (GOLD analysis project Ga0187774, IMG submission 133152) | Tropical peat soil microbial communities from peatlands in Department of Meta, Colombia - 0216_BV02_MP05_20_MG | ecosystem: Environmental > Terrestrial > Soil > Wetlands > Peat | place... | reverse complement strand
TGGATGTTGTCATCGTCCGAAAAATAGGATTTCCTGGACAGCTTGAATTCGGGATTGGTGCTATTTCTGAGACAGGAACTGTTGTCTTAAACGAGCTCACCATATCCACTTATGATGTCCCAAAGGATTATATTGAACTTGAGATTTCCAGACAAAAAGAGGAGATCTCCCGCAGAGTTAAACTTTATCGCAAAGGGGGAAAACTTCCAGACCTTGAAGGGAAAACCGTCATTCTCACTGATGACGGGGTTGCTACAGGGGGCACTATGAAAGCAGCGATTGCTACCTTGAGGCAAGAAAAACTAAACAAATTAATAGTAGCACTGCCCGTTGCTCCTCCTACTGTAGCAGATGAACTAAAACAGATGGTTGACAAATTTATCTGTATTGAAACTCCTTTTGATTTCATGGCAGTTGGTTCCTATTATTATGATTTCACCCAAGTCTCAGATGAAGAAGTGGTTGAATTACTTCAGCGCTCTGCGGAGGAAAAGAGATAAGGAGAAAGATGAAGCTTTTTGAAAGACTAAAGGAGGGGCTTGCAAAGACGAGAACAGGATTGATAGACAAGGTTGAATCCCTTTTTACAGGTCGCAAGATTGACGAAGAAACCCTCGAAGAACTCGAAGAAATATTAATCAGTGCTGATGTGGGGATAAAAGCCGCAGGAGAGATTATGGCTTCAATCAGAGAAAAGGCGAAGAAAGGCGAGGTAAGAGATGCTGTTTCTCTGAAAGAATTGTTGAAAAAGGAGATGGTGTCCATACTTGACCATCAGTGCCCCCTCGTTATTCAGGGAGACAGGCCTTTCGTGATCCTCGCCGTGGGTGTTAACGGAGTGGGTAAGACAACTACTATTGGAAAGTTGGCCAGCAGATTTTACTCTCAAGGTTTTTCTGTTTTGCTCGCAGCAGGAGATACGTTCAGGGCTGCAGGGATCGAGCAACTCGAGATATGGGCAAACAGAGCGAGGGCCCAGTTTGTTAAACACCAGAGTGGCTCAGATCCAGCCGCTGTTGCCTATGATGCAGTCATGGCGGCTAATCATAGATATACAGATGTTGTTATCATAGATACTGCTGGAAGACTGCATACAAAAAGCCCCCTCATGGAAGAACTAAGAAAGGTAAAAAGGGTCATTGAAAAGGCGATGCCTGGTGCACCACAGGAAATTCTTCTTATTGTGGATGCAACAACAGGTCAGAATGCCTTAAGACAGGCTGAGATGTTCAATAAGGCAATAGGGATAACCGGTATTGCCCTTACGAAGCTTGATGGTACTGCAAAAGGCGGTATTATATTTGCGATTAAAAAAGACTTCGGAATACCCGTACGGCTTATCGGAATTGGCGAAGGTTTAGATGACCTGAGAGATTTCAATCCTGAGGAGTTTGTAGAGGCACTTTTTTCATAAATTCAATCCATATTGGAAGTGCCGCCACTGCACCTGTTTCCCTTGGTCCAATTGGTGTATGGTCATCCCTGCCAACCCAGACACCAACTGCCAGACTGTCATCAAACCCAATAAACCAGGCATCTGTGTAATCATTTGTTGTGCCTGTTTTACCATAGACAGGCCTTCCAATCCCTCTTGCCCTCCGTGCCGTTCCCTCTCTGATAACTGCCTCGAGAGATATCCTCATCTCCTCAATAATATTCCTATTGACTATCTCTTCTGCCTTAGGCCTTGTCTCTTCGAGAACCACCCCATCCCTGTTCAGTATCCTCTCATAAGTGAGGGGCTCCGTATCTCTTCCTGTTGCAAAGGTACAGTAGGCTGAAACTAATTCCAACAGCGTGACATCTGAGGCACCGAGTGCCGTCGGTAGATAAGGATGGAGATCACCCTTTATGCCAAGCCTTCGAGCAGTCTCTATTACATTTTCTATTCCTACCCTGCCAGCAAGCCTGACAGTAGCGGCATTTAAGGATTTCGCAAGTGCTGTTTTAAGGGTAACCAGCCCATAGTATTTTCCATCATAGTTATGGGGAGACCAGACTTCACCCCGGTGTGAGCCTTTGAAGGAGATTGGAGAATCAATGATCTTATCTTGTGAAAGCATGCCGCTCTCAAAGGCTGTCAAATAAACAAACGGTTTAAATGCTGAGCCAGGTTGTCTCCTGGCCTGTGTTGTCCTGTTATACTGATTTTTCCAGAAATCAAGCCCGCCTACCATTGCTTTTATACGCCCCGTCCAAAGGTCTATCGCAATGAGCGATGCCTGGACGCCAGGTTCTACCCTCTGCTCGATGGCTTCTACCCCATGTTTTATAGCCTCTTCTGCTATTTTTTGCATTCTATAATCCAAGGTAGAATAGATCTTGTAACCTGAAGTGTATATCTCAGAGCCATATTTTTGTTCGAGCCTCTGACGCATAAATTCTATAAAATATGGTGCTTCATACTTCCTCATATGCGGTGTTTTAGGTAATGGTTCACTCATAGCTTTATCAAACTCAGCTTTGGTAATAAATCTATGGTTCAGCATCCCTTTCAGAACAACAGAACGCCTTTCTTTTGCCATTTCTGGATTTTTAAAGGGAGAGAAAAGGGAGGGCGCTTTAGGGAGAGAAGCAAGGATCGCTGCCTCCCCAACTGTAAGTCCATTAACCGATTCCCCAAAATATGTCTGTGAGGCAGCTTCTATTCCGTATGCCCTTGTTCCAAAGTAGGCCTGGTTTAAATAGAGGCCAAGGATTTCATCCTTTGTATAGCGTTTCTCTATCAGTATAGAAAGTACTGCTTCCTTTACTTTCCTCGTTAGTGACCTCTCAGGTTTTAAAAAGAGCATCCTTGCAAGCTGTTGGGTAATAGTGCTCCCTCCTTCTACAATGCCTCCTGCCCTGATATCGTGCCACATGGCTCTCATTATTCCTATAAGATCAACACCAGGATGGTGGTAAAACCTGATGTCTTCAACAGATATAAATGCCTTTTTTACATGCTCTGGTATTTGATAATATGGTATAAATGTTCTCCGTTCTACATAGAGTTCTGCAACAACTTTTCCGTCGCTCGAATAAACTCTGGATGATTCTACGGGAATATATTCTTCAAGGAGCTTTACTTTCGGGAGATCGGAAATAATCCAGTATATAAAGCTCCCGAAGGCACCGATAAGAGCAGAAAGTATTATAAAGAGTATGATTACCTTTCTGGATGTTGACCTTCTTTCTGGCTTCTCGACTCCTTGTTCAAGTTTTGTCATTTTGATTAATTATAACTCATTAATGACCTTCTCCCAAATCCCCCTTTAATAAAGGGGATTTGGGGATTACTAAAAAATAATTGCCTAAAATAAATATGAATGTCTGTAATCTCCCCTGCCCCCTTTCAAAAAGAGGGGTATTGTACAAAAAGTTACGAACTCATAAAAACATAAGAACTAAAAAACCGCTCAATTTAGGCTATAATAACTGCTATGTTAAACATCCTTAAAAATTATGGAGAAGAGATGCTGATTAAAGGCAGGGTTTGGCAATTTGGTAATGATGTGGATACAGATGTAATTATACCCGCAAGGTATCTTAATACCTCTGATCCAGAAGAGCTTGCGAGGCATTTGATGGAAGGGATTGACAAAGATTTCCCACGAAAGGTAAGAGCAGGTGATATTATTGTTGCTGGTAAGAACTTTGGCTGTGGCTCATCGAGGGAGCATGCACCGATCGCGATAAGGGCAGCAGGAATACAGGGTGTTGTGGCAAAGAGCTTTGCAAGGATCTTCTACCGCAATGCCTTTAATATAGGTCTTCCAATCTTCGAGTCTTATGATGCCTCAGAGAAGATTAAAGAGGCTGATGAGATAGAGATTGATGCTGACAGGGGAATAATAAAGAATATTACAAGACAAGAAGAATATAGGGCAAATCCCATTCCACCATTTATGCAGGAGTTGATTGTAGCCGGAGGGCTGGTAGAATGGACAAAGAAAAGGTTAAAAGTTGTAAGTTAGAAAACAGATAAGGGAAAATAATTTATGCAATCTTACAACATCGCTGTTATAGCAGGTGATGGAACTGGGCCAGAGGTTGTCATAGAGGGCATCAAAGTATTGGAGGCCCTTTCTAAGAGGTCTGGGTTTAAACTCAATTGCAATTACTATGACTTTGGTGGTGAGCGTTACCTAAAGACTGGTGAAACCCTGCCTGATAGCGCAGTAGACGAGCTTAAAAAATATGATGCAATCTATCTCGGTGCAATAGGGCATCCTGACATAAAGCCTGGAATACTTGAGAGGGGAATTCTTCTACGGCTGCGATTCGATCTCGACCTTTACATTAACCTAAGACCTGTCAAGCTTTATCCCGGAGTTGACTGCCCCTTGAAGGATAAGAAACCAGAGGATATAGATTTTATTGTAGTAAGAGAGAATACAGAGGGACTTTATACAGGGGCAGGTGGATTCTTGAAGAAGGGTACCCTCGATGAGGTCGCAATACAGGAGTCTATTAATACAAGGAAGGGTGTCGAGCGGTGTATACGCTTTGCCCTTGAATATTGTAGAAAGAGAAATAAGATGAGGAAACTTACACTCTGCGGCAAGACAAATGTCCTCACCTTTGCCTTTGACTTATGGGAGAGGACATTCTATGAGGTGGCCAAAGAATATCCTGATATAAAAGTTGATTATGCTCATGTCGACGCCATAACAATGTGGTTCATTAAAAATCCTGAGTGGTTTGATGTAATCGTTACTGACAACATGTTTGGAGATATTATCACGGACTTAGGAGCAATGATACAGGGCGGCATGGGCATAGCGGCAGGAGGAAACATTAATCCCTACGGAGTTTCAATGTTTGAACCCATAGGAGGCTCTGCACCAAAATATACGGGAATGAATGTTATTAATCCTTTGGCTGCAATCTGTGCAGGTGGAATGATGCTCGAACATCTTGGTGAGAAAAAATCAGCCCAACTCCTCGAGAGGGCAGTCATGGAGGTTACAGGTAAACATCTCAGGAGCCTCTCAGCTGGCCATATGGGTTATAGCACAACAGAGGTTGGTAACCTCGTTGTAAAATTTGTTAATGAGCTTAGCTTTGATTGACAAAACAACGAATCATTTGATATAAAAGTTTTTATTCCTGGGTAGCTCAGCTGGCAGAGCGGGTGGCTGTTAACCACTTGGTCGGGGGTTCGAATCCCTTCCCAGGAGCCAATGATAACTCTCAGCAAAACCGTTGCTGATTTAATGTTGAATAAGTATCACCAGTTTATACCTTACCTCAAATTGGCACATGCCTCCTTCAATATTCTGGTCATGTGCCTTTTCATTTACCAGTTGTCCCTTGGATTAAGGATACGGGGAAAAAGAAGCGCAGTGTAACAGCCTGATGCAAAGTTAATTAAAAAACACAGAAGAAATGGCCCGATGTTCGTCATCCTTGGATGCGCCGGATATCTTGCCGGTATCAGCATTGTTTATCTTGACAAGGGGAAAATGGTTCAATACCCGTCACATTTCATTATAGGATCGCTTATAGCTCTTTCGCTCATCTCCACCTTCCTTGTCTCAAAAAAAATAAGAGTTACCAAATCAGGATGGAGAGCCTTACATTTTGTACTCGGCATACTCATTGTCTGTATTTATCTTGTCCAGGTGTTTCTTGGTTTGAATATACTGCTTTAACCCAGATAATGCAGATATTGCTCAAAAATTTATTTAACTCGATGATTTATTAGGAATATCTTTATTGGTCATATTCACTAAAATATTCCAAGAACCATTAGTTAAAGGTACACTAAGGTATCGAAAAATAAATTTTTTCACAACATCTGCATTATCTCAATTGCATTATTTGGGTTAACCTGAGTTTCAATATTTTTCTCTTCGAGACTGAGTTTTTGACATATGTTTGTTTGATTTTTAAGGTATTTTTCGTTATTATCACCTATGGAAACAAAGAAACTCATTGATGAATCAAGCATCTACATCATGAATACCTATAAGAGATTCCCCGTTGTCCTGAGAAAAGGGCGTGGGATGAAGGTGTGGGGGGCCGATGGCAAAGAGTACCTCGATTTCGTCGGAGGGGTCGCAGTAAATATTCTCGGCCATTGCCATCCAAGAGTGGTAGTTGCGATACAGAAGCAAGCACAGAGGCTTCTGCATGTCTCTAATTTTTACCATATAGGACCTCAGATAAGACTTGCAAAACTTCTTGTAAAGCACACCTTTGCCGACAAGGTATTCTTCTGTAACTCCGGAGCCGAGGCAAATGAGGCAGCAATAAAGCTTGCCCGCAAATACTCAAAGGATAATCTCAGCCCTGATTGTTTTGAGATAATAACGGCAGAGAATTCTTTTCATGGTAGGACACTTGCAACACTTGCTGCAACAGGACAGGAAAGATTTCAAAGGGGGTTTGAACCACTTGCGCCTGGGTTCAAACATGTTCCTTTCAACGATACTGATGCGTTACATAAGGCGGTCACAAAAAATACCTGTGCCATTATGCTTGAGCCAATCCAAGGAGAAGGAGGTGTAAAGTTACCACATATAGATTATTTTAAGGAGGTAAGAAAAATCTGTGATGAAAATAATCTCCTCCTCATACTGGATGAAGTCCAGACAGGTATGGGCAGAACAGGTAAATTTTTCGCTTATGAGCATTTTGGCATTGCTCCTGACATTATGACCATCGCAAAAGGCCTCGGTGGCGGTGTTCCTATTGGTGCAATGCTTGCGACGGATAAGATTGCCTCGGCCTTTCAGCCCACCACGCATGCAACAACCTTTGGCGGAAACCCACTCGTATGTGCTGCTGCAGTAGCAACAATCGAGACACTCCTTGAAGATGGCTTCATTCTTGATCAGTGTAACAGGATGAGTGAATATTTGAAGGAAGGTCTTAGAAATCTCAAGGAGAAATTTCCTGGCCTCATCATTGATATAAGGGGTCTGGGTCTTCTTCTTGGCGTTGAGCTCACAATGGACTGCGATGTGATAGTGAAGGACTGCCTCGAAATGGGTGTGCTTATTAACTGTACAGCAGAAAAAGTTCTGAGGTTTATGCCACCTCTCATCGTTCAGAAAAAGGATATAGACCATCTTATTAATGTTCTTGAGAAAGTGTTCAAGAGCTTATCATTATGAAAAGGGATTTTCTGAGATTATGGGACCTGTCTTTAGAAGAGATAAATACACTTCTTAACAGGGCAATAGAACTTAAATCAGGTAAGAATGCAAATAAATGCCCCTTGATCGGCAGAAGCATAGGTCTTGTCTTTGAGAAGGCATCGACAAGGACAAGGGTCTCTTTCGAGGTATGTATCTATCAGCTTGGAGCGCAAGTCATTTATATGAATCCTAAAGAGATTCAGCTCGGAAGGGGAGAGACCACTCATGACACAGCAAGGGTCCTTTCAAGGTATTTAGATGCTATTGTCATCAGGACCTTCAGCCACAATACCCTGATGGATTTTGCATCCAGTTCATCTGTTCCTATAATTAACGGATTAAGCAATTTACACCATCCATGCCAGGCACTTGCAGATTTGATGACTATTCTCGAAAAGAAAGGGCGACTTAAAGGCATCTCTCTTGCTTATATCGGAGATGGGAATAATGTCGCAAATTCTCTAATAGAGGCTGCCTCGAGGATGACAATACATCTTACTATTGCATGTCCTAAGGGTTATGAGCCCGATCTTCATATCTTTAAAGAGGCAATGGCCTCTTCAAAAAGTGAGATAAAGATAATTCGAGACCCAAAAGAGGCTGCTGATAAGGCAGATGTTCTTTATACAGATGTCTGGGTAAGTATGGGCCAGGAGAAAAAAGCAAAGGAGAAAAAGAAGAAATTTAAAGGCTATCAGATAAACAGTAAAATCCTTTCCTATGCAAAAAAGGATGTAATAGTTCTTCACTGCCTTCCTGCACACAGGGGTGAGGAGATTACAGATGATGTAATGGATGGTCATCAGAGTGCAATCTTCGATCAGGCAGAAAACAGACTTTATACCCAAAAGGCGTTGTTAGAATTTTTATTGACTCCCTCTGGCCCTTACACTTAGAAGAGCTTTAACCTATTTTATTACTTTTCTATGATTCTCTTCTCCAAGGTATAAAGTCATGTAACTATTCTTTTGAGAAAATCTTTAACAATTACCTTGAACTTTTCTGGATTGTCTAAATAGCATGCATGACCAGCTCCTTCAAGGATGTGTACTTCAGAGTTTTTAACATGGGCTGAAAGAATTTTCGAATCACTCGGTGGGGATATGTCATCTCTTTCACCCCATATAATGAGCAGAGGTACAGTAATCCTGCTTAGATTTCTAACGAGACTCTTTACATTAACAGGTCCAATGGCAATACCTGCTCTGGCACGATAACCACTTGATAAATACCTTAATGTAACCTCACCGCTTATGGATGCACCTAATAAAATTGGCTCATTAATGTTAAGGGCATTAAGGATATCGTTTAAAAACTCTGCATATTCATCCCTGTTTTTCGCATCAAACTTATCAGATTTACTCTTTAGGCCGTATGGCATATCAAATGAACATGTCTTATACTCTTTTGCCAATTCGTCAAGCAAACCTATTTCGACCCAGGTTTCAGCATTAAAGCTGAACCCATGGAGAAGAACAACAGGGGTGCCCTTCCCCTTCTCAAGATATCGAATTTTCAGGCCTCTAATAGATATAGAATGTTCCATATACAACAAGTATTTTACATTATCTTTTGCATTTATGTTCAATGCTATATACTGTTGGATTGCATGTTCTCTTGAGATCATTACTATAGTTTTTTCTTAGTATTAAGAAGTTATTTTCTGAAAATGTGTGGAGCTTATACACACATTGGAAAGAAATATAAAAAATGAAATATACTATGAATGTAAAGGAGTAGCTCAATTTAACATGCCTTATCAATATTTTGCTTTGTATAATTGAATAATAATAAAATTCCCTCTGAGGGAAAAGATGATGGTTATAGAATGAAAAAAGTCCTCTGTTAAAATAAGGTTACCAGAGATAAAAAAAGTTAGACCATTGAGTCTTATAGCAAAGGAGAGCAAACAGTACGGCTGGAGGTAAATCATGAACGAAAAACTACCAACGGAGCCATCACCAGAAGTATGTGCAAGTAAAATCTTTGAGATTAGTGGAACAAAACTTGATTCTGACATAGCCGCTGACCTATGGCCAAAAATATTGCAACACAAATGGCTCCTTTCTGAAAAACTCGGTCGAGATGTGGGATTACGAATCGCATGTATCGACTTTCTTGAAAATATGGAGCAAGCCCTAAAGGAATACTTGGACTATAAACGGAAGGATATCCTAAATGAGATGGGGGCTCAGAGAATCAGCAGAGAAACTTGGGATTCTATAGCTTATTCTCAACCTCCGAAGCAATTAGTTGAAAAGAAAATTATCCTTCCCTTGAGAGAAGAGGGCCTTGCTAAAAAACATAGTGTAATTCTTCCGAAGGCCATCATTTTCTTTGGGCCGCCAGGGACTGGAAAGACTTATTTCGTCAAGGCAATAGCAGGTGCCTTGTCATGGTGGTACATCGAGATTGTGCCTAGTATGCTTATGATGGATGGGATAGAAAAGGTTGGTGCTAATTTGCGCAACATAATGGAAAAAACACGGAATCTGGAAGAAGTCGTCATCTTTATTGATGAGTTTGAAGAGATCGCAGCAAGTCGTGATGTGGCAACACGGATTGATAAGTCTATTACCAATGAGTTTCTCAAACAGGTTCCACTGCTCAAAAATCAGGCTAACAAAGTTTTACTTGCATGTGCTACAAATTACATTCGGCACTTGGACGCTGCACTCCTCCGCCCGGGAAGGTTCGATTATATTATTCCCGTTGGTGGTCTGGATGAAGATGAAAGAAGAATCATACTGGAACGTTATCTGTCCAGGCTCAATACAGGGGAAATCGATCTGGACCGGATTGTAAAGATGACCTCTCGATTTACGCCGGCGGATATTGAATATCTCTTCCAGAAGGCTGCCCAATTTGCATTCGAAGAGGAATACACCAGCAAACAAGATTATCAGATAACTACAGATACCCTTGTTCAAATTATACCGGAAATACGCCCATCGCTAACCGATGAAATCTTTGCAGAATTTCAAAAAGATAGTATCACCTATTCCCGAACCTGAAGGGCTGAAAAGAAACTCATGAAAAGACGACAAGAAAGCTCCTACGAAAATGGCGATAAAACTTCCAAGTAAACCATTTGATTATTGACAGGAGTCAAATTTGAAGGAAAAAAATAACTTAATTGCAGGCTTACACGGATACTTCAATAAACAATCAAAATCAGTTTTGCTGATGTGGAGTTTCATATTTGTGCTTTTAGTTGGTGTTGGTGATTATGTAACAGGGTGGGAGCTCAATTTTTCCGTATTCTATTTGCTACCGATTTCCTTCGCTGTTTGGTTTGCAAACAGGGATACTGGGATTCTTATAAGTGTTGCAAGCTCAGTAACTGAGTTTATGGCCAATCTCTTTATCGGACGCACTTACTCACATCCCCTCATTGATTTTTGGAATAGTTTGGTGCTGTTAGGATTTTTTCTTGTATTTGTTTATATTTTGTCAAAGCTGAAAATAGAATATAAGAGTAGAATGGAACTCATTAACGAACTCAAATCCACACTTGAAGACCTCAAGCAAACAAAAGATGAGTTAGAACAAAGGTCACAGGATCTGGCACGGTCCAATGTCGAGTTAGAACAATTTGCTTCTATGGTATCGCATGACCTGAAAGAACCCCTGCTGGCTATAACGATAGATCTAAAGCTCCTGAAAAAGCGATATGAAGGAAAACTTAACTCAGAGGCAGATAGATATATTGATGAAGCGATAGATGAGGCAAAACAAATGCAGACACTCATTAGTGACATGTTATCATATTCACGTGTAGGCACCAGCGGCAACTTATTTGTACCGACTGACTGCACTACCATACTGAATCGCTCACTCGCAAATCTCAGAATCTCCCTTGAGCAAAGTGGCGCTGTAGTTACTCACGACCATCTACCTGAGGTAATGGCTGATCCAATTCAATTGGTTCAGTTACTGCAAAACCTGATAAGTAACGCTATGAAGTTTTGCGGTGAGGCGAAACCGCTTATTCACATTTCAGCAGAGCGAAAAGAGAAAGAATGGGTTTTTTCGGTGAGTGACAACGGTATCGGAATTCCAGCAGAACACAGCGAGAGAATCTTCGAGATTTTCCAACGTCTGCATAACAAAAAGGAATATCCAGGCACTGGTATTGGCCTGTCAACCTGCAAGAAAATAGTTGAACGCCACGGCGGAGACATATGGGTAAAGTCTGAGCCTGATAAGGGTTCAACATTTTACTTCACAATCCCTGATAGGTCGAATTCTGATTTACTTTCTAAACGAGATAAATGAGACGCTTAATATATTTTCTCGCATGATGAGTTCAAATGACATCGGACCAAAAATATTAGACGAGAAGAACAGATATAAGACCTACGAGGTATAGCCCTCCAGGGTTTAGTGAAATAATCCTATCAGTTGTTACAGGAACCCTGATCCCAAAGTTTTTAAGGAATAAAGCCATTACATCATCCAGGGGTAGAGTATAATTTATTTGTTCTCGATATACCGGAAAATTTATACCACTTCCAAAAAGGTAGAGGATAAAGAATGCATATCCCAAAAATGGACTTAACCCCATTTTTGCAAAGGCAACAGCAGGGGTGAGGGCAAAGAGAACAGGTATCAATAAAAGGAAAAGAAGAAATAATGTCAGAGAAATTGGTAGAAATAGCATAAGACTTTTACAGAACCCTCTTTTTATTTTATTCTTCTAAAGATTATAGCTTAACCCAAAAAATGCATTTACATAATGCAGATGTTGTGAAAAAATTTATTTTTCGATACCTTAGTGTACCTTTAACTGATAGTTATCGGAATATTTTTATTG
>Ga0187774_10000661_pt1 | contig 11976 bp, 14 predicted proteins | sample 0216_BV02_MP05_2_FD_133152 | JGI IMG/M metagenome (GOLD analysis project Ga0187774, IMG submission 133152) | Tropical peat soil microbial communities from peatlands in Department of Meta, Colombia - 0216_BV02_MP05_20_MG | ecosystem: Environmental > Terrestrial > Soil > Wetlands > Peat | place... | reverse complement strand
TCGGGCGAACGCATCTCCGCGGAGGCGCCCTCGATGAGCGGTTCTGGCAGACGAATGTATCCGCTCGTCGTGAACAGCTCCGGCGAGCGCGCGCGAATGTCGCCGATCTCGTTGTTCATGAGCCAACGATCGGCGACGGCGAAATCGCGCTGCGCGACGTTGACGAAGTGACTGCCGTTGAAATCACTGCTCACAATCCCATTGCTGTCGGCAGCGGTAAACGCCGCGCGCAAATCGAATCGGCCGTAGTTCTCCGTATTTTGTTGTACTTGGGCGGCGATACCATGTTCGATGCTGCTGCCGCTCGAACCATCATGTATGTTCTCGCCGAAGTAGCGATACTCGATGCTGGCCAGGCCTGGCAACAAACCGGCAGCGAGCCCAGTCGCGGAAGTCGTTATCGCGGAATCCACGCCGACGCTCGGGTCGATCAGTGGATCAAGATACTCCTGTGTTTCGACTTTTTTTTCAGGAACCGGCGGAGGCAATTGCGGCGCTTCGGCCAACTGAATCGATGACGGCCGAATGCCGCTGGTACCCGCATCGGCACGAGGCAGGTTGCGCGGCGCACCTGACGGAGCATTAGAGGCCGAAGCCAAACCGCTTGGGTCGCGATTTACCGTCGCATTACGAAGGGAAGGGTCCGGACCGGGACTCTCTGTGCCCCGACTTGCGTCCAGATCACTCGGCTGAGCCTTCGCTCCGGCGCTCGGCAACCCCTTGCCGGAGTCGGGAGCGCTGGGATCGGTCAGGAGTCGCGGGAGCGCCAACAACGTCGCCGTAAACAAGATACCGAGAGCGACCAGGATACTGGCCCCGTGAGAGAAGGTATTGTTTTTGTCTCCCATGTAGCTTCACGATTTCTTAAGACTGCGTCGCACTCAGAGTTTCAGGTTCATATACAATCAACTTGTTAGCCGATGTTTTTGCAGACTTTTGTTAACTATAGGCAACGGTTAAGAGATGTATAGGCAATTACCATGCCAATTAAGGAATCTTGATGAATTGCGCGTGATCGGATACGGCGGGCGGAAGCGCACAAAGTCACGATGTAATTGGCGACTCAGCATCGTCTGGCGAACCAACGGTAAGGCGGGAATCTTGTCACGACCACGCGAGACGCCTTGTGGCGTCTGCTAAATCCGGTACAAACCTTTTTTTCTAGGGACCAGCCCAAGCCTGGCGTTCGGCGTCGGTCTCCCTAAGCTCTCGGGGATCGGGCAACCCAGCTTTCCGGCGCAGCCGTGCCGGCGCGGGTTTACCCATTTACTGATTCAGCATGCATATCGCTAAGGGGGGAAACCCTTGGTTTTAGCTCAGAAAATCAAAACCGGGTCGAGGTTGGCACGAATACTGCACCTAACCACTGCAAACTGTCATACGTGAATTATCTGCTAAACAGATAGAAGTTCCCGACGATATGACCGGTTTGAAATCTTCGATTTAACAAAATGAGGTGACTCAATGAACAAGGCATTCAAGAAATTGTTGTGGATCGGACTTAGCGTGATAGGCGTGACGGCCAATCAGGGGGCGCTGGCGGATCAGGCAACCTGTAATACAGCCGGTTGTACCACGGCCAACCTGCCGGTGAATTTCACCATCGTCATTCCGACGGTGCTGCGCTTGCAGGTCGGCGCTGTCGGCGCCGCAGCGGCAGTCAACTGGAATGCCGCGGTGACAGCCGCCAATTTGGGTAACGGAACTGCATTGAACGCGGACGCGGTCACCAACGGCGGCGCCGCCGGCACCTTAGTGGCGTATGCCTTGGTGAGCAATATCAGCGCGAACAACGCAACCATTACCGCCACGGGCGTGGGTGCGGGGCTGGTCAGCGGCGGCAACACGATTCCTTACACGGCCATCGGTGCGACCGTCAATCCCATCATCGGCGCCGCCGTAGCCTTGCCGGTGCCGGGCACACCTACCGTCGTCGCTCCCGCGGCCGGGGTGATCCTGAGGACGGGGACGTGGCAGTACACCTATGCGAATGCCGCAGTGTTCCCGGCTGGCAGTTATACCGGCACGATCAACTACACGGCAACACAGCCGTAGTACCGGGCTAACCAGCAATGGCGGCCGGTTTGTTGCGTGTCGCTTAAGAACAGGGGGACGCAGGATTGCGTCCCCTTTTTGTTTGGGTTGCGGATGAGTTACATTTAATCGACCATTCGGCTGATGGCACAAATACATTCACCCGAGAGATGAGCTTGTGACGACGGCACGGAAAAAGTTCGTACGAATAGCAGCACCGCGGTTAATTCTGTGCGCGGACGTTTTCGCATTCCTCTATGGTTCCGAGGCTTCGGCCGCCTGGGTAGGCATCAATCCTCCGAACGGCGCGGTGATATTGCGCATCAACTTCGCGGGCACGCCGACGGTGACGTTCACTGTGCCCGCGGCACAGCTAGGGAATGGGACAGCGATTGCCGGAATACCCACGCTGGAATTTGAAATGAGCATACAACGTACGGGACCCACCAACCTCACTGCCACGATGACTGCCACGGCGCCAGCCAATCTTTCCTCCGGCGGCAACCAGATCCCGATCACCGCCATCAGCTGGACCAGCGCGGCCATCGCCGGCGCGCCCGGCGGAACGACAATGATCCCGAACGGGAGTTTCGTCGGCGGCGCGCAGACGATCGTCACCAGGACGACCACGAGCGGGGGCAACTTTTACGTCGGCGGGGCACTGACTTTCTACTTCGCCAACAACACGGTCTATCCCCAAGGCACGTACGGTCCTGCCACTATCAACTACACCGCGAGCCGGAATCCATGAAGACCATTGACCGGCGGAAGTCGTGGGACATGACGGCTTCGCGCAACAACGCAGGAACCGCGGCCCTGACACTATATCTTTGCGCGACCGCTGTTGCATTCCTCCATGGTTCCCAGGCTTCGGCCGCCTGGATAGACATCACTCCTGCGGCAGGCCAAGTGATATTGCAGATTAACTACGCGGGCACACCGACAGTAATGTTCACCGTGCCCGCGGCGCTGTTGGGGAATGGGACTGCCATCGCCGGAACACCCGCGCTGGAATTTGAATTGAGCATACGACGTACCGGGGTGATTATTGGAACTCCCCTCACCGCCACAATGACCGCCACGGCGCCGGCCGCGCTATTCTCCGGCGCCAACCAGATTCCGATCACCGCCATCAGCTGGACCAGTGCCGCCATCGCCGGCGCTCCGGGTGGAACGACCTTGATCCCGAACGGCAGTTTCGTCGCGGGCCCGCAGACGATTGTTGGCATAACGACCCCGTTCATTTTCGGCACCACTGTCTACGCAGGTGGGGCACTGACTTTCTACTTCGACAACAACACGATCTACCCCCAAGGGACGTACGGTCCCGCCACCGTCAACTACACCGCGAGCCGGAATCCATGAAAACTTCGATCGCCACGTGCCTTGGGAGATGACAGCATTGTGCGACCATGTGGGAAGAGCGGCACGGATATTAATCCTCTGTGCGGGTACCATTACCTTACTTCACGGTTCCCTGGCGCCGGCGGCCTGGCTAAACATCGTTCCTGCGCGTGGCCAGGTGATCTTGCGTATCAACTACGCAGGCGCGCCGACGGTCACTTTCAACGTATCGGCGGCGCAACTCGGCAATGGAACACCGGTCGTTGGAGTACCCACGCTGGAATTTGAAATGAGCGTACGACGCCCCGGGGGGTTTGGTGCGCCCAACCTCACCGCCACGATGACGGCCACGGCGCCGGCCGCGCTTTTCTCCGGCGCCAACCAGATTCCGATCACCGCCATCAACTGGACCAGTGCCGCCATCGCCGGCGCTCCGGGTGGAACGACGGTGATCCCGAACGGAAGCTTCGTCGCCGGACCGCAGACGATCGTGACCAGGACAACCACGGGCGGTGGCCGCTTTTACGCCGGCGGGCTGCTGACTTTCCGCTATGCCAACACGACGGTCTACCCCCAAGGGACGTACGGTCCTGCCACTATCAACTACACCGCGAGCCGGAATCCATGAAAATCCTGCGCCACTGCATATCATGGGGAGTGTTGCTCGGGCTATGGTCGCTGCCGGCGCTCGCGGGCACGCGCATCGAGTCTCTCTACGTTCCCGGCCCGAATCTGAGCCTGCAGTCGCGCTGGCTTGTCCCCGACGCACGCGCGACGACGGACGCCGCGCAGGCCAATCTTTTCGTCGCGGAATCCGCCTTCACGGAAATGCTGCTCACCATACCGGCGGAATACATCGGCAAGAACGTGCAGATATTTTTGATCATGCCGCCACAGATTCCCGGCGTCATCGGACCGGCCGGCATGGAAGTCGAATGGCGCACTCAGGGGGTGTTCCTCCCCGGCAAGGCGCGGCCCGGTGAGCGGGTGTTGTTGTTCCAGGGCGTGATACGACAATCGCCGCTGCGCGACCTGATCGCGTACACATTCCGCGTGGACGCACGCTACAATAATGGACAGATCCGGTTCGACCCGTTTTATGAAATTGAACAACGCTGACATTTATTCATTCGAGCGCCGCCTGCTGCTGTTCGCCGCCGCACTGCTTGGCGCTACGCCCGCCTATGCGGGCTTCGATGTCTCGGTAAGTCCGCCGCGTTTTGAACTGCACGCCAAGCCGGGGGACACCGTCCGTCAGACCATCTCGATCAACAATCTCGGCAACGACCCCGGGCGCTACCTCACCAAAACCGCGGACTGGGAACTCGGCGCCTCCGGCGAGGCCCAGATGCAGGAAGGCGCGCCCAAGGAGGGTTCCTGCCGCCCGTGGGTGAAACTCGAGCGTCATGAGATCAGCATCGCTCCGCAAGACACCCGCTCGTACCGCTTCGAGGTGCATGTCCCGGAGGATGCCAAGAAAGGCGAATGCCGTTTCGCGCTGCTGGTTTCCTCCGACGCCGGAACCGTGACGCCGAGCGGTGCCAGTTTCATTCAGATTCCCATCGTTGGACGGGTGGCGGTGATCGTCTACGTCACCATCGGCGACGCAAAACCGGCCATGAAGCTCGAGCACATCGCCATGCAAAAAATAAATGGGAAACTCCAGCCGGTGGCCACCTTCCGCAACACTGGCGACGCGCACGGCCGGGTGTCCGGCCATCTCGAAGCGATCGACGCGAATCACCACAAAGTGGTTCTGGTCGCCGACGAATCCGTGATCCTGCCGAACACGGCGCGCGGCGTAAAACTGATTCCGATGGACTGGTCGTCCGGCGAAGGCAAGACGCCGGCCTTCGATCTGGTACCGCCGATGCGTGCCCGCGGCACCCTGCAATTTCTCGGCGGCGGCGAGATCAAGATCGACCAGGAGCTGCGGTAGGAAAAACTCGCAAGTGACTAGTAGCCCGTCAGGAAATAACTGTCCGCTGTTCGTTTTTTGAGCGAAGCGACTTTATCTTCCAGTTCCTTGGCCCGCTCCGCATCGCCGGCTTCACGTCTGAGCCTGGCCGTGAGGGAATAAAAGGGGATCAGACCGGGCGTATCGGGATAGTCGTATTTCACCCCTTCCTCCAAGATCTGAAGTGCTTCCTGTTTTTTTCCGCTTTGCAGCAGTAACATTGCGTAATCCGTCCGTCCCTGAAACAACCTGGGGTCGAGCCTCAGCGCGCAGCGGAAGGATTCGGCGGCGAGATCATAACCGTTGTCGCCCGCGAGCGCCGGATTCAGTTGGTAGATCCTGCCGCGAATGACGAACGTCAATCCCCGCAGGGAATTGGCTTGTTGCGCTTTGTCGAGAAATTCGAGGGCCTCTCCAAATAAAAGCTTTTTGCTGCTTTCAACGTCCGGCGGAAGCAGCGTGATTGCATGCCGATACAGATCGGCGTGCGCGATGAGCATACGGTCATCCGCCGGGGTTAGCCATTCCGCGGCGGCAAGACTCTGGTCAGCTTCCTGAAGCTTTCCCTGCCGTTCCTGCCTCAGTGCCTTGTCATAATAGGAATTTGCCAGTCCGAGGATCACAAAATGGAACATGGGCAAAAGAACCAGCACGACCACGATTATCGGATAGGCCTGTCTGCCGATGTTCCGTGAAAATCGGATTTGCATGGTGGGTGACTTGAGCTCCCGTCTTGCGAGTTCGTGATATCGCCCCATCACCAAGCCCGATATCATCATGATGGAAAGGATGTAGAGATTGAAATCAACGAAGCTATGCGACGCCACCGCCAGCAACCCGCAGAAAAGCCCTACCAGCTCGATCCGGATCTTTTTGTTCAGATTTTTTTTACGCAGGACGCGGACCAGCAGCCACAGCGTGGCGCCCAGCACCGACACCAGAAGCAGCAGCCCCGGCAACCCGGCTTCGATCCAGATTTGCAGATAATCATTGTGGACGAAAAATCCATCGGAACTGTCTGCCGGATGGCGGTACGGCGGATAGGCCAGGTAAAAAAGCCCCGGGCCGATGCCGTGCCACGGTGAAGCTTTCAACAAACTCCAGGAAGATTCCCAGATGACCCATCTGTTGAAATAATCCTGCGCCAGATGAAGCACACGCTGGTCCAATCCGTCGTGAGTAATCTTCGTGGTCAGAAATGCCGCCGCCAGCAGCGCCAGAAGCGCGATGGTGCCGCGCCTGGACGTATATCGCACCGTGAGCGCGACCAATACGCCCATGCTCAGGGCAAGACTCAGTGCGGCGCCGCGGCTCGCCGTGAGGAAAATCGAGGAGAACAGCGCATACAAGACCGCCCCCAGCAAAGCGGGGTATTTGCGCGGAGCATGATCATCCCCGATCATGAGCAAAAAATGCGCCGAGGCGGGTAGCGCGATGAGGTTCAGGAACGCGGCTTGCGTGTTGCGGGTCTCGAAAATCGACCGGGCATCCTGCCCAAACACAAGCGCTTGATAGATGCCCATCAATGCCAGCACGAGGCCCAGCACCAATAGAACGGCCGCGGCATGCGACCACAGTACCTGGCGGTCCGGCGTCAAGGTATAAAGCCAGAATACCAGCACCAGGCTGCCGATCCACCAGAAATTGATCGTGCTGATGGCCGGCGCCCGACTCCACAGGATCGAAGCCGCGAGCCATGCCCAGAACAGCGTGAGAGTAAGGGCCAGCGCGGTCTTGGGCAGGATGAGGCCGCTATCATAGGATTGCCACAGGGCCCAGCCGCAGGCGATCGCCAGCATGATCTGGGCGATGGCAAAAATTTCAAGCTGCGGCCCCTTGAACAATATCGCCGGCAACAGCGCACAAACGAATAACAGCGAGCTGATATGAAGGGTCGGGAGCGTCGGCCCTTTTCCGGCGGCGGCCGTCATGATCCTCCTTGATGCGCCGACTCGTGACGTGCAGATTACTTTCCTACTTTATACAATCCCTCATGAAACGCCAGCTCGTGCTTTTTTCCAAATTCATCTGCCGACCGACCACTCGCCCAATGCTTCATGTCGTGCTCTATCAGCCCGAGATCCCGCCCAATACCGGGAACATCATGCGTTTGTGCGCCAATACCGGCGCGTGTCTGCATCTGATCGAGCCGCTCGGCTTCAAACTCGAGGACAGGGAACTGCGGCGCGCCGGACTGGATTACCGCGAGTGGGCGGAGGTGCTGACTTACCGGAACCTGGAGACTTTCCTCGAAATGGCAAAACCGGAGCGCTTGCTGGCATTCACCACCCGTGCTTCCAGGCTGTACACGGAAGCACAATATAAGGATAACGACGTCATGCTCTTCGGGCCCGAGACGCGCGGCCTGCCGCAGACGCTGCTTGGCTCGCTGCCGGAAGCGCATCGTTTGCGGCTGCCGCTTAGACCCGGGAACCGCAGCCTGAATCTCTCCAACGCCGTTGCCGTGGTGGTTTACGAAGCCTGGCGTCAACTCGGATTCGAGGGCGGAAAATAGCGTTTCTTAATGTCCGGACGAACGAGCGCAGAGATAGGACTAATGGTTCTCCTGTCGTGGTTCGCGCCTGAGCAGCGCCTCGACCGCGGCGTGGGGCGCCAGGTTTTCATACAGCACGCGATAGACCTGTTCGGTAATGGGCATGTCGACCTCGAGTTTCTTCGCCAGTTGATAAAGCTCGCGCGCGGTGGCCACGCCTTCGGCCTCCTGACCGAGCGCCGCGAGAATCTCCGGAAGTTTCTGTCCCCGACCCAGCGCCAGCCCGACCCGCCGGTTGCGCGAGCTGTCATCGGTACAGGTCAGAATCAGGTCCCCGGCGCCGGTCAGACCCATGAAGGTTTCGGACTTTCCGCCCATCGCCACGCCGAGACGTGTGAGTTCCGCGAGTCCTCGGGTAATGAGCGCGGCGCGCGCATTGGCGCCAAAGCCGAGACCGTCGCTGATGCCGGCGGCAATGGCCATCACGTTTTTGATCGCTGCGCCGAGTTGCACGCCGGCGACGTCGCCGCTGGTATACACGCGCACACGTTCATTGCGCAACCATGAGGCCACTTCCCTGGCTACGTTGACGTTATCGGATGCGACCGTCAGCGCCGACGGCATGTTGAGCGCCACTTCACGCGCGAACGTCGGTCCCGACACCACGGCGAGAGAGCGCTCGGCGCCGAGCGATTCAAGCGCCACCTCGCTGAGCAACTTCCCGCTTCCCGGCTCGAGCCCCTTGGTCGCGCACGCCAACACGGCGTCGGCCGTTAGTAGCGGCTGCAACACCGTCAGTGTGGTGCGGAAGGCACGGCTCGGAACGGCGATCAGAAAACGCGAGGAGGCTTTGGCGGCCTCGGCGAGCGAGTCGCGAACATGCAGATTCGCGGGAAACGGCATACCCGGTAGGTAGGCGCTGTTTTGCCGCTCATGCTCGAGGCGCGCCTGGCGCGCGGCGTCACTGCCCCAGAGCAGCGCTGTGTGGCCGTTGCGCGCCAGCAGCAACGCCAATGCGGTGCCCCATGACCCCGCCCCCAATACGGTGACGGCAGGCTTGGTAGCGGCGGTCATGTCCTGAAACACGAGGCGAAGGGAGAGGAGCGTGAGCAGTAAAAGGCCGTTTGTGCCATTTTCGTTCGTTCTTCACGCTTTACGCATCATCGCTGATGCCTTGCCCCTCGCGTTTCAATCTATCAGTTGATGCTCGGTCGACTTGCCGGCGCTGCCTGTTGCTGCCTTTTCTGTTCGTACAAAGCTTCGAAATTGATCGGGTTGATCAGCAGCTGCGGAAATCCGCCCCGGCCGACGAGGTCATTGACCGCCTCGCGCACGAAAGGCAACAGCACATAAGGACAGCTGATTTCGAGCGCCCGTTCCAGCGTCTCGCCCTGCACACCCGCGATGCGGAAAATGCCCGCCTGCTTCACCTCGACGAGAAAGATGTTCTTGTTTTCGCGCTTGGCGGTACTGGTCACCGTCAGCGTCACTTCATACAAACCCTGCTCCGGATTCAGCGCACCGTGCTCAAGCGCGAGCTGCACGCCGATTTCCGCGGCGCCGCTCGCCTGGGTAAAAGTGAGGGGCACGCCCGGCGCCTCGTACGACACATCCTTGACATAGACTTTCTCGACGTTGAAAACGATGTTGTGTGCCTGGTTCGAATCCATCACTCTGCCCTCTCAATTTTTTCAGTTCGCGAATCCGCGTCTTGGCGGTTCAATTGTGACCCAGCAAGCCATCCAGCCGTCCCGCGCGTTCCAGCGCCGCCAGCTCAGTGTATCCCCCCACATGCATGTTGCCGATAAATATCTGCGGAACGCTGGTCCGGCCGGTAAGCCGGATCATTTCCTCGCGACGCGCGGGATTTTCATCCACCATGACCTTTTCCGCCTGCACACCCTTTTTTTCCAGCAATCGCTCCGCCATGCGGCAGTAGGGGCAGACGTGGGTGCTGTACATCAGCACGCTGGCCACCGTTATTTCTCCAGCGGCAGATTGTCCCGCTGCCACGCCAGCAAACCACCCGAGAGCGAATACACCGAAGGGAATCCGTGTTTACGCAAAATGACTGCGCCCTTGACGGAGCGGTTTCCGCTGCGGCAGCTCACAATGATCGGCTTGTCTTTGTACCGCTCAAGGTCGCGCCACCGATCTTTCAACGACGACAACGGCAGGTTCCTGGCGTTGGGAATATGGCCGCCCATGAACTCTTTAGGCTCACACACGTCCACCACTACGCCCCCCTCGCGGTTGAGCAACTGTATCGCCTGGGCGACGTTCGCGTTTTTGATGCCATACAAGCGCTGGCTAATGGGGCCGGCTGCCAGCAGGAACAGAATGACGCCGAGCGCGACGAACAAATACCAGTTATGGATGATTAACTGCATGACTGGAGACATAGTAATGTATTCGCGGGTGAATTAGATGATGGCGGAGAAAATCGCGGCGCTTCCGGCCGATACCGTGGTGGTCACCGCCCGCCCGCGTTTCAGCATGATTCGCGGCAAGACTCAGCGGCGAATCGAGCTGCAGAAGGCTTCGCGCAGGGAGCCGATCAACTGCAGTATTTTCGGGTCACTGATGCGGTAATACACCTTGTTCGCATCCTTGCGCGACGCGAGAATGCCCTTGTCCCGCAGGATGGAAAGGTGCTGGGAAATATTGCTTTGCGAGGTGCCGACTTGCTCGACGATATCCTGGACGCTGACCTCGGAACTGCTTCCCAGTATGCAGAGAATCTTCAGACGCAACGGATGTGCCATGGCTTTCAACGAACGGGAAGCGAGATGAATATCCTCTTCGTTGGTAATGAGAATTTCGTTCAGGTTTTCGGCGGCGGCGCTCATATCTTCAGGCCTCATGATGGTACTCAGCCCACGCTCCCTCTCATTTTCAGTTCCGCGGTATCTGCTGATACGTGAACGAAAACATTATACAATATAAACAATTTTGAAAGGACACTGGAAAATCTCCTATTTGGGTCATCGGCATGTCATTCACCCCTAAACCCTTGGTTCTGATCATTTTGGACGGATGGGGCTACCGTCAGGACACCCAGTACAACGCCATCGCCGCCGCCCGCAAGCCGGTCTGGGACCGGCTCTGGGACCGGTATCCCCACACTCTGATTCACGCCTCGGAAGCGGCCGTCGGGCTGCCCTCCAGCCAAATGGGCAACTCCGAGGTCGGCCATCTCAATCTCGGCGCCGGGCGCGTGGTTTACCAGGAATACACCCGCATCAACCGCGCCATCAGCACCGGCACCTTCTTTACCAACAAGACGCTCACCGACGCCATCGATCTTGCGCTCAAAACCGGCAGCGCGGTCCACGTCATGGGGCTGCTGTCGCCCGGCGGCGTGCACAGCCACGAAGATCATATTCACGCCATTGTCGAACTGGCCGCGCGGCGCGGCGCCACGCGGCTTTTTCTGCACGCCTTCCTCGACGGGCGCGACACGCCTCCGCAAAGTGCCGCGGCTTCCATCAAGGCCATGGAAGAAAAATTCAGCGCGGTCAAGCAAGGACGATTCGCCTCGATCATCGGCCGCCATTACGCCATGGACCGCGATCACCGCTGGCCGCGCATCCAGGCCGCCTATGATCTCATCACCCAGGGCAGCGCGGAATACATCGCGACTTCCGCCTCCGAGGCGCTGGAAGCGGCCTACGTCCGCGGTGAAACCGACGAATTCGTCAAGGCCACGGCGATCGTCCCCGCGGGAGAATCGCCCGTGCGCATGGCGGACGGCGACGTTCTCATTTTCATGAATTTCCGCTCCGACCGGGCGCGTCAGATCACCCGTCCGTTCATTGACAGGAACTTCGACGCATTCGAGCGCCGGCTTATACCCAAGCTCGGGGCGTTCGTGAGCCTCACCGAGTACAACTCCGAGTTCCACGTGCCGGTGGCGTTCCCGCCGGAACGGCTGCGCAACGTCATGGGCTCCTATCTGGCGAGCCTCGGCATGCATCAGCTACGCATCGCCGAGACCGAAAAGTATGCGCATGTCACCTTTTGCTTCAATGGGGGAATTGAAACCCCGTTCGAGTTCGAAGACCGTATCCTGATCCCGTCGCCGACGGACGTGCCGACCTATAACCTGAAACCCGAGATGAGCGCACCACAGGTCACCGATGAAGTA
>Ga0187774_10000659_pt1 | contig 11982 bp, 8 predicted proteins | sample 0216_BV02_MP05_2_FD_133152 | JGI IMG/M metagenome (GOLD analysis project Ga0187774, IMG submission 133152) | Tropical peat soil microbial communities from peatlands in Department of Meta, Colombia - 0216_BV02_MP05_20_MG | ecosystem: Environmental > Terrestrial > Soil > Wetlands > Peat | place... | reverse complement strand
TCCGCCTTTTCCACCTGTCCCGCCATGACCTTTTATTCGCTATAAACCTTGTGCTTGACTCGAGGATGATCTCAATAACCCTCAGACTGTTCGCCTTTAAGGATGTACCTGTTTCGGTAAGTTCAACAATCGCGTCAGCGAGGTGAGGAGGTTTTACCTCTGTTGCACCCCATGAGAAATCTACTTCTGACTTGATCCCTTTTGATTTGAGATACTTCTTCGTGAACCCTACAAGCTCAGTTGCTATACGTTTCCCTTCTAAATCCTTCAAGGTTTTTATTTTAGAATCATTAGGAACAGCTATTACCCACTTCACAGGCCTTAACCCCTCCTTTGCGTAAATAAGCTCAGCAACTTCATAGACGTCTGCATTCTGCTCTAATATCCAATCTCTGCCTGTGAGACCACAGTCAAGTACACCATTTTCCACATATCCTGCCATCTCCTGTGCCCTGATGAGCATGGCCTCAATTTCAGGGTCATCGAGGGACGGATAATAAGAACGAGCTGATACTGTTATGTGATATCCTGCCTTTCTAAAGAGCTTTAATGTTGATTCCTGGAGACTTCCCTTTGGAAGTCCGAGCTTTAATATTTTTTTATTCATCGCCTTACCCTTTAAACATTAATTAAAATATGGGAGAATTATAAACGTTCATTTCATATTTCTTAGTTTGATATACTCTATCATATTGCTGTTATCGTTACAACCCGATTGCTACCGATAGATAACAATGTCAATAGATTTTTCACCCTTACTCAATATTATTGAGGAAGGCTTAAAGGATGTTCGCCTTTATAATCTTACCGGATCATCCGAAGCCCTCCTTCTTGCCCTTTATGATAAGCCCTATCTCGCTGTTGAAGTGACAGAAGAACTTGCAGAAGAACTTTATAGAGACATCAATTTCTTCGGAGAGATCTTGAGGAAAGAGCTTGTCTACTTCCTTCCTGAACCTAATGGACCTTCGATTTCGGGTCAAAGGGCACAGACATTGTACTCTTTTGGGAAGACTGACTCCCTTGTCTGTTCATTTAGAACCCTCAAATTACCGATATGGTCTAAGGGAGAGATAGAAGGAATCATTCTAAACTTCAAAAAAGGAATGGAAATAGAAAGGGCGGTAATAAATAAACGATTGACAGAGATGGGTTACAGAAGCGTTGCCCTTGTTTCTGATAAGGGAGAATACAGCCAGCGTGGCTGGCTTTTTGACATCTTTCCCTCTACATCAGATAATCCCTTAAGGATTGAGTTTTTCGGTGATGAGATCGAGTCAATAAAGACCTTTGATATTGAAACACAGATATCAAAAGAAGAGATTTCGGAACTTTCAATCTTACCGGCAGAGGAGCCTACTTCAGGTAAGACAATTATGGAGATGATGAATGATGTGAAGTGCTTCTTTTCTGATTCTATTCAAGAAAGAGATGGACTTTCCAGAGATGTTACTTTTCTTTCGAGGTTTTCCTTTAAGGGTCCAGGTTACGAAGTCGGCATGCTTTCTATTAGAGGTCTTGGAATAATTCCAGAGGAGAGAAAAAATATTGAGGAGTTACCACAAATACTTAAGTTTCTCCAGAAAGAAAACAGGATAGCCCTCATCTCTTCATCAAGGGGTCAGGCAGAAAGACTTAAAGAGATATTGAGAGATGGAGATATAATTGCACCCCTTATTGATAAACCAGATCTTCTTGATTATGAAGGCAATGTTTCGATTACAATCGGCGATCTTTCATCAGGTCTTTTCTTTCCAGGCCTTTTAATACTGACAGAAAAAGAGATTTTTGGTGGGCGGCCTAGCTATAGACCTATCAAGAAGTCAAAGGTATCACGTCTTCTTACATCCCTTGATGACCTTATGCCAGGCGATTTTATTGTCCATAGAGAGCATGGGATAGGGAAATTCCATGGACTTGTTCGCCAGAGTGTTGAAGGTATCGAAGAAGATCTTATAATGCTCGATTACAAAGGTGGGAGGCTATACTTACCACTCCATGGAATTAATAGCATACATAAATATCATTCAGAAGAAGGGGTCATACCAAAAATAGACAAGATCGGGGGAAAGACCTGGCAGAGGACAAAGGAAAGGGTAGGGAGAAAAATACATGAGATGGCAGAAAAGCTTCTCGCCCTTTATGCAGAAAGAGAGGTCTATAAAGGTTTTTCCTTCAGCCCGGATACAGAATTCCACAAAGAGTTCGACAGCTTTTTCCCCTATGAAGAGACGCCTGACCAGATAGTGGCCATAGAAGATATCAAAAGAGATATGGAATCAGAAAGATCAATGGATCGGCTCATCTGCGGTGATGTTGGATATGGGAAGACAGAGGTCGCAATAAGGGCAGCTTTCAAAGCAGTATATGAAGGGATGCAGGTAGCGGTATTAGTGCCTACCACAATACTGTGTGAACAACATTATAGGACCTTTAAAATGAGGTTTTCTGCCTTTCCCGTAAAGATAGACTATTTGAGCAGGTTCAAATCAAAAAGGGATCAACAGGAGACAGGCAAAGCCTTATCGAATGGAGATATAGACATAATTATAGGAACACACAGCCTCCTTGGTAAAGATATAAATTTTTATAAACTTGGCCTTCTCATTATTGATGAGGAGCACAAGTTTGGAGTAAGGCAGAAAGAGAAGATAAAAGAGCTTAAAAGAGGTGTTGATGTTCTTACTCTTACCGCAACGCCTATACCGAGAACACTTTATATGGCACTCTCTGATATCAGAGATATGAGTGCAATTGAGACTCCCCCTGAAGAAAGGCTTGCTGTTAGGAGTACTGTTTCTGTTTTTGATGAGAAACTTATAAAAGAGGCAATAAGTAGAGAGCTCGAAAGAAAGGGGCAGGTCTTTTTTGTTCATAACAGGATAAAGGATATATATAAGATTGCCGAGTATCTAGTAAAAATTTTTCCTTTGACGAAGATATCTGTTGCACATGGACAGATGCCTGAAAGAGAACTCGAAAAGATAATGCTCGAATTCTACGAAGGCAAAATTGATATTCTTGTGTCTACTGCTATTGTTGGTTCAGGCCTTGATATTCCAACAGCTAATACCATTATTATCAACAGGGCAGATATGATGGGACTTTCTGAACTCTATCAACTAAGGGGACGTGTTGGAAGGAGCAATGTAAGAGCCTATTCATATTTTCTTATTCCAGGAGAGGAAATCATTACTGAAGAAGCCGGAAAAAGGCTTCAGGCAGTACAAGAGATGAGTTATCTCGGAGCCGGTCTCAGGCTTGCTATGAAGGACCTCGAGATCAGGGGTGCAGGTAACCTCTTGGGTCCTGAACAATCAGGTCATATCAATGCCATAGGATTCGACCTTTATATGGAAATGTTAGAAAAGGCTGTGGCTGAATTAAAGGGTATAAAGATTGAAGAAGAGTTTGAACCTTCAATAAGTTTAAGGGTTAACGCCTTTATACCTGAAGAATATATAGAAGATATAACTCTCAGGCTAAGCTTATACAGAAGGATTGCATCATCAAAAACACACGGGGATTTAAAAGCCCTTGAGTTTGAGATAGAAAATAGGTTTGCGAAGCCACCAGAGGAAGTAAAAAATCTTCTCGATATAATGAGACTGAAGATAATGGCAAGGAAACTCCTCATAACAAAGATACAGGATATACAAGGGAGGATCCTTATAACGTTTTCTCCAGAGACAAAAGTGGAGCCTCAGGATATCTTTGATCTCCGTAAAAAAACAGATAGAAAGATTAAATTTCTGCCGGAGGGTTTTGAATTCGACCTCAGAGGGCTGCCCTGGGAGAGTATCTATAAAGAGGTTTCGTCACTCTTTACTTATCTTACTGTTTCTGATAGTTTTAATAGAGATAAGTAATTACTATTGGAGGTCAACGAATGAGAGAAGGAATCATTATTATATTTCTCATTTTTTTTATTAGCTCCTGTGCGACTACAGGGAAAGAGAACATTGATAAAGCAAGTGCTCACTACCAGTTAGGGGTTTCTTATTTTAATGAAGGCAGAATACAGATGGCATATGTTGAGTTTCAAAAGGCTCTTGAACTTAATCCGGATGATAAAACAGTGCTCAATGCAGTTGGTGTGGTCTATCTTGAATTTGAGGACATGCAGAAAGCCGAGAGCGCTTTTTTAAAGGCTGTAGCATTAGACCCAAATTTTTCCGAGGCTTATAACAATCTTGGTGCAACGTACGGGAGAATGGGAAGGTGGTCTGATGCAGTGAATTCATTTAAGGCAGCACTTAAAAATCCTGTGTATCAGAAACAGGAGGTTGCATATAATAGCATTGGGGATGCCTACTATAGATTGGGACGTATTGATGAGGCAATCGAATCTTACAGGGAGGCAGTAAAGCGCGTACAGGATTTTTATCGTCCTTATTATGGTCTATCCCTCTGTTACAACAGTAAGGGCCAATATGGAGATGCCGCCACTGCCATTACGCGTGCAATAAATCTCGACCCCCTTTTTGGTGGAGATAGGGATAAGGCAACAGAGTACTTCGAAAACAGAAGACTGCAGGCAAAGGGTGAAGAGCTGAAAGAGATCGACGACTACCTGGAGATCCTGAAATACTGATTATATTCGGGGCGTAGCGCAGCCTGGTTTAGCGCACCTGCCTTGGGAGCAGGGGGTCGGAGGTTCAAATCCTCTCGCCCCGACCAGTAAAACAAGCACTTAACCAATCGCTTTCAACCTCTATCCCTTTTTGGGGCTCTTTAGTGGAGAGGCATTAAGAGAAAAGATGATCAGGGAAGCTTCGCTTTATCGAAAGTTAGATGACACGGTGCAGTGCAGAGCCTGTCAAAGATTTTGTCAAATAAGACCCGATGAAGGCGTTTAAAGAGGAAAAGACTTTGACTCTGTTGAGCAGGTTCATTGAGGAGATGAAAAACTCTCCGATTGAGCCTTCTTTTTCAGCCCAAAAGAACTTAGCCACATTGCTTCTTATGACAACGAGACCGCAACGAGAAATTGGGAAGATCATAGGGGTTTCACATGAGCAGGTACGATTCTGGCATCACCAAAAGAAAGTAAAGGAAACGCGTGATGCCTACTGTAGGAAGTATGCCTCTTTTTTCTTCGACCACTGGCTGGAAGAGGGCCGAAAATATGTTCAGAATCGGCCCTTGTATAAAAAAGGTACAAAAGCAATGCCGATTTCTTTCGGCGAGTTAAAAGATGCTCATCTCTATAGTTTGAATTTGGCCAATGCAATCATTAAAGAATATAATGCACGGATACCACAATATCAAGATGCTGAGCGGATCCTTTCGATTATTATTCATTATGCAGTCCGAATTGCGATAAAGCACCTTCGAAAAGAAAGTGAACTGTCTCGTGACCAAATCATCAATTTGAAAGTCGAGTCTTTGAAGGCCATCATGGATCTTGAAAAGATTTTTTCAGAATTGATTCAACAAATTACTCCGACTGGAGAAAGTGGATTCATGCGTAAAATTAACCAATATGCCATTGAAGCCAATTTGGGAATTTTAAGAACAGCTGTTGAGTTAATCTACGAGGATTAAAATATTTTGATCTGAATAACAGTTATGGTGTTTCTTTTCCGGTTTTGTTTTCAGACAACTTACATTACCAGATAGGTCACTATGACTCCAATTGTGCCGCAACAACCCGGAAAAGATTAAGATTATAAAGAATATCGAAGATGTGAGCCGAGAAGGTTTTTATTGTAGTTTATTTTAGAATTTGTAACAATATCTCAATTGACGTATTGAAAGAACTTGAGGTATATGAGGTATATGATGGAATGGAATATTCTGGTTACAGCCAGCATAAGACAGGAAAGATATTTACTACGGCTTTTAAGCAAGTATGGGGATTTTAAAGGCTCTGGATATCGTGGAGTAGTCATTGGAAGGGTGGAAAATGTGGATACCTTTCTTGAGACCTTGGAGACCCTAAGACAGGGAAAACCTGAAAAACTGAGACCGCTCAGTCAGATAGTCCCCATAGAAAGAACCTTTCAATTTGATCTTTCTGATTTTAAGGACAAGTTAAGGGAGGCCATTTCACCATATATTGAATTAGTAGAGAATAGAAGATTTTATGTCCGTGTCATGAGAAGGGGTCACAAGGGTGAGATCTCCAGTCTTGAGGTAGAACAAGAGATGGACGCTTTTGTTCTTAATACTCTCAAGAGGATTGGAAAACAGGCCCAGATCGATTTTAAAGACCCTGACAGGATAATTATTGTGGAGACTGTTGAAAATCGCGCCGGAGTCGCTCTCATCACGAGGGAAATGAAGGAGAAATACCCCCTTATCAAAGTGAAGTAATCGGTGAATAACAGAAATCTGCCCATCATCCCAGAAGAAAATTATAAAATCGATCTCACCCTCTGCTATCTTTGCTCCTATTTGCTGGTCGCCACCTAATGGTCTACTTTTCAGTTTGATAATTTCAATATTCATTTCCTGTTCAAGTAGTTTGCCCGTTGTTGCTGTTGCATATAGCTCATGCTGAGATAGAAGATCTTTATTTGTTATATTGTATGGCAACTTTGTAGTGAATATTTGAATGGCCAGAGGAAAGATTATTTCCATCACAAACAAGCTCTCCTTCTTCTGAATCTTTTTGACTTCTAATCATCATAGAAATAACTTGATTTAAATCAAATCCGCCGTCAAGACAGCCTTTGCTCAAGCATTCAATTTTAAAATATGCATAACTGTTAGGCCAAAAATTAAGAGTACGTAATACGGTAATCGGTTTTATTCTTCCATAAGAGTTTGTCACATTAATAACAATGCTTGAAACTTCAGGAAAGTGTTCAGAAATAAGACCTGAATCGAGTCTTTGTTGCCTTTTCTCCATCTTTGCGACATTCTTTTCTTTGTTTGTCATTTTTTCCTTTCAAAATGCACCCACCTGACACGCAGGGGGAAGTTTTGCAGTTAATTATTGCTTAACTACATTGATTGCCATGGTACCTTTTGGGCTCTTTTCAATATCAAAGCTAACTCTATCACCCTTGACAAGGGAGTTAAATCCGTTGCCCTGGATGGAAGAATGGTGGACAAATACATCAGTGCCGTCTTCGCTTGTGATGAATCCACAGCCCTTGGATTCATTGAACCACCTTACTGTTCCTTCAGGCATTTTTTTATCTCCTTATCTATAAATTGGAGTCTCAGAATGATTAATCGATTAAGACCTTCAATGTACTTTGTCTATTTGTATGCTTAAGTTTTCTCAGTGCTGTTGCTTCTATTTGCCTTACTCTTTCACGTGAGATAGAAAAGTGTCTCCCTATTTCTTCGAGGGTGTGGTCTTTATCAAGTCCTATACCAAATCTCATTCTTATAACCTCAGCTTCCTTAGGAGTTAGAGTATTAAGAACCCTCAGTATCTGCTCGGTGACATTTTTTCTTTCTGTATCGGAATATGGGGAAGGACCGTCTTTATCACTAATAAAATCCTCGATTTTTGAATCATCATCTCCTACCGGAGTTTGAAGAGCTATCGGGTCCTGTATTGCCCTGAATACTTCTTCGATTTTTCCTGTTGATACTTCCAATCTTTTGGCAATTTCTTCCTTACTCGGCTCTCTTCCAAGCTGTTGTGTTAATTCTCTGGACGCTTTAGTAACCTTGTTATAAAAATCCATCATATGTACAGGAACTCTGATAGTTTTTGCCTGATCGATTATTGCCCTCGTTATCGCCTGTCTTATCCACCATGTTGCATATGTGCTGAATTTAAAACCCTTTTCATATTTAAACTTGTCTACAGTTTTCATGAGACCGATATTCCCTTCCTGGATTAGATCCAATAGAGATAAACCTCTTCCTACATAGTTTTTAGCCATATTAATTACTAATCTCAGGTTGCGAGTTATTAATTCGTTCTTTGCTTCGCTAACAAGGGCTCTTGCCTTGGTTATCTTATCCCACTTAGTTTTCAATTCGTCAATTTTGATCCCAACCTCTGATTCAACTTGCTTGTACTCGTTCTGAACTTCTTTTGCGATGGCATCAAGCTCCATAGGATTGACACCTTTTTTCTTTTTTTCATTTATTAATTTTCCCAAATCTTTTAAAGTCCCGTATCTTGCAATTTTTCTATCTGCTGTTTCTATTTTCATCATAAGATTGTCAAGTACTTTCAAGCTTATTTCAAAAGCTTCGTCTGTTTTTTCTTCTGAACTATTTAAGTCCTCTTCTTCTTTGCCATCTAAACTCGCTTCGAGTTTCTTGTATAAAGGCAATGCTGTAACTATCCCTTTAATAATCTCCTTTCCCTCTTCTAATCTCTTCGCGAGCTCTATTTCTTCATTCCTTTTAAGGATTGAAATATTCCCCAACGAATGGAAATATGCTTGAACAATGTCCTCAGTTTTTTCATACTCCCCTTCTTCCTCTAAAACTGAAACTTCTTCCTCAGAAGTGTCAGGCTCATCATCTACCACTTCAACTCCCATATCATGTAAAGGGTCCATAAGTTCTCCTAACTCATCCGGGGAGAAATATTCTGAAGAAAAAGCATCATTTATCTCATCATAAGTAAGCGATCTACGGCTCTTGCCTATATCTATGATCTCTTCGAAAATATCCTTTTCTCCCATGTCTCTCCTTAAAATAAATATATTGACGTTACTGCCTAACACCGGCGTCCTTACAGCTCAATATAGTTGTACTCCCTTTTGATTTTGACAACAGGAAGGTATTAGATCGGGCTAAAACACGAAACTAATCAGCTGATTAAAACGACCAAAGTCTTATAATATTATAACAAATTTGCAGATTTTGTGTTGAATTAGAGTATTTGCTATTGTCGCCAAAGACACTTTAGGCAAGCATGTCACGCATCAATGCCCATTAACTACGGTCGGAAGTAGTGCAAAAACAGGCTACTTTAGCCCAGTTTGCTTACAAGACAAAGCCTCGAGAGACAACAGCTTTTCTCAGATCTCTTCAATACTAAACGCTTAAACCTAAACCCTTCCTTTTCTCACTGATATGAGTAGTTATGAGTTCGGCGGCCTTTGCGGGATCCGGTTCTACAGCAAAACATGCCCCGAAGACTTCTTTTAGGCCGGATGTTGCAAGTTCGGTAACTTTTTTGCTTCCCCCGATAGGAGGCATTACTCCGAGTACCGTAAATATTCCGCTAGCCATTACATAAAAGGCGATAGCAACGGCCTTTTCCGAATACCATTCCGGAGCAGCACCGGCAAGAGGTAGCTTGTCGATATCAACGCCGATGGCATTGGCTAATGCGCAGGCAATAACAATGATCCTCGAATTGTCAACGCAAGAGCCGACGTGAAGTGACGGGGGAATATTGAGAAGGCCACAAATTTCTTTGAGCCCCGGCCCTGCCAGTTTTTTGGCTTCCGGAACCTGCAATCCTGCTTTACCTGCAGCCACATTTGCACATCCCGTCGTGAGGACCAGAATATCATTTGCTATAAGACGTTTAATAAGTTCCACATGACCATAATCTTGTTTGATTTTCGGATTGTTACATCCCACCACACCCACAGCGCCTTTTATTTTGCCCGCCTTTATCGCATCGATTAGCGGAATCAGGCTTCCACCGAGTGTTCCCAAAATAGCTTCCACCGAAAAACCTGTCATATTCTTTACTGGAGAAACGGGTATAAATACCCTGTCCTTGTTTCTGCGAGTATAGTTTTCTATTGATTCTTTTACTAATCTAAATGCCTGTTCTTTTGCGTCCTCCGGTCTGAATTCAACATGTTCCACGAAGGGGAACTTCGCCTTATCCGAGGTAGAATATAATTTTGTGTGATAACACTGTGCAACCCGTCCCAGCGCCGGCATTATACACTGATAATCCATGACGATGGACTCCACAGCTCCTGTAACCATAGTAAGTTCTGTCATGAGATGGTTTCCCGCCATCGGTACTTTCTTACGCATCATAAGTTCATTGCCTGTGCAACAGAGTCCTGCGAGGTTTATCCCTTTGGCACCCTTCGTTTTTGCAAGGTCGATCATTCCCCTGTCTTCTACCGCAAGTCCTATCATCTCCGACACAACGGGATTGTGGCCGTGGACCAATATGTTAACGTGATCCTCTTTCAATACGCCGAGGTTTACCTCTGAAATGCCGGGCATGGGTGTTCCGAATATAATATCCGACAATTCAGTTCCAATCATTGATCCGCCGTAGCCGTCTGCAAGGCTGTTCCTCACTGCGTGCAACAGTATGGAAATGTAATTGTTGTCCACCCCCATGTGTGTCCGGTGCATGGTCTCGGAGGTTTCCCTATCTATTCCACGAGGTATAACCTTTAATTTTTCCCAGAGTTCGATACGTTGTTTTGGAGCCCGACCAGTAAATGTAATCTTTCCTTTTTTCATCCCGAAATCTTCCATCATGGCCTCTGCGAGCTTTACTGCAATTTCCTCATCACCCAGACTTCCAGCATCGACACCATATTCTTTAGCCACCCTCTTCAGTTTTTCTGAGTCTTTTATCGTGTACCCTGGTGCCTTACCAGTGCCTATTTTATAGAGAACCTCTACAAGGTCACGGGCATGATCCGAATGAGACGCAGAACCGGCAGCGACCATTCTTGCCAGATTTCTCGCAGAAATGATATCAGCGTCTGCGCCGCATACGCCATAATGTGCACCCTTGCCATGGGGGTCAATACGACATGGCCCCATGGCGCAAACGCGACATGATAACCCCGATATACAAAATCCACACTGTGGTTCCTGCTTCTTAAACCTGTCCCATGCAGTCACCACTCCATCGTCATGTGCTTTTTTAAGGGTTAATTGTGCATCATTACATATGGAAAATTCTTTATATTCATTCATATCTACCTCCTTCTTAATTCTTGATTAAGAAAAGTATCATACAATGGTTGTTACTTCGGTTGTTACTTCAATACATTTTTTAAAACACTAAGTCCTATCCTACAAGCATAACAGACTACGTCAATAAAAGTCCTATGATTATTCGGTTTGTTGATTTCAACAACTCTTTTACCTCCAAAAAGAGAGGTATCTCATGAAGATGACATCATCAAGGTCTCAAGAGAAAGATATTTGAAAGGCAAAGAAAAGAAGTAGAGAAGGGAATCTATTTCAAAAGTCATATTGAAGCAAAAAATCAAGTCGGGCAAAAGAGGCTTCTTTAATAGGTTTTAATATATTGACCTATTATTGGAATTTCCTTCTGGCAACGAGGACATTTCTTATCAGGAGGAAGTGAGTACTTTGTTACTTCAAATCCAGAACGCTCTATTAAAAGTTCTTGACAACTTGGGCAATGAGTATTTTCCAAAGGATTTCCAGGGATATTACCAACATAGACATAAGAAATGGAAGAAAGGTTTTTTCTCAATCGAATTGGCGCTAATTGAAGCTATCTCTCCATAAACCAGAGTAAAGAGCTTTCCATCGATATTCTTTCTCGTCTTACAGAATCCCACTTGACCAGGGCTGATTTGACAGAATCTATAGCAGGTTTTGCATTGAACTTTATCATTAATCTTCTGATAAAGTAGAGATGACTTTCTTCCTTGTTATCTTTTTCACTCTTTTCGAACAAAACAAGATTCTGAACTCCGTGCTCTATCAAAGGTGCAATCAGCCTCCCTCCTGTGGCAAGCTGGTTTATCAAGGGAGGAGGTATCTCAATGCACGCAGCAGTGATACAGATCCTATCATAGGGTGACATCGCTGGATACCCTAGACCCCCGTCTCCTTTCACCAGGACGATATCGCTGTAGCCTGCATTTTCGAGATTACTTCTAGCAAATTCGAAGGTCAGCGGATCGATTTCAATGGATACAACCAGACCATCAGGGCCAACGATTTCTTTTGCCAGTACGGTGCCATATCCAGATCCGAGGCCGACTTCTAAAAATTTATGACCTCCATCCAGACCCAGAGGCTCATAAAAGAGAGGATAACTGTGAGGGCATGAAATAGTGGCCTCCTCGCCAGGCAGGGGCAAGG
>Ga0187774_10000657_pt1 | contig 11998 bp, 13 predicted proteins | sample 0216_BV02_MP05_2_FD_133152 | JGI IMG/M metagenome (GOLD analysis project Ga0187774, IMG submission 133152) | Tropical peat soil microbial communities from peatlands in Department of Meta, Colombia - 0216_BV02_MP05_20_MG | ecosystem: Environmental > Terrestrial > Soil > Wetlands > Peat | place... | reverse complement strand
TTCAACCTCTCCGGATACTATAAAATATGTAAGAGAAAAGTTTGTTGTAACAAGCAATGGTGAGGCAGGCGTTGGCTCTCCAATTTTATAAATCTTTTGCTCTACCTGCATTGGTACCTGCGGGTCTGTGTAGAGGTTCTGCCTCAATGTAAAGAGGGCGAGATTCTTCCATTTTTCAATACTACTCAAGACAATTATGGAGGAATATTTTGCAACCCCTACTGTCCCTATAAGTGCCTCCATAAGGCTATCTTCACGTATTGCAAAGGTTATGATAGGGTAGCCGAGTGGTTTAAAGTTCTTTTTAATAGCGGCCCTCCTTATAAGCGTATTGTTTTTCAGGATATCCAGTGCCTTTCTTGCACCTGAGTCAATTACCATATCCTGAACACCGAGGGATTTAATCTTCTCAGTGAGTGTAGACAGTTCATCAAGTCCTCCTCCGCCTGAGGCGGATGAGGCAGACGCTATGACACCAAGAATTGCCTTATAACTTTTTGCAATATTTGCCATGGCCTCTGCATTCCCTGAATTTGCACCATATAAAATTGGCTTCTTATCTGCAAAGAGTTTCACGGCCGCCTCAGTAGCTCCGGGATTTTCAGAACAGAGAATAACTGGAACATCAGGAGCCTTCTTTACAATAATATTTGCAGCGGCTTCAAATTTTCCTACATCATTGGAATCATTCGTTAGGGCAATAGCGTCAATCCTGAGTTTCTGACCAACTCTATCTATTTCTGAATTCAGAACTTCCTCAATCTTCGTATTAATAGCTTCCTCTGAAAGAATGTCCTGTAAGGTAAGCGCAAAGGCACAGGGATTAACAAACCTTTTGTCATGCCTGAAGAGCACTGTCTCCTCTCCCATCTTTACTGCCTTGTCACCTATGCCGAAGGAGATTGGCCTTACCGGGGGAGCAGATGCCTCACCTAATTTCTGCTTTGCCTCTTCAGAGACATCAGGGCATAAATCTAAAGAAGCCTGTCTCTGAGCAAGTTTCATTGCAAAGGCAAGACAAGTAGGATAACCGCATTTCTTACAGTTTGTTTTTGGGAGAAGTTTGAATATTTCAACCCCTGTTAAAGCCATTAGACGAGTTCCTCGATTACTTTCTCTATTGCCTCAACAGCCTTAGGATGTCTCATGATAAGAAACTCAGCACCAGCCAAAAGAAGAGAGGTTGCTGTAACAGCCTCCCACGTTATTCCTCTTTCTTCTATAGCTCCCCAGTGGGGAAGATCTGTTTCAGAGGCTTGCGTCTCTTTCACTTTCCAGACATACATCCCTACGTCGCCTAACATCGGCGATTGCATTGTTGCATCATTCTGTGTAAGAGCAGCGAGTCTGATCCTCTCCATAACAGAATAGGTATATTCAAGACCGTATCCGAGGGCTGAACACATTGGATCTATTATTAGTCTTTCTCTTTCAAGACCCATCTGAATAATCAATATATTAAGCTGCTTGGAGAGGTTTATATCAAGTTCAGACATTGCAATTAATTTGTGATTATTTGCCATTGCAGCTGCAACGATAGTCTTATAATTAGCCTCCTGTGCCTTACCTATGATACAGTTTTTATCCTTTGCAGCCTCTGCTGCAGCGACAAGCACGGAGGCATCTTTTTCGGCGTGGTTACTACCGATTATTATAAGGGGAATATTTATTGCAGAAAGTACATCCCTAACAGTTTTTGCTGCGTCTTCGGGTGAGCGGTTTTCGCCGTCAGGGTGTGTGCCCATGAGTCTGAGTGCTATGGCTTTTGCCTTAAGAGTATTTTGGCAAAAACCTGCCCAGGCCACGGGATCATTATAGACATTTTCGTATGGTTTACGAACACTTTCTGGCCATTCAGTTGGAGCAATATCCTGTATCTCATAGGCGATTGCTGGTTTGGTAGGTACTGAACCTTCAAAGGCATGAAAGGGTAGGACATTCTCTCCACCAAGGGTGATTGCTTTATCACCTGTTCCGATTGTTAGAGAACAAATCTTACCTGTATAAGTCTCTACTGGCGGTGTAAAAGCCATCTATCCTCCTAAAACCTTAGAGGATTCAAGGGGTTAAGGAGGCAAGGGTTCAAGTGATTGAATTTTTTATTTTTAACTTGGCCCCTCGAATCCGTGAATCCTCTAACCCTTAAAATTACATTTCCAAATATGAATGTGCATAGAGTGTTTTACCAAGTATCACATTAATAGTCTTTACTGTTGGCGCTAATTCTTGTGGGTCTGCAATGGCTGCAGTAAGTCCTTCGTACATCAATAAAGCAAAAAAATAGCTATTCAGAGTTGGTCTTAATTGTTTCGGACAGCCATTCGAAACATTGCTAAGACCAACGACAGTTTTCATCGGAGGATCATTTAACTCTTGAAACATCCTTATTGCCTTAATAACTTTTAAGGCATGGTCCTGGGAGGTTGCTATCTGGAGAACGAGGGGATCAAGATATAGATCTTCAAGAGGGACTCCATATTCCATGGTTCTTGCCATAATCTCAGCAGCTATAGCAGCCCTTTCTTCTGCGTCGGCAGGCAGGCCGCCTTTACCAACTGTTAGCCCGATTATTTGAGAATTGTATTTTGCCGCGAGTTCGAGCATTGGAAACCTTTCAGGGTCGTTTGATGTGGAGTTTATGAGGGGTTTCCCCCATTTGTTGTTATGTACCTTGAGGCCGGCTTCTATTGCGCTATAATTTGTTGTGTCAAGACATATAGGGAGTGGGACGACTTCCTGTATAGTGGTAACCATCCATTCCATTAAGGACTCTCCGCCATCTTCTGCAGGACCAATGTTTGCGTCTATCATTCCTGCACCGGATTTCCACTGAGCGACAGCAATATCCTCTATGGGGCATTTATCTTTTTTCATCATGGCCTCTCGGACCCTCTTGGCTATTATGCTCAGCTTCTCACCAATAATTAACATATTCCAAAAGCCCCCTTATACTTCTAAGGCAGAGACATGAAAAATTCATAAAGGGTTTAAATATTATCATAAAAATTTTTTAATGTAAAGAATTTTTTTAAGATTTAACCTGGAGAATGCAGACATTGCTCAAAAATTTATTTAACTCGATAATTTATTGGGAATATCTTTATTGGTTATATGCATAAAAACATTCCATAAACCATCAGTTAAAGGCACACTAAGGTATCGAAAAATAAATTTTTTCACAACATCTGCATTCTCCCAATTGCATTATCTGGGCTAACGTGAATGGACAGGTAAAAACTGACCCCTTCAAGATAATCTTGAATGATGTGTTGAGTCTGTGTAAGTTTTAGGTAAGGACAAAAATTTCAAATAATTATGTTGTGCTCTTGGAATCCATAAGGGCAGTGTCAGCCGGGGTATAAGGCATAACATTTTTGAAAATTGAACCTTTAAACATCAACTTAGATGGTTTTTTATGAATTCTTCAATATACCGATCAGTTACTCCATTATTGGACATAACAACATCCAGTCGGTTGGTATATGCTGTTAGTTTTCCTAATATCTCTAATTTTTCTTCAAGGTTTGATTTTTTATATTTTGTGGCAATGGCATCAATAACGTCTTCTATAACTTTCACATTGAAGTCCATTTTCTTTAGTATTTCCGTTATCAGCCTCACCCTCCTCAATCTTCTATCACTACATGAACCTCCACCCTTAAAGAAAAATCTTATATAGTTGTCGTTTATGTTCTCCCCGATATACGCCTCAACTATAGAGAAATGATATCCGAGTCGTAATGAGAAATTCATATATTTTTCTGAGATAAAACAAAAACTCTTTTCGCTCATTTTGTCCAGTTCCCTCTCCCGAGTAGTTGCGGTACGGGCTATAACGCTCATGAATCCTTTGAAATCAAGAGACCTTGGTTCTGCCCATTTCATAATAGTAAGCCCTCTAAAAAAAGCATTAAAAGGCACTGAGGAAATATTTTCAGGTCGAAGTTCTCTTGGAGAACCTTTTATTCCTCCATCTAAGTCTATGAGGTGTATATCTAACGGAACAGGAGCTACCAGCCTTTGGGTATCACCAACCTTCCCGGAAGAGATATCGGTCCCATTAAACATTTCACGCATTGCCGTTTCATGACAGAAGCGTGTTAAATCATGAAAGGTTCGGCAGAACTCAGGTTTGAATCCCTCATCTTCGGGGTTAACTAAATTCAATGGGACAATCCATTTTAGAACCCTTTCAAAGGTTTTAAAAATTTGTGTACCTTTAAATGGTTCTTCTCTTTTTCTTGAAAACCCGGTCAATTCATTTACTATGCCCTCATAAATAGTGCAATTAATTGCATCTACTGTTATCTCTTGGCCATTTTCAAGGATCTCTGTTGCGGCCTCTGTATCAACAATAGTAGGCACTTGGAACTCCCGCGCTAATGTTGACATATGACCTGTAGCTCCTCCAAAGTCTGTAATAATTGCATTCGCCTTGTTCATAACGGTAACAAACTTAGGGGAGGTATGTTTTGCTACAAGGATAGCGCCTTCCGGGAAATCCTTTAAATCCTCATCTCCTCTCACAACATATACCTTTCCGAAACCTATCCCTTTTGATGCAACTACACCATTATCCAAAAGTATTTTGTAGCCTTCAATATGTGAATAAGCAGGCTCAATTGCATCATCCTTTGCCTGGGTTACAAGTGGCTGCGTCTGTAATACATAATGTCCTTTTACAAAGTATATTGTATAGCAAGATTGAGGGTGGATCACGAGTGGCCGCGTTTGTAATATATAAAGTCTATTGTCTTTTCCAATTGCCCACTCTATATCCTGAGGGGTTTTATAGTGATCCTCAATAGATAGTGCATAGTCAGCGAGGATATTAAGCTCGTTGTCACTAACGCTGGGTTTTCCCTTCATTTCTCCTGGTAAAGGAACTTCCTCCAACTCCCCAGCTGGTCTGCATACAAGCATGCTCTTTTGTTGAGGAATCTTCTTCCCAATTATGTGTAAATGAGGGTGCCTCGATAGTATGTAAGTCTGAGGAGTTACTGCGCCCTCAACAGTATACTCTCCAAGACCTTGAACAGCGCTGATCGTGAGGGTGTCTTCATTTGGGTTGTTTGGGTCTTTCGTATAGATTACCCCGGCTGCCTTAGCATCAATCATTACAAGAACACCTACTGGCATGACCATATCATTTTCATGCAGGCCTTTTGTCTTGTAATAGAATATAGCCCTTGGAGAAAAAAGGCTTGCTGTAACCTCTTTGTATTTCCGGAGGATTAAATCTGAAGGTACATTAAGAAAGGTAGAATACTGTCCTGCGAAACTGAAATCCCCATCTTCCTGCAGGGCACTACTCCTTATGGCTACCATGACCTTCTGTCCATGTCTATTGCAAAGCTCCGAAAAGGCATGCAGTATCTCTCTTTCAAGGAAATAAGGCATTTCAGCCTTTATAATCTCACCCTGAATCTCCTGACTTATATGATTCAAAACCTCAAGGTTGTCCCCTTGAAGCTCGGATAGTGTCTTATTTATCTTTTCAAGAAGATTGTTGTGCTCCATGAATCGTTTAAAGGCAAAAGAGCTTATTGCAAATCCATCAGGTGTAGGTATCTTAAGGCGGTTTCGTATCTCTCCAAGATTGGCATTTTTTACTCCTAAATTGTATGTCATCTCCTTGGTTACCTCATCAAAAGGTATAATATATCTGCTGGCAGGAATCTCTTTTTTCCTTGTTAGAAGACCTTCTATGTTTGAGTTAATTTCGTCGAATTTTTCAAGGAGACTACTGTATTTATTTTTCGAGATTTCATTCAGTTTATGGATAATTTTTTCCACGCCTGCGGCAATATTCTTGAAGTTATAGTCTATATAATTCCAGCCGATGGGAAATTTGCCTGTTAGTTTTTCTTCCATATCTGCCATCAGCTTATGAAAGGTATTAATTTCTGAAAGTAATTCCTCAAAAGATTTGAACCTCTTTTTTAAGAGAGATTTATTATTTCCTTCTATCTCCCTTTTTGTTATATCCCTTATTTTTTCTAAAAAATTTTTCCAGTACTTCATAAAAATATTATACTTCTATACCAGTATTGTAGGCAAAGGTATCGCATATTTTCGCTGGCAGCCCTATCGTCTTTATCTTTAAAAATCTATATGTAGGGCATTTGACGAGGTAATTTTTTTCTTGCAATTTATCCTATATGGTATAATCTTTTTGATGTTTCCGATCCATAGGCCGAGAAGGTTGAGAAAAAACGAGGTCATCCGGAAGATGGTGAGAGAGACCTCGCTTTCTCCCGATGATTTCATTTATCCTCTTTTTGTTACCTTCGGCAAGGGTGTTAAAAAAGAGATTTCTTCTATGCCTGGATGTTTTCAGGAGTCTGTTGATAAATTAGTCAAGAGTGCTAAAGAAGTTTATTCCCTCAATATTCCTTCGGTAATGCTCTTTGGGATACCGGAGAGTAAAGATGAAATCGGCTCCGGTGCTTATGACGAGCATGGAGTTGTCCAGAACGCTATAAGGGCTATAAAGGATGCCATCCCTGAACTGTATATAATTACTGATGTCTGTATGTGTGAATATACAAGCCATGGCCACTGCGGAGTGGTAAAAAAAGGTGAGGTTCAAAATGATCCAACCCTTGAGCTGTTATCAAAGGAGGCTGTTTCCCATGCTAAGGCTGGTGCTGACATGGTTGCACCCTCAGACATGATGGATGGAAGAGTCAAGGCAATCAGGTTAGCCCTTGACAGAGAAGGATTCAAGGAAATTCCCATCATGTCCTATGCTGCAAAATACGCATCTGCTTTTTATGGTCCCTTCAGGGAGGCAGCAGAGTCAACCCCACAATTCGGTGATAGGCGTTCCTACCAAATGGATCCTGCTAACAGGAGAGAAGCCTTAAGAGAAGTTTCCCTCGACATAGAAGAAGGTGCTGACATCATTATGGTTAAACCTGCACTCGCTTATCTTGATATCATCTCGGATGTAAGAGACACCTTTGATGTGCCCGTTGCTGCTTATAATGTTAGCGGGGAATATTCACTTATAAAAGCTGCGGGAAAACTTGGCTGGATTGATGAACAGCGTGCTATGATGGAGATTCTTACCTCAATTAGAAGGGCAGGTGCTGATTTAATCCTCACCTATTTTGCAAAAGAAGCAGCCAAATTATTAAACAAATAGTACTTAACTCTCTATCTTCAATAGCGCGTCAGGATGAGTTATAACGACAACCAGACAGTGACTCAGGGCGCTAACCTGCTCTACAGCACTTCCAACATACCATCTTTCGCCTTTTTCCCTGGTATGGGAACCCATTATTATCACATCTACACCTTTTTCATTTGCATATTTCAGTATTCCTGAATGAGGCAGCGTTCCTTCCCAAATACTGTATTCGTGCTCTATCCCTTCTGGCATTTTGCAAAATTCAAGGAGCTTTTCTTTAATTTCTTTTTCTGTTTCTGGTGTGGCTAACATATGAAAGAGATAAAGCTTAGAGTTGAATCTCTTGGCTAATTTTGTAGCAAATTGAAAGGCATATTCACAGGATTTAGAGAAATCTATACAAACCATTATCTTTTTGAAATTCAGTTTTTCTTTTGGAGTTAGATGATTAACGATCATCACCGGGATTGTGACATGCATAATCACATCTTCTACGGTGTTTCCGATTGTGGTGCCTATCAGTCCTTCTTCTTCTGCCTTCCCAGCATGGGGGCCAAGAACAATCAAATCTGCCCCGAACTTCCTTGCCCATCTCCGGATCTCTACGCTGGGCCGCCCATATGCTATATCAATCTGGTAATTACCATAGGGTTTTAGGGCACCCGCGCATTTCTTGTCTAGTTCCTCTTTGACTGTATTTCTATACTCTTGAGTTGCAGCGGTCTCCTTACCTGTTTTGAAATCTTTGACGCTCTCCAGCGGCCCACACTCATGGAAATAAGAAGGTTCCAGCACATGCAGAACAAAAAGCCTTCCCTGATTTTGTTTTGCAATCTCCAGAGCGGTAACTGTTGCCGCATCGCAGGCATCTAACATGTCTGTTGCCGTTAATACTCTCTCAAACATTTCATCCTCCTCTTAAATATTTAAAATATCCAAAAGTGCTAAAGGCTTGCCTGAACATATCTTATTGCCTCTTCCACTCTATCTTGAGAAATACGACATACTGCGTTTAGTAAATCCTTAATTTCTTTTTCGTCTTTATTGAGCAACTTACCAATATAAAAAGAATCCGTTTCCGAGTCCTCCAACAAACTGCCACATCCACTGACTGTTCCTAAAAACTCGTCATCTGAGAAGATAGGTACCACAAACTTAACAAATCCTGCATCACATTCATCTATCACGGGCTCCCTCTTCTCTTCGGCCATTTTAGATAATCTCTTCTGTGCAGAAGCGCAGAGGATGCGGTTATCTCCACCCTTTATATCAGGGCATATCCTATTCGCCCATTTCGTAGAAGAGTGGACAAGCACATTATTTTTATCAAGCACAGCCCCATTAAAGCCGAACAGGGTGTAAATATCTTCAGCCAACTGCTTCCATCTTTCTGTAGACATTATATTAGTTATTTCCATTTCAACTTTTATCTTAAAAAAATCTTAGCTTATTTTCAATTATTATATAACTTAGAAACCTATTTTAGTTCCTATTAGTTTATACCGCCCTTTCCATCGGCAGAAGATTGAGACGGGTACAGGATCACCTGCGACCTCAAGTTAAAGAAATCCTGTGAGTGTGGTATAGTACGCCATGATTTTGGCAAAAAGGCTGCGCATAAAAGGGAGAATTTTATGAAACGCTTTCGGAAATATTTCGATGAAACTCTCAATGTAGAAAACGTAAAAAATTCAGATCGGCTCCGTTTTTTTGGGGTTACTTGTAGGTATCTCCCTGAACCAGTAGAGGATTTTGATGAGCTTGAATTCACTACGGAATTCGGTAGCCACGATGTATTGATCAGTATTGTAGTGCAATTAGGCAAGATTAAGAGGATTCAGTTTACTCTTCTCGACCCAGAGAATCCGGATGCCATTAAGGGATTAAAAGAATCACAGTTAAAAGACCTTTTAACGCAGAAAGGCGATCACCTTGTTGAGTTTTTTGAGTATATAACTCAATGAGAATAATATTCCTTCGAATAAGCTTAAACACAAAAATTTCAAATGGCAGATCTTAACCAAATTGGGAAAATATTCCTTTTGATATCTATGCACATAAGGCTTTTACTACTTTGCGAGACTACGATTATGCTTTAATTTGCACGAGAGTTATCATTACTAAATGTACCTTATTGTAATAGAAATAAATTCTTTGATAAAGGTATGTTGACTTTCAACTCAAGACATAGTTCCTGCATCTGCTATTAAGATGGGACAATTTCTCATTTTCTCTAAAGAAAAATCTTATCGATTCCTTGCGAAAAAGGCTTGACAAACTCTAAATTGCATGGTTATATTATTAATAATGAAAACCATTATCATTTAAGGGAGGGAATTTCATGAAAAAGAAAAAGATAGCAATAATAGCCTGTAAAAATATTAAAGGTGTCAGCTGTGTCGCCGGCTGTTTAAAGTGTTTTAAGGGAATGGCAGAGAAAGCTGGAGAATATGAGCGCTGGAAGGATTACGAAATTGAGGTAATCGGCATGGATGACTGCGGGGGTTGCCCAGGTCTTGTCATACCCAAAGTAGCTCTTTTGATGGACATGGGGAAATTATATGATAGGGATTTTGAAGCTGTTCATCTCGGTACATGCATCATGAAAGCAACACAAACTGCAAAATGCCCGATTGATGTTGAAGACCTGAAAAAGAAGATTGAAACAAAGTTCAATAAGGAAGTGATCTTAGGTACGCATCCTTATTAAGAGGGGAGAATTACTATCAATGCCATGGAGAGACGGAACTGGACCACCCTGGTGGCATGGAAAATTCAAAGGTTGTGGTTACAGGTTGACTATTCCGAGGCAGGCCATCTTGGATGTTTTGAGCAAAACATCTGAGCATCCAAGTGCTGAAGAGATATATTTAAAAGTACATAAGGTATATCCTGCTATTGGATTGACAACGGTTTACCGTACTCTTGAGTTGCTTATTCAAAATGGGTTGGTTTTCAAATTTGATTTTGGGGATGGAAGGGCTAGATATGAATTATCTGAAAATCCGGAAAGCATCGGGCACCATCACCATCTTGTCTGCACCGGATGTGGAAGGATCGTTGATTATACAGATTTCATAGATGAGGAAATAGAACTGCTGAAAAAGACCGAGAAAGGACTTTCAAAGAAATATAATTTCAAAATAACGAATCATCTTATTCAGTTTCATGGTCTATGTGAAAGGTGTCAAAAAGCAAGACTTTAAAAAATTTTCTTTGTTAATAGTAATGATTATCATTAGCATTAAGAAGGGAGGTGATATGAGATGCCATTTGGAGACAGAACTGGTCCTCTTGGTTTAGGACCAAGGACGGGAAGGGCGATGGGTTATTGTGCTGGTTTTTTAGTACCCGGCTCAATGAATCCTGTCCCAGGGCGAGGCTGGTTCGGATTCGGTCGCGGGTTTGGATGTTTTGGGAGAGGCCGTGGCTGGAGACATTGTTTCTGGGCGACTGGATTACCTGGTTGGGCAAGAACAGGATATGGGTATCCACCTTTTGCAGGTGTGGAGTATCCTTCCAGACCGGAATTTACAGCGAAAGACGAAATTGACATATTGAAAGACGAGGCTGATTTTTTCAAGCAACGGCTCGATGACATCCAGAAACGCATCAGTACGTTAGAGAAGGCTAAGGCACAGGAGAGTGAATAGTTTTGAGATGTCATTGCGGTCCGCTCCCCCCTTCCTCTAAGGGGCAGAGAATCTCATAGAGTTGCTTTGCCGCCTTGGGTGGATCGCAATGACTACTTTTTGTAAATTTTGAAAAGGAGGTGAAAGATTATGCGAATAGCTATATCGACAGACGGCGATTTCGTGTCCGCTCACTTTGGTAGATGCCCATCCTTTACTCTTGTAGATGTTGAGGACGGCGAAATGAAAAAGAAAGAAGTTATAGAGAATCCCGGCCATCAGCCTGGATTTATCCCACAATTTTTACGTCAGAGAGGTGTTGAATGTATAGTTGCCGGTGGTATGGGAATGCGTGCTCAAGGGTTTTTCGATGAAGCTGGGATACAAACAATTCTTGGTGCAAGCGGAAGAGTCGATGACGTGATAGAGAAACTCCAAAAAGGAATCCTGGAAAGTGGTGAGAGCCTGTGTAAGCCAGGTTCAGGTAGGGGGTATGGTTTGGACAAAGCAGTATGCGACCATCCTCAAGGTGAGCATGATAAATGTGAACATAAGAATGTGAACATGAATAGAGGTGAAGCTATGAAAATTTGTGTAAGTTCTCAGGGTAACACGTTAGATTCTCAGGTAGATCCACGTTTCGGCAGGTGCCTTTATTTTCTCATCGTGGATACGGATACCCTGGAATATGAGGCGATTAAGAATCCAAATATCGATGCCATGGGCGGTGCCGGTATTCAATCAGGACAACTTGTAGCTGGCAGGCAAGTGAAGGCAGTAATTACAGGAAATGTAGGACCGAACGCCTTCCAGACACTCAAGGCAGCAGGAATCCAGGTAATTACAGGTGCATCTGGCAGCGTAAAAGAAGTAATAGAGAAATTTAAAAACGGTGAATTAAAACCGGCACAGGGTCCAAGCACCGGTGAAAAGTCTGGTATGTGGACAAACAGATAAAGGAGGTTAATAAAATGCCATTTGGAAAAGGACAAGGGCCAGGACAAGGACAAGGATCAGGACAAGGTACAGGCAGAGGCATGGGAAGAGGCGGCGGTAGAGGCAGATCGAGCGGTGGCCGTCCTGGCATTGGGCCAGGAGGAAACTGTATCTGTCCGAGCTGTAAGGAAAGAGTTGTTCATCAGGCTGGTGTGCCTTGCTATTCGATGGATTGTCCAAAATGTGGGACAAAGATGCTAAGAGAATAGTGTTTGAGACAGACACGATAAAAGAC
>Ga0187774_10000656_pt1 | contig 12007 bp, 10 predicted proteins | sample 0216_BV02_MP05_2_FD_133152 | JGI IMG/M metagenome (GOLD analysis project Ga0187774, IMG submission 133152) | Tropical peat soil microbial communities from peatlands in Department of Meta, Colombia - 0216_BV02_MP05_20_MG | ecosystem: Environmental > Terrestrial > Soil > Wetlands > Peat | place... | reverse complement strand
CCGAGCTGATGTGCTTCAGTAGCATTGCTCACATCCATTTTCCCCATGAAAGTTGTTCTCACGCCCTTGTTCAATAAAAGCCAGAAAATATTCCATACCTCTTTACCATCTACACTGCCATCACTGTTAATGTCAATCTTTCCCATCAAACCGGCGGCATCTATATTGAGAATTTTGATAACCTCTTCCTCTGTTAGGGGCTTTCCTGTTTTACAGTCAGACAGACTGAGATAGATTCTCCGTTTGGCATTAGGAGAATGGCATGCTGCGCAGGATACAACATCAAAATGGGCTTCTGCAAAAGTTGACAATGTTATCGGGGGATTTTTAAGCCATTTGTCATGAACTTTTCCCATATCTTTATGACATTTAAAACATCCTTCTTTTATCTTGGTGGTCATCCTGGTAGATTCGATGTTGTGTGCATTATGACATGATGAACAAACAGGGGCATCTTTTTTCCCCTGTATCCTTGCCCTGTTATGGACGCTCGCTTCATATGAGTTCTTCATATCCGAATGGCATTTATTGCAAGATGCTAATCCCAGGTCATTTCCTGCTTTTGACACTGAATGGAAACCATGACAGTCTGTACACGCAGGTGCTTTAAGGTTACCACTCTTGAGCAAAGAGAGATGGATGCTACCTTTATACTTAGTATATGCATCAGAGTGACACCTCCCGCAAATATCTGAAGTAGTGATGGAATAATCGCGCCTGTCCTTAAAAACCTTTACCGGATGTTTACTCTTTGAAAACTCTGTATGGCACTCAGTGCACCGTAGTTTTCCGTGTACAGAACTTCTCAGAGATAGTTCGTCCACAAAAACAGAAACAGACTCCCCACTCTTAAAGGACATGCTCAGTTTACCCTTATGACAGGAAAGACAGTATTGGGTTTCTGGTGCAGCAGCTTTTTGGGCTGCTATCCCTTTTATAGAATGGGAACCATGACATTCAACACATGAAGCTTTTGCCAACAGAGAGCTATGCACAGGACTTTTTCTTAGTTGTTCATCTGAGTGGCACATTGAACATGACTTTGTTACAAGAGCAGAATATTCCCTTTTGTTCTTGAAAGTTCTTACCGGATGTTTCGTCGTTGAAAAATCTGTATGACAGGAACTGCATAAAAGACTCCCATGTACAGAGCTTTTATAAACTGATTCATTTATAGAAAGGAATAAGGCCTCACCACTACTCAAGGTCATGCTGAGATCATGTCTATGACATGTGAGGCAGTATTGGGTTTCATTGATACCCTTTTTCCACTCTGCCATCTTTTTTATATTATGCGAGCCATGACACTCAACACATGCGGCCTTTGTCATTACAGAACTATGTATGGGTATTTTTTTTAGCTGGTCATCAGGATGGCACATTGAGCATACCTGGGAGGCATTTACAGAGTATTCCTTTATGCTTTTAATCTGCTTTTTTTTCGCTAAATGGGCTGCCAGATAACCTGTATGGCAACCGTTACAGTCAATGCTGTTATGGGCAGATTTAGCGAATTCGTCTTTATCAACGTATAGAGATAAGACCTCCTTATTCTCCAGAGTCTTGCTCATCCCCGTATGTGAGTGGCAGGTCAGGCACACCTTTGCTTCATCCGAAAGAACGCCCTTTGCACTACTAACACATAAAGGGAAGATTATGAAGACAAAAAACAGCACTATTAATATTTTTTTCCTGTCACTCATTATAACCCCCATAAAGTTTATGGATTTGTAGACTACAGAGTCTTAATAATAGGGAAGACTTTAGCATATCTAAGGGCAAAATGCAAGTATGAAGTTTGCCATTTTTGACACTGATATCCCCCTTACGTATAATCTGGTATGGTCCTCATGGGCTTGTGTTCGCATGCTTTAACAGCAGCTATGATGGAAAGATAGGGAGAGGGGAAGTCCACTCGGAAAAATGGGAGGTAGTGACAATTGATTCCTTATAAAGACGATAATCCCACAAGCATAACACCCTTTGTTACAGTGGGTATTATCGCACTCAACATACTCGTATTTCTATATGAGGTTGTGTCTCCATCAGGCATGGAAAAGTTTGTATATTCCTATGGTGCTATACCCGATTATATCCTGACCTTCGAGAAGGTCCAACCGATCCATCCAGCACTGACAATCTTCTCTGCCATGTTCATGCACGGAGGAGTTTTTCATATTGCAGGTAACATGCTTTATCTATGGATATTCGGTAACAACATAGAAGATAAGCTGGGTCATATACGGTTTATTTTCTTTTATATTTTCTGTGGAATTATTTCTGCCTATGCAAACGCACTAACAGACCCTCAATCCCATATCCCCATGATTGGAGCAAGCGGTGCAATATCAGGTGTGCTCGGGGCCTATCTGCTTCTTTTCCCCAGGGCAATGGTGCATACCCTCGTATTTTTAGGTTTCTTTGTTACCGTCATTAAAATTCCCGCACTGATAGTTATAGGATTCTGGGCTATCATACAGCTTATCAATGGCTTAGTCAGTACAGGGCTTGCCAGAGAAGGTGGGATCGCATGGTTTGCCCATATAGGAGGATTTCTTTCTGGTCTCCTTACAATAAAACTCTGGCAACCAAAAAGGACCAAGGTATGGTAGTGATATGCCCGCGTAGCACTAAATACGAAAAATAATTAAAAAATATGAGATATTTTTAGAAAAAAGAAATTATCAAGTTTTTTTGGAGAATATTTGTCTTTTAAAATCCTTGCCTTCTTTTCTTCGCGGTAAGTATATTATTAGCACTCTCTTGAGTTGAGTGCTAATAAAACGCACAGTCTTACAAAACAAAATTCTAAAGAAAGGAGCGATGTGTATGAAATTCAAACCGCTTAGAGACAGGGTATTTGTTAGGTATTCTTCAGAAGAGGAAAAGACAGTAGGAGGGCTCTTCATACCTGATACTGCGAAGGAAAAACCTCAGAAGGGAACTGTGGTAGCAGTCGGACCTGGCAGGGTCACTGACGACGGTAAACGTCAGCCCCTGGAAGTAAAAGTTGGGGATACCATACTTTTTGATAAGTATTCAGGTTCAAAGATCAGACTTGACGAAGAGGACTACCTCATTATCAGAGAAGAAGATATCTTAGGAATCATTGAGGGCTAACAAATTTAATGTACATAAGGAGGATTACAAATGGCGGCTAAGCAGCTTGTTTTTGACGAAGTAGCAAGGAACTCGATACTCAAAGGGGTGGCTTTGCTGACGGATGCAGTGAAAGCAACCCTTGGTCCAAAAGGAAGGAATGCAATACTCGACAAGAAATTTGGTGCACCTACGATAACAAAGGACGGCGTTACAGTTGCAAAAGAGATAGAGCTCAAGGATCCTTATGAAAATATGGGAGCCCAGCTTGTGAGAGAAGTTGCATCAAAGACATCTGATGTAGCAGGAGACGGGACTACGACAGCGACTGTCCTTGCACATGCTATTTACCGGGAAGGAATTAAGAATGTTGCTGCAGGTGCAAACCCAATGGACCTTAAAAGGGGAGTCGAGAAGGCTGTAGAAGTAGTTATCGAAGAGCTTAAAAAGATGAGCAAACCTGTTCAAGAGAAGAAAGAGATTGCTCAGGTCGGTACAATCTCAGCAAACAACGATGCATCCATTGGGGAGCTCATTGCTGAGGCAATGGATAAAGTGGGCAAGGACGGGGTAATTACTGTTGAAGAGGCAAAAAGCATGGCAACGACTCTCGATGTTGTTGAGGGTATGCAGTTTGACAGGGGCTATATATCTCCGTATTTCGTAACTGACCCTGAGAGAATGGAATGCAATCTCGATGATGCTTTTATTCTCCTCAATGAGAAAAAGGTATCAAGTATGAAGGACCTTCTTCCTATTCTTGAGCAGATTGCAAAGATGGGGAAACCTCTCTTGATCATTGCAGAGGAGGTTGAGGGTGAGGCCCTTGCTACCCTTGTGGTGAACAAACTTCGTGGAACACTGCAGGTATGTGCTGTAAAGGCACCGGGTTTTGGTGATAGACGCAAGGCGATGCTTGAAGATATTGCTGTCCTCACAGGCGGAACAATGATATCAGAAGACCTCGGCATAAAGCTTGAGAACGTAAAGATTAATGATCTCGGAAGAGCTAAGAAGATCACTATAGATAAAGAAAATACGACTATTGTCGAAGGCGTAGGAGATCCATCAAAAATCCAGGGAAGGGTTAAGCAGATAAAGGCACAAATAGAAGATACAACTTCAGATTATGACAGGGAAAAGCTTCAGGAAAGGCTTGCAAAACTTGTTGGCGGTGTTGCTGTCATCAATGTCGGTGCTGCCACAGAAACAGAGATGAAAGAAAAGAAGGCGCGCGTTGAAGATGCGCTGAATGCAACAAGGGCGGCAGTTGAAGAAGGTATCATACCCGGTGGCGGTGTTGCATTTATGAGATGTCTTCCTGCGCTCAAAGGGCTAAAACTCGAAGGAGACCAGCAGGTTGGTGTTGAAATTGTAAGAAAGGCACTTGAAGAACCGATCAAACAGATAGTCAATAATGCAGGTCTTGAAGGTTCTGTGGTAGTTGAAAAGGTAAAGCACTCCAAGGAGATCAATTATGGTTTTGATGCTGATAAAGAAGAATACGTGGATATGATGAAGACAGGCATTATTGATCCCACAAAGGTTGCGAGATATGCCCTCCAGAATGCTTCTTCTGTTGCGGCATTGATGCTGACGACCGCTGTTATGATCACTGATATCCCAGAAGAAGAAAAGGCTCCGAAGATGCCCGGCGGTATGGGTGGAGAGATGTATTAAGAGATTTAAAATATAGAAGAAACGAAGGGCGTACTAAGTACGCCCTTTTTTATTGCAAAGAGGGAGCCCCTTTTTTGCCTGATAATATTGACCCAAATAATGCAGACATTGTTCCAAAATTTATTTAACTCGTCTATGACTCGTAGGGATGATTTATTGGGAATATCTTTATTCGTTACACTCACTAAAATATTCCTTAACCCATCGTTTAAAGGTGCACTAAGGTATCGAAAAATAAATTTTTTCACAACATCTGCATTATGTAGATGCATTTTAGGGGCTAAATATTCTCACCGGACTATCGGTCTACGACCCGTAGGGCAAAATAAACCGCTCAAACACTATATCCTTACCATCCAGAAACAGAGATGCTTATTAGCAGGATAGTGCTTTTGACAGATCTTATCCATGAAGTTATAATGCAAAAATGCGATTGAAATTTCTTATAGTTTTTGTAGTCCTTTCGGTTATCCTCGGAGCCTCTGTCGGGGGTTATTTTGCATTCGAAAGAGGAATTCCCTCTATTGAAGAACTGAAGCAATACAGGCCCGCAGCAGGAACGAAGATATATGCTGATGATGATGTCCTCATCGGGGAGTTGAAGGTAGAAAAGGGCATATTTGTTCCGTTAAATAAGATTCCGGAGCAGATGGTAAATGCTGTAATAGCTGTTGAAGACTCGAGATTCTGGAGACATAGAGGTATTGATTACATTGCAATAATGAGAGCGTTTCTGAAAGACATCATCTCTGCAGGTTTTAAAGAGGGTGCGAGCACGATAACACAGCAGCTTGCAAAGGTAATGTTCCTTACGCCTGAGAAGACCTTTAAGAGAAAACTCAGAGAGGCAGCACTTGCGATAAAGATTGAAAAAAACCTTGATAAGAGAGAGATACTCGAACTCTATCTGAATAAAATCTATTTTGGCCATGGTGCATATGGTGTTGAGATGGCTTCAAGGGTTTATTTTGGAAAATCGGTAAAGGATATAACACTTTCCGAGGCTGCACTGATAGCTGGTCTCATAAGAGCACCTTTACTGTATTCCCCTTACAACGATCTCACAAAGGCTAAAGAGCGTCAACAGATAGTTCTTACGAGGATGGAGGATGAAGGATACATCAAAAAGTCAGAGAAAGAGAATGCACTAAAACAGCCTATCTTTCTTTCGAGCGTGCGGGCCGGGATAGAAGCAAATAACTATTTCATCGAGTATATAAGGAAATATCTTGAAGATAAATATGGCGAAGAGATCGTATATAGAGGAGGGTTAAATGTATATACGACACTTGATAGAAATGCACAATTATCAGCAGCAAAGGCACTCCAGCAGGGCCTCAGGGAACTCGACAAGAGAAGAGGATGGCGGGGGCCATTAGAACATAGGAAAGACATCGACATTAAAAAAGAACTGGGAAGCAAGGAACTCATAACTACGGTAGTTGCGAATTTAGGAGATATCTCCTCCGGCCTTGTTCTTAAAGTTACTGAAAAAGAAGCCCTGATAAAGACGAGGGGTATTATTGGGAAACTCTCGATTGAAGATGCAAAGTGGGCATCTAAGGTTATTAATCCAAGGGAGGGCAAGAGCAGCTTTTTGAAAGATTTTAGTTTGCTGAGGATACTGAGACCTGGAGATATTGTTAAGGTTAGCATTAAAACAATCAAGGGCCATAATATCCAGCTTTATCTTGAGCAGGAGCCTGAGGCAGAAGGAGCTGTTATTGCTGTTGAGCCGAATACCGGGTACATAAAGGCAATTGTTGGCGGGTATGATTTTATCAAGAGCGAGTTTAACAGGGCGCTATATGCAAGGCGACAGCCAGGTTCTGCTTTCAAGCCTATTATATATGCCTCTGCAATAGACAATGGCTTTACCCCTGCAAGCATTATTGTCGATGAACCTGTTACCTACCCTGGTAGGTTAGAAGGTGAATGGAAACCTGAAAACTATGACCATAAATTTTATGGGCCAACACGTCTGAGAGAGGCATTAACATACTCAAGAAATGTTGTCACCATAAAGTTGGTTGAGGCTATGGGAGTAAATAGGGTCATAGATTTTGCAAGAGCATTAGGTTTTCAGGGTGAGATGCCGAGGGATCTGACTATCTCACTGGGTTCTTTGAGTGTTACTCCATTGGAAATTGCCTTGTGTTTCAATGTCTTTGCAAGCGGTGGGATGAAGGTTAAACCCATCGCAGTTAAATATATTGTAGATTCAAAGGGGAGGGTTCTTGAAAGCAATGAACCAGAGGCAGAGGAAGTCATAAGTCCCCAGACTGCCTTCCTGATAACCTCGATGATGGAGGATGTTGTAAAATATGGAACAGGGTGGAGGGCTAAAGCACTTGGAAGGCCTGTAGCTGGAAAAACGGGAACAACAAACGATTACAGAGACGCATGGTTTATAGGCTATACAACGGATTTGGTTGCTGCTGTCTGGGTCGGTTTTGACGATATGAGACCTCTCGGCCCTCTTGAGACAGGAGCTCGAGCAGCATCTCCCATCTGGGTTTCTTTTATGAAGAGTGCGGAAAAAGGTGAACCGCAAGAATTCTCTATACCTGATGAGGGGATAGTAAGTTATTCTATTGACCCTGCAACAGGACTATTATCAAAAGATGACGGTATAAAAGAATATTTTAAAAAGGGTACTGAGCCAAGACAATTTGCACCGCCCACCTCTATCTGGAAGACAAGGGAAGAACAGATAAACCCTAATTTTGATTAACCGGATAATACAGACATTGCTCAAAAATTTATTTAACTCGATAAGATATTGGGAATATTTTTATTTGTTTATTCACAAAAATATTCCCAACGCCATCACTTAAAGGTACGCTAAGGTATCGAAAAATAAATTTTTTCACAACATCTGCATTATCTTAAATGCATTTTTTGTTTAGGAGGATTTTCAGAATTGACGATAAACCCTGCAATCTTCAGAGAATATGACATCCGTGGGATATGGGAGAAAGACCTTACAGAAGAGGTTATAGAAAGGATAGGAAAGGCCTTTGCGGTTTATCTGAGGGATGCTCTCAAAAAAGAAAAAATAACAGTCAGCATCGGGAGAGATATAAGGCTCAGTTCTTCTGTTATCATGAAGTCCCTCTCACAAGGACTTCTCAGCAGCGGCATTAATATTATAGATATTGGCGTATGTCCAACCCCTGTTCAGTATTTCTCTCTCTTTCACCTTCCTGTTGATGGAGGAGTAATGATCACAGGTAGCCACAATCCTCCCGAGTTTAACGGAATGAAAATCAGTGTGGGTAAAGAAACATTATATGGGGAAAAGATACAGGACGTAAGAAGGATATCTGAAAAAGGTGATTTTCTCAAGGGCATGGGAAAGTCAGAGGTTTATGAGATAATGCCTGTCTATATGAAACACCTTAAGAATAGTTTCTCTCCCCTCAATGGAATAAAAGTAGTTGTTGATGCTGGTAACGGTACAGCCGGCCTTGTTACGCCTCGACTCATGAGGGATCTCGGCTGTGAAGTAATAGAACTCTATTGCGACCCTGATGGGAATTTCCCGAACCACCATCCAGACCCCATTGTCATGGAGAATTTAAAGGACCTTATTGAAAAGGTTATGTCCTCAGGTGCAGACATTGGCATGGGGTATGACGGAGATGCTGATAGGATAGGAGTTATCAGTGATAAGGGCGAGGTGATCTGGGGAGACAAGCTGATGATCATCTTTGCAAGGGACATTATCGAGAAGCAAAAGGCAGAGGGAATTCATGAGAAGCCAATTTTTATTGGTGATGTTAAGTGTTCTCAAATCATGTATGAAGAAATAGCAAGGCTCGGAGGAAATCCTATCATGTGGAAGACCGGACACTCACTCATAAAGCATAAGGTAAAGGAGACAGGTGCTATCCTCGGTGGAGAGTTGAGCGGACACTTATTCTTTGCTGACAGGTATTTTGGATATGACGATGCAATATACGCAAGTCTGAGGCTTCTCGAGGCACTCTTCAGAAATGGCAGACCCTATTCGATAGAGCGGTTACTCAGAGATGTCCCAAAAACAGTTTCGACCCCTGAGATAAGAGTCGAATGTCCTGATGATATAAAGTTCAAAGTAGTCGAAGGGGTCAAAAAGGCATTCAGAGATTACCCCTTTAATGACATTGATGGTATAAGGATTCATTTTGACAGGGGATGGGGGCTTCTCAGGGCCTCAAACACCCAGCCAGCACTTGTACTGAGGTTCGAGGCAAAAGATGAAGATTCTCTCAGAGAGATAAAGGAGCTTGTTGAGGGAAAGCTCAATCGAGTAATGGCAGAATTTAACTCTTAAACTGTCTCTGCCAGTTCTGTGAGGAATGACTTTTTTATTCCGCCATTCTCCGGGTCAAGAGACTGTCACAATAGTAGTCGCAGGCTTTAGCCTGCGTATATTCTGCGCAAACTAAAGTTTGCGGCTACAAGATATTTTAATTGTGACAGTCTCTTGACCGGAGAATCCAGAGACTAAGTATTGATAAATAAGTAATCCCCCCTTTAGCAAAGGGGGGTGAGGGGGGATTTGATAAATGGATTTTTCGGTTCAAATATCTCTGGATTATTAGATATATACGTGACCGTAAATTAACCCCTCCTCACCTCCCCTTAAGGTAAGGGGAGGAAGGGTGGGGTTATCTTTTTTTCTTCATGGTCTTAGACAAAAAAACAACACAGCTCTCACAAGACCCTTTCTGGCAGATAGTCCTGTTCAGTTCCCAACATGGCTTTACTCTTTCTATATGGGCTGAGCACTTGTCCCTTTCTTTCTCTGGACAGCCTGTTAGTTCCCAGCATGGTGCATAATCAAGGAGCTTTTTAATCCCTTCAATACTGATCTTTTTGTTGTGAATAAGGTCTCTCAGACATTGGAGCCATTTCAGGTCATTTTCAGAGTAATATCTGTTTCGATTCCTTCTGGCAGGCTTGATCAGGCCGTGTTTCTCATAAAGACGGATTGTCTGATCTGTAGTCCCTATAAGCTCTGCAACAACCCCTATGGGATAGAGGGGCATGCCCTTTTTCTCTTCTTCAGTAAATCCGGAAAGTGCTTTTTTCATGTTCTTTTTAGTATTTTACTATAGATAAGGTGTTTTTATTTTTTATGATATAAACTCTTGACTTTTCAGGGGGGGGTATGTATCATAACTCTGACTTTTTCTGATTTTCCCCGCGAGGAGGTAAATATGACTTTAGAAGAGAAAATTTTAATGGATGCTATTGTCAATCCTGAGGTAATACCCCACAATGTTAGCTATGCCATTCTTGCATCAATAATTTTAATAATTTCGGCTCTTGTTATAAGAGGATCTATGCGTTTGGTGCCTGTAGGTTTCCAGAATTTCATGGAGACAATAGCCGAGACATTCCTAAAATTATCCGAGGATAATATAGGCCACCACTGGGGTAAACACTTCTTCCCTCTCCTCTGCACACTCTTTATGTTTATCCTTGTCTGCAATGTCATGGGTCTTATCCCTGGATTTGCCTCCCCTACAAGCAACATAAATACAAATGCAGCAATGGCAATCCCTGTTTTTCTTGCAACCCATTATTATGGGATCAGGGCTCATGGCATGAAATACATTAACCATTTTCTCGGCCCCATCCGTTCCATCGCAGCGCTGCCACTCATGATCCTCATGTTTATAATAGAATTCATTGGTCATCTTGTAAGGCCGGTCACTCTTTCCGTAAGGCTTTTTGGAAACATGCTTGCAAAACATATCATTCTTGCTGTACTTGCTTTTCTGGCTCCATTGATTATCCCAACACTCATATTAGCGCTCGGCACACTCGTTAGTTTCATACAGGCATTTGTCTTTACCCTTTTAGCTACCCTTTATTTAGCCGGTGCCGTTGAAGAGGCACATTAATTTAAGAATTTTGTAGGAAAGGAGGAGAAAGAAGTGAAGAAAACCATTTCAGTAGTATTACTCGCACTTGCTCTCATCTGCTTGCTTGCACCTTTTGTTCTTGCAGCAGAGGCTGCTCCAGAAGCAGCAGGGGCCGGCAAACCATTGGCTGCTATAGCAGCAGGTCTGGCTATAGGTATTGCTGCACTGGGTACTGGTATTGGTCAGGGTATTGGTTTGAGCAGGGCATGTGAGGGAGTAGCAAGAAATCCGGGAGCATCCGGTAAGATAACAACAACCCTCATCATTGGTTTGGCCATGATCGAGTCCCTGGCAATCTATGCCTTGTTAGTAGCACTGGGTATTCTCATCAACCAGAAGATGTTCTTCTAAAAAGTTCGTCTACTGGGGGGATTTTTATGAAGGGGCAGTAAATCTGCCCCTTTTATATTTTCGACGGCTTCCTTTTTAGACTATGGTATCTTCTCAAAACCAGCAGTCAGAAAATGCCTGTCAAAACAAAATGCCTTTCTAATCTTCTGTCTCTTCATGATGGCAAAGCTTACTGCATCAGTATAACTAAAATCCTGATCTGCATATTTGATTAATATAACTTCAGCATCTGCCTCTATCTCTGCAGTCGAATAGACCGTCATAATTCTCGGACTATTTCTAACACTTTTCAAAAAGTCCGTAGCTGCCCTATATCCCAACTCGTGCAAAATTAATACATGGGTCTCAGCAATAATAAGGTTGCTGGTAACCAGAGCCTTTTGACTCTTAAGGATTACAGGATAGATAGACACAGCCTTTCTGTGGTGATTATCATCTTTGTCTGCCAGGGCAACCCAAGCACTGGAATCGACAAAAACATTCTCTTGGAAAATCATTTCTTTTTGGTAGTTATGTATCTGGCGATGTATCTGTCATGCTTAGCAGAAAGATCTCCCTTGCCAGAACTTCCAATTCCAATAATCTCAAGAGCTGAATCCTCTTCCAGAGGGAGTTCTTTCAATAATTTTTCAACTCCCTCTCGGATAATTGCAGCCTTCGAAACACCTTTCTTTTTCGAAAGGGCTTCCAGCAGAACATCTTGCCTTGGTTCGAGATATATCTGAACTGGTTTCTTCTTTAAAACTCTCATACAGAAATTATACATCAAATAAAATGATATATCAATAAGATAAATCAGCTTTACCCATTTCAGATCTCTTTTGAAGGAAATAGATTTAACCCAAAAAATGCATTTGACTTGATGTTGGCAGGCATATGGACATCAAAACCTTGATAATGCAGAATCTGGATGTATACGATATCACAGTGTATTGTATGGAAATATACAGGTATATTTT
>Ga0187774_10000655_pt1 | contig 12016 bp, 10 predicted proteins | sample 0216_BV02_MP05_2_FD_133152 | JGI IMG/M metagenome (GOLD analysis project Ga0187774, IMG submission 133152) | Tropical peat soil microbial communities from peatlands in Department of Meta, Colombia - 0216_BV02_MP05_20_MG | ecosystem: Environmental > Terrestrial > Soil > Wetlands > Peat | place... | reverse complement strand
GCGTCGGGGCCGTTGGTGATCCACATCTTGTTGCCGTTCAGCACGTAGACATCGCCGCGACCGCTTTTTACTCTCTCCGCGCGCAGGCGCATGCCGACCACGTCCGAGCCGGCCCCGGGCTCGCTCATCGCGAGCGCGCCGACGTGCTCTCCGGAGACGAGCCTGGGCAAGTACTTGCGCTTTTGCGCCTCGGTGCCGTTCCGGCGGATCTGGTTCACGCACAGGTTCGAGTGGGCGCCGTAGGACAGGCCGACCGCGCCCGAGGCGCGCGAGATCTCCTCCACCGCGACGATGTGCGCGAGGTAGCCCATCGCCGTGCCGCCGTATTCCTCCTCGACGGTGATGCCGAGCAGCCCGAGCGCGCCGAGCTTCGGCCACAGGTCCATCGGGAACTCGTTCTTGGCGTCGATCGCGGCGGCGCGCGGCGCGATCTCCTTCGCAGCGAAGTCGCGCACGCTGGCGCGCAGCATGTCGATCGTCTCGCCGTGCTCGAATCTCAGGAACGGAAGCTCCATGAAGGTCCCTATTCCGGCGTGTCGGAGGTGTCGGGGAGCATCATGAGCGTCTGCTGCATGACCGCGCACAGCGCACCGCCGTCGGCGAGCACCTCGCCGCGCGTCACGGTCAGGCTGCGGCCCGCCTTCAGCACCTCGGCGCGCGCGACGAAGCGCTTGCCGCGGCCGGGCGCGAGCATGTTGATCTTGTATTCGACGGTGACGAGCGAGCTCGTCGCCGGCATCAGGCTGTAGGCGGCGTAGCCGCAGGCGGTGTCGGCGATCATGCCGACGACGCCGCCGTGCAGGAAGCCCTTCTGCTGCGTGAGGTCCGCGCGCCAGTCGAGCTCGATCTCGCAGCGGCCGGGCTCGATCGACGCCAGGCGCGCGCCGATCAGCGCCATCGCCTTCTGCCGCGCGAAGCTCGCGCGGCAGCGCGCGGCGAAGCCGGGGTCGGCGGGCTCGGGGCGGCGCAGCGGGGCGTTCATGCGGCGAGGCTACTTGACGTTTACGTAAACGTCAACTGCGGCCGCGGCGCCGCGCGCCGAGGCGCTTGCGCAGGCGCTTCTCGAAGGCGGCGATTTCGGAAAGCTGCGCGTCGATGTCGGCGCGCTGCTGCTCGAGGCTCGCCTGGTGGCTCGCCAGCACCGTAAGGAAGCGCTCGAGCTGCGGCCGCTCGTCGCGGCCCGGCTCGTACATGTCGATCAGCTCGCGGATCTCCGAGAGCGTGAGGCCCAGGCGCTTGCCGCGCAGCGTGAGCTTGAGGCGCGTGCGGTCGCGCAGCGTGTAGACGCGGCGCTGCCCCGCGCGCCGCGGCGCGAGCAGCCCCTGGTCCTCGTAGAAGCGGATCGCGCGCGGCGTCACGTCGAACTCGCGCGCCAGGTCGCCGATCGAGTACTCGGTGCGTTCCCTGGGCTCGCTCGCGGACGGATCTGCGGTCATGGGGCGGGGAAGCTACTACAATGGAGGCTGAGCGGCCTCGAGCCGCGATGCATTCTAGCCGATCCGTCGTGGCCCGCACCTCGTCGCTCCAGTACCCGTTCGCCGAGCCGCCGGCGCCGGGCCGCGTCGTCGAAGTGGCGCCGGGGGTGCTGTGGCTGCGCATGGCGCTGCCGTTCCAGCTGAATCACATCAATCTCTGGCTGTTGCGCGACGAGGTCGGCGGCAAGCCCGGCTGGACCATCGTGGACTGCGGCATCGGCGACGAGGCGACGCGCGCGGCATGGCAGCAGATCTTCGCTTCCACGATCGGCTCGCTGCCGGTGCGGCGCGTCGTGGTCACGCACTACCATCCGGACCATGCCGGCAACGCGGCCTGGCTGTGCGAGCGTTTCGGCGCCGAGCTGTGGATGACGCAGGGCGAGTACCTCACGGCGCATGCAGTGCGCGCGGGCGGGGCCGGCTACACGACCGAGGCGGTCCTGCGGGTGTTCGGCCAGAACGGCCTGGACGCAGAGCTGGCCGCGAAGATGGCGACGCGCGGCAATCCGTACCGGCGCCTGGTGCCCGAGTTTCCGCTGCACTACCGGCGCTTCATCGACGGCGAGCGCCTGCTCGTGGACGGCAGGCACTGGCGCGCGATCGTGGGCTATGGGCACGCCCCGGAGCACGCGTCGTTGTATTGCGAGGAGCTGAAGCTGCTGATCGCCGGCGACATGCTGCTGTCCACGATATCGACCAATGTCAGCGTGTGGTCGATCGATCCGGAGGGCAATCCGCTCAAGCTGTTCCTCGACTCGATCGCGCACTACCGCGAGCTCGCGCCGGACGTGCTGGTGCTACCCTCGCACGGCATGCCTTTCCGCGGCGCCCACGAGCGGGTGGCCGAGCTCGAGGCGCACCACGAGGAGCGTTTCGCGGAGCTGCTGGCGGCATGCGAAGAAGGCGCGCGCAGCGCCTACGAGCTGATCGGAGTGTTGTTCCGCCGCAAGCTCGACAACCACCAGATGTTCTTCGCCATGGGCGAGGCCATCGCGCACCTGCACTACCTCTATTACGCGGGACGCCTGTCGCGCGCAGCCGGCGCCGACGGCGTCATGCGCTACGCCACGGCGGCGGTGCCGGCGCACGCCTAGGAGCTTCCCCCATGGATCGCCCCGCGCAACCCGAGCAGCTCGCGCAGGTCTACCACCAGGTCGCCGAGCGCGCCGCCAGGCTGCTCGGCGAGTTCGCGAAGAAGCACCCGCAAGCGGGCGCGCTGGGCGACGAGCTGGGCATCGCGCGGGCCTACATGGATCTGTGGGGCCGCATGCTCGCCGACCCGGTGTCGCTCGCCGCCGTGTCGATGAACATGTGGCTCGAGTACGCGCAGCTCTGGCAGTCGAGCTGGCTGAAGATGCTCGGCCAGGAGGTGCGCCCGGTCGCGCAGCCCGCCAAGGGCGACGCGCGCTTCAAGGACGACGAGTGGTCGAACAACTTCCTGTTCGACTTCATCAAGCAGTCCTACCTGATCGCCGCGCGCCACATCCAGCACGCCGTCTCGAACGTCGAGGGGCTGCCGGAGGAGTCGGAGAAGAAGGTCGCCTTTTTCACGCGCCAGTACGTCGACGCGCTCGCGCCGACGAACTTCGTGATGACCAATCCGCAGGTGCTGCGCGAGACTATGTCGAGCGGCGGCCAGAACCTCGTCAAGGGCCTGAACAATCTGCTCGCGGACATCGAGAAGGGCGACGGGCAGCTGCGCATCAGCATGACCGACGAGTCCGCGTTCCAGCTCGGGCGCAACGTCGCCACCGCGCCGGGCAAGGTCGTGTTCCAGACCGAGCTCATGCAGCTGATCCAGTTCGCGCCGAGCACGGCCGAGGTCTACCGGCGGCCGCTGCTCATCATCCCGCCCTGGATCAACAAGTACTACATCCTCGATCTGCGCGCGAGCAACAGCTTCATCCGCTGGGCGGTGTCGCAGGGGCACACGGTGTTCGTGGTGTCCTGGGTCAACCCGGACGCGCGCCTCGCCGCCAAGGGCTTCGAGGATTACATGCTGCAAGGCTCGCTCGCCGCGCTCGACGCGATCGCCAAGGCGACGGGCGAATCGAAGGCGAACGTGATCGGCTACTGCCTGGGTGGCACGCTGCTCGGCTGCACGCTCGCCCACCTGGCGGCGAGGGGCGAGGAGCGTGTCGCCTGCGCGACGTTCTTCGTCAGCCTGCTCGACTTCTCGCAGCCCGGCGAGCTCGGCGTATTCATCGACGAGGCGCAGGTGCAGAACCTCGAAAAGAAGATGAACGAGCGCGGCTTCCTGGAGGGCTCGGAGATGGCGAGCACTTTCAACCTGCTGCGCGCCAACGACCTGGTGTGGTCGTTCGTCATCAACAACTACCTGCTCGGCAAGGATCCGTTCCCGTTCGATCTGCTGTACTGGAACTCCGACTCGACGCGCATGCCGGCCAGGATGCACAGCTTCTACCTGCGCAACATGTACATGAAGAACCTGCTCGGCGTGCCCGGCGGAATCGAGCTCGCCGGCGTGCCGATCGACCTGTCGAGGGTGAGGCTGCCGGCGTACTTCATCTCCACCGTCGAGGACCACATCGCGCCGTGGAAGACGACCTACAAGGGGGCGAAGTACCTCGGCGGGCCCGTGCGGTTCGTGCTCGGGGGCTCGGGTCACATCGCGGGCATCGTCAACCCGCCGGCGGCGAAGAAGTACCACTACTGGACCAACGATGCGACGCCTGAGAGCGCCGAGGAGTGGTTCACCGGCGCCACCCAGCGCCCGGGGTCGTGGTGGGACGACTGGCAGGCGTGGATCGCCGCGCAGAACGGCGCGGACAAGGTGCCCGCGCGCACTCCGGGCGACGGCGCGCTCGAGGTGCTCGAGGACGCGCCGGGCAGCTACGCGATGCTGCGGCTGGCGAAGAAGTAGCGGCCTAGAGGGGCAGGTCGCGCGGCTTGCGCCCGCGCTTGGCCATCAGCCGGTCGAACAGCGCCCCCGGCAGCAGCCGCAGGACGGGCCCGACGAGCGCCATCTGCCAGGGAATCACCGCCAGGCGCCGGCGCGCAGCGATCGCGCGCGCGATGCGTCGCGCCGCCTCGTCCGCCGGCATCAGGAACGGCATGCGGTAGCGGTTCACGCGCGTCATCGGCGTGTCGACGTAGCCCGGGCAAACCGTGACCACGGCGACGCCGCTGCCGGCCAGCTCGTTGCGCAGGCTCTCGAGCCAGGCGATCGCGGCGGCCTTGGAGGCGCTGTAGGCCCCCGCGCCGGGTATGCCGCGCAAGCCCGCCACGCTCGCAATCCCGGCGAGCGTGCCGCGCCCGGCGGCGCGCATCGCGGGCGCAAAGGCGGCGAGCGTGGCCGCCAGTCCCGCGGTGTTCACCTCCAGCACGCGGCGCAGCTTCGCGACGTCGGCCAGCTCGTCGCCGTGCGTGCCGACCGACACGCCGGCGTTCGCGATCACCAGGTCGGGCGCGCCGCAGCGCGCGATGAAGTCCCGAGCCGCGCGCTCGAGCGCCGCGCCGTCTGCGACGTCCAGGGGATACGTGAGCGCCTCGCCCGGCAGGCTCGCCGCGAGCCGCGCGAGCTCGGGTTCGCGTCGCGCGATCAGACCGAGCGCGGACTGCGGGCCGGCGTAGTGGCGCGCGAGCGCCGCGCCGATGCCCGAGGAAGCGCCGGTGATGACGACGCGCATCCCGCGTGGCTCGGGCGTCGGCTCAGCCCTTGGCCACGCCTTTGCGCACCACGCCGATCAGGTAGTCCGTGGTCTGGAGCAGCGCCTCATGGCTCTTCACCGCATCGGAGTTGATCGTGTAGCGGCCCTGCACGCCGAGCGCCGGCGTGCCGGTGATCTGGTAGGCGAGCGACAGTTGCATCGAGCGCCTGGTGTCGCTCTGCACGCTGAACGACTTCATCACCTCGTCGAACTTGCCCGTATCGACGTCGTGCTTGCGCAGCCATTCGTCGAGCGCAGCGGCGTCGGCCGTGCGCAGCCCGTCGCGATGGATGGCATCGAACAAGGGCCGGTGCAGCCTCTGCACCAGGCCGAGCGCCTGGAAGGCATAGAAGATGCGCGCATCGAGCGTCCATTGCGGGTTGTTGAACACCGCCGGAATGCGCTGGAACACCACGTCGGCCGGGAGCTTCTTCGCCCAGGGCTCGATCAGGGGCTCGAGGCGGTAGCAGTGCGGGCAGCCGTACCAGAAGAACTCGATCACGTCGATCTTGTTCGGCGGCGTATCGACCGGAACGGGCGGGTCGAGCTTCAGGTAGCCGCCGGGCGCGGCCTGCGCGAGCGCCGCCAGCGGCGCGGCGAGAGGCGCGACCCCCAATGCAAGCAGCATGCGGCGGCGAAGTGCGTCCATGTCAGTTGGCCTTTGTGGTTGTCGGATCCTTCATTTTGACCAGGCTGGCGCTGAATCCGTTCTGGGCAAGGGTCTGGCGTACACGGTTGATTTCGTCAAGCTTTGTGTAAGGCCCGACCCGCACCCGGTACCACGTGCCCTTGTCGGGCAACGACGTGGCCTCGACGCTCGATTCGACCCCGAGGATCGCGAGCTTCGCCTTCTGGTTGTCGGCTTCGGCTGGGTTCTGGAACGAGCCTACCTGGATGAAGTAAATGTCCTTGCCGCCGCCGGGCTGACTCTTGCCGGCACGCATGCGCTCCTTGAGCTCCTTGTCGGTCACGGGCTGCTCGGCGCCCGGCAGGATCTTGTAGAAATCGAACTTGGGCTTGTCGCCGCCGCTCGCGGCGCCCTGGCCGCCCTGCGGCATCCCGGCGATCGCCGGCGGCTTGCCCTGCGTCGCCGCCTCGTCGCCCGGGGTACGCGACTTGGCGATGAAGGGCAGCGGGGTCTTGTTGATGTAGAACGCCACGCCGATCGCGATTCCCAGCCCGATCACCAGGCCGATGAACACGCCGAGCAGGAATCCGCCGCCCGCCTGGTCGCGGGACGCGTGCTGCGTACGAGGATGGGCCATTACATTTTCTCCGGCGCATCGACGCCGAGGAGCGCGAGTCCGTTCGCGAGCACCTGACGCGCCGCGGCGCACAGCGCGAGGCGCGCGGCGCGCAGCGCCGGATCCTCGACGAGGATGCGCTCGGCATTATAGTAGCTGTGGAATTCGCCCGCGAGCTCGCGCAGGTAGAACGCGATGGCGTGCGGCGCGAGCTCGCGCGCCGCGTCCTGCACCGTCTCGGGAAACTCCGCCAGACGCTGCGTGAGCGCGAGCTCGCGCGGGTTGTCGAGCGGCTCGAGCGCGCAGCCCACCAGGCGTGCCGGATCGCCGCCCCACTGCGCGAATACGCTGCACACGCGCGCGTGCGCATACTGCACGTAGTACACCGGGTTGTCCTGCGACTCGCTCTTCGCCAGGTCGAGATCGAAGTCGAGATGCTGGTCGGACTTGCGCATCACGTAGAAAAAGCGCGCCGCGTCGTTGCCGACCTCCTCGCGCAGCTCGCGCAGCGTGACGAAGTCGCCCGAGCGCTTGCCCATCGCCACCTTCTCGCCGCCGCGGTACAGGACCGCGAACTGCACCAGCGTCACCGTGAGACGCGCGGCGTCGAGGCCGAGCGCCTGCAGCGCGCCGCGCACGCGCGGGATGTAGCCGTGGTGGTCCGCGCCCCACACGTCGATCAGGCGCGCGTAGCCGCGCCCGATCTTTTCCGCGTGGTAGGCGACGTCCGAGGCGAAGTAGGTGTACTGGCCGTTCTCGCGCCGCAGCACCCTGTCTTTCTCGTCGCCGAATGCGCTCGAGCGGAACCACAGCGCGCCATCCTTTTCGTAGGCATGCCCGGCCGCCGCCAGCCGCTCGACCGTGCGCTCGACGGCGCCCGCGTCGTACAGCGACTGCTCGGAGAACCAGCGGTCGAACTCCACCCGGAACTGCGCCAGGTCGTCCCGCTGATCGGCGAGCATGTCCTCGAGCGCGAAGCGGTGCACGAGCCGCCAGTCCTCGCCGAGCAGGCGCTTGGCCGCCGCGATCAGCGCGTCGAGCGCCGCGTCCGGGTCCGCGCCGGCAGCGGCCTGCGGCAGCGCGGCGGCGTCGCGCACGAAGCGCGTGACGTGCGCGTCGTTCAGGCGCGCGGCGATGCGCAGCACGTAGTCGCCACGGTAGCCGTCCTCGGGAAAGGGGACCACGCTGCCGTGCGCCTGCAGGTAGCGCAGCCACACCGACAGCGCGAGGATGTCCATCTGCCGGCCGGCGTCGTTGATGTAGAACTCGCGCGTCACCTCGTGCCCGGCGAACTCGAGCAGCGCCGCGAGGCTCGCGCCGTAGGCCGCGCCGCGGCCGTGGCCGACGTGCAGCGGCCCGGTCGGGTTGGCCGAGACGAACTCGACGTGCACGCTCAGCCGCTCGCGCGGCCGCTGGCTGCCGAACTGCGCGCCCTGCTCGAGCGCGTGGTGCACGACCTGCAGCTTGGCCGAGGGCTTCAGGCGCACGTTGAGGAACCCGGCGCCGGCGATCTCGGGCGGCGAGAAGATGGCGTCGGCGAACGACCCGCGGGTGGCGTCGACGATCTGCTGTGCGATCTCGCGCGGCTTGCGCTTGAGCTCCCTGGCGAGCTGCAGCGCGATGTTGCTCGACAGGTCGCCATGCTCGGGATTCTTCGGGCGCTCGAGGTGGATGCCGACCTCGCGCGCCGTCGGCGCGACCTTGCGCACGCCTTCGGCGAGAATGCGCCTGAGGATGTCCTTGGGCTCGTCCATGGGAAAAGGCGCGAATTATACCGGCGCGGGCTAGTCGAACTCGATCGGATCGACGTCCAGGTGCCAGCGCGGCTCGCGCGGGGCGAGCTCGCGCAGCGTCTCCGACCAGCCGCGCAGGAACTCCTGCAGCGCCGCGCGCGAGGGCGACTGGACCAGCAGGCGCGCCCGCTCCAGGTCTGCGCGGCGGGTGATCACGTTGGGCACCGGGTCGTAGACGCGCACGCCTTCGATCGCCGGGGCGCGGCGCGCAGCCTCGCGCAGGAACGCCATCACGGTCTCGAGGCGGCGCGCCTCGGCGCGCAGCGCGACCTCGGAGACGAAGGGCGGAAAGCCGGCCGCCTCGCGCTCGGCCAGTTGCGAGGCGGCGAAGCCCGCGAAGTCGTGGCGCGCGAGCGCCGCGAACAAGGGGTGCTGCGGGTAGCGCGTTTGCACCAGCACCTCGCCCGGGCGCTCGCGCCGACCGGCGCGCCCTGCCACCTGCTCGAGCGTCGCGAACAGGCGCTCGGGGGCGCGGTAGTCGGTCGACACGAGCGCGCTGTCGGCATTGAGCACGCCGACCAGCGTGAGCTGCGGGAAGTCGTGCCCCTTGGCGAGCAGCTGCGTGCCGACCAGGATGTTGGCCTGACCGCTGCGCGCCCCCGCCAGCGCGAGCGCGAGCTCGCCGCGGCGCCGCGCGCTGTCGCGGTCGATGCGCACGATGCGCGCGCCGGGAAAGCGTGCGGCGAGCGTCTCCTCGATGCGCTGCGTGCCGCGCCCCACGGCGCGCAGATCGGGATTGCCGCAGGTCGGGCAGGCGCGCGGAATCCCCGTTTCGGCGCCGCAGTGGTGGCAATGCAGGCGGCGGTCGGCGCTGTGCAGCACCAGGCGCGCGCTGCAGCGCTCGCAGCCGGCCGCCCAGCCGCAAGCTTCGCAGGCGAGCACCGGCGCGTAGCCGCGGCGGTTGATGAATACGAGGCTCTGCTCGCCGCGTGAGAGGCGCTCGCCAATTGCCCCCGCGAGGCTCGGCGCGAGCCCCTGCTCGGGCGCTTCGCTGCGCAGGTCGACGATGCGCACCGATGGCAGAACTGCCCCCGGAGAAGCGCGCTCCTTGAGCTCGAGGAGCTCGTAGCGCCCCGCGCGGCAATTGAACCACGTCTCGAGCGACGGCGTTGCCGTGCCGAGGACCACCGGGCATGCGGCGAGCTTGGCGCGCATCACGGCGGCGTCGCGGCCCGAGTAGCGCAGGCCCTCCTGCTGCTTGAACGAGGTGTCGTGCTCTTCGTCGACAACCACCAGCCCGAGGCGCGGGAGCGGCGCGAGCACGGCGAGCCGCGTGCCGAGCACGATCGGCGCCTCGCCGCGCGCGGCAGCGAGCCAGGCGGCGGTACGGGCGCTTTCCTCGAGCGCGCTGTGCAGCACCGCGACGCGCGCCTCCGGGAAGGCGTGCCGGAAGCGCGCCTCCAGCTGCGGCGTGAGGCCGATTTCGGGCGCCAGCACGAGCGCCTGCAGTCCGCGCGCGATCGCACTGGCGATCAGGTGCAGGTAGATCTCGGTCTTGCCGCTGCCGGTCACGCCGTGCAGCAGGAACGGACGAAAGCCGCCCTGCGCCGTCTCGATGCGCGCGCACACCGCTTGCTGCGCGGCATTCAACTCGTGCGGGGCCACGAAGCGCGTGCCGGAAGCCGGTGCACAGGCTTCGAGCCAGCGGACGCGCAGCATCTCGCGCAGCGCGGCGCGCGCGGCCGCGCGCTTGCCGCCGAGGGCGTCGAGCAACGCCTCGGCCGCATGCGGCCCGGCTTGCAGCGCTTCGACGAGGGCGCGCTTGCGCCCGGGGCGCAGGTCGCCCGGCGGCGGCGCCGCCTGCGTTAGCCGGTAGCAAGGCGACGGGTCGCGCGGCAGCGGCTTCGTCGAACGCAGCCGCGGCGGCAGCGACGCGATTACTGTTTCGCCGAGCGGACGCTGGTAATAGCCGGCGAGAAAGCGCATCAGCTCGAGCCACTCCGCCGGCAAGCGCGGCGCGTCGTCGCGCACCGCGGCGACTGCTTTCAGCTTCCCGGCAGGAACATCGCTCGCCGCTGCGCGCTCGAGCACGACGCCGACGCGCTGGCGCGCCCCGAAGGGTGCCACGACGCGGTCGCCGACCTCCGCGACCAACCCCTGCGGCAGCGCGTAGTCGAACAATCGCGCGAGCGGCACGTCCAGGGCGACGCGCAGGATTCTCATGTCCACTGGGAAGAGATCATGCGAACCTCCGGAAGTCGCTTTTCAGACCAATAGTTACGCAGTGCAGTTGAATCTGAATGTCGCGATTCTGCGCGTAAGCATTGCGATGGAAGGACAAAATTCTGGGCCGCAGAACTGCTGTGGATAAATGTGTGGGTAAGACGGTCACCGCGCCGTAACTCGCGCGCGCTCAGAGGGCACCCGAGGCGAGCCACCCTCGGAGACCTCGAAAAAATCATTCCGGATCAACCCGTTGGAAGACCTGTGCCAGTGCGGAGCAGAAAAGTCCCATCGGCTAGAGGGAAAACAGAACTTTGTGCATAAGTCAACACTTGTTCATCCCTTACGGGCGCGCTGGATCCTGCTGTAAGTGAGCACTTCATCCACGAGCGCGGCGACCGATTCGACCGGCGTGTGCTGCGAAATTCCGTGCCCGAGGTTGAACACGTGCCCGGGCGCGGGACCGAAGGCGTCGAGCACGCGGCGCGCCTCCGTGCGCACCGCCTCGGGCGGCGCGAGCAATGCGCTCGGATCGAGGTTGCCTTGAAGCGCGACCCGTCCGCCGACGCGCTCGCGCGCACGGCGTGCGTCCACCGTCCAATCCAGTCCCACCGCGTCGCAGCCGCTCGCCGCGATCGCGTCGAGCCATTGACCGCCGCCCTTGGTGAACAGGATCGAGGGCACGCGCCGCCCCTCGGATTCCCTCTTCAGGCCGGCGAGCACCCTGCGCGCGTAGCCGAGCGAGAACTCCTCGTAGCCGCGATGCGTGAGATTGCCGCCCCAGGTGTCGAAGATCATGACCGCCTGTGCTCCAGCCTCGATCTGCGCGTTCAGGTAATTGGTGACGGCACGCGCATTCACCTCGAGGATGCGGTGCAGCAGCTCGGGGCGCGCGTAAAGCATCCGCTTGAGCGCCGGAAAGCCTTCGCTGCCCGCGCCTTCGACCATGTAGCACGCCAGCGTGTACGGGCTTCCGGCAAAGCCGATGAGCGGAACGCGCCCGTCGAGCGCCCTGCGGATCTCGCGCACCGCGTCGAGCACATAACGCAGCTTGTCGCCCGGATCCGGGGCCGAAAGCGCCGCGATCGACGTCTCGTCGCGCAGCGGCCGTGCGAAGCGCGGCCCCTCGCCCTCTGCGAAGTGCAGGCCGAGGCCCATCGCGTCGGGCACGGTGAGGATGTCGGAGAACAGGATCGCGGCGTCGAGCGGGAAGCGCTCGAGAGGCTGCAGCGTCACCTCGGTGGCGAGCGCCGGGCTCTTGGCGAGCGCGAGGAAGCTGCCCGCCCGCGCGCGCGTCGCGGCGTACTCCGGCAGGTAGCGGCCGGCCTGGCGCATCAACCAGACCGGCGTGTGCTCGGTCGGCTCGCGCGCCAGCGCGCGCAGCAGCGTGTCGTTCGCGAGCGCGCTCAAAGCAGCCGCTCGACGATATGGCGCCATTCGGCGTCGGTGACCGGCGTAATGGAGAGCCGGCTGCCGGGGCGCAATAGCTGCATCCCGGCGAGCGCCTTGTGGCGGCGCAGCTCGGCGAGCGGCACGAGGCGCGTCTTGCGCGCGGCGCGCACATCGACGCTGAACCAGCGCGGCGCGTCCTTCTTCGCTTTCGGGTCGTAATAGACGCTGCGGCGCTCGAACTGCGTCGGGTCCGGGTAGCCGCTCGAGGCGACTTCTGC
>Ga0187774_10000653_pt1 | contig 12031 bp, 10 predicted proteins | sample 0216_BV02_MP05_2_FD_133152 | JGI IMG/M metagenome (GOLD analysis project Ga0187774, IMG submission 133152) | Tropical peat soil microbial communities from peatlands in Department of Meta, Colombia - 0216_BV02_MP05_20_MG | ecosystem: Environmental > Terrestrial > Soil > Wetlands > Peat | place... | reverse complement strand
TTTGAGATCAAGTATTGAAGTGCTCGATAACTGCTACAATTCTGCTACATTTGAAGTTAAGAGTGGTGGACTAAATGCCTAAAAATCCTTTAAAATCAAGCATGCCGGAGTGGCGGAATTGGTAGACGCAAGGGACTTAAAATCCCTCGTCCCCAAAGGGCGTGCCGGTTCGAGTCCGGCCTCCGGCACCAGAAGAATATCTTTTAAAATTGTATATCACTTTTTCACCTGTTTTTACATAATGATTTATGAAACCTGTCCCATGCCGAACCAGGCGGAATTCTTATCCAATTGAGCTCTGGATATACTTTCACAACAGGTAAGTCAGGTCTGGATTCCCAGTGTTCTATAAAAGCAATAGCTCTTTTTTTACAATCTATTGAGCATCTTACCTTATTTACCTCACCCTTTTTATTTACATACATATACCAAAACGTTGTAAGTGAGTCATTATATTTTACGCTGTCGTAATCAAGATAAAAATCTCCTTGTTTTGAAGTTCCCATATATTTCCAGTCAGAAGAATAAGCTTGTTCTAATAAGATAAACAATAGATTTATAGTTATGAAAGTAAAGAAGAGCATTTTTCTCATAAAACTTGATCTCCTCTTGCCAGTTAGTTTAGTGATATTACAAATTAAATCAAATTAAATCAACATGGAAATCAAAATTCTTTATCAAGATAGAAATTTACTGATTAAAATTTCTTAGTAGTGAATCTACATGCCACAGTAGGTCATAATAAAATTGACAACCTTTGCTAAAGATTGCAGATTAGGATTATAATAGAACATTAAAATAATCTTGATTAAAACATATATTTCTATTTGAAATTCAATCATGGAGAAATTAGCGAAATATTTTTTGATAATGCTGTGGATTATATCGCTTGCTACATCCGTGCATGCTCGTATATCTTGGGAAGAGCTAAATCATCGTGTTGATGCATTATATCGGCAAGGGCAATATTCAGAAGCGGCCAAGGTTGCTGAAGAAGCACTAAAGATTGCCGAAGAAGCTCTGGGCTCAGATCATCCACAGGTGCCAGCCGAAGCCAAGCCTATTTATGAAAAGGCACTGGCAATAGCCGAACATCTTCGAGCCCAAGGTAAATATGCAGAGGCCAAGCCTCTTTATGAACAGGCACTGGCAATAGATGAGAAAGTCCTTGGCAAAGACCATCTTGATGTTGCAAGAGACTTAAATAATCTGGCATTACTATACCATGCCCAGGGAGCCTATGGTGAGGCTGAGCCCCTTTATGAACGGGCACTGGCAATAGTTGAAAAAGCCTTGGGACCAGACCATCCACAGGTAGCCACATTACTCAACAACCTTGCTGAACTCTATCAAGCACAGGGCATGTATGCCGAGGCTGAGCCCCTCCACGAACGGGCATTGGCAATAGAGGAAAAAACTTCCGGGCAAGAGCAGCCAGTGGTAACAACACCGACACAGAGTATAGAAAAGCAACAAGAGAAACCCCAAACAGAGGTCGAAGCAGAAAAAGTAGAGGAACCGCCTAAGCAGATACAATCCCAGGTTTCTGTCCAGCCTGTAGAAGCAGGCCAGCCTATAGAAGCAGTACCTCAAAGTGGAACAGCGGAGGGCAAAAAAGAGACAAAAGAGAAACCTTCAAAACCCCCGGAACCTTCAAAGACAATATTTACAGTCCAGGTAGGTGCTTTCCAAAATCCCTCTTATGCAAAAGCATTTATGACATGGCTTAGAGAAAAGGGATATAGCGCATATATAATCCTTTCTGGATCAAAAAATGGTTTAAAACTTCATAAAGTTTGTATAGGCAAATTCACCGACAGAAAAGAGGCTAAGACTTTCTCTGAAAAAATTAAAAATAGCGAAGGACTACAGACGTTTATAACCTCAAGGTGAGGCTGTTCTGTCATTGTTCACGCATTTGGTTGCCAAGGATAGAAAAGACTTTCTATCGGGCGAATAGAGTATCAGGCCCTTTTGTTCAAAATCGTTAAGTATGGAACAGACATCGGCTACAGAGATACCAAACTCCTTAGATATCTTCTCTGTTTTTTGCGATTTTTCAATAGCAGATAGGTATATATCCTTTTCTCTTGGAGTAAGGGTGTAAGTAACTTTATTCCCATCGCGGCACAGTTCAATCTGTAACCCATCTGTGGAGTTTTCATAAACCATGGAATTGTTTTTAGGGCTTTTGCTCTTGATCTCCTCAACCTTTTTCCTTAATATCTCTGACATTCTAAACTGCTCCTCATCGTTATCAAACCGATATGGATATGGATAATTGGAATATGATGGCATGGTAAAGTTTTCAAAAATACTTGAGAAGATTGACTCTTTATGTCTTTCCAGGCCATAAAGCCCATAGTTTAAAAAAATAGGACAATCGGTAGGCAAATAGAACTCACCGGGATATATCAAGATATTTTCATAAACTAACAAATGTGTGATGAGATCAATGACCCTCAGGTTTTCAATGAGATCATCGTTTGTCATTTTAGGAAAGCATGTAAATAGATTGAACTGAATTGGTACACCTAACTCCGCCACAGCTTTCAAGACTTCTACATTTTTGAGTACTGTCACCCCTTTATTCATCAAGCGTAGCACTTTATCACTGAAGGTCTCGATCCCAATTTGAAAGTGTGAGGCCCATTTGCCAAGGCGCAGAAGTGAATTTAATACTTCTTTATCCATCCTCTCTGCGCGGAATTCTGCATAGTGAAATATGAGATTTTTCCCCTCCAGATACTTCGATAATTGAATAATCATTTTGGGGTCTTTCAGCGCATCAGAGTCCAAAATAAAAAAATTTCTGATGTCCTCTGAAATATTCTGGTAATGTTCTATTTCTGCATTCACTCGATCTGCTGTTTTAATCTGACATTTAATATTATATGATTCATCCGGGCAGAAGGTACACCTCTTCCATGGGCAGCCTCTCCCGAATTCAATTGGCAAAATAACTTCGCTTGGTCTTATGGGAAAATCTTTAAAATCATATTCTGGAAAAGGAAGAGAATTGATTGAGATATTCGGCTTAGATTGCGATTTTCTTAGATTTCCTTTGCCATCCCTAAATACCACATTATATATCTCTTTTCCTTTATCGTTGAAATATTCCAGCAGACTCTCAATAGTTACTTCACACTCACTAATTCCTACAAAGTCTATGAAATCTATATTTTTTAACAACTCAAGCGCAAAGGCACCTGAACAGTCTTTTCCACCAACAGCAATCAGAATATCAGGATAGGCATTTTTAATCTTAGAGCACATCAAAAGAGAACTACTTAGTTGATAGTGAGAGCAACTAAACCCTACCAGCCTTGTACCTTCCAAATATGGCGATAACCTTGAAAAAACAGATTCAATAAATAACCTGCATATTTCCCTTAATTTTTCGAACTCATTCAACGATAATCCAATTGAGGTAAGACGTTCCTTAAACCTGTCTTTTGACATTAAATATTTATCCTCAAAAAGTAGTGAAGCAAAAATATAATCCAATCCCATATACTCAACACCAAATTGTTCAGATTGAGTAAGAAAGTTATCCCAAATTTCCGGATTAAAACTGTTTATGTAAGGAAGAAATTCCATGTGAAAGTGGAAAGTCTTTACATTTTTCCCTCTCTCGGTCAAAAATGCCTTCATAATGCCCAGGTTTATGTTTGGCACACTGGAGAACCATCGTGAAATAAATCTCGCATAGGGCATAGAAATAAATATAAAATCCATAACCTTAGTCACTACTTATAAGATTTATGAAAACACTCAAAGACTACATTTACAACTCAAACCATCCAAATGCTCAAAAAGATCGAGGGCATTATAATTAGAAGTTCTTCCTTTATTTAGAAAACTCTTTATTTTGCTATCGTCGATATACTTTTTATGCATAATTTTTCCTCTAACGTTTTTTATTTTTCCCTCCTTTTAGGATCGAATACCCTATTAATGCGCAGATCAGCCCTATCATGAAAAACACGGAAAAGAACGGAAAAACAAATCTAAAAACGACACGCGAAATGATAAAGAAAACCGCTGCAATAACAAAAAAGGTTAGCGCATTTTTGACTCTTTTCGTCATTTGAACTTCTCCTTCCAATTATTTATTAAATCTCTCTCCATAAAACAAGGTTCTTAAATCTTAACTTTTCCGATTTGTGTAAATCTATGGGAAAAGTTGAATTGCTATTGTATTTAATCCATATTAGATCCCAAGAATTATTTCTCTTTCTTCTATGTCAACTCTATCAATCCTGACCTTTAACTCTTCGCCTATATTGAACCTCCTTTTCTTATGAATCCCATAAAGGCTCAGGCTTTTTTCATCATACCGATAAAAATCATCAGTCATATAAGAAACATGAAGAAAACTTTCAACGTAGTAATCCTTCAGCCTTACCTTTAATCCAAAGGGTGTAACTGAAACCACTTTTCATTCAAATTCTTCACCCGTTTTATCCTTCATGAACCATACTCTCATTGCATCTAAAACTGCCCTTTCAGCTTCCTCAGACTGCCTTTCCATCCTGGATGAATAAAAAGCAATATCGGGCAATATATCCTTAAGTTCCTGAATCCTTTTATCACTGAGATATCTTTTTGTAAGTACTTCTCTCAATATCCTGTGGACTACGAGGTCTGGATACCTCCTAATGGGAGAAGTAAAATGTGTATAGCATTCAGAAGCAAGTCCAAAATGACCGACATTTACAGAAGAGTATCTTGCCTGCTTCAGGCTCCTCAAGATCATAAAGTTTATTATCTCCTCCTCTGGCAAACCATGGACCTGCTTTATAATGCCTGATAAATCAGCGGGTTTTATAACCTTCCTACCTTTCAAATTCTTTAGGGAGCTCATAACTTGCGCTATCTCTTCCACCTTGGTAATTTCAGGCCCTTCATGTATCCTGTAAAGACTTGGCATACTAACGTCTTCAAGGTATCCTGCAACAGCCTCATTAGCTGCAATCATGAATTCCTCTATTATCATGTGAGCAAAGTTCCTCTCCGCCTTTACGATTGCCTCCGGTTTACCTTGAATATCAAGGAGAATCTCTGGTTCTGGCAGGTCGAAATCAAGGCTTCCCCTTTTAAGCCTTCGATCCTTCAGGATATTGCACAACTCTCCCATTATCTCAAAATCACGGAGGAGATAGCCATATTTCTCTTTTTCTTTTGTGTCCTCATCAACAAGTATCTTTTTCAATGATGTATAAGTCATCCTTTCATTGCTGATTATGATGCTTGGATAAAATCTGCCTCTCAATCTCTGTCCATTTTTATCAAATTCCATCTCAACCGTAAAGGCTATTCTTTCCACTCTCGGCTTCAGACTACAGAGATCTTCTGAAAGCTCCTTTGGAAGCATGGGAATAACTCTGTCGGGAAAATAAACACTTGTACCTCTTTTCCTTGCCTCAATATCAATGGCTGTATTCCACCCGACATAATATCCGACATCAGCTATATGAACCCATAATCTGTACCGATTGTCTATCTTCTGGATTGATACAGCATCGTCAAAATCTCTCGCTTGTTCACCATCAACGGTAACGGTAGGAAGATTACGGAGGTCCATTCTTATCGGTTGTCTCTCTTCCGTTATCCTTTGCCTTGAATAAATTCCTCTGGCCTCCTCAAGGACATTATGAGGAAACTTCCTTGAGAGGTTGAATTCATCTATAATGCCTTCTATCTCATCTTTAGGACATCCTGGCTTCTCTATGATCCTAATTACTCGTCCTGCCGGTGGTCTCGTGTCTGTGGGATAGCTTATTATTTCGGCAATAACACTATCTTTGTCCTTTGCCTTACCTCTATTCTGAGGAGCGATGTAAAGGTCAAAGAGAACGGACTTATTCTTCGGCCGAACATAAAACCCAATCCTGCTTATCTCAAAAGTTCCAGCTATCCGTGTATGTGCCCTTTCCAGTATTCTGACTATTCTTCCTTCCCTTCTAACAGGATTCTCAATTCTTGCAATAACCCTATCATTGTCCATGGCCCCGAGTGTTGCCCTTGCAGGAATAAAGATATCTCTTTTTGATGGCTCTTCCGGAACAACAAATCCGTAACCGTCCCTATGTACCTCTAAATAGCCTGTTACAAGGCTCATCTCATGGGCTGTTCCATAAAGTCCTCTCCTCGTCTTCACTATATCTCCATCACTAGACATTTCTCTGAGGATCCTTCTAAGACTGCTTCTTTCTGTTAAGGGAAGGTTCAGAAAATGTACTATCTCACGGAAGCTTAAAGGTCTTGAAACCTGTTCTTTAAAAAAAGTCAAAATCTGATTTTTTGTTATCAAAGATATATCCTTTATAAAATATATACTTCAACTTTAGCCACCAAGTTTATAAAATCATAAACATTTTTATTTTAGACGATTCAACAGTTTATATACATACCTGCTGTGGTATAATATTTGTTAACCATAATAATTTTATGGAAAAGAAAATAAAAAAAGCTATATTTCCTGCTGCAGGGCTCGGGACAAGATTTCTGCCTGCCACAAAAGCATCTCCAAAGGAAATGTTGCCCATAGTCGATAAACCAATGATCCAGTATGCAATTGAAGAAGCAAGTGCATGCGGGATAGAAGAGTTTATAATTATTACGGGTAAATATAAACGTGCCATAGAAGATCATTTTGACTCTGCTTTCGAACTTGAGGAGAGCCTGAAAAAAGCAGGGAAAAAAAGACTCCTTGAAGAGATTAGTCGACTTAACCACCTGAACTTTGCGTATATCAGGCAGAGAGCAGCCCTTGGACTTGGCCATGCAATATATTGTGCTAAACCTTTTGTAAAAGATGAGCCTTTTGCTGTCCTCTTGAGTGATGATATAATTGACCCTGATGATACATTGCTTCTGGACATGATAAACCTTTACAAGAAACTTAATTCCCCTATCATTGCCCTACAGCAAGTCCCTATGGCAGACATTAACAAATACGGCGTGATAGAAGGAATAAAAGAGACTGATGGTTTATACAGGATTAAAGACCTTGTAGAAAAACCTAAAATAACAGAGGCACCCTCTGACTTAGCAATAATTGGAAGGTATATCCTAACACCTGATATTTTTGATATACTCGAGGGTGTGAGTTTCGGGAGAGGTGGGGAGATACAGTTGACAGACGCTCTTCACCGGTTATTAAAGAAACGCCCAATGTACGGATACCTTTTCAAAGGAAAAAGATACGATGCAGGTGATAAGGTTGGGTACCTTAAGGCAACAGTTGATTTAGCTTTGAAGAGCCCCGGGATCTCCACAGAATTTAAAGACTACCTCATTGAGGTTACTTCAAAAATAAAAAAGAGTATATAAGAGGTTGGTGAAACATGGTAATAGATTTAGAACACAGAGATGATAAAGAGATAGAAATCCCTGACAGTCTGCCTGTGCTGCCTGTTAGGGATATTGTTGTATTCCCTTATATGATACTTCCCCTTTTTGTGGGACGGGAAATGTCAATTAAGGCCATAGAGTATTCCCTCAGTACAAATAAAATGGTGCTTCTCCTTACACAAAAGGATCTTGATTTAGAAAACCCAACACCTGAGGATCTTTACTCTATAGGAACCGTGGGGAGCGTAATGAGGATGCTCAAGCTTCCCGATAATAGGGTCAAGTTGCTCGTTAGAGGTTTGAGTAAAGCGAGGGCATTGAGTTACTCTCAAACCGACCCTTTCTTTAAAGCCGATATAGAAAAGATAATTGAGGAAAAACCCAAAGCACTAACCATAGAAGATGAAGCACAGATGAGAACGGTAAAGGAACAGTTAGATAAAGCTGTTTCTCTTGGGAAAACAATACTTCCTGATGTAATGGGAGTGGTAGAGGGCATTGAGGAACCAGGAAGACTCGCCGACCTTGTTGCCTCCAATATTGGATTAAAAACAGACCAGGCCCAAGAAATACTTGAGATAATGGACCCTATTCATAGGCTCAGACGTGTCAACGAAATATTAGTAAGAGAGATAGAACTCCTGACAGTCCAGCAGAAGATTCAGTCTGAGGCGAGGGGTGAGATTGATAAGACGCAGCGCGAGTATTACCTGAGAGAACAACTTAAGGCAATACAAAAAGAGCTCGGGGAAATTGATGAAAGGGCAGAAGAGGTAAGAGAGTTCAGGAAAAAGATTGAAGATGCAAAGATGCCAGAGAAGGTGATGAAAGAGGCAGAGAAACAGCTCAAACGTTTAGAAAAGATGCATCCTGATAGTGCAGAGGCAGCTACTGTAAGAACATACCTTGATTGGTTAGTTGAATTACCTTGGTCGAAGTCAACAATAGATAACCTCGATATAAAGGCCGCAGAAAAAGTTCTCAATGAAGATCACTATGATCTTGAGAAGGTAAAAGAACGCATCTTAGAGTATCTTAGTGTAAGAAAGCTAAAAGAAAAGATGAAAGGTCCTATACTCTGTTTTATTGGTCCTCCTGGTGTTGGGAAAACCTCTCTCGGCAGGTCTATAGCAAGGGCATTAGGAAGAGAATTTGCCCGTATGTCCCTTGGAGGTATGAGAGACGAAGCAGAAATAAGAGGCCATAGAAGAACTTACGTCGGTGCACTTCCTGGAAGGATAATTCAAGGTATTAAAACAGCGGGAACAAACAACCCTGTTTTTATGCTCGATGAGATTGATAAGATAGGAATGGATTTCAGGGGAGATCCGTCATCAGCCCTCCTCGAGGTACTTGATCCAGAACAGAATTTTTCATTTGTGGATCATTATCTTGCTGTTCCATTCGACCTGTCAAAGGTTATGTTTATTACAACTGGTAATCTTGTGGATACAATACCAAGCCCGCTAAAAGACAGGATGGAAATTATTTATCTATCTGGCTATACAACAGAAGAAAAGCTTGGTATTGCAAAGAATTATTTGATACCAAAACAGTTAGAAGAACACGGTATCAGCAGTAAGATATGGAAAATTACAGACTCAGGGCTTCGGAGTATGATCTCACAGTACACAAGGGAAGCAGGTGTCAGAAACCTTGAGAGAGAAATTGCAAACTCCTGCAGAAAGGTAGCAAAACAGATAGCCGAGGGCAAGGAAAAAACGTTTGTAATAAATTCACAGAATCTGCATAGATACCTCGGCGTTCCTAAGTATCTTCCCGAAGAAGAAATGGAAAAAGATGAAGTGGGTGTTTCGACAGGCCTTGCATGGACAGAGACAGGAGGAGATATCATCTATGTGGAAGCGACGCCCATGAAGGGTAAAGGACATCTTACCTTAACAGGACAACTCGGAGACATTATGAAAGAGTCTGCTCAAGCTGCCCTGAGTTATGTCCGTTCTCGGTCAAAGAAACTCGGCATAAAGGATGATTTATTTTCTAAAACAGACCTCCATATTCATGTCCCCGCAGGTGCGATACCAAAAGATGGGCCTTCAGCAGGTATTACAATGGCCACAGCTATTGCCTCTGCAATCATAGGAAAGCCTGTAAGAAAAGATGTTGCTATGACAGGAGAGGTTACACTGAGGGGCAGAGTTCTACCAATCGGCGGGCTGAAGGAAAAAACGCTCGCTGCAAAGAGGATGGGAATTAAAAAGGTTATTATCCCTAAGAGGAATAAAAAAGACCTTGATGATATTCCAAAGTACATCAAAAAAGATATGGAGTTCGTTTTCGCCGAAACAATGGATGATGTACTCAAGGTGGCTCTGAGAAAAACAGATAGTCAGAAGTTAAAAAGGCGCCAATAAGGTAATCAGTTACAATTCACCAGTCAAAAAGGCAAAGGGCTAAGAATAAACGATTATAAAGACTGTTACAAAATTCCTTTTTGGTAGCCGCAGGCTTTACAGGCTGTCCGACAATTGTCATCCTGAACTCGTTTCAGGATCTTTCGAATATATAACATATTGAAAACAGGAGATCCTGAAATAAATTCAGAATGACAAATGCGATACTTTTTGTATTGTCGGACAGCCTGTTTAGTCTGCGATTTAAGGGTAGGATGTTGAAAATAAAAAAATTATACAAACTAAAGTTTGCGGGTACGATTCAAATCTTTTGCAAAACTCCTATTTACTGACATGAAGCTTTCTCAAATCGGAGAGTTAGCCCTTTTAAGGCATATACGGCAAAGGTTTAAAAAACCCTCTCCTAATATAATCGTGGGCATAGGAGATGACGCTGCCTTGTTAAAACCTGTAAATAAAAACCTTCTCGTGACTACAGACATGATGGTGGAAGGAGTACATTTTAACCTTAGTTTTATAACCCCCTATCAGCTGGGGTTCAAACTGGTTTCCGTTAATGTTAGCGATATATATGCTATGGGAGGAAAGCCTAAATTTCTCTTAATAAATATCGCCTTAGATAAAAACACAGAGGAAAATATATTTGACGATTTTTTTAGTGGGATTACAGATGCAATGGAACTCTATGGTCTATTCCTTGTCGGTGGAGATCTTTCAGCTTCAGATAAAGGCATGGCTTTATCTGCAACCCTTATTGGGTATACAAAAAGATATATTAGGCGATTCGGTGCCAAGGCGGGTAACAGAATATACGTAACAGGGAATTTAGGAGACTCAGCCTGCGGCCTTGAGTTGCTCAGGAAGATAAAAAGTCCTGTGTCCCTCGCCAGCTCAAAGCGAAGAGCGAAAGGAAAAGAGCATAGAGTAAAGAGTAAAGACACTTTACTCTATGCTCTACGCTCTAAGCTCTCAGCAAAAGGCTTAAAATGGATTGATGTTGAGCCTTTGCTCAGAAGACACCTTATGCCTGAGGCAAGGCACCCAGAAAAATTTATCAGTAACGCAACTTCAATGATAGATATAAGTGATGGCCTTCTTATTGACTTATCGAGGCTCTGCGATGAAAGTAAGGTAGGTGCGAAAATATATGCAAAAAAAATTCCTATATCTTCTGAACTCAAAAAAGTTGCCTCACACCTTCGCATTTCTCCAATCAAACTGGCCTTATCAGGTGGAGAAGATTATGAAATGTTGTTTACTGCTCATCCAGAGAGAAAAGTCAAGGCAATATATATTGGAGATATTACGGAATCGGAAAGAGTTATTGTAGATATTTCAGGTAGAGAAAAGAAATTTTCAGCGGAAGGATACCAGCATTTTGGCATTCAGAGATAAGCTCAGAAGTGTTGTAACGTTAAAGGAATCACCTCACAGGACAGCTTTAGCTTTCTCAACGGGTGTATTTATAGGGATGTCTCCATTTCTGGGTTTCCACGCAATATTGGGGGCAGCAGTTGCATGGGTTTTCAGGCTAAACATATTTACTATCCTTGTAGGCATAAATATCACAAATCCATGGACTATCGTGCCAATATATACTTTCTGCACATGGATAGGTGCACAATGTCTCGGGAAAGAACAGATAATTCCAGAAATAGACTGGTCAAATATTAACTTCAGTTATCTCCTGGACAGTCTCAAACCCATACTTTTGCCTTTCGTCTTTGGCACACTACTGGTAGGTTCTCTTACAGCCATCATCAGTTACATCGTTATTTACAAAATCACAAAGAGAGTACACCGCATACAATAAACTATTTACTTTTAGCTTCTGACTCTGTTTTTAGTAAAACCTCAATCTTGGCCTTCGACCTTAAATCAGCTATCCACTTCTCCTTTAGCTCTTGTGCTCTTTCAGCTTCAAGTTCTCTCTTTAGTTTATCCTTGATCTCATCATAAGTTAACTGGCGCTCTGGTTTCTTATCTTCCACTTTTATAATCACCCAGCTATCTTCTGTCTTAATCAAATCACTTACTTCGCCCACATTCAACTTGAATGCCACATCTTCAATCTCAGGAAGCATTCTACCTTTATGAATGTAGCCGACATCTCCGCCCTTTATCCTGTACATATCCTCAGACATCTTTGACGCAAGATCTGCGAAATCCTCCCCGGCTTTTGCCCTGACAAGTATCTCAGTAGCCTTTTTTTCGTCCTTAGTGGATATAAGTCTGAGTCTTACACTCTCCGGCTGTTTAAACTTTGAAGCATTTTTTTCGTAATAACTTTTAACCTC
>Ga0187774_10000649_pt1 | contig 12064 bp, 11 predicted proteins | sample 0216_BV02_MP05_2_FD_133152 | JGI IMG/M metagenome (GOLD analysis project Ga0187774, IMG submission 133152) | Tropical peat soil microbial communities from peatlands in Department of Meta, Colombia - 0216_BV02_MP05_20_MG | ecosystem: Environmental > Terrestrial > Soil > Wetlands > Peat | place... | reverse complement strand
GCTTTCACCATCCCACTCGTGCGCAGCCCATGTTCTGCATGACCTTCCCCCATAGCGTGCAAGGTGAGAAATCTGTCGAGCAGATGAAAGAACAAAAAGGCCAGAACGATCACGATCATCAAGTAAGTGAGTCTAATTCCCGTATTCATTGAGATCATGACAGACTCTGGAAGCAAATCGAAGAAGCATATGCCTAACAGCGCCCCGGCTGCGAAGGCAAAGAATGGTTTGATGTCCACGGCAGCCCTTCTGAGAGTAAACAGACCACCCATCATAGTTGAAAAGAACGTGATTATGACGAAAACCTCTCGGTAAGGCAACGCCATCAAATGAGCCTCTAAGCCAAAGACTTCTGAGTCGAGCTTAATATTTTCGCAGAAGGTCCGTCGATCGCTCTGCTCATACCGAACCTACTCGTTCAGACTGAGTTCCTTGCAATTGAGTTTAGTGAATGACAAGTTCTGCGCCTATGCATCTTCGAAGATGAAGGCGACGCTGTCTCCTGATTGGACACTCCAGTTGAAGTTTGGCGGGGAACCGATGTTCCACCCCCAGAGGTATCCGTCAACTGGTATCCTAAGGGTTTCAATTACTTCTCCGTAGGGATTCATCACTGTCGCAATCGGCGTATCCTTCTTCAGCTTGATTCCGACGTCGACAAGGCGGTTTACGATTCCTCCTCTGTTGGCGACGCTCATACCGTAGAACGCGTAGCTCCCGGAGAAGACTCTAACCTCAGTTTGAGGTTCAGGAGTTCCTTGAATCATCTGAAGCTTCTTTAGCACGTTCATCATTCCTCGCACCGCGACTCGCACACTAGTCCACTCCTCTCCCATCGTTAAGTCGGTGCCTGCTTCGAGTTCAGGTGTAAACGCAGGCACACCATTCGCGAGCAAAGCGTCAATGTATTCGACGTCACCAGCCTTCATGCCTGCAAGGGCGAACTCACCTTTCGGTCGAATAATCGTCAGACCGAAAGCCTTCGCTGCTTCAAGAGCCTTGTTCTCTACCATCTTATCCTTACAATATGCTACGAATGAGAAATGGAGGCAAGGTTTGACGTTCTCGTGAACATCCATCACCAAATCCGCGCTTTTCGATGCATTCTCCCAAATGAAGTTCGCAAGCCTCGAAGTTATTGATCCATCCTTGCTGCCCGGGTAGGCAACGTACATGTTAACGTAATCATGTGGAGTAACATATTCTCCCCACTGCATTCCCAGAGGGTTGGAGATCGGGAATGCGATAATGCTTCCGTTCAACTTTGCCGGATTGATCTTCCTAGTTAGGATTTGAATGGCCGCGTAACCAACAAGCTCAGTAGGGTGAGTGGCGCAGTTGATTACTACCTTCGGCCCTTCACCCTGACCGTTCACTAGAATCACGGGAAGGTGGACCCTAGATCCGTCTCTTAGCTCAACCCACGTCGCCGGTCCGTAATTCTTCTGCCCAGGCTCCGCTGAAACCTCACCAACTTTCAAAACTCGCTTCATATGAGCATCACTCTCCATGCCGATTCATAAGCTCGTGAGTAAACTCGTTGACCAGGTCACCTATGAACTTCATGAAATCTCGCTCCGAGATCATGGCCTTGTCAAGCTCTACGTCTATTTTCCTTTTCGCCTCGATCAGGAATGGGTCCGCTTTCAATGCGGGAGTTGTGAGGTATAGTCCTGTTATTCTGCTGGCTGCGTCGAGGAGTCGCATTGCGCCATAATGGCGTGGTTCGTTTGGGATTCCGCTGGCTGCTGTTATCAGGAAAAGTGCGTATTCAAAGATGAATTGGTCGGGTGTTTTGGGAATCTTTGATGAAGCGTGTTGAACCGAGCTTTTCGTGCCACCATACTTGTCATAGTATGTGATTTTGCCCTCAGGCGGTTTTCTTACTGGCGGGGGCTCATCTGGGGCAGGATAACCTAGGGAAACAATAAGCTCAGTGCGGCATCCTTCGGGTAACCCAAGGATGGTTCTGACTGCGGTTTCGGCGTAGGACTTTATGAATGAGGCTCCAAGCCCAAGGGCGTAGGCTGCTAGAACTATGTTTTCAGCCGCGGCTCCGGCGTCGTACAATGAGCATTGATACGCGTCAAGGTTCGAATTTCCATTACCAACACGCAAGTCAGTGCATACAACAATCGCCGCAGTACTCTCACCGAAGTAACCTGGGGCTACAGCTTTTAGCATATTCAGCTGTTCAGGATCTCTGACTACGACAAGGAACCTGTAAGGAATGTTTCCTCCAGTCGGAGCCCTGTGTGCCGCGTACACGATCTTGTCTAAGACCTCTGTCGGAATCGGTTTAGGAATGAAGATTCTGCATGCTCTTCTCTTCTTCAAAACGGCGAATAAGTCGGTGTATGTTGACAAGACTACAGTCCCTAGTTGTTAATCTCTGGACAATTCATTAAATCCTTTTGAAGTACAAGCCAGGTTCGCGCTTCTGACCCGAACAATTAATAGCCGTACTGAGATCAGGTTGCAAAAGTGTCTAGACCCATTGCCTGAACACTATGAATACGAATTGAGTCAGGCGACTCGTAAGATAGCCTCAGAGCTACTCAAACTGAAGGCTGGCGAAACATTAGTCATAACAGCAGACACGGAATCTGACCGTATGGCGGTGGACGCGTTGGCTAGCGCAGCTTTCACCGTCGGCGCCAAACCTATGGTAGTGTGGACACCTTCACCTTTGGGCGTTGGCAAGGCAGCAGATCCCATGCTGCCTCTTGAACCGCTAACAGAGGCATTGAAAGCTACGGACGCTTGGGTTGAGTTCAACAACAAGTATCTTCTATACTCAACTCCGTTCGAAACTGCACTGAGGGAGAACAAGCGCCTGAGGTACATGAACCTCAGCGGAATGAACGTGGATATGCTCGTAAGGATGATTGGCCGGGTGAATATGGAGGCGCTTGGCGAATTTCAATGCAAGCTCAGAGACATGGTAAGAGCCGCTGAAAGGATCAGACTCACGTCACCTGCATTGGAAGACGTGCAAATGGAGTTTGATCCGGAAGCGCCCATCGTGAACGATATCGGATTTGCTGACACGCCTGGTCCCCACTTCTTGAGTGGACAGCTGACTGCAGGTTACTCAAGCGCAGTGAACGGAGTAATCGTTTTCACTGGTTCAGTGGTTCCTCCAATTGGCCTATTGAAGAATCCTGTGAAGTTGTACATTGCGAATGGAAGGGTGGAGAAGATCGAGGGTGAAAGCGAAGCTTTGGCCTTAGAAGCGTGGTTGAAAAACTTCAACGACCCTGACATGTTTCGGGTAGCTCATCTCTCCTTCGGACTCAACCCAGGAGCTAACCTGACAGGCAACATAGTTGAGGACGAGAGAGTTTGGGGCAGCACTGAATGGGGTATAGGCTATGTTGGGCCAGATCTTACGCGAGATGGAGCGCCTCTTCAGGCTGCTTCACATACAGACGGAACTTGCCTCAACACATCAGTTTGGCTCGACGGAGCGCAAGTCTTCGATAAAGGTAGGGTAGTGGATGAGGAACTTGCTGAATTAGCCGTGAGGTTAGGGAGAACGTGAGCAATAATTCCGGGCTGAGTGGGAAGCGATGTTAGGGTTTGTAGAGGTGGCAAGCAACCCTCTGCGTAGGGCTTAGTGTTGTGAGGTTAGGTTCTAGATCGCGACATACATCGCCTATGTACTTGTGGCAACGGGTGTGAAATCTGCATCCGCTTGGCGGGTTCGCTGGGCTTGGTATCGTGCCTCGCAGGATGATGCGAGATTTATCGGATGATGTGGCGTCCACCTTTGGGACTGCAGATAACAATGCTTCTGTGTACGGGTGCTTAGGGTTCCTAAACACTTCATCAAAGGTTCCTACCTCAACGATCTTACCAAGATACATGACCGCGACGCGATCAGCAATATACTCGACAACTCCCAAGTCATGTGTGATGATGAGGTAAGTCAATCCAAGTTTCTTCTGAAGCTCCTTCAAGAGATTCAAAATCTGAGCTTGGACTGAAACATCCAAGGACGATGTCGGTTCGTCCAAGATCACGAGCTTCGGGCTGAGAGCAAGGGCCCTTGCAATGCAAACTCTTTGAGCTTGCCCTCCGCTCAGTTCGATCGAATACTTCCAAAGATGCTCGTCCGATAGCCCGACTAGTTTCAGGAGCTCTGAGGCTCGCTGTGTTATTTCCATCTCACTCATTTTCGTGTGCGCCTGAAGCGGTTCAGCAATCTGGTTTCTGACAGTCATTCTCGGATTCAAACTTAGGAATGGGTTTTGGAATACGACCTGCATGTCTCTGCGCACGTGTTTAAGTTGGCTTCTTGCGATTTTTAGCAAGTCAGTGCCATCAAAGAGAATTTGACCGGACTTGGGCTCGAGGAGTCTGAGGATAGCTCGTGCGAGCGTGGTTTTTCCGGAGCCTGATTCCCCAACCAAACCGAAAACTTCCCCTGTGTTGATCTTCAAGGTAATATTGTCGACTGCTTTGACGTATCCCGTCACTTTGGGTATGAGTCCGCTTCGTATGGGAAAGTGCACTTTGAGTTCTTCTATCTCAACTAGCGTGCTTGTCATATTCGCCACCAGGGTTCCTTCGGTATATTGTAGCATGCGACAAGGTGGCTTGGTTCGGTCTCTACAAGTTCAGGGCGTTCGCCGCGGCAGGTTGAAATCGCATATTGGCAGCGAGGGTTGAACCTGCAGCCTGGGGGTGGATTGATCAGGCTAGGAACCATGCCAGGGATATGATGTAGAGTTCTTCCTCTCAGGCGTCCCGTCACGACCGAGGACAAGAGACCACGCGTGTAAGGGTGGAGCGGGTTCTGAAAGATGTTGTGAACGCTGGCTACCTCAACAATAGAGCCGGCGTACATGATTGCAACGCGGTCGCAGAGCTCTCGAACAAGACCTAAATTATGTGTGATCAAGAGAACTGAAAGCCCAAGAGCTTCTTTCAGTTTCTTGAGAAGAGCAAGCAACTGGGCTTGTATCGTGACGTCCAGAGCGGTTGTAGGTTCATCTGCGATGACTAAGCTAGGTGAACTGGACAGAGCTACAGCCATTATTACGCGTTGTTGCATTCCGCCACTGAGTTCGTGAGGATAGAGACTCATGACAGATCTGGGATCTGGTAGTTCAGTCATAGCCAGTTTCTCTTCAGCAATCTTAAGCAGATCTTCATTGTTCTCGTTCGGATGGTGAATCTTCAGTACGTCGATAAGTTGCGTCCCGATTTTGAAAACCGGATTCAGGGAGGACGCGGGATCTTGGAAGATCATTGAGATTCTGCGTCCGCGAATCTCAGCCACTTTGTCTAAGCTCTCTGTGAGTAGGTCGCGTCCCTCGAAGGTTATGTGCCCGCTTACAACTTCTGCGTTCTCAGGTAGCAGACGCAGCACAGCTAAGCTTGTAGCAGTCTTCCCGCAACCTGTCTCTCCCACTAAACCAAGCACTTCGCCTTTTCGAATATTGAAGCCGACGCCGTTGAGTGCGTATACGATTCCGTCGATAGTGTGAAAGTGAACCACTAAGTCTTCAACAGACATCAGGACATCGTCAGCGTTTGCTTGCAACTAAATCAGTCGTCTCCGTGACAGTTTCGGATCGATTGCCTCTCTAACAGCGTCACCTAGAAGATTGAAACCTAGAACAAGAATCAGAATTGCCAAGCCAGGGAAGGTTGCATACCACCAGTGCTGCAGGAAGTATGTTTTTCCAGTGTTAACCATCAAGCCCCAATCAGGAGTTGGAGGTTGAGCGCCAAGACCGAGGAAACTTAAGCTTGCCACGGCGATTATGGCTGAGCCTAAATCCAATGTCGCCTGAACCAGAATCGGAGCGACCGTGGCAGGAAGAATGTGACGAACCACAATAATGCGATCTCTTACGCCTATCGCTCTCGCAGCATCGACATAGGGAAGATTGCGGGTTGTCAGAGCTTGCGAATAGGCCAGTCGCGTGTACCATGGCCACCAGCTGACAATTAATGCTAATACAGCGTTCATCATGCTGCCACCAAGCGTAGCGGCGACCGCTAGAGCTAGGAGAAGCGGCGGAAAGGCGAGGAACATATCAGTAATTCTCATTATGAGTGAGCCCAGTCTTTCTCCGTAGTAACCCGCAATCGCGCCTAGCGGCATTCCAATGAGAACTGCAACAGCCACAACTGAGGCGCTGGTTACTAACGAAATTCTTGCCCCGAATAATATTCGGCTAAAGATGTCTCGACCCAGTTCGTCTGTTCCGAACAGAAAGTGGCCGCTCGGAGGCAGTAGCTGGTGCATTAGGTCAGGGGCTCCTTCTGCTTGCAAGGGATAAGGTGCAACGTACGGTCCAACGAATGCTATGATGAGAAAGATTATGATGATAGCCAGACCTGCCAATGAAAGAGGATTCGTTACTATAAGCCGCAGAATGTTTTGAAGCTCTCTGTAACGTTTTTCATTTTGCGACTTACCGACAGTTTCTTGTTCGGTCATAATGTAACCCTCGGGTCCATGAAGGCTTGGAAGATGTCCACAAGTAGATTGATTACCACGTAGAATGCTGCGACCGCAATCACCGTTCCCATTATGGCCGGATAATCCAAGGCTAGAATGGAGAGTGCAGTGTAGGTTCCGAGACCAGGCCAAACGAAAATTATCTCATCTAGGAAAGCGCCGGTGAGCGAGTACGCGAACGACATTCCCAGCGCTATTACGGTTGACGATATAGCGTTCTTCAGGGCATATTTGAAAAGGATTATGCGGCTCGTCAACCCCCACGCTAGCTCCGACCTAGTATAATTCTCCTGCAGAACCTCGATCATCATGGTTCTAACCATTCTAACGGACAGTCCAAACGGATAGGCCGCGAGCGCTAGAGCAGGGAGGAAGATATGCCAGACAGAATCCGTGAAGGCTACGAAGTTTCCCTCAATCAAACTATCGATCAAGTTGAAACCTGTAATTCTCTTTAGAGGGTAGATTATGGACACACTTGTGCTTAGTCTTCCAGCAAGAGGGAACATATTCAGAGTCTGCGAGAATAAGAGTTGTAGTATCATAGCCAACCAGAACGGAGCCATTGAAACACCAAGGATTGCAACTACTCGCCCAAAGTGGTCTGGGAAACGATCTCGATGTGCCGCTGAGAAAACTCCAACAAGAATGCCTCCAACTGTTGCTATCAGGAAGGCAACTATGATCAGCTCCAGCGTGGCAGCCAATCCTACTGCGATGTCCGACAGTACGGGATTATGGGTTCGAATTGATACTCCTAGGTTTCCACTCAGCAGATTTGTGATGTAAATATAGAATTGAACGTAAAGAGGTTTGTTCAGCCCTAGGTCTTCTGTTGCTTTACGAATTTCGTCTGCGGTCGGGTGAGACCCAACCCAGAGCGCCGCTGGATTGCCGGGGATTACGTGAGAGACCAGAAACGTGATCAGCAGTACGCCTACAATTACTATGAATGCGTGTGCGACTCTACGTACTACGTACTGTCCGAGATCTTTCACCAAATGCCCGTCGCTGTACTCGATCCTTAGATGGAGGTGGTAGAAGAATCTGACTATGGAATAGGGCTGCGTCTGTAGGCTGGATACCGCTACGGATTGTATATGCGCTCTGAACCGCAGAGAATTTTCGTTCTCGGTATATCAGTCGCCTGCTGCTTCATCGTTCTCACTGGTTGACTGGCCTTTTCGTTCGTTTTGGTTTTGTAACTGGATGTGGTGGCGGTTCTCGTTTTCTTGGTAAGCCGGTTCCTGTTAGCCTGTCAAGTGAAGTTGGTAGAAGAACACTGTTGTAGTGTATGCGGGGTTGTACCTGAAGCCTGAGATGTTACTGCTCACGATGTGTATGTCTACTAGATCCCAGAGGAAGAGCGACGCAGCGTCATCAATGAGCATCTTCTCCGCCTTCCAATACATTTGAAATGCTTGTGTCTTGTCAGTTCCTTCGAGTGCGTATGCTTGATCAATTAGGTTGTCGAAATCAGGATGATAGTAGTAACCGCAGTTGAAGACTACAGATGTTTCACTGTGGAACATGTTGACTAGGAAATCGTATGGGGAGAGGATTGTTGGCCACCAGTACATTACGAACATGTCCTGTGCTCTCAAGGGACATGCCGGGTCATTGCTTCCGTTACATGCGAGTGCCCACTGCTCATTCCATGTCATCGCTCGAATGTCGACCTCTATTCCCAGGTCTTTCAGAGAATTCTTGATCAGTTCTGCTGTGCCTTCCTCTCTGCTGTCACCTGTTAGATAGGTAAGCAGTACTGTGAACCCGCCGTTTGGATAACCTGCCTGAGCCATGAGCTGCTTAGCCTTGCCGATGTCATATGTGTACTGGGGAAGGTCAGTGAAGTGCCCGGGCATTCCGGCAGGTACGGGGCCAAACGATTGGTTCCCATATCCGTGTAACACGCCTGTAATTATCTGCTGATAGGGGACAGCGTAGGATACAGCTTGTCGAATGAGTGTATTGTTGAACGGGAATTTCTTGTTGTTGAACAATCCAACTAGGTTTTGGTATTGAGGGGTGAAGTACACCTTGACGCGTGTGTCGTTCTGTAAACTTGGTATGTCAGCGAATGGTACCTGTTGAGCTACCTGTATCTCACCTGACTTTACCATCTCTTCCTGAACGGTTTCGTCGCGGACAACCTTGAGTACGGCTGTGTCAAATTGATCGTCGGTCCAGCCGCCCCAATAGTCTGGGAACTTTTGCATATCGACTTCGCTTTGAGGGTCATATTTGGTGACAGTGTATGGGCCTGTTCCATCGTCATGACCTGCATTGAACCATGCTGACGCGTTGGCGAAGTTCGCTGCCTTTGCTACTGCGTCAACGTTAGGGCTGATAATCCACGCTGCGTAGCTTGCCGTTGCGATAACATCTAATGGTGTCGGCGAACTGGTAATGAATTGCACCGTATACGTGTCAAGCACGTTTATCTCCTTTACCGGGCTCCAAATGAAAGCTGCTCCTTGACCCAGAGACATTGTGCGCTCGATGGAGTATTTCACAGCGGTTGCATTGAACGGAGTTCCGTCATGGAATTTCACGTTCTGCCTTAAATGAAATGTCCAGGTCTGGCTGTTATTCGCGGACTCCCAACTCGTTGCCAATGCTGGCGCGAACGGTGGGGACTGCCATGGCTGATACCAAATTAGGGGTTCGTACATATTGCAGAGAATCATGATTGAGTTTGAGAATTCAGTGCTCGGATCAAGCGTTACCATTTCTGAGATGGCTGCATATGTAACGATTTTGGGCACCTTAGGTTTCATTAGGGTCTGATAGTAGTATCCTGATGCACCAGCTACTACGACGATGATCACGATCACTATTGCTATGATCTTCCAGAGGCTCTGTTTAACCTTCGACATTTTCCAATTGCTCCCTAGACTACGCGGTGAACGCTTACTCTATAAAACTATCCATAAGGAATGAAACTTTTTCATTCAACTAAATTCTCCACAGGTACGTAGTCGAAATCAAATCCAAAGTGCCTGGGACCGAAGTACTCTAATCCTCTCGCACTCCTCCACACTTTCGGAGCTCTCGCAGCAACAACCGACAGCTCAAGTCCCTTACTAAGGGCGTCATTTGTTATGCCATACCCATGTTCATCCAAGAAAGATATCAAATCGGGTGGCATAACCGCAGGCTTGGAATCTCGCCAGGCCAGAATATGCTCATTCTTTATCCAGGAGCGAAACCTGTGCCCTTCCCATTCTCCCTTTCCAATCAACGTAACATCTCCGAACAGGAAGCCTCGTTCGTTTCGCCACTCGTATTTCTCAACGACGCCTCTGAACAGCAGCCATCCCTCGATAGTATTCCTCACCGCTTCTATCGGATCCTTACTTGTTCGATTCGCCTCCCGCACAACCCTTCCAACAGCTAGGGATTTGGAGATCGTGCCCTGAATAACAATTTTAGCAGCTGTGCTTTTGGTAAGAGGTGAGTCAGCCACCGCGGCGTGTCCTCCAGCCAGCACAGATACGTAGCGCGCCAAAGCTTCGTAATCGTCGATGTCTGCGTATTGCTCAATAAAGACAATATTGCCAGTCTCGCTTACAACAACAGCTGGAGCCATAGGCACACCGAAGATGTGTGTTGTGCTCTGGTGAAGTTCAGGCCCCGCTCTACCCATCAGATCTCCGTCTATGATGGGGATATTCAATTGAGCCGCCACGTGCAATGCTGCAGCGGTGTTGCCTCCACCAAGTTCAGTGGCAACCGTTGCAGCCACCTTACGTTTGAAATGTCGCTCAATTGACGCCAGACAGACAGTGAAAGGCTCCAAGATTGTTACTGTCTTGCTTGGCTTCACGCCGGGAGCAACAGATCCCACATAGTACGGGCTGACGACCAGAGCTTCGTCAGAAATCTCCTCGAGATTCGTGACACGAAGCTTTCGTCCCGCTTTCAAATCCGACTCAAGAGTCGCTTTTCCTGTCTGTGGGCTTCCTCCTCCGCCGGTGCCAAAGATCGTTGTTCCGACAATCAGGTCCTCTACATCGTTCGTCGTTTCGAGCGTAAACATTGCTGACCGTTCCTTTCGCATCTAGACTAAGCGGGAAAACAGTGTTAACGTTTTCGAAGAACTGCATCCGAGCCACAGATAATGCCTGCTAGTATACTTTCGTAAGCCAACTGTAAGAGTAAACGTCAACAAATTGATTTATTTTAACCTAGTAAACTCACGCCTTCTTTTGTGAACTATCACTTCAGGAATTTTGCTGCGATACTCCAGCTTCCCAGTTTCATTGCCAACCGCACCCATAGTGCCGTATACGCTTCGAGCCAGCGAGCGCCCTCGATGCCGCCGATGTCGATTGGGTCTCCCCAACCAAACTCTTTCAACAAGCTGGCAACCTGGCGTTTTGCGCCTTCGTCGTTTCCACAAATAATCATGTCGGGGAGTCCCTCCTTCATCCTCGGGTTGGTCATGGTTTGGTTGTTAACGATGTTGAAGCATTTGACTACCTTGGCATTTGGGAGCATCCGTTGAACTCGTTCCCCTAATGAATCAGTTGTACCAACGAAGAGCCCGGGGGGCATTCCTTTCGAGAAATCAAGTGGGTTGGTCGCATCAATAACCAACTTCCCCTCGAAGTTCGTCGTTCCTGCGAGTCTGATGACCTCCTCAGTGGCTTCTCCTAAACAGCATAGGACGACGATCTCTCCATGGGCAGTTGCATCGGAGAATGTTCCAGCCGAGACATTGCCTTTCGTACTTCTCAGCCAATCCTGAACCTCCTGCTTCTCTGGCGTACGCGAACCAATCTTGACATTATGACCGTTCGAAGCGAAACCTTTCCCGAGTGATCTCCCAACGGATCCGCTACCTAATACTCCAATTTTCATTACAGTCACACTCAGTGTAGGGTTTTGTGGCTCCATTCTCCTTCCTTAAGTTTTAGGCCTTCGATGCCGAAGCTCCAAGAGACTTTCGGAGTAATCCGTAGATACTTTCCGGCGCCAAACATTCCGTGGTGATCGACGACTTCTGCGCTTCCGTATACTCTGATTGCTCGAGGTCTCCACGGGTCGATGGATTTCAAATCATCTATGGTTAAGGCAACTAAGGTTCTACCGTTTTTGACATTCTTGTATTTGTGTGTTCTAAGGAAGATATCCTGACTGTGACTTCCAACGAAGAAGTATTTGCCGTCGAATTCGAATGCAACAGGAACAACGTCAGGCTGACCATTCGAGGAGACCGTGGCAAATCTGCAGAGACGCTGAATCTTCATGTATTCGATCTCGGGTTCAGAAAACACCCATGACACCAACGGTACTGAAACAATGAGCAGGTATAAATTGACTCAGTTGTCTTCTGTCTTATTCAGTGAGCGTTCGAAGATCTACGAGTCGCACAAGATGCCGTCGCGCACATTGAACCTCTAGCACAGAGTGTGAATTTCAACGGCGGGAAATGATGAACTCGATCTACTCCGCATGTCTTGGGTTCCAAAAGAGGTAATACATGAGGTAGAAGGCCGCAATTCCACTGTAAGGAGCGAACTTGCTCAGAACTTCTCGAACTGTCTTTGAACCAATTCTCCTGTTTCTGAAATATGCTTG
>Ga0187774_10000648_pt1 | contig 12081 bp, 10 predicted proteins | sample 0216_BV02_MP05_2_FD_133152 | JGI IMG/M metagenome (GOLD analysis project Ga0187774, IMG submission 133152) | Tropical peat soil microbial communities from peatlands in Department of Meta, Colombia - 0216_BV02_MP05_20_MG | ecosystem: Environmental > Terrestrial > Soil > Wetlands > Peat | place... | reverse complement strand
GTTTTCGGCAAGCCATGAACTGGCCTTTAACCTAAAGCCTCTCCAAGATTACGAGCGGATTTCTCTGTTACTCAGACAGACCGCCGAGGCGTGCCAATTGCTCAACTTAGACCGCGGTTTTTCCATCGGCAGTATGCTGGATATACGGGAAAAGACCAAACTGGCCGCGCTGGAAGGCGTCCTTGAACCGGCCAGTCTGCTGGAAATCCAGCAAACTCTGGCCGCCCTCCATGAGCTTTATCGTTATCTGAAGAGCATACGCGAAGATTTTCCTTTGCTCTGGGGTATAGCGGGACGAATCGTCGAACTCAAGCAAATTGAGAAAGACATAGGCAACTGCCTAGGGCCGGACGGAGAGGTCCTCGACACGGCTTCGCCGGCCTTATCAGATATCCGCCAGCAGCTGCGGGCGACCAGAGAGCAAATACAGGAACGTCTGGAAACGATCGTAAAATCGGCGCGGGGACAACGCATTCTCCAGGAAGACCTTATAACCGAACGAGAGGGGCGCTACGTCATCCTCGTCAAGACCGAGCGCCGCCACGAAATCAAGGGCATCGTCCACGATATTTCTAATACTGGCGAGACAGTCTTCATGGAACCGATGGTCACCGTAGGGCTGGGCAATGCTATGAGGGAACTGGTCATTGAGGAAAGGCGTGAGATAGAAAGAATACTGGGTATGCTGAGTGCCGAGGTCGGGGCCCACAGCGAAGAGATAATGCAAAATATTGAACTGGCGGCCGAGCTCGACCTGGTGATGGCCAAAGCCAGATATGCGCAAAGAATAAAAGCGACCGAGCCGGTAATTATCGAGCCGGATACTAAAAGCAGAAATGGTTTTTTAAAGCTCGTGAATGCCCGGCACCCGCTGCTCGGGGATAAGGCCGTGCCCTTCTCGCTGGAAATCGGGCGCGATTTTTCCATACTGGTCATCACCGGACCCAACACCGGAGGCAAAACAGTAACCTTAAAGACCATCGGACTCCTCAACCTCATGACGCAGGCAGGTATGCCGATTCCAGCCTCTGGCGAAAGTCAGATACCTCTTTTCGATGGGATTTTCGCGGATATCGGCGACGAACAGAGCATCGAACAAACGGTTTCCAGCTTCAGCTGGCACATGGGCAACATCGTCCGCGTAATTAAGGTTGTTACCGGAAAAAGCCTGGTACTTCTAGACGAGCTGGGAACCAGCACCGACCCTGCCGAAGGCTCGGCGTTGGCGCGGGCAATACTACGCTACTTCCTTATGCGGGGCACACTGGCGGTAGCCACTACCCATTACAGCGACCTTAAGGCTTTTGCTCACACGACAGCTGGGTTTCAAAACGCCTCGCTGGAGTTCGACCCGATAACACTAGCACCCACCTACCACCTGACGGTAGGAACACCCGGAGGAAGTAACGCCATGGCCACGGCTGCCCGACTGGGCATACCGATGGAAATCATCGACGATGCCCGTAGCATGCTTTCCGAGGGCAGCCAGGAACTAGAGAAACTCCTCGGTAGTCTGATGACCGAGAAGCAAACAATAGAATCTCTCCAGCGCGAGCTAAAAGCCGAGCAGGACGAATACGCCCGGCGCAATGTTGAGCTCAGCACTGAACTCCAGCATGTCAAGTCCGAGGAACGACAGGCGATAAGGGAAGCCCGGGACGCCATCGTTAAGGAGACGGCGGAACTGCACCGCGAAATCCGGCAGGCGGCCGCGGAACTTAAGAGAGAGAAAAGCAAACAAAGCATAGAACAGGCAAGGAGCACTCTGGCCGGCGTGCGTAAAAAGCTAGAAAGTGATGTCTGGCAGCCTAAAGCCAAAGAAGTGGAGCAAATCGACGAAGGCATAAAGCTAGGCGACACGGTGCTCATCAGAGAAGCCGGTGTTAGCGCCATCGTTCTTTCAATCTCGGAAGAATCGCGGGAAATCGAGGTTCAGTCGGGTCGGAGTAAAATGACGCTCAGCCTAGATAGCGTGGCTAAAATAAGGCCGTCAGAAAAAGAAATGCCTTACGTTGGGGTCCAACCCGTCGTTCGTAGAGTGCCGATGGGGTTCGACCTCCGCGGCAAACGCGCCGACGAGGTCGAGCCAGCCCTGGACAGCTACCTTAACGATGCCTCACAGTCTAACCTGTCTGAGGTACGCATTATCCACGGCATCGGGACGGGAACGGTGCGTAATATCGTGCGGGAGTTCCTCGCCAGGAATCCGCTGGTCAGGTCTTTCCGGTCGGGTGAGCGTGGTGAAGGCGGCGACGGGGCCACGGTTGTCAGGCTGCAATAATGTTAAAAAATAAAAAACGCGTGCTTACCAGGGCCAAAACACTGGATTATCTCAAAGAGCTCGCCGGCGTATCTGGTGGTAAAGCTGCCACGTTTTGTTTACCTCCTCACCTGTCTCCGGACCAGACGCAGGGCGTCTGCCAACTGGGCGATATTCCTGCGGATGTCCACCCTCATCTCATCAAGCTGGCTGCGGCCTCCGGGACAGGTTGTTATGTTTTTTGGAGTGCCAGGCAAAAATGCCTGGTCTTGCCCTCTTTCCCGACGACTGAAGGGCGGGTTACTTTACCCCTGGACCTGGCGCAAATACGCTCTCAACTGGAAAAAGACCTGATGATTGCACTGGTGCTGGTGAGGTTGGGTTCTTACGCCGTGGGGGTTTTCCGCGGCGAAAATCTATTGACCAGCAAGGTGGGCACCGGACTTGTCCACGGGAGGCACCGTCAGGGAGGTTCGTCGGCGCACCGCTTCGAGCGGCACCGCGACAAACAGATAGAGTACTTCCTTACTCGTGTCTGCCAGCATGCACGTGAACAGATAGAACCTTATATAAAGTCGCTGGACTATATTGTTTACGGTGGCGCTCGTACGACCATAACACTACTGCAAAAATATTGTCCCCTATTAAGTAAGCTGGAGACGCCTGCCCTGCCGCCGCTACTGAACATCCCGGAGCCGCGACAGGCTGTATTGGAAAACGCAATTACCCGCGTCTGGTCCAGCACAGTGTACGAATGGCAGGAGGACTAAGGCGCTTTTGCCATCAGTTTCTTGAGTTGTTCCACCGCCGGCGGCAGGACCTGGCCGATGGCTTCGGTGAAACGCAGGTGGGCGTGCTTATCGAACGGAGTTTCGCCCTGATTGATAATGACCAATTTTGCCCTAGCTTCTAAAGCCACGGCGGGCATGTCGGCGGCCGGATAGACGACCAGACTGGAACCCACAACGATAAAAAGGTCGCACTTTTGAGAATGCTGGTAAGACTCAGCGAGGTCTTTAGCGGGCAGCGCGTCGCCAAAGTTCACCACTGTGGATACCAGCCTGCCCCCGCAAAGAGGACATTCCTTCTCCCCTTCCACCCGGTCCATTTTAAACTCGCAGTCGACACAGCGGACCTTGGTGAGGTTGCCGTGAAGCTCCGCCAGCGATTCCGGTCGGATGCCGGACTTCAGGTGCAGGTTATCCACGTTCTGCGAGATGAGAAAGGCCAGCTTACCCAACTTTTGAAGTTCAACAATGGCCAAATGCCCGGTATTGGGACTGGCCCCGGTAAAGTCCTGCCGGGGCGTCGCCAGTCCTTTATCGCGGCGTGTCCAAAGGCCGTCCGGGCCACGGAAATCGCGCAGGCCAGACTCCGTGCTCACGCCGGCGCCGGTGAATACGACCAGATATTTTGCTTCGTACATCCACTGCGCCAGCTTGCCGATTCTTTCGCTCAAATCCGACATTATCGGACACTCCACCGGTATCTAAATAATATCCCCGTTAAAATGTTCGCGTCAACGAAAGATTACCACTATAGCGTAAAAACAGGCAATTATATTAATATATAACGTAGAGCCGTCTTATGTACCAGACAAATTTTAAAAAAATTATCATTGTCTTTATATCACTACATGTAATTATTTTTCTTATCCTCCTACCGCTCCTCGCCAGATTTTTCGGTTTCGGTGCCGGCTCGCTCGAGCTGTATTTCGCGCGGCTTATGCTCAATGGTCGGATACCCTACCATGATTTTGCCAATGAGTACCCGCCGCTGGCGCTTTTAAGCTTTCTCCTGCCGGGGCTCATTACCCAAAATGGCATAGCCTATAGCTGGGCGTTCGCCGCCGAACTAATGGTATTCGATTTACTAGCCTTGTTGATGCTGGCCGACCTAGTGCAAATGCTAAAAATTTCCCTAAAAAATACACTGACGATTTACACCTTGGTGATACTGGCGGTAGGGCCGATACTCGTATCGCGATATGACCTTCTACCTGCCATGCTGGTACTGGCGGCAATATGGGCATTCGTCAAAGGTAAAAACAAGCTGGCTTGGGCGGCCGCCGCGCTAGGGTTCGCCGCCAAACTATATCCTATAATAATCATCCCTCTTTTCTTTATTTATCAGATGAAAAACAGGCAGTACGGTCGATTCATGAAAGGCGGGGCGGCCTTTTTGATAACGCTGCTGGTTCTTTTCCTGCCCTGGATAATTATCGATGCCGGCGGTTTCTGGCACTCCTTTACTTATCATTTCGAGAGACCGCTCCATTCCGAAAGTACCTATGGAACGGCGCTCCTTGCCGGCCAGGCATTAGGATTAACCCAAGTGCGTGGGGATCTGACGTTCGGCTCCTGGAACCTGTTCTCGCCCCTAGCGGACAGCCTGGCCAAAATATCCTTCCCGCTTATGGCGGCTGTTTTGATCATAATATACGGAATATTTGCCTGGCGGTTACATAGAGAATCCAACAATGATTCGATAATAAAGGTATCCGAAGTTTCGACGATAAAACTCATTAAATATACCACTCTTGTTGTCGCTGTGTTCATGCTGACGAACAAAGTGTTCTCGGCGCAATACATGGTCTGGCTTTGCCCCCTGATACCTTTGTTTGCCGGAGGAACACAATATCTTATACCGGCAATGTTTATGGTGGCGGCAATAATAACGCAGTACGTTTATCCCTATAATTATATCAACTTTGAACTGGGGAAGTCGCTGCCGGTATCTTTATTACTGCTACGAAACTTTATATTAATCATGATGACCATAATGATTTCTTGGCACAACAATATTAAAGTCAGACCTTACCAGAGCCCAGGTAAAAGAGCTTTGCGCTCAGGGGGGTAATCGGGGAAGTTCCTATGGTACCAAGCGTGATGCGCCTTCGCCCGTGGCACGAGGTTGGCCGCCGTCCAGAAAGCAAATACCAGCCCCGACAGAGACCAGGTTGCTAATGCCCAGCCGGTCCAGATAGCAATTTCACCGAGATAATTAGGGTTGGAGACCCAGCGGTAAAGAAGGTCATTTGATATCTTATAACCCGATTCGCCAGGCTGCCGTAAACTTTGTAAGACATAATCGGCCCGGCGATTGATAATATAACCGATAATGAACAAGGCTGTCCCCAGAATAAAACGCGGGTCGACCAGCCAGTTGTTTTCATACCCCCCGGAGAGGGTGAAGATATAGCGGCCATTGAGATAGCCGTTCATGATATTGAAAATGAATCCGAATCCCATAATTACCATCGGCATACGTTTAGCCGTGCCGCGCAGTCCGAAGGGATAGATGAAAGCCCGGTGCAGGTAATGTGCCTCCCAAAGAACAAAGAAAGCGACGCCAACAGCGTTGACGTAGTTCCCCAGAATAAAACACACCACGAAAACAATCGGCGCCGGCGCTTCCATGAGCACCCAGCCCAATTTATTATCGATGGTCGGGCCCCAACCCCGGCGTATATGGCGTCCGTACGGGGCGGCGATGAAAAAGAGCAACATAAAAACAGCTGCGCCCAAGATGAACCATGCTACCAGCAGACCGTGAAAAACAGCCAATTCCGTCAACGGGAACTCCCGGCTTTAAGAAGGAGATTGGTTGGAAGCAGTCCGTTTTCCTTAAACCAGCGCAGGGTATCGATAAGCGTCACCCGGAAAGGGCGCGGCTGGTAGCCAAGCTCACGGGTAGCCTTATCATGGCTGATGCAGCGATTGCTTTTCAGTGCCCTTAGAGAAACATCGGTATAGAGCGGGCGCCTGCCATTAAGGCGGCTGATACCTTTTATAACCGGAACGCTGGCGCGCGCCAGCCAGAGCGGGCAAACGAACTTGGTCGCGGGCACGCCGGTAATTTCCGCGACCATCGCGGCTATATCGCACATAGATACCCAATGCCCGGAAAGCAAGTAGCCAGCGCCCTGCGGTGCCCGCACCTCGGCGAGCATGGCACCCTCCACCACGTCTCGCACGTCCACCCAATCGAAGCCACCAGTCACGAGGGCAGGCAACTTTTGCCTGGCGAGTAAAAGCAAGGCCTCACCAAAATATGACGGCTGATAATCGTGGGGACCGAGAATCGCCGTGGGGTAAATAATCACAGCGTCCAGCCCGCGCTTGATAGCCTGCCTCACCACGAACTCGGCAGCAGCTTTGGAGCGGTCGTAGGGCGGACAATCCCGTGACACCACAAGCGGGCGCGATTCGTCAACGGGGATAGATAGCGGTTCCTGTACCAGCGCATGGATAGAGCTGAAATGAACTAAGCGGCGCACACCTACCTGCAGACAGGCATCAACGACATTGCGGGTGCCGGTAACGTTAACAGCTTCCAGCACCGGCCAGTCGTCCATCGATAAAGATATACGGGCGGCCAGGTGATAGACGACATCAGCGCCCCGAAAAGCCCGGCACAGAGAATCGAAGTCGGATACATCACCCGGAAATCTCTCGACGGTCAATCCTTCGATTGGACGGGAATTCGTATGCACGAGGCAACGCACGGGGCGGCCCCGGGTAATCAAAGCCCGCACCAGGTTAGCACCGACATGACCAGCCGCGCCGGTAACGACTACTGTCATACGAACCTCATTATAGCATAGAGTTTCTAGGTGAAGACAAGAACATTATCAATTGCCACAATTTGAGGAAAGATGATACGATTATGAAAAGAATCCTCAGATGATACGAAAACACAACCCAAATTACCGCTGGTACATACTGGCGGTCACTATGATCAGCTACGGTTTCGTCACCGGGGCCGCCAGGCTTTGCATGCCGGTACTCTTTAAAGAAATATCTAACGATATCGGGCTGACGGTAACACAGGTAGGTACGATATGGGGCATGGACCCTCTGGCCGGTATCTTCATCGGGTTACCAGGAGGGCTTCTGGCCGACCGTTTCGGGGTAAGGCGTACCGCGGCGGTGGTCTGTATCCTGGCCGGGGTTTTCGGTGCTCTGAGGGGAATCTCCGTCAACTTTATCAGCATGGCGGTCATCATGTTCCTTTTCGGACTGATGGCAGCCGCCACGCCGAGCGTCATTCCCAAGGTAACAGCCGAGTGGTTCGGCGGGAGGCAGCTGGGGCTCGCCAACGCCCTTTTGAATATAGCCTGGGGCATCGGGGCCATGGCCGCTACCATGTTCAGCGCCACGACACTATCACCGCTGCTAGGGAGCTGGAGATGGGTGTTGCTATTCTACGGCGTCCCCTGCGTGATACTGGGATTGCTATGGCTAACGACGCGGGAGCCCGATGCCTCCGAGTTACCCGACACCGTGGCGGTCAAAGTCCCGTTCAAAGAGGCATTATCACGGGTGACGCGGATGAAAGAGGTGTGGCTTATTGGCTGCATGACCACATTCCTATGGGGCGCCAGCATGGGATTAATCGGTTACCTGCCGCTCTATCTGCGGAACATCGGCTGGACGCCGGAAAGTGCCGATAGCGTCATCACGGTCTTTATGGGTGTCACTGCTATCGGTGTCATTCCGATGGTACTCCTTTCCGATAAAATAAAGTCGCGTAAAATCGTGATTTTCATATCGATAGTCTCGGTAGTTGTGACAGTAGGGCTAATACCCCGGGTGGGGACAGCGGGGATATGGGTACTGGTCATCGCCTGTGGATTTTTACGGAGCGGCGCTTCCGCACTAATCAATGTGATAATCTTCGAAATAAAAGGCGTCGGCAGCACTTACGGCGGAACCGCCACCGGTCTGGCCAATACCATTTCCATGGTGGGAGCATTCCTCGGGCCTCCATTGGGCAATAGCCTGGCGGATACGAATCCAGGGTATCCATTTTTCTTCTGGTCGGGCCTGGCGGCCCTGTCACTGCCGATGCTCTTCTTTATAAAGAACCGCACCGGAGAATCTCGATAGCCTGAATCCAAGCCCGTTCTCATTGTTACCCATTTCATACGTGGGGTACCTGTGACTTTTGGGCTATTGTTTGTGATTGGCGTGTAAGATATATTTTATAGGCTAAAACACGTCTAAAAAAGATGAATAGCATGACTAATACCAACGATAAAGCAACGCGGGTGAAGCCAATACAAGCTTACCGTTATTGCCCTCACTGCGGTCGCAAAGGGCTTTATCATCTTCACGGGAAATACTGCCGTTGCCGGTATTGCGGCCTTTACCGGATACTTCTACGCGAATCCGACTTCTGGGGAAAGCTGGCCTTCATGGCACCGGCACAGAAACAGAGAGCTTGAAGATGAAACTGTTAAAAGACATTATGGATTTTATCTACAGCCTGCTCGATGTCCTGGCCTACCGGTTGACCTTTGGCTAGGTTTTAGGGTCAGATTGTATCAGCTGGCGAAGCAAGGGTCGCTACGACTCCGCAAGGAATAAAAGGGTGAACAGTGCTCGTCCAAGACTCAACCATGCTTCGCCTCATAATTAGCTTTTCATCTATCGGCGATTATCTTGACGAAGACGCTACGACTTCTGGGGCCATCAAACTCAGCAAAGAAAATGCCCTGCCAGGTCCCCAGCACCAGTTCGCCGTTCTCAATGAACAGTGTTCTGGAGTCTCCTAAAATGCTGGCTTTGATGTGAGCCGGTGCATTCCCCTCGGTGTGACGGTAGTTTTTATGCTGCGGCGCCATCGCATCAAGTTGCGCAGCAATATCCTCAACGACAGCGGGGTCGGCGTGCTCGTTAATCATAATGCCGGCGGTGGTATGCGGCACAAAGATGTAACACAATCCGTCCATCACACGACTGTTCGCCACGATATCACGGACCCTGGCGGTAACGTCCTGGAACTCAACGCGGTAGCGGGTCTTAAGGTCAATTTTATGAAGCATATTATATATGATTCAATTAAAGGATTCGTTATTCGTTTTTTATTTTTTATTTTGCTTTTTCGTAGCTAATCCGTAGCTAAATATTCGTTTTTCGTTTTATGTCAAATCAGCTTCAAATCCGGGGATTCGTTTTTCGATTTATGTAAATTAAGTTTTTTGTCAGCAGTTTACTGTTGACATTATATATTGAATGGAGGATAAAAGGAAGAGTATCTTGTCACTTTAAAATGACCTCACCGCTCCCCCCTCTCCAAACATAAAATCCCTCGCCTTGCATCATACTGCTGTTTGGAGAGGGGGGAGAGAAAGAAGGGCTAACATCCCTCTTAAACGCCTTGCTCTGTCTTTCATCTTGAAAGTCAGGGACAAACGCGTTAAACTATAATCAGGAGAATAGAGATGCCCATCTACGAATATATTTGCTCGGAATGCGATACCAAGTTCGAGCAAATGCGCCCGCTGAGTCAGTCCGACAAGGCGGCGGAATGCCCGCGCTGTCATAAGCCCGCCCGGCGCAAGATGTCCACGTTTGCCTGCTTCAGCACGACGGAAGGCGGCATATCCCAGACGATTGCCGGCACCGGCGGCAGCTCCTGCGCCAGCTGCACCTCCGGCGACTGCAGCACCTGTGCCTCATAATCAGAAATGGCGACAACAATGTCCCCGGCAAGAAGAACCGGCATCGCTAATCTGCCCCTGCATTACGGCAAAGCACCACGCTGGCTCTTCGAGCGGATGGTGCCGCTGGCCAGGGAAATAACCATCGCCATCGTCACGGAATTCGGGCCGGAAGAAATGCTCCGGCGCATCTCCCACCCTTACTGGTTCCAGGCTTTTGGCTGTGTCCTCGGTTTCGACTGGCATTCCAGCGGTGTCACCACCACCCTCTGCGGGGCGCTCAAAGAAGGCGTCAAAGGCATCGAAAAAGACCTGGGGCTGTTCGTGGCCGGGGGTAAGGGCAAGACATCACGCCAGACACCGGCGGAGATAGAGACCTGGGGTGAGAAAATCGCGCTGGACCCGGCCCCGCTGGTTTACGCCAGCCGCATGTCCGCCAAAGTCGACAGCGCCGCCGTGCAGGACGGCTATCAGCTTTACCACCATACCTTCCTGTTCACCTCTAAAGGCGCCTGGACAGTGGTACAGCAAGGCATGAACGAGACCAACCGCTACGCCCGGCGTTATCACTGGCTGAGCGAGACCGTCACCGACTTCGTTAACGAGCCGCACGCGGCGATATTATCCGAGGCCAGGGGAGAGACGCTCAACCTTACCGCCAGCGAAAGTGAACCGGCGCGGACGACCATCACGGCCATCGCCACGGAAGAAACGCCGGAAAGAGTCATCAGCGATATGAAAAAATTAAAAACGCTTACCCTGCCCGCCCGGCACCAGATATATACCCAGGACCTGCACCCCGACAGCCTGAGCAAGATCATCTTGAGCGCCTACGAACGACAGCCGCAGGACTTCGAACAGCTACTGGGGCTATCAGGAGTGGGCGCCAAGACGATACGGGCCCTCAGCCTGATATCCGAGCTCATCCACGGTGTCGCCCCCAGCTACCGCGACCCGGCGCGCTATTCTTTCGCCCACGGCGGTAAAGACGGCATCCCCTACCCGGTGGACAGAAAGACCTACGACCAGAGCATCGAGCTGCTGGCCAAAGCCATCAACAAAACGAAGCTCGGGTTAAGCGAAAAACAGCAGGCGTTCCAACGGCTGGACCGGATGCGGATGGGATAAAAATCACATAAAACCCACGCTCTTTGAAATATCTTGAGAATTGATACTTTAAAAATTTGTATTGAGGATGCTGGCATGAAAAAAATCGTCGTTATCAATATCACCGTTGTTATTGTCCTGGCGACATTCATCGGCGGGCTGGTCTCCTGCGGTGCTAGTAACCAGCTAACGAGCACAGAAGTGAGGGAATACCAGGGGCGAAACCTTTCCGCAATCACCGATGACAAGGATGTCTCCATCAAAGGGGTTCAGAATATCGATATAAACAACTACCAGCTACAAGTTACCGGCCTGGCGGAAAACCCCACCAGTTATACCTATAACGAAATTATTAACGACTTCAACACTTACGAAAGAGTGGTCGAGCTGGACTGCGTCGAGGGGTGGACAGCAACAATCCTCTGGTCGGGCGTACAGGTCAAGGACATACTAGCCAAAGCCGCCCCCAAGGAGGAAGCCAAAGTCGTCATTTTCCATGCGTATGACGGATACACGACGGAATTCCCCATAGCATACCTCATAAATAACAATATCCTTATGGCCTATAAGATGAACGAGGTCACCATCCCGGCGGCGCAGGGCTTTCCCTTCGTACTGGTGGCCCAGAGCAAATGGGGCTATAAATGGATCAAGTGGATAACCGAAATCGAGCTTTCGGATAACACCAGCTACAAAGGCTACTGGGAGGACCTGGGCTACTCCAGCAGCGGCGACCTGAATATGCCTTTCTTGGGGCCATAAATTTCCAGAGTTTTTGACACCCCAACCTCAAAGCTGTTAATCTTTACTAGAAAAAGCGGAGAGGCAGGTGGCCGTCATCAACGCCGATACCACGGAGAAAAAAATAGCCTTCCGATGGCTTTATATTGTCCTTCCCCTGGCGCTCCTGTTCATCTCCCTGGTCCTCACCGCGGTATTTTACAGTCAGCTACCGACACGGGTAGCCTACCATTTTCAGGATGATTCGCCCGATAGATGGCTGAGTCGCGGCGCCTTCGTGGCCTGGCTTATCATCCCGCAGTTCCTTTTTGCGCTGCTGGCTTTCCTCATCGTCAGGCTGGTTCTGCTGAGCGCGCGCTACTGGCCGTTGGACAACACGGTGATAAGAAGAGTCCTGCCGGTAATGGGCAACATGTTCGGGCTGCCCCAGGTTATCCTCACCTTTGCAATGCTCGATATTTTCCTCTACAATGCTTATCAAATACGGTTGATAGCCTTATGGGTATTCACCCTTATCATTATGGTC
>Ga0187774_10000647_pt1 | contig 12088 bp, 13 predicted proteins | sample 0216_BV02_MP05_2_FD_133152 | JGI IMG/M metagenome (GOLD analysis project Ga0187774, IMG submission 133152) | Tropical peat soil microbial communities from peatlands in Department of Meta, Colombia - 0216_BV02_MP05_20_MG | ecosystem: Environmental > Terrestrial > Soil > Wetlands > Peat | place... | reverse complement strand
CCCTGCCGCTGCACGAACGCCGCTTGCAGGACTACACTTTCGTCCTCCCATCGAAAATGCCGGCAAGTACTTCTGCCTCGGCCTCAACTACGCGGAGCACGCGGCCGAAGGGGGATTCGACAAAGCTACCTTTCCCACCGTGTTCACCCGCTGCAGCACGTCGCTTGTGGGACACGGGCAGCCGCTCCTGCGCCCGGACTGCTCGGTGCAATTCGATTACGAGGCGGAACTGGCGGCGATCATCGGCAAGCGTGCTCGGCGGGTGAGCAAGATCGAGGCCCTGGACTACGTTGCCGGTTACTCCTGTTTCAACGATGGCTCCATCCGCGACTACCAGTTCATGACCACGCAGTGGACGATGGGCAAAAACTTCGATGCCAGCGGTTCCTTCGGCCCCCTGTTGGTATCCGCGGACGAACTGGCGCCGGGGGCTGTGGGCCTGCGGATTCAGTCCCGACTGAACGGCCGTATCCTCCAAGATGCCAATACCAGTGACATGGTATTCAGCGTTGCCGAAACCGTTTCCCTGTTGTCCGCTTGCTGCACCCTCGAGCCTGGCGATGTCATCGTCATGGGTACCCCTGCGGGGGTGGGTTTTGTCCGCAAGCCGCCGCTCTGGATGAAAGAGGGCGATGTCATCGAGGTTGAAATTGAGCGTATCGGCGTCCTGCGGAATCCGATTGTCGACGAAGCCACATGTAAGCTGTAGCCTGAATCCGGCATGAGCCACCTGTGTTTCGACCCGAGCCGGACCAGGGGAAGAGTCACCACCCAGTGTCTCTTAGCTCTCGTCACGCGCGCCTTTCTATCTCCCCTCTTTTGCCCTCAAAAATGCGCACATTGCTCCCATTTTGCCCCCCTGTTTCGGCAGCATTATGAAAATTAGTAAGGACTTGGCTCCGCCCGACCCCTTCTACGCAGTAAATGAATCAAACGTTCTTATGTTTGATGAAGGTGCCGTCGCGGTACTCGTCGAAGGCGATCTGCAATTCTTCTCGGGTGTTCATTACTATGGGGCCATACCATGCGACTGGTTCACCAACGGGTTTTCAGGACATGAGAAGAAAACGAACAGGTTCGTCTTCCGTAGAAACGACTAATTGTTCTCCGTCATCGAACAGGACAAGATTCTCGTTAGTCACAAAAGGATTTCTTTGGATGTCGAAATAGTTCACCCCTTCGAGCTCGTAGGTGAAAGGGTTCTTTTGTTGGCAGAAGCATGCCTTGCCCTTGATAACATATGCCAAGACCGTGTGCCCCGGTTTGGTCTGGTAAATGAACTCTGTTTCTGCAGGCACAGTCAAGTCAAGATACTCCGGATCGGTGACGATGTCCCGAACAGGTCCCTGTGTCCCCTTGACCTCGCCGCAAATGATTCTGATCATTACCCCGTTACCTACAGAGATTCCCGGTATTTGATTGCTCTTCACATCACGATAACGAGGGTCCATCATCTTATGAGCAGCCGGGAGATTGGCCCACAACTGGAACCCCCCCATATGACCTGCCTTATCCCCCTTCGGCATTTCCTGATGGATGATACCACTGCCAGCGGTCATCCACTGCACATCCCCGGAACCGATCACACCTTTGTTTCCCATGCTGTCCTCGTGTGCGACACTTCCACGAAGGACATAAGTGATGGTCTCGATGCCGCGATGTGGATGCCACGGTAAGCCCTTGATGGAATACCGTGGATCGTTTGAACGAAAATCGTCGAGAAGCAGGAACGGGTCGAACGTAGACACCTCCCCGAAACCAAATACTCGCCTCAAGTGGACACTGGCTCCTTCGATGGTGGGCTTGCTCCTGATGACCTTCCGGATCTTTCTACTCTTCTCCATCTTGTTGCTCCTTTTCTACATCTCTTTGTGTCTCAACGTTCCGCTTGAAGGGCGCGGCTGCCTTGATCTCGTCCAGAGTCGGCATGCGGCGCTCGGGGAACTGGAACCCCGTCCACTCGCCGACCACTTTCACCCACTGCGCGGGTGCCGTCGCTCGCGGACGCGCTCGCCAATGTACGGAGTTCCAGGTGCGCCGGCTCGCGATCAGATGGACCGAAAGCCAGCGCGAGGATCCCGCGAGTCGCTCCATGTGGTCGTAAGTCGGGCCGTTCCCGTTGTTGACAGGGGGCACCTTGCTGGCCATTAAGCAGGCTTTACATCTACCTATCCTTACGCCGCCTCCTCGGCACCGCCGCGTCGACATGATCACGGCGATGCCGTGACACTCTTACTGCTTCTCCCGCTTGAGGACTTCTTGCGCTCTTTGAAAGCGCTCCATGACCGCGCGGTAGTTCGGCGCGAATAAGGTGTACAACTCGGCGAATTCCAGGGCGTTGGGACGGTTCCAAGTCCTCTGGAGCTCGCAGACTACCGCATTGGTAGTGGTCGGGACGACACCGGCTTGCGCCAGGCGCGCAAGCGTCGTTCTCGATGTCATCTCGCTCGGGTCGCCTGAGGCATCCATCACCGTGTAGACCTTGAAGCCCGCCGCTTTAGCATCCAGCGCCGGAAAGACGACGCAGACGCTGGTCCATACGCTGGCCATAATCAAGGTCTTCTTACCGGTTGCGCGCACCGTTTTGATGAAATCTTCGTTATCCCAGGCGCTGATTTCTCCCTTGCGCGGCACGAAGACGGCATGCGGTGCAAATTGGTGAAGCTCCGGCATGAGGGGACCGTCAGGCCCGTCGGGAACCGATGCAGTCGTGATGACCGGGACTTTCATCAACGTCGCCACCTTCGCCAGAGCCGTGGTGTTGGCCCGCAGCTCGGCTACACTGATATCCTTCACCGTTTGAAATAGACCTGTTCGGTGGTCGAGCAGCAACAGGACGACATCCGCGCGATCGAACAGAGCCTTGCTCGCGTCCGCCTTCGCCGCCGTGGGCGCCTGCTGCTGAGCGTTCGCGCGATTGGTGGCCACCTGGCTCAGGAGTACTCCCAGCGCGAACAGCGTGAGAACAGAAAACTACGCAACTGTTCTTGACGACTGAAACCGCTTCATGGATCTCTCCTTTCTTCTTCTGTTGGGTTAACGACTCCTCTCGACTTGTTCCTGGAGCGCGACGGCTACTGTCAACGCACCGTTACCTTTTGATGTGCTCAGGCGGCGGAGCCGCCATCAATCTTTAGACTCGCGCCGCTGACGAAAGCGGCCTCGGCGCTGGCGAGATAGGAAACCAGGCCGGCCACCTCGTCGGCGTGGCCGTAGCGCTGGATGGCGATCATGCCTTTCACCTGCGCGGCGAACGGCCCGTCCTCCGGGTTCATGTCCGTGTCCACCGGACCGGGCTGGACGTTGTTGACCGTGATGCCCCGAGGGCCGAGATCGCGGGCGAGACCACGCGTAAAGCCGGCGACCACACCCTTCGTCAAAGCGTAGACGGAGCCGCCCGCAAAGGGCTTGAAGTCGCTGTTGATGCTGCCGATCATGATGATCCGTCCGCCTTTACCCATGTGGCGGACTGCTTCCTGGGTGGCCACGAAGACGCCCTTGACGTTTACGGCGACGAGGCGATCGAAATCCTCCAACTTGAATTCGTCGATGGGGGCGAGCGCGGCGACCCCGGCGTTGTTGACGAGGATGTCGAGGCGGCCAAAGGTTTTCACCGTCCCGGCGACGGCGTTTTTCACCGCTTCGACGTCGGCACTGTCGGCGCGTATGGCCAAGGCTCGGCCACCTGCCGATTCGATAACGTGCACGACTTCGTCCGCTTTCTGTGGCGACCTGGCGTAAGTGAGGGCGACGGCTGCGCCGTCTGCGGCGAGACGTTTGGCGATGGCCGCCCCCATACCGCGTGCGCCGCCGGTGACGAGTGCAACTTTTCCCTCTAGCTTGCCCATGGCTTCTTCTCCTATTGACGGCTCGAACCTGGCGATGGTCCGATGCTGCCTGCCCCAACGATTCCAACAGTCATGAACGAGACTCCCTCTCACGAGAAGGCGCCATCGCTGGCATCGGCGTCGAGCACCGCGCTCGTCGACACGACAGCAAATCGCGTTCATTCGAAGAACTCTATCAACAATTGCGACGCGGTTTCCGGCTGTTCCTCGGGGATGAAGTGACCGCTGTTGGCGATCTTCACCAGCCCGAAGTTGGTCGTCTTTGCCCAGGCAGCGTCGTCAACTTGGCGAAGAACTCGTCCGGATGCGGAACGTCCGCCAACGCAAGCTTCAGCGTCGCTTTCGGGTGATTGGCCGGAAAACGGAAGGCGACCATGGAGGCCACATGGCCGACGAGCCGCCGCCCATGATTCGTTACTTCGCGAGCCCTTGACGCAACGGGTTCAGGATCTCCGTCTGCTGAGCCGTTTGGAACGCCTGAACCGGGAAACGCACCGTGCCGCTCCGCGCCAGCGCCGACCAATGATCCGCCAGCCGGGTCGGTTTCTATCTGATGGAACAAGACCTCGCTTTCGAATGTGCGTCAAGCACCTCTTACCGCAGCACGCGGTGGCTTAAGGAACTTGCCGTACGGCAGGATTCAAGGTAGAGGATAGAGGCGAGTCGGATCAGGTCCGGTTGATCAGGGTTCGCCACTATGAGCTGCCACTTGCCGCCGGATATGGTTGGTCACCAACGAGGATGACAGAAGAGCACAACTTTTCTAGAGTGTCTTTCCAGAATCGACTCATCATGTTACGCTGTGAGCAATAGAACTTGTGTGGAATTCATCCCGTCTCAACATGCTGGTTTTCGCCTGCGACGAGCAAATGAGACATGAGATTCCAACAAGGGGCAAGTCCTGCCAACAATTAAGCGTCTTGGAGGAGGAAAGCATGAAAGTCAAAATCGATTATGACTTGTGTATGGGCGATCGAAACTGTAACAAAGTTTGTCCAGAGGTCTTTCAATACGACGAAGATCAGATGGTTTCGCGTGTCCTCGTAGATGAGATCCCCAAGCACCTGGAAGCGCGAGTGAGGCAGGCTGCAGACGAATGTGCACCAAGGGCCGTCATCGTCGAGGAATAGTTGCTCGTCGCACAGCACGAGGTATGCCCCGGGATCCCCTCATACTTCAAGGGCCGAAGAAGTGCAGAAAGGTTTGCCCTATTAACGCTGACTTCTTTTCTGAAGATAATGCCAGTCCGCATCACGCAGGCGGGCACGAGCGTCAAGAAATGCCGACAACAAGTAAAGAGTCATACTTTGGAATGAAGCAGGAAAGTCAAGAGGAGAGGGCCCAGCGCGTTTGCTGATGAGTTAACCAAAGTCCGACCCGGTCAGTAGCAATGTTCACACAACATCGGCGGCGCCAGGGTCGACGGCTCAAACCTACCAAAAAATTGGACTCGGTCAAGAGCAATTCGGTCCCCAGAGGATCTTGGAGCAAGTCCACTGCGACTGCGCTCGGGCCAAGGTATCCTTCCGGTCCCTCTGGAAAAACGTTCGAGAGATATTCGTTTTCTCGCCCGATACCGTCATCTTCGGCGCAAGAACCATCACCTGGGGCATCTCGGCCCTCGTCATGCGCGCGTTTCTATCTGGCTCGTCTTGTCCTGAAATGAGCACATGTTGCCCCCGATTCCGCCCCCATTCTTGGCAGCATTATGTCAGTGCGTAAGCACTTGGCTTGGCCCGACCCCTTCCCGCCGGAGCCCCACTTGGGCGGAGCGGTTCTGGAAGCGATGGTACTTTTTGGGTCACTCACAGCAGACTCCAGCCGGTAAAGAAGGCGGCCAAACCCCTCAAAACTCATTTCTATGGGATCATGAGCTACTTCAAGCATCGGCTAACCAACGCGACAACCAAAGGCACCAACTCGCAAATCGAAACCCTCCGGAAAGCGACTTGCGGGTTTCGCAACAAAAAGGGATTCCAAACGATCATCTTGTTTCATTTGGGAGGGCTCTATCTCTACCCTACTACCCACTGAAATCCCGGAAGAGTCTACCATCGTGGGGGTGCACCGGCAGCCGGAAAAGTGCAGGAAAGGTGTTAGTTACACTCGAAAGAGACCCACGGGGAGTGTGAGTGATAACGATTTCCATGGAGTCGGACTGAGAGGAAGACGTCCCATGTGTTGCATGGGTCAATTCCTGAGGCCAGGTGAACGCTTTTTCTATTACACAGACGAAGCGGTCGAATATTTCGTGCACTTCAGCCCTAAGGCTCGAGATCTAAAACAGCTTCAGCCACACGTGATACCACCTAACTTGCGCCGGCCGATTTCAAGATCTCAACAATTTCTTTCTGCTTATCTCCGACAGCAAATTGTAAGGCAGTAGATCCGGACTTATCTTTTGCGTTCACGTCGGCACCCTTCTCTATAAGAAATCTAACGATATCCGTTTTGCCCTCGAAGGCAGACAACATCAGCGGAGTCTCGCCGTGCTGGTCGTCTTCATTTACGTTAGCCCCTTTTTCTATCAGAGTTCTCGCAACGTCAAGATCGCCATTCATGGCCGCGATATGCAATGCCGTCCAACCGTTTTCGGCTTGAGAGTCCACATCGGCACCTTTTTCTATGAGGATTCTTACGAGTTCCGTGTTGCCATCTATCGCTGCACCCATCAACGCGGTGACACCATCTCTGTCTTTTGCGTTGACATCGGCACTCCGCTCAATGAGTCTTGAGACCTCCTGAGTATCGCCCTTCAAAGAAGCGATGAGCAAATCATCATTAAGGCCAACATTCCCACTCGAAAACGCAAATGAGCTGAAAATTTCGTCAAAATACGGCTGCAGTTTGGTCCATGCTTCGATGTACGTTTCTGCGGTCAGCACTACCCCTGTGTTATTACGCGTTATTATCGCAACTCTTGACATTCGTCCTGGAAGTATCTCAAAGATTACTTGGCGGGCTGATAGATGTTCCCGAAGCGGGAACACGTTACGTGAAGAGATGACTATACTCAACCCCCTCAGAGCTAACTCTTTCCGCATGTTCTCTAATATGAAATTAAGAACATCATCGATATCACGATCGAGTACCCCTGATATAGTGTGAACACCTACTAGAGCAGGGGTCGTTTTGTCCGGGGAAACAATCTTTACGAAGGCCGGATCGCCGCCTTCCGTATTCCATGTGCTGGGGTAATTCACCGACCAGCGGTACATTTCATTGACATAGGTGTTTTCCGCACTTTGGGAAACACCCCTCGCAAGCAAAAAAGTGAATAAGAAAAGAATACTGCTAAATAGCAATGTAGATATGCGCTTAATCATTTTCTTTCTCAAATGCATGTAGACCCATTCTTAACTAAAGCATAACGGCCCAGACTTCAGCCGGCTGCGGGTCGGCATCGTAGCCGTCAGCGCTTAGAAAGGCTACAGGGTTGAAAAGAGGTGACGCCGACGGAAACCTTTACGATTCATAATGGAGGAGTTCTGGTCGCAAAGGAATACTCCGGAGAGAGTATTTCTTGAGGGAAAAGAATGTATAACGTGGGGGGCTGCGGCGTGAGCACGCGCTAGAACTTGGCCTTGGCCCGCTGATGACGCCGAAACACGAGCGCAAGGTCTTCATCCCACGCCGTCATCGGCGAAGGCTGCTGGAAGTCGCAAGCTTCCTCAGGCCAAGTGAGGGGTTAGAAAAACAGAGTACCTAATGATGAGTTACGCAAAGCCCGAGTCCGCCGGTAGGAATGTTCACCTAACATCGGCGGCGCCAAGGTCGATGGATCTAGCCTACCACAAAATCTTGCAGTCGGTCAAAAGTCGTTCGGTCCCCAGAGGATACTGGAGCAAGTCGACTGCGATTGGGGCCGGGCCGAGCTATCCTACGACGATCTGGAGGGAAACGTTCCAGGAGTGTTCGTTTTCACGGCCGATATTGTGATTTCTAGGGGGAGAACCGTCACCTAGTGTCTCTCAGGTCTGGTCACGCGTGCTGAGGAGGAATGGCCGTGCGCGGCGATCAGGCGTGTTCTCGCCCAACGTTGAAGAAGAGGGTGGGGGTGATTACATGACGGCGAAGCGTTTACCGGCGATGGAGTGTGCGGGTTACTCTAAAGCCGAACGACGAGCGGGCATGGGATGACAGAGAGGAGACTGAGAGGTCGGGAGCTGAGGGGGCAAGTGCTGGCCGCGCTCCAGCTTGAGGATAGCGACCGGGCGCTGGCGGTGCTTGGAGCGCTCCCGGCGCGTCAGGTTGTGAACCCGCTCTTTTCCTTCCTGTGCGGTAGCGACCGGACGGTGAGGTGGCGGGCCGTCACCGCCATGGGTGCGGTGGTGGCCAAGCTCGCTTCAGAGGATATGGAAGTGGCCCGGGTAATCATGCGTCGCATGATCTGGCAGTTGAACGAGGAATCCGGGGGGATCGGCTGGGGCCTGCCCGAGGCGATGGGAGAGACCATGGCGCGCCACGAGGAGCTCGCCCGGGAGTACGCCCACATGCTCGTCTCGTACATCCGCGAGGACGGTAACTTCCTGGAGCACGTCCCCCTTCAGCGGGGGATCCTCTGGGGTATCGGAAGGCTCGCCCAGACTCGCCCCTCTGTCATGGAAGGGGCCATTCCCCATGTGGAGAGTTTCCTCGTCACCGCCGACGCCTCGCTCCGCGGGCTGGCGGCCTGGATCATGGGCATCCTGCGCGTCGAGAAGGCCAGCGGGCGGCTGGAGGCTTTGACCGGAGATCGAGCGGAGATCGTGCTCTACCAGCAGTGGCGGGAGTTTCGATGCACGGTGGGAGATCTGGCGAGGCAAGCGTTGGCTGCTCTTCGTGAGCGGCCTTGAGTTCGTGGGACCCATCGGAGATGGTCCCGTTGCGGCCGTCTCCGTTCTCATGAAAAAGGTTTTTCGACAGCGTGCCAGCGGGGCTCGCACAAGCGGGTTGTCTTCCCGGCCGGATTGTGTCAGAATTCAGGAACGTCAATGACCACGTGCGATGATGAGGGGGGGTATGTATGGGGGAGCAGGATAATGTCAAGGTCTACTCACTCAGCACCTGTAGTCACTGCAAGGCGACGAAGAGGCTGCTCGACGAGTGCACGATCCAGTACGAGTTCACCGATGTGGATCTCCTCCAGGGCAAGGAGAGGACCGCAATCCTCGAGGATGTAAAGAAGTTCAACCCCAGATGCTCCTTTCCCACCATCATCATCGGTGACAAGGTCATCATCGGTTATAAGGAGAAGGAGATCAAGGAGGCTCTCGGAATCCAATGATGGATGTTGAGAAGCTTTACGAAATGCTGAAGAAGGTGCAGGAGCCCAAGGGGTACTACTTCAACAAAGACAAGGAGAGGACATTGGAGTTGCTCCAGGCGCTCCTGACCAACAAAGAGCGGTACGGGTATATGGCGTGCCCGTGCCGGTTGGCCTCCGACAACCGCGACTGGGACAAGGATATCATCTGCCCCTGCGTGTACCGGACTCCGGACGTGGAAGAATTCGGCAGTTGCTACTGCAACCTTTACGTTTCTCCGGCCTGGAACGACGGGAAGATTCCCCACGACTACGTGCCCGAGCGGAGACCTCCGGAGAAATTTCGCTTCTAGGAGAAGACTACCTACCTGCGGTGCCGCGATTCCCCAAGGGGCGCGGTACAGCCCACCCTATTACTCAGAGCACCAAACTGTCCACTACTCGTTAGCGAAGGGGTAGGGGGCATTCGGATTTGCCGAGAGGGTCCCTCTCACTCCCCCGTTTTCCAAAGGGGAATACCGGAGGGCTCTTTGTTGTTCGAGATGCAGACTCATTCATGCTCGCCGCAGCCACTCTGCGACCCTGATTCCGCCATAGGCGTCCCCCCAGACCCATTCCCGTCGAGGTTCTCGTCAAGATCACCACGGGTGTAGGCTCAATGTATCGCGCCGCCCGCCAACTCCTTGACGAGGCTCCCCACAACCGCCTTCGCGTCGCCGAAGACCATGAGCGTCCGGTCCATGTAGTAGAGCTCGTTTTCGATCCCGGCAAATCCCGGATTCATGCTGCGCTTGATCACCATGATCGTTCGCGCCTTGTCCACGTCGAGGATGGGCATCCCGAAGATGGGGCTTGTGCGGTCGTGGCGTGCCGCCGGGTTCGTCACGTCATTGGCGCCGATGACGAGGGCCACGTCGGCTTGAGGGAACTCGGAGTTGACCATGTCCATCTCCATCAGCTTGTCGTAAGGGACGTCGGCCTCGGCAAGGAGGACGTTCATGTGCCCCGGCATGCGGCCCGCCACAGGGTGGATGGCGAACTTGACCTCAATGTGGGCCTTGGTCAAGATGTCGTAGAGCTCGCGGACCTTGTGCTGCGCCTGCGCGACCGCCATGCCGTATCCAGGGACGACGATGACCAGGTTTGCCCCCCGGAGAATGTCCGCAGCCTCCTCGGGGGTGGCACTGCGCACCGTGCGCTCCTCAGCTCTGCCGCCGGCCGCGGTCTGGACCTGGCCGAAGGCCCCGAACAAGACGTTGGTGAAGGAGCGGTTCATGGCCCGGCACATGATGACCGACAGGATGAAGCCCGAGGAGCCGTCCAGGGCACCGGCGATGATGAGGAGCTTATTGTTGAGGACAAACCCCATGGCCGCAGCCGACAGGCCGGCGTAGGAGTTGAGGAGCGAGATCACCGTTGGCATGTCCGCGCCGCCGATAGGGATGATGAGCAGCACACCGAAGAGGAGCGCCATGGCGCCGAATAAGGGAAAGAGCCAGGTGCTCTCCGGCCGCGCCACCAAGGAGACGCCGGCCGCCACGGCGAGCCCGAAGAGAGAGAGGTTGATGATGTTCTGGTTCCGGTAGGTGATAGGCCGCGTGGGCAGCACCTCCTGGAGTTTCCCGAAGGCCATCAGGGAGGCGGTGAAAGTCAGGTAGCCGAGGAGCACCTCGAGGGTCAGGGCGCCCATGGTGAAGCAGTCGATCTCGGGAGTGCGCAGGTAGTATTCGGCCGTGCCCACGAGCGCCGCGGCGAGGGCGCCGAAGGCGTGGGAAAGGGCGGTTCGCTGGGGCACGGCGGTCATGGGCATCATGGCCATGGGGATGCCGATGATCGTCCCTAGCACGAAGGCCGCGGCGACCCAGCGGTAGCTCACGATCTCGGGCTTGAGCAGAGTCCCGCTTACCGCCAAGGCCATGCCGATCACGCCGATGATGACGCCACGGCGCGCGGTGGTGACGCTGGAGAGCCACTTGAGGGCGAGAACGAAGGATGCGGCCGCTGCCAAGTAGAGGAGGGGGATAACCTGCTCGATCATGATCTGTCCTTCCCGCTCTTTCTGAACATACGCAGCATGCGGTAGGTAATGAGATAGCCCCCCACGATGTTGATCATCGAGCACGTCACCGCCATGGCACCCAGCACGGTGGAAAGAGTAGTCTTCTGCTCCCCGGCCACCAGGATCGAGCCGACGACGGCGATAGCCGAGATGGCGTTGGTGAGGGACATGAGCGGTGTGTGCAACAGGGGCGACACCCGGCGGATGATTTCGAACCCGAGGAAGGTCGCCAGGACGAACACGTACAGGCTGAGCTCGAGATCCTGATTCATTGGCCTGACACTCCTTTCCAAATTCCCCCGCACTTCCCTTTGCTAGAGGGGGCCGGATCGTTTTGTGCCCTGGCTGATAAGAGCCGGGAAACGGTCGTGGCCGAATGGTGCACCTTCGAGGCGACGACGGCGATCACGCCCCGACAGGCCGTTGCACCTCACCCTGGTGGGTCACCAGCGCGCCGCGAATGATGTCGTCATCGAGGTCAAGGTGGAACCGCGCCTCCTTCCAGAACGCCAGCACGAAGGAAGTGAGGTTCCGCGAGTACAGGGTGCTGGCGTGCCACGGCAACTCGGCAGGCAGGTTGAGGGGCCCGCAGATCTTGATGCCGTGCTCCACCACGGTCCGGCCGGGCTCGGTCAGCTCGCAGTTGCCGCCGCCCTCGGCGGCGAGATCCACGATCACTGAGCCCGGCTTCATCCCCCGGACCATGTCGGCGGTGATGAGCCTCGGCGCCTTCACCCCTCCGATGAGCGCCGTCGTGATGACGACATCGGCCGCGGCGCAGCGTTCGGCGATGAGCTCCCCCTGCTTGCGGTAGAAGTCCTTCGAGAGCTCCTTGGCGTAGCCGGAAGCATCCTGGGCGCTCTCCCTGGTCTCGAGGCCGACGAAGCGGGCGCCCAGGCTTTCCACCTGCTCCTTCACCACCGGCCGCGTGTCGGT
>Ga0187774_10000645_pt1 | contig 12093 bp, 19 predicted proteins | sample 0216_BV02_MP05_2_FD_133152 | JGI IMG/M metagenome (GOLD analysis project Ga0187774, IMG submission 133152) | Tropical peat soil microbial communities from peatlands in Department of Meta, Colombia - 0216_BV02_MP05_20_MG | ecosystem: Environmental > Terrestrial > Soil > Wetlands > Peat | place... | reverse complement strand
GCTCAGATCTTCGTCGGGACCGACTTGGCGCAGCTCGACGTCGCGCAAGTCGACCTCGAGTCGCTCGCGAACCCGAACGCCTTCGGCGTGCGGCTCACGATGAAACCGGCTCAGCCCGGCGTTTTCATCCGCGCGATCACTGCCCTCGACACGGTGCTGACCTCGACGGACACCATCAAGGTCACGCTGCAGCTCCTCGGGCGCAACATCCACTGAGGTCGGCTCGAAGCCGAAAGGACTAAAAAGCCCGCCCTCCGCCTCCGGGCGGAGGGCAACAGGGTGAAGCCATGCGCGTCAACATCGCCATTCCAGAGTCGAACGTCACGGCGCCCGTGCTCAACGGAGCGTTGGAGACGGTTACGCGCCTGAACGAGGACTTGATCAAGTCGGGTGAGTCGCCGACCTCGCACCAGTTGCTCGAGCAAGGTGCGAAGTGGAAACCGGAGCCTCCGGGCGACGAGCACTTCGACCACGGAGCGCTCATCGATGCGCGCGGCTGGGGCGATTGCGACGACTGGGCGCCGCTGCATGCAGCGACGCTGCGCGCGACGGGCGAAGACCCGGGCGCGAAAGCCGTCGTGAAAAAGAGCGGCCCGAAGCGCTGGCACGCGACGGTGATTCGCAGCGATGGCAGCGAGGACGATCCATCGCTCGCAGCAGGCATGCCCGGTCCAGCGCGTACGGTCGGCGCTCGCGGCGCTTTCCTGCCCATGATGCAGCGGACCGTCTCGGGCGTGAACGGCGCGTATATCGCGCGCCCGTCGCTCGCGCTGCGGCCGATCCCCGACCGGATGGGGCAGCCGGAAGCGTGGCAAGCGCGCACCGACCTGCCATGGCACTGGGGGCCGCCCGGCACGTCGCCGAACGACGTGGCGATGGCAGCGCTCCACATGAGCCCCGTTGCCGACCAGGCCGTGACGGGCGCTGTACGAGGCTTGTGGCGCCTCGGTTGCGCGAACCAAGCGGACCCCGAGCAGCTCAATCGTCTGATGGCGATCAGCGACGCTATCGAGGGCGCGTCGTGGGAGGAGCTCAATGCCGAGTATGGGCCCGAGCATGCGACGGCCGCGGGCAGCGTCGTGGGCTCGTTCTTCGGCTCCGCGCTGCGCTCGCTCGGGCGCGTCGCGAAAGGCCTCGTGCGCCCGGCGCTGAGCCTCGTTCCGGGCGGAGGCCTGGCGACTGCGGCGTTCGACGCCGCGAGCCCAGCGCTGCAGCACTCGGTGCTGAAACAAGCGTATAAGCCCCCCGCCGAGCGCACGGCATCGCCCGTGCGCGTGGTGCAGATCACGCCGCAGCAGCAAGCGGCGCTGAGTCGTCCCGCAGCAGCAGCAGCGCCGGCAGCGGCGCAGCAGCCGCACCAGATCATCAACTTTTTCGGGTCGCCTCCGCCGAGCATGAGCCCTGGGCCTGGCGTAGCGTGGCCGCGCTCGTGAGGCGGCCTCCGTGTATCGTCCTCCATTTGGCAGACGCGAAGACCCGCACGGTCAAGTTGACGGTGACGAAGCTCCACCCGCCAACTTCGAGCAGTTCCAACGCGCGAGCGCCGGTGCGCCGTGGCTCGCGACGGGAATCCCGCCATGGCAGCTCTGGGGCAACATCGAAGTAATCACCGGCAACTTCGGTGGCGTCAACAACCGCACGAGCGGGAAGCAACTCAATAAGATTGCTTATAAGCGTCCTGACAGCTGGCACTTCTTTTTCACGGCGCGGCTCATCGACGCGCCCGTAGCGGTCAACAACACCATACAGATCAGCTTCGATCTCATCCTCGGTGCGGGCCGCGCGAGCGTGCCGATCCCAGCGTTCGTGTTGTTCGACTTCACCTACGCGGGCGCGCCGTTCCCCACGTTCACGAAGTTTGCGAGCCAAGGCGTCGGCTCCGATCCCATCGGTGGCACGGGTCAGTCGATCGTGGCGGAGATCCCCGCGAGCGATATCCAGGTGCAAGCGAACGTGACCAACTTCTTTGGGCCTGGTCCCGCTATCGTCGAGGTCGGTGGTTTCTGGGCTCCGAAGAACCACATCCGCCCGGACTGGTTCCTCGAAGGCCAGCCGAAAGAGACCATGTTTGCGGGCTCGGAAACGGAGGGGCGATGAGCGCTTCCGCCGGCCGCATCCGCGGCTTTCTGCTGCAGAACCCGAAGGCCTCGCTCATCCGCGTGACGACGGCGGACGGCGATATCCAAGAGATGCAGCCGGGCCGCTCGTACACGAAACAAGCGGACACCATCGCGGCGATCGGTGGCCAGCTGCTCGAATGCATCGACGCGGGCGGCAAGCTACTGCGCGCGATGAGGCTCGACGACGACGAGTCGACGCGACCCGCGTCGCCGACGCTACCGGCGCCGCTCGTGCAGGACCCGCACGCTGCGATGCTGATGCACTTCGCCAATTTGCTCGCGAATGCGTATCAGCACTCGACCGAGATCGCGTTCACGAAACTCGTCGAGCTCACTGACAAGATGAACGACCGGAGCGACGCCATCGAGCAGCGTCTCGAGCGAGCGGAAGCGACGGCGCGTCGGGCCCGAGAGGAGCTCCACGAGCAGGCGCTCGACATGGCGCAAGACGCTATCGAGAACGCAAAGCAGCAAGCGGCGGAGTCGAACCTCGGCGAGCAGTTGCTCGGGTCGTTCATGGGTGGCCAGCGCTCGGCGCCGGCGTCGAATGGCAAGCACACCGCCTCCAACGGCAAGGCAGGTTGACCGTGGATCTTCTCGGGCTCGCAATGATGCTGCTGTTGCTCTGGCGCGGCCGCGACTCGTCGTCGTCGTCGTCGCAGCCGTCGACGGCGCTGCCTCCGGGTGTGACTCCCGCGTCGCTGCCTCCGGGCGCAGTGCCGCAGCCCGCGCCGTGGCCGAGCGTCACTCCGACGGACCTCCCGGCGTTCCCGGGTTCCGGGTGGGAGTTCGACGAGCCTCCGCCGCTCGTGGTGCAGCAGCGCGCGCAGCAACTCGTCTCGCCGCTCTGGACGCGTGGCGCGGGCAGCTTCCAGACCGAGCAGACCGCAGGGCGCTGGATCACGTATCGAGCGGAGGTCGTCAGAAGCGGCAAAAAGGGAATCGTCGCGTACCGACTGAAGGCAGCGCGAGCGCCAGCGCAAGCCTCCACGCCTCCGCTGCGGCAAGGCACTACGGTGCTCGTCGAACCGCCGCTCGTCGTGACACCCGACGGCCCGATGCCGGCGGAGGTCGAGCCTCCCGTCGCAGCGAGCCAGACCACGCCATCGGCGCAAACGCCCGGCTTTTGGAACGTCGACGTCGGACCCGCGCAGGTGCATCCGCAAGACGTTCCGATGCCGAGCAGCCTGACGCTCCCCATCCTCCGCTATGGGATGGGACTCAAGCCCGCGCAGCCCGTAGACACGGTCAAGCTGCTGCAACAGAAGCTCGGCATCGCCGATGCGGATGGGCGCTTCGGGCGTGGCACGCAGAGCGCGGTGCAGGCGTTTCAGCGCGCGCATGCGCTCACTGCTGACGGCGAAGTGGGCCCGAAGACGTGGGCGGCGCTGTACGGAACAGGACGGGCGTGAAGCGTGGGCGCGACGAAGCGATTTGGCTGCTCGTGCTCGTCGTCGCGATCGCTGCGGGCAAGCGCACGCGCGGCACGGCGCCCGCTCGCTCATCGCCCGCGCCGAGTACTCCTCCAGCTGTCGCGAGCGACCTTTGGAGCGAAGCAACGATGCGCATCTTCGTCGACGAGATGTCGCACGTCCCGATTGACCCCTGGCTCGTGCTGCGCGGCATCGCAGCGGCGAGCAACTTCGCGCCCGACACCTACCTGGGCAGTAACACGGGGCTCCTCATGGTGAGACGCTCGGACCTCAGCGACCTGGGCTACCCGGGCGTGCCAGCGTTCGAGGAGCTCAACGCCGAGCACCAGCTCCCATGGATCGCGCGCGTCATCGCGTACCGCACCGCGAACACCGGTGGAGTCGCGCCGACGAGCGTCGGCGACCTCGCCGTGCTGCTCATGCCGGCAAACCCGACGATAACGGAGATCATCCGAAACGAAGCCGAGCGACGCGCAGCAGAGCGCGTGAGCGGAAGCATGTACCAGTACCACGCGGCGCTGCTGCAGCGCGTGCTAGAGGCGCAGCCGTGACTCTAGTGCTGTCCGTCCAATTTGGCGCTGACGGCGCGCAATTCGAGCTCGAGACGCCTCAGGGCTCCGTGCTCGCGACGCTCGCGACGATGGGTCCGAGCACGTTCATTCCACCGGGTAGCTTCGTCGGGCAAGCCGTCGCGTGGGACGGCTCCGCATGGTCGCCGCTCGCACCGGGCGATCCGCTCGTCGTCGATACGATTGCCGTCGACACGGGCGTCAACATCTTCGCGACGGTTGCCTCGCAGCTGTCAGTCGGGCCCGGAGGCATCGCCGCCGAGTCTGACGACGTGCACTTGATTGGCGACACGACGCTGCGCTTCGACGCGCCCACCATCACGGCCACGGCGGCGGGCCCGACGACGGCGACCCTCGACGCGACGCAAGCGACGATAGCGACCGCGGGCGATGCGACGCTGCAAGGCGCGGGCGATGCGAAGTTGCAAGGCACGACCTCCGCGCACGTGTCGGGCGGCGCGGTCAACATCACGTCGACGTCGGGCAGCTGCGAGATTGATGCAGCGACCGTGTTCGACGTCGAGGCAGGCAGCGAAGCAGACATCAACTCTGCCGGCTCGATATCGCTCGGCGCGAGCACGAGCCTCTCGGCGGGCACTCCGGGTGGCGCGCTGTTCATGGACACGACGCACATAACGCTGACGGGTGCGTCGCTCGGGCTCGCCTCCGCGGGCGGTCTGCTCGGCTTCTACGAAGCCGCACCGGTCGTGAAGCAAACCATCACGGGAGTGACGACCCAAGACCAAGTCGATTCGATCGTGGCGGCGCTGGTCGCGCTGGGCCTCGTGATAGACGGACGTTGACGTTCTGAGCCGAAAGGAGATCGCAAGATGGGAATTGCAGAAGCAACCGCAGCAGCACCGGCGCAGAGCGCGCCCACGCCGATCATGTGCGACGAAATGGACTGCCAAGAGGTCGCGACGCACTCGTACACGTGGGACTGGGGAGCGAGCGGCAACGTGTGCGCGAAGCATGCGTCGCTGCTACCGCAGCGCGCGGAGTCGTTGAACCGAAAGGTCAGCGTGCACCCGCTGCAACCTCAGGCTCCGGTCGACCTCACGCGCGACGAGCGCATCGGCTTCCGAGCGAAGATCTTGACGCTCGAAGCGGAGCTCGACGAGGCGAAGGGCCGTGGCCTCGAGCTCTGGCGCAGCAACGCTGACCTCTCGAAGCAAGTGCAAACGCTGACGCTGCGCGACCGCGAGGCGAAAGCCCAGCTGAGCGACGCGGCTGCCCGCCAGACCGCGCTGCAGGTCAAGCTGGACGAGCGAGACGCGGAGCACGCTTCGATGCTCGAGGAGCTCCAGCGGCTCCGTACGCTCGCGCAATTCGTCGAGGAGCCCAAGACCAGCGTCGAGGAGCCCAAGACCAGCGTCGACGGCCCGCCCGGGTTGCAGGCGACCCAGGCTCAGCGCTGAAACCGCTTGACTTCGGTCTCGCATCGCTAAATCGTTTATGAACCAAGCAACCCGCGGCGTCCGTCCGCTGAAGCGTGCCGTAACCCCCCCTCCGGCACGACCGGGGCGGCCCCGAAAGGGTGCCGCACGCTTCAGCGGATCGGCGCTCGCGGGTTGCGCAGCGGAGGGGTTGTGGCGCTTGTCCTGAGGCCGACGAGCGGTCAGGTGGGTGAGCTCTACGACCTCGTCTTGAACGGACAGGCAACAGTGCGCGTAGTCATCACAGACGAGACACCAGGTCCGAGCTTTCAAGAGCCATTGATGCTCGTTGGCGGCTCCGACGTGAACGTAAATCCGACGTACCAACCGCTCACCGCGGGTTCATTCACCGCATCGGTGCCATCGAGTGTGTGGACGCTGACGGATGCGACACAAGGCGCCGTGACCTTCGGTGGCGTTCCGAGCACGTGGCTGTGCAACACCATTTTTTCATTCGAGGACGGCGACTCGAACAACCCTCTATATGCCTTCGCAATCGACTTGAACGGCGATGTGGTGGGTCAAGCGCAGGGCTCCGCTGTGGCTGTTGCCGCCGGAGAAATGGAGAGCCGAAGCGTCAACTCCCAAGTCACCTCGACTGCGACTCAGCGCATCTTGAGTTTGAAACCTGGCGACGTCGTGAGGCCGGCAATCGCGGCGAACACCTCCAGCGACACTCCGATGGATCGCATCACCCTGACGCTGGTGCAGGTCGCCGCCCCATGAACGAAACCAACGCAGTCCAGCGCTTGCCTCAGGAGCTCACTCCGGAGGCGTTCGCGATTATCGAAACGCTCCGTGAAAAAGGCGTCGACGCGGACAACGCGGTCAACGCGCTGCTGCTCGCGCTGGGGCAGCTCGTCGCTCGGCACGGGCCCTGGACGAACGAGCGCGAAGCGTTCGAGGCGAGCGTGTGCAGTGAGCCGGCGTTCTACGTGTTCAAGCTCGCTTGGCGAGCTCAGAAGCGCGTGCAACGGCCGCTGATCGTCGGCGTATGAGCGACCGAGGCGCGCCCGGCGTATGGTGTCCGGCGACACCCGACCACCGGTGCGCGCGGCCTCGGGACTGCATCGGCGCGCTGTGCGTGCTGGTCTCGCCCATCGAACGGCTGCAGCGGTCCAAGCGCCGCAGCAGCATCACGACGTTGTTCGAGGTCCGCGCTCGCCCCTGGGCTGTCATCGTGCCGTGCGTGCTCGTGGGCTTCGTGCTCGGCTGGTTCCTGTTGCATCGGTGATTTATGGCGCAAGTCAAGACGAGTCCGCTCCCTCTCGGCCGCTATTGGATCTACGTCCGCAACGCGAACATGTCGGACTACGAGACGTGGCGCAAAGCCGCGAAGGCTTCGAACGAGACGACGGTGCAGCAGAGCAGCAAGAGCGGCTTTGCATGGATCGTTTTCACCGTGCCGCAGAACTCCGTCGCATGGCCCAGCGCTGCGCTCGGGTGGCCGAGTCTCGCACCGGCTGCGGTGCAGCGCGAGACCGACGTGTCGCAAACGCCCGATGCGGACAGCATGACGAGCCTATTTGCGGGGATCGGGCCATGGGCGCTCGTCGCGCTGCTCGTGCTGCTCAGCGGTAGGAAGGGGCGGCTGTTCTAGGGTCGCGAGCGCGTTGAGCAGGCGCGTCAGCGTGCGGTTGTCAATCACCCCGCTGTAGAACGGATCGTCGACGAGCACCGACAGCACCGGCAAGCCGTTGCGGTCGAGACCGAGCGTGATGAAACCGCCTTCCCAGCGAAAGATCTCGTTGCTCACTTGCGCTTCCCCGTGACGCTGTGAAAGCCGCTGATGCCGACTCGCGTCGGTAGGAGCCCCTTCGGTGGCGGGCGCTGAGGCAACCGCACGCGCGGCGCGGGCGGCAACGCGACGTGGCTCGGAGCCCGCGTCTTGACGATCGGACGCGTGCGACCGACCCCGAAGCACGCGAGGCAGAACGTCCACCCAACGTGATCGCGAATCGTCCCGATCTCCCAAAACTCTGGCGCGTAGCCGCAGCGCGCGACCTGCGCAGCGCCAGCGCGAGCGAGCGCGGGATCGGCGTGCTTCAGCTGGTGCATGAAGCGCTCGCAGCCCGGATAGACGTCGGGGTTGCCGGTGTAATCGATGAGCACGAGATCGCCGAAGGCTTCGGGGCGCCCGGAGCACCCGCCGATGCGAGGCGAGGTCCACACGCCGTTGCGGTCGTAGCCGAGCCAGCCTTTCCCGTTCTGCCAGAGCAGGCGCGTGCCGCAGCGCCGACACTCGCGGTGGTCGCGATCGTGCTCGATCCACTCGTGTTCGAACGGCTCGGCGCTGCGCGTGTGAATGATCTCAGTCACCGAACACCGCTTCGAGCACGGTGAGCTCGGTTCCCTCGGTGGCGTAGTCCAGCAGCCCCTCGCCGCTCATGCCCTGCGCGTGGAGCTCGCGCCAGCGTTCGCACGTGGGATCCGTGTGGCCGAGCACCGACTGGTTGGCTCGGATGTCGCGGCAGAGAAACACCTTGCCCCTGCAACGGCATCGCCAGCACAGCTCGACGCGCAATTGTCGGTGCGGCGGTATTACACCGCTGAAACAGTTCAGCGACTGCGCCAGCGTGACGACACTTTCAGTTTTGCGATCGGCCACGGTCTTTCCTTTCTCGCGCTGCTGCAGCACGCAGCCGCTGCGTGGGTCCAGCGAGCTCGGGGTTTGCGAGCTTCCACATCGACAGCAGGTGGTCGACCTGGTCGCAGTAGTGGCAGAGAGGCCCGACGTGGCCGCAGAGGCGATCGGCGTTGCAGTAAGCGTCTTTGCCGCAGAGGCGTTCGCGGTGCTTCATGACTCCAACACCCTTTTGACGTGGCGGCGCTGCGCCTCGGATTTGAAGCGAGCGAGCAGCACGTTCAGCAGCAGAATGCGCAACACGTTGCGGAGATCGGGGCGCCCCACAACGGCAGGGCGCACCACGATCGCGCCGCGGTGTCTGTGCGCGGTGAAGACGCCCCAGCGAACCAAGTCGTTGACGGTCATCATGGGTTGCACCCTTCCAGGCACGACCAGCGGAGGCCGTGCTCGCGTGACACGTCGACGTTGAGCATCGGGTTGCCGCAGCAGGGACACTCGCCCTTTTGCAGCCGAACCGCTTGTCCCAAGGCTTCGTAGAGCAGCGCCACCATTTCGATGCAGAGCATTGTCAGCTCCGCGTTGCCGATGGCGTGCGCGAGCTCGAGCAGCCGTTCCGAGTGCGTCATTGCCGAGCCGCCCGCTTCACCATCGCTTCGAGCGCGGTGCGCTTCACGAGGCGACGTCGACCGACTTTGACCGATGCGAGCTTGCCGTCGCGGATCCATTGGCGGACGCCGCTCACACTCGCGCGGGTCTCGCTGGCGACCTCAGAAAGTGTCATCAACCAGCGCGTCTGAGCGTCTATAGACGCTTTCAGCTTCTTTCTGACCATAACCGCACGCCTACAGCATGTAAGCCGGCGCGCACAGTCGGAACGACGCATAGGCACTTATTTCCGAGCGTCGCCAAGGTGCGCCAAGGTGCTACACGCGAAAACCGCGGAATGCACCGTTTCGGGACGCCGTCAATGGGTGATCGGTGACACCGCAAGACAGCGATTTTCCGCCGAAAAGCGTCGATCGTTTGTTCCCACGATCGGGGATCCCGTGAGACGCTGAGACGCTTTGCCAACGGGCAACGCAGCGGGCGGAAACGCCCTACTCACCAGGCGGGGGGGACCTGGTGAGGGGGAGTCCCGCACGGGCCACTCAAGACGCTTGCAACGTCCGGGGAAGTGGCAGGGAAGTCAGTAGGAAGTCAGTAGCAACTACCAACCCTCCACGCCGTGCGGGACGCAGCCAAGGTAACACGCCTCTGGCCGCTTGCGAGCCCTCGTCTGGCAGCTCAGCGAGCCGGTTTCCCTTTTTGGTGGCCGCCCCGGGTGCGGCGCCGCTGCGCGCCGCTGAGGCCCGTCTGCGGGCCGTCTGGGGGGGAGAGCTCTGGTGCGCCGCAGCGCACGAGCGGACGCAATCGGAGCCGTGCTCGGACCAGCGGTCGCAGTTTTGGCTTCACGGCCGGCGCAACGCCCCTTGTCAGTACAAGGATAAGTCACCGTCCAACGGACGGCGACTTCGAACTATGGGCCGCGCCCGGGCGCGCAACACCACGTTCTCACGTAGGAATGTGGGGCAGGGCGTATGAGCTTCGCGCCCGTCATCCCGAGGCACGTCGCAGCGTGTCAGCATTCGGCGACGGGTCGCGAGCGATGGGTGATTTGGACGTTCTCGAAAGCTGACCCGTCGGTCCTGAAGCGGATTCAGTATACGTGTAATAGTTGGCGCTGCGCTGTATGCGCCCGCCACGAGGCCGCGGTTACGTTCGCTCGCTGCAAAGAAGCAATGGCGAGCAAAAGACCGGACGGTTGGTGTTTCTTAGTCCTGACGCTCGACCGAGACGGCTATTTTGGTGGGCGGGTGTGGGTCGATGTGAACGACGCCTACCGCGAGTTAGGCCGCATGACCCGCGCGACGCTGGCACGCATCGGGCGTCTATGGGGGAGCGAGACGGCGTTGGAGCGCTCCGGTCGGAGCGGCGAGCTGCGCACCGTGCGCAAGCTGGGCAATGCTTGGATCGCCGTCGTCGAGGCGCACCGCTCGGGTTGGCCTCACGTCAATCTGTGCGTGTGGTGTCCGGAGCTCGCGGCGCTGCTGCGCGCCGAGCAAGCGGAGCGGCTCGACGATCCGGAGATTGCGGATGCGCTCGCGCTGGCGCGCGAGGCCTGGAAAGCAAAGCAGAGCGTCCCGCACTACGTGCGCGAAAAAGCGCGGCGAGCTTCGCTCGCCGGTGGAGCGCTGCTCGAGCTGCTCACGCGCTCGGGCTGGGGCAAACAGTGCACCGCAGAGGCTGCGCGCGACACCGAAGCGGTCGCAGCGTATTGCGTGAAGTTAGCGGGGCTGCACGACGCGAGCGCCGGTGAGCTCGCCAAAATAACGCAGGCGCCACTCAACGCCCCCATCCGATTCCGGCGGCTCCGGAGCGGAAAAGGCTTTCTGCCACCCCGTCACAAGAACGAAGAGATCACGGGTGTGCTGGTGATGCGCAAACGGAGTCGCGAGGGCGACTGGGAGCTCCGCGGAGTCAATGCGCCGAAAGACGAGCGGTTCGCTGAGGTCGTAGAGCTCGCCATTGAAAGCGAGCGTGCCCTGATCGCTGAGGAGGAAGCCATCCTTGCCCGGCAAAAAGGGTGCCTGCCTCCGATGCCTCCGATCCGGTTCGTAGTGCATGGTGCGTTGGAGTCGCACACCGCGACCTCAGAGGTCAACGCAGCCCTACAGCGACGTGCATTGGACCTCGCCGGGTGAAGTCGAAAAACTGCAGAGTGCATAACCAGGGGCAGAGTCAATCGAAAACGCGACTCACTTTACCAGTTAGTGAAGTGAGGTGCTGGTGCTTTGTTTTCTTGTGTCAAGACCCATTCGTCCCGTTCAATGAGCAACGATGGCGAAAACAACGCGCACGCGAACCCGGTCGGGTGGTGAGATTGTCGTGGTGCAACCAAGTGCACCGGTTACGCGCCGCTCGGGCGGCCGTCGTCGCTCGTCGGGCGGCGGAGGCAAACGCCGTCGTCGGCGTCGCAGCAGCGTCGGAGGCGGTGGAGCGAGCAGCGTCGGCACGCGGCTGCAGCACACCGCGCTCGGCGGGCTCGCGTACGGCTTGCTGGTGAAGAACTTCCCGAGCATCCCGAAGATCCCCGGCATCGGGACGTCGGGCACCGTCGCGTTGGCGGTCTACTTTCTCAAGCCGTCGAACAAGATTCTGCAGGACCTCGGCGTCGCTGCAGCAGCGATCGCTGGCTACACCTTCGGTTCGACCGGCACGGTGGCAGGCGACGACGACGGCATCTTGGCCTCTCAGGGCTGAGAAGCGCAGACCACCCGGCGTGCAGCGGTCACACGTCGTGACCAACTACCTGCTGTTCCGCTGCACTCCGGGCCTTTGTGAGCGGCTGTTGCCGCATGCGTAGGCAAACGAAAGGACCGGAGAACACCAATGCAGCGGCAATTTGATGTGATTGGCTACGACGACGAATACGTCCAGGGACGCGACGTGATGGGCTACGCCAACGTCATGGGCAACTACGACCCGACAGTCCGTCCGAGCGCGCGGATCATCGGCTACGACGACGAGGGCAACGCCGTCGTGGGACGTCGTCACCCGCGCCCCGCCATGATTCCCGTGCATCGCCCCGACTGGCGTGAAGGGCAGCTAGCCCCGGGCGTGTACGCGCCCGATCAGGGCTTGCTGACGCTCCCCATGGGGAGCTTCACGTACACGGCCACGAACCAGATCAACACGTTCAGCGGCCAAGTGCAGAAGCCGTTCCGCGGCGAGCGCTGGTTGATTCGCGTGGTGCGCACCGGCACGAGCGCAACGGGAACCATCCTGGCTCAGATCTTCGTCGGGACCGACTTGGCGCAGCTCGACGTCGCGCAAGTCGACCTCGAGTCGCTCGCGAACCCGAACGCCTTCGGCGTGCGGCTCACGATGAAACCGGCTCAGCCCGGCGTT
>Ga0187774_10000643_pt1 | contig 12100 bp, 11 predicted proteins | sample 0216_BV02_MP05_2_FD_133152 | JGI IMG/M metagenome (GOLD analysis project Ga0187774, IMG submission 133152) | Tropical peat soil microbial communities from peatlands in Department of Meta, Colombia - 0216_BV02_MP05_20_MG | ecosystem: Environmental > Terrestrial > Soil > Wetlands > Peat | place... | reverse complement strand
GGCCACCTGCCGGAGCATGGTCTCCAGACTGCCACTCTGTTCGCCAATGCTTAAAGTCCGGCAGGTCATAGGTGGAAAAATCTCCGGGTGTCGGCTCATGGCGACCGATAGCTGATTGCCGCCACGAATATCGCCAATAATTTCTCCGATTACCTTTTTCAATGCATTTTTCGTGATCTGTCCCTGCAATAGCTCCAGGGCCGTGACGATGCTGATGCCGGATTCGAGAAGCAAAGCCATCTGGCGGAAGAATAGTATGATGTCGCTCTGCTTGATGGGGAATAACTGCATCCACAACTTTCCGGCACTCAGGAAAGGCGTATAAGGCCGGAGGTTAATCAAACGGTAACCGGCGAAGTTCAACATCTGGTTAATCGCATCTTCCCCTTCGGCGGTTATTTTGCCTTTGACGATCTCCCCTGTTTCACTGCAGGCTATATATTGATAAATCATCTCGTCTCCGTTTCGGTATTATCACCCGACCTCCTCGGCGCGTTTACTCGACCGTATAAGCATTGCGTATTACTTCGGCTGGCGTGGTGATGTTTTTCGTCACCTTGAACATGCCATCCTTCAGCAACGTGACCATGCCTTCTTTAATCGCCTGCTGGCGTATTTCACCGGCGGTGGCGTTTTTCACTAACAACGTCTTAATCCGGTCGCTGGTGCAGAGTATCTCGAAAATGCCTGTCCTCCCCCGGTACCCGCTGTTGGCGCAGACTTTACAGCCGGCGCCGTGCATGAATTCTTGCCTTTCCTCGCCCGTCTCCTGGTGGTAGATCAGGGCTTCTTCGGTGGTGGCCATCACAGGTTTGGTGCAGTGAGAACAGAGACGGCGTACCATCCGCTGGGCTACCACCCCGATGAGAGCCGAGGATACCAGGAAAGGCTCCACGCCGAGGTCGATAAGACGCAGCACCACGCCGACGGCGTCGTTAGCGTGGATGGAAGACAGCACTAGGTGCCCGGTTAGGGCCGATTGTATGGCGATATTGGCTGTCTCGGCGTCGCGGATTTCTCCAATTAATATGACATCCGGATCAAGCCTCAATATGGACCGCAGGCCACTGGCAAAGGTTATGCCGGCGCGGGGATTGACCTGTATCTGGTTGATGGTTGAGAAACGGTACTCGACGGGGTCTTCGATGGTAATGATATTACGTTCGGTCTGGTCAAGGGAGTTGACTGATGCATAAAGAGTGGTTGTCTTACCTGCCCCGGTCGGCCCGCTCACCAGTATGACACCGTAAGGCACTTTGAGCATTTTTTCATACAGCGCCAGGCTCTGGGGGAGAAAACCGAGGTCGGAAAGCGCCAGGGTGGCCCGGGTCTTGTCTAGAAGCCGCAGTACGGCCATTTCGCCGTACACCGTACCAACCGTGCCGACGCGGATATCAATGAGGCGTCCTTTGGTCTTCACGGAAAACTGGCCGTCCTGTGGACGATGGTGGTCGGCGATATTCATGCTGCCCATGATTTTAACTCTGGAGATCAGAGAACCCGTAGTAGCCTGAGGCAGTGAGAACATGTCGTGGAGCGAACCGTCAATCCGGAAACGCACTCGCATTTTGTCCTCGCCCGGCTCGAGGTGGATATCGGAAGCCCTGGCTTTAACAGCCTCGTCGATAATTAGCGTCAGGGCTTGGGCTACCGGTGCCTCGGTGGCTGTGTCGATGGCGAGCTTGGCTAATTTGTTCTCTTCTTCAGCGACTTCGATACTGGAAATCTGTTTTTCTATTTCGTCGAAGGCTTTATAGTTAAAGTCGATGGCCTCGCTTACTTCTTCGGCAGTAGCCAGCTCGGGCTCGATACGCATCTGGCTCCGACTGGCTAAAGCTTCCAGGGCGATGATATCGGATGGGTTGGACATAGCCACGCGCAGGACCTTACCGTCGGTGGATAGCGGAAAGGCGTTGTACTTACGTGCTATGGACTCAGGAATAAGTCGTAGAACATCCTGGTCGGTTGATTTCTTGCGCAGAGGGATTTTGGCCTCTTTATTAGTGATATCCGGCATAATATGGAGCACTCCTATCTAAACGAGATTTTAGCTTCACAAAACTCACTTTATCTACCTTATCGCTTTACAGCTTATTATTTCCTCCAACTTTTGACGATAATACCGGCTCCTAATTCCTATGGTAGTTAACCCTTAACCATGAATTTCCACACGTGTGTTTAGCTTCACAAAACTCATCTTATCTACCTTTCGTCCCATTTACAATAGCTCCTTCGTCATAGGTAAGAAGAAGGGTATTAGCTATTCGTAGTGAGGATTGTTAAAACTTGTAGAAAAATCTGGTACTTTTTTCCATTTAAATATTATGTTAAAATATTAATTGTAGATGTCCGCAAAGATATGGAATTAGCACACCACGAGGAGACATAATGAAAGAACCGATAACGAATTTTTTAAACTATTTGTCCGTCGAGAAAGGTTACTCCGAACACACTATCGCCGCCTACCGTAATGACCTCACCGGGCTGGCGGACTTCGTCAGAAAACAGGGCATATCGTCCTGGACGGGTTTCACCCGACAAAATATGATGGGTTATTTGCTCGACCTTAAAGACAGAGGCTATGTCGCCACAACGGTAGCGCGTAAAGTGGCCGCCGCGCGTTCTTTCTTTAATTTCCTGGTTGCCGAAGGCACCATCAAGACTGACCCCACCGAAAACATGAGCTCCCCCAGCGTGGGGAAGGCATTGCCTAAGCCCATACCGATTAACCAGGTACGCCTGCTGCTGGAGCAGCCAGCCAAGCTCTCCACGGCCGAAGCCAGGCGTGACAGGGTTATGCTGGAGCTTTTATACGCCAGCGGCATGCGCGTCAGCGAGCTCGTGGCTTTAAACTTGGGTGATGTTAATACCGAGGGCGATTACTTCGTGCGATGTTTTGGCAAAGGGCGTAAAGAGCGTATCATTCCTCTTTACCAGCAGATCGCTTTAGCGGTTAAAAAATATGTCGATGAAGACCGTCCCAAGCTGGCTCACGGTAAAAATGAGACTGCCCTGTTCCTTAACGCCCGCGGCGAGAGGCTCACGCGGCAGGGGTTCTGGCAGAAGCTAAAGGAATATGTGAAATCGGCCGGCCTGAATGCGCATATCAGTCCCCATACGTTAAGGCACAGCTTCGCCACCCATATGTTGAGCGGCGGTGCCGATTTAAGGTCGGTACAGGAGTTGTTGGGGCATGCCAATATTTCCACCACTCAGGTCTATACCCACCTGACCACCGAGCATGTCCGCCGGACTTACGATAAAGCCCACCCCAGGGCGAAAAGCTAGACTTGCAACGAGGAGGTCACCATGCCTAAATCGCGGCACGGCAAGGGTAAACACCCTCATTATAGTAAAAAGAGCAAAGCCCTGAGGCGGCAGGGAATGCCGGGGACCTCGCCGCCGGCGGTATCCCAGGCCGCCACCACGCCGGAAATTGCGAGGCAGGCAGCCCCCGTGACCGCTGCACCGGCGCCAAAGGCCGCCTCGCCAGCAGCGAAAGTGGCGGTAAATCCTTATCCTTTCCTCGCCAATGAGCTGCGTAGGATAGCCATTTTTGGCGCGATAATTGTCGTTGTCCTTGTTGTTTTAACCTTTGTTTTAAAGTAGTCTCCGGCTGGCAGCCATGATTGACTATTCAACGGCAAGGGCCAAGCTAATTAAACATCTCAGCTCCGAGATTAAAGACCGGCGCGTTCTGGAAGTGATGGGCCGCCTACCGCGGGAGAAATTTGTCCCGCCGGAAGTTCGTAGCCAGGCCTATGAAGACAAGCCTTTGCCTATCGGCGCCGGGCAGACCATCTCTCAGCCTTATATTATCGCTATGATGACAGAGGCGCTGGAGCTTACCGGTAACGAAAAAGTACTGGAGCTGGGCACGGGTAGCGGCTACCAGACAGCCATCCTTGCCGAGCTTGCCCGACAGGTTATTTCGGTAGAGCGCGTGCCGTCACTCACGGAGTCCGCCGAAAAGCTTTTAAAAGAATTGGGTTATAACAATATCGAGATCCATCTCGCTGAAGAGACCCTGGGCTGGCAGCGGGGTGCTCCGTATGATGCGATTATGGTTACGGCCGGTGCCCCCGATATCCCCGATGACCTTCTCAAGCAGCTAGCGGTCAATGGCCGTATGATTATTCCCACCGGCCCGCGTTACCTGCAGGAGCTATGCAAGGTAATCAAGCACCGAGAAGGTTTCCGCGTTGAAAATCTAGGTGGCTGCCGCTTCGTCTCCTTGATTGGCAAAAACGCCTGGCAGAAAGAGTAAAATATAACCATCGGGAGGATAGCCTATGGATGTCTTTGAGGCAATCAAAAACAGAAGAAGCATCCGGCACTACAAGACCGACCCGGTCGATGAAAAAACTGTGCAGACCGTCCTCGAGGCCGCCCATTGGGCGCCCTCGTGGGGCAATACGCAGTGCTGGCGTTTTATCATTGTGCGCGACCCCAATACCAGGTCGCAGATAGCCGATACCCTATTGCGGGAAATTATCGACAGTGAGTCGGTGAAAAACGCGGCTACTGGAGCAATCAACCAGGCGCCCGTGCTTATCGTAATTTGCGCGGAAATAGGGCAGGCCGGCTGCCGCCCCGTCGGTGTTCAAGTGACAGATAAAGGCGACTACTGGTACATGTTCGATATTGCCCTGGCGATGCAGAACCTCACGCTGGCAGCCCATGCCCTGGGACTGGGCACGGTCATCATCGGTGGTTTCGATGCCCCTAAGGTGGCGAAGATACTGGGGGTCCCGCCAGGTTTCTGTGTGGTGACGATGACCCCACTGGGCGTCCCGGACCATAAAGGCCAGGTCTCTCCTCGGAAACAGCTTTCCGAGGTACTTTATAAAGAAAAATTCGTTAAATAGGGAATATGCAATGGATCTATTTGAAGCGATCAAAGGCAGGCGCAGCGTCCGGCGGTTCACCTCCGACCCCGTCGGCGATGATAAAATCGAGGCTATCCTGGAGGCCGGTCGCTGGGCGCCGTCCTGGGGGAACAGTCAGTGCTGGCGGTTTGTGGTGGTACGCGATAGCGAGATAAAGAAAAAACTGGTGGAGACACTGCTGCCCATCAAGCTGCCTGATAGAGAAATACCGAACCCCGCGACTGCCGCTTTTAATATAGCCCCGGTGGTCATCGTTGTCTGTGCCGAAATCGGGAAGTCCGGCGGCCAGCACGGCGCCGCTGGCGAGTATGTCACCGATAAAGGCGACTGGTTCATGTTCGATGCCGCCCTGGCGGTGCAGAACATGGTGCTGGCGGCCCATGCCCTGGGACTGGGCACGGTAATTATCGGCGCGTTTGAAGCCGCCGGAGTGGAAAAGGCATTGAGTGTACCTCGAGGTTATCGGGCGGTCGCCATGTTCCCGGTCGGCGTTCCCGCTCAGCCCGGCAAAGCGCCCCCGCGTAAAGAGCTCTCCGAGCTCGTCATCCGGGATAAATGGGGTAAATAACTCACCATATTTAAACTTGCCGTATTCCTTCGTGGACGGGTATAATATTATCCGAAGAACGTAGAGAGCAGGTGATTTCATGCCTAAGTACGGACTTGATAATATTCGTAACGTCGTCTTACTTTCGCATGGGGGTGCCGGTAAGACTTCGATATCAGAAGCCATGCTTTTCAACGCCGGAGCCATCAACCGGTTGGGCCGTGTCGACGATGGATCGACCACCTCTGACTATGACCCCGATGAAATAAAGCGTAAAATCAGCATCAATCTGTCGCTGCTCCCCTGCGAATGGCGGGACAATAAGATAAACGTTATCGATGCCCCGGGATATCTCGATTTCATCGGCGAAATCCGGGCGGGCATACGCGTTGCCGAGAGTGCCGTCATCGTTATCGATGCCATTTCCGGCGTGCAGGTCGGTACGGAGATGGTCTGGGGTTACTGCGAGGAAGTCAAGCTGCCCCGCTTTATCTATATCAACAAAATGGACCGTGAGAACGCCGATTTTGCCAAGGTGGTCGGTGATGTAAAGGCGAAGCTCGGCGCCAGGTGTGTTCCGCTCCAGTTGACCATTGGCGCCCATACCAGTTTCCAGGGGGTTGTCGACCTTCTTTCGATGAAGGCTTATACCGGCTCCGGCTCCCAGGCTAAACAGGCGGAAGTTCCGGCGGCCTTGAAAGCCCAGGCTGAATCTTATCGCGAAAAGCTGGTGGAAGCTATTGCTGAAGTCGACGATGCCCTCATTGAGAAATATCTCGGCGGTGAGGCCATCAGCTCCGAAGAACTTACCAAGACGCTACGTAAAGCCGTTCTGGATGGGCGTATCGTGCCGGTTCTGGCTGGCTCGGGACTACAGAACGTGGCAATTAACCGGTTGATGGACGCCATCATCGATTACCTGCCTCTTCCCAGAGAGCGTAAGGTGGCTGTCGCCGGTGGCGCTGCCGTGGAGCCTAAAGAAGAACTGCCGCTGGCGGCATTGGTGTTCAAGACCACCGCTGACCCGTATGTCGGCAAGCTCACCTATTTCCGTGTTTATAACGGGGTTATCAACAGCAACTCCCAGGTCTTTAACTCCATTCAGAACGCTTCGGAACGCATCGGCCAGCTTTTCATGATGCGTGGCAAGGCACAGGAGCCTGTGCCGCAAATAAGGGCGGGCGATATCGGCGCGGTGGCCAAGCTGAACGTTACCGCCACCGGTGAGACGCTCTGCGCCCCGGATAAGCCGGTCAAACTGCAGTCCATTATCTTCCCGGTGCCTATTTTCCGGGAAGCCGTGAACCCCAGGACCAAGACCGACGTGGACAAAATGGGAACGGCTTTATCGCGATTGGTCGAGGAAGACCCCACGCTGAAAGTTCACCGCGAACTGGGCACCGGCGAGACTATCCTTTCCGGCATGGGCGATACCCATCTCGCTGTGGCTGCTGATAAGATGCAGCGCAAGTTCGGCGTGAACGTGGAGCTGTCTATACCCAAGGTGCCTTACCGCGAGACGATTACCATGCCTTGCAAAGCCGAATACAAGCACAAAAAACAAAGCGGCGGCCATGGGCAATACGGGCATGTCCTGCTGGAGTTCGAGCCTTTACCGGACCGCGGCGAAAACGAGTTCGTCGAAAGGGTGGTCGGTGGCTCAGTACCCCGCAACTATATCCCAGCCGTGGAAAAAGGCGTCGTTGAGGGCTACCAGGAAGGCACGCTCGCCGGCTATCCGGTCATCGGCGTGAAAACGACTCTCTATGACGGGAGCTACCATCCCGTCGATTCCTCGGAAATTTGCTTTAAAATTGCCGGCGCTCAGGCGTTTAAAAAAGGCATTGCCGAGGGGCGTCCTATCCTCCTCGAGCCCATCATGAACCTCAAGGTGACCGTCCCTAAAGACCTCACCGGGGACATCATCGGCGACCTTAATACCAAGCGCGCCCGCGTCATGGGTATGAATCCTGAGGGCGATATGAATGTCATCGAAGCCAAGGTCCCTTTGTCGGAAATCCAGCGCTACTCCATCGACCTGAAGTCGATGACCCAGGGAAGGGCGACCTACACCATGGAGTTCGACCACAACGAAGAGGTGCCCGCGCAAATAACTCAGAAGATAATCGCCCAGAGACAGGCGGAAAAAGCCGCCAAAAGTGAAAACCGCTGACCCTTTAAGTCGCCCTGATTTCCTGCTTCATGAAAACGATATAACTTGTAGCGAAAAAGACGGCGCTTATGCTTATCAGCCCCACCATGTAAGGCCAGAGTACCATCAGGCTCTGGCAGAGACTAAGGGGATTAACTATCATATAAGCCACCTGCTCCGTAGTTAATGTCCCCAGCGTTCTTACGACGGGATATAATACCATCGAAGAAGCCTGCCCGAATAGCCAGTTTGGAGAGTAATTAAGTATACTAACATCATTCATATTCCTGGCGATAAAGTATATGCCGAAACTGAATAGCAGCCAGAGCACCAGCGAAAATATTATGGAAGTCGCTAGGTTGCGGAAAACTACCGAAAAAAGCATTGCCAGGCCTATCCAGAAAGTGCCGTATATCATAATACCTATAAAGTAGATAAGCAGCCTCATAATCTCTTCGCCGGAAGGTGGTATTCCTATCATTCGGAGTCCGTACCCTCCTATCAGCAGGATGCTCGCTGCCATCATTACCGCCAGCAGGAAAATGTTGGCCAAGAATTTGCTGTTGATGACGCTGTCCCGGTAGACCGGCTGGGACATTATCCGGCTTAATGTACCGCTGGCGCGTTCTTTATTAATGGCGTCAAATCCGAGAAGAATTCCTACCAGCGGTATAAAAATCAGCGGGATAAAATTAACGTAATCGAAGAAGTACGTGAACTCGTTTTCGTTTGGCGGTGGGGTGGTATATAGCCTCAGGAAGAGAAAGCCTCCGGTGCCCGAGCCGCGTATTCCCTGGTAGGCCGAATACAGCGCCAGGGCGCTGATTGCCAGCACCAGCAGAAATAGTATCATAAATCTCATGCTGTTGAAGGCGTCGGCCAGTTCCTTGCGTATTATCGCTCTCATGTTTTCTCTAGCTTTCCTGGAAATACTTCATGTAAATATCGTCGAGCGAGAATTCGTGCACTTTCATCTGTACTAGTAGTGCCCCGCTTTCTATAATCGCCCGTGAAATCTGCGACCGCAAATCCGCACCGGTGCTGATTTTCATTACGTTGCCGTTAACCTCGATTTTTTCCACGCCTTCTAACTTCTTGATGATATCCGGTAACTCCGCTCTGGGTTCGGCGGTCTCGACCTCTATCAAATAGCGCCCGCCTGCTAAGGTTTGCCGGCCTAGCTCCTCGATGGCCCCCTCGACCACCATTTTGCCCTTGGACAGTATACCGACCCGGTGGCACACCCTTTGTACCTGATGCAGCTGGTGGGAGGACAGCAGGACGCTCGTGCCTTTCGCGGGCAGGCTGGCAATCACGTCAAGGAGCTGGTTGATGCCCATCGGGTCGAGCCCGGAGGTCGGTTCGTCGAGGATGACCAGTTTCGGCTGTTTGATGAGCACATCGGCGATGCCCAGGCGCTGCCTCATGCCTCGGGAGAACTTGCCGGTGACCATGTCCCTTTCTTCCGTCAGGCCCACCATCTCCAGCGTCTCGTCGATGCGCCGTTCGGTCTCATCCGGGCTAATGTTATTCAGCTCGGCGATGAATCTTAGGTTTTCCCGCGCTGTCAGGCTATCGTAAAAGCCGACTTCTTCCGGTAGATACCCGACGATGCTTTTGACTTTAAGGGCCTCTTTAAAAGGATTATAGTCGAAGACTCGGGCGGTGCCGGCGGCCGGTTCCGTTAGTCCCAGCAACATCAGTATCGTGGTCGTCTTGCCCGCGCCGTTGGGGCCCAGTAGGCCGAACACTTCGTTCTCTTTCACGTGAAAATTGAGGTGGTCGACCACTGTGATATCGCCGTATCTCTTGGTGAGGTCCTTGGTCTCTATCGCCAGATTATTCATCGTTGCTTATCGCCGACCGAAACGTATAAAAATGAAAACCAGTCCCACTACCACTACGGCGATGACGGCTACGCCGACCCATCCCCAGAGCGTGGGTGTCTTTACGGTGACGCGTATGTCCATACTGGAGGCGGAGGCTTGTTTCCCGGATACCATGAGGGTAATCAAGTAATCGCCGGCTACCGTATTACGTGCCGGTTTAATATCTACGTCGACTGTTCTTGGAGTGTTGATTTCCAGGGAATCAATACTCGGTGGATTAAAAGTGACGTCCCAGGCGGTGGGCTTGTCCGCAGAGAAACTGATGTCATCGATAGGCGCTGTGCCGAGGTTAGTCACCGTGATGGAATAGGCATTGTCGCGACCGGCACTAACGTCGGTACTGTAAAGTGAATTAGATGGGCTGGCATATAAAGAATATTTAGCGGTTATTTTCGCCGTGAGATTTATTTGCGCTGTGAGGTTGCCGGAGGTCGTTTTGAACGTTACGGTGTAATCGCCGGGGTCGGCCAGCGGATTGCTGGGCGGAGTGGCGGTTATCTCCACGCTTGCCGTTGCTGGAATGACACCGGACTTTGCCACGGTGATGGATGAGATTATTTTGCTAGTGTCGTATTGCGGGTTGATGGTGGCTTTCCATCCCGGGGGCACGGTCGCATTCAGGTCAAAAACACGGTCTGTTTGCCCTACGTACGAAAGCTGCACTGTGAAATCGAAGCTACTGTCGGAGGTAGCTTCCAGTGTGGGATATGGCGTGCTCAAGGAAATGCTTTCCGGAGTGGTTTCGTTCTGGGCCAGGGCGGCTCCCAGCGGTAAGAAAACCGTCAGCGTTATTGTCAGGAAAGATAAAAGAAAAATCAGCCTCAATATTTTCATCGCTTTTCCACCTCGTCTTGCCGATTATTAAAAATGTCGTTTTGACAATGCCGTATTATAACAAATGCTGATTACACCGTTCAAGAAATTTTAATCTCCGCCAACCATCTAGTCTGATCTCACGAAGCCAGCAGCTCCCTTACTTTAGCGGTGAAAGCCGGCAACACCTTTTTCCAGTCGCCCACCACTCCGAACCTGGCATGGCGGAAAATATTGGCTTCTTTGTCTTTATTGATGGCGATGATTGTCTTGGCGCCGGAACAACCGCTCATGTGCTGGCTCGAGCCGGATATCGCTACGGCAATATAAAGCTCCGGGGCGATGATTTTGCCGGTCAGGCCTACCTGGACGGTATCCGGCACCCAGCCGCTGTCGCAGGGCGGCCGACTGGCCCCGACGGCCCCTTTGAGTGCTTTCGCCAGTTCTTCAAGCTGCTTGAAACCGTCGGCGTTGCCGATGCCACGCCCCCCGGCGACCACCCTTTCGGCATCCTCGATTTTTATGCCCGCCACTTCCTCCACGACTTTATTCAGGACCCTCGACCTGATAACAGAAGCGTCAATTCCTGCCGGGACATGGATAATTTCTCCTTTTCTCGAGGCATCCGATGTGAGGGCGGTCATGGCTTTGGTGCGTATGGTTACTATCTGCGGGTCGGTTTCGCTACTGAAGACCGCCAGAGCGTTTCCTCCGTAGATGGGCTTGGTCGCTAGTAGCCTTTTTGAGGCCGGGTCGATGGCTAGTTCGATGCAGTCTGTCGTCACCGCCGTGCCGAGCCGGAAGGCCAGCCTCGGCGCCAGTTCCCGCCCGGTATCGGTTTGCCCTGATATAAATATGTAAGGATTTATCTGCCTGACGACTTTTTCTATTACGCTGAGGTAGGCATCTGCCTGATATTCTTTAAGAAGCGGATCGTCTATTACGTATACACGATCGGCGCCGGAGGCGATAGCTGTTTGTGCCAGGCCGCCGACTTCGCTGCCTAACAGCACAGCTGAAAGTGACTGTCCGAGTACGTCCGCGAGCTGACGGCCGGCTCCCAGTCCTTCCAAAGCAATCGGCAGGAGCTTGTCTCCACGGTGCTCTAAATAAACGGCTACTCCCTGATAATCGGCCATTCTGTCTTACCTATCGTATTTCACAATTGTTAAAAACATGTTAATTTTATTCTAAAATACCTTGGCCGCTCTTAATCTTAACGCCAGATTGGCCCCCATCTCCTCCGGGCTCTCCCCTTCGATAAATTCGCATTTACCTTCGTGCACCGGCTGGTATAATCGGACCAGTCTGGCTCTCTTCTGGGTTGGTGTGTAATTTCCAACGATGTCCGCCACTTTCCATGCTATCGGCTCCTTCTTTTTAGCGGCCATGATGCCTTTGATGGTGGGATACCGTGGCTCGCCGATTTCATTGCTCACGGTCACCACCGCCGGTAGCGGCACTTGGACGACTTCGTAGCCTGTGGAGGTCACCCTTTCTACCCTGAGCTGCCTATCTTCGACATCTATTTTTCGCGCCAGCGTGACGGCCGGTATTCCCAGTATCTCGGCGATGCCGCTTCCGGTCTGTCCGGCATTGGTGTCGGACGCTTCGCGTCCACAAAGTACCAGGTCGAATGCCCCGATTTTTTTCATCGCCGCCGCTAGAGATGAAGCCGTCATGTGGCTATCCCCGTCGGTAAAGGCCGCATCTTCGAGCAATATCAGCTCGTCGGCGCCCATCGCCAGCGGCTTTTTGACGACTTCGCGCAGCAGGTTCGTGCCCAGACTCATTACCGTGATTTTTCCGC
>Ga0187774_10000638_pt1 | contig 12119 bp, 9 predicted proteins | sample 0216_BV02_MP05_2_FD_133152 | JGI IMG/M metagenome (GOLD analysis project Ga0187774, IMG submission 133152) | Tropical peat soil microbial communities from peatlands in Department of Meta, Colombia - 0216_BV02_MP05_20_MG | ecosystem: Environmental > Terrestrial > Soil > Wetlands > Peat | place... | reverse complement strand
GTGGTACACGCCCGGGTCTCCCTGGGGCCACATGCCGGTGAGCCGATCGAGGCCGTAGATGGCAAGGGGCGTCATGGAGACCGCCATGGTGAAGAGGAGCCCGCCGGGTATCTTCAGACCAGGCTTTCCCCAGAGGGTTCTCCCGGCGAGGACGAAACAGACGCCATAGACCGTCGAAATAAGGACGATGCCGCCGCTCCCGAACCGCTCCCAGGCCTCGGTCATGAACCAGCCCATGGCCGAGATGACGATGAGGGCCCCGAAGTAGTAAGCGACCGTGGCCAAGTCGAAGCGCGGACGGTCGTCGGCGCGGCGTTCGAGAGCGCTCCAGAGGGTTTCGGCCTGGTCGGCCGACAGCAGCCCCGCGGCGACGGCCCAGTCGAGATCCTTTTTCGCGATCTTCATGGTCTCTGACTACCTCCCCACAGGAGATGCTAGGTCGCACGCCCTGCAGTTAGGGATGCGCAGCGGTTTCCCGGGCCCTACCCCACCCCGGCCGGCCGCTACCTGGACCCATCCCAGTCTTTCACCTCGGCGAGCAAGGGGATCCCCGCCCGTCCTCCGAGCTTGAGGCTCACCATGGCCGCGGCCCAGGCGGAAAAATCTAGGCTCTTCTCCACACCCCACCCCTGGAGGAGCCCGTAAATGAAGGCCCCGTGGAAGACATCCCCGCACCCTGTCGTGTCCACGGCCCGCACCTCGTAAGCCGGACGCTCGATGACCCTTCCGTCCGCCAGGGCGACATAGCCCCTTTCCCCGAGTGTCACTCCGGCGACGCGCGGCCCGAGTTCGGCAAGCTTACAGCAGGCATCGAGTGGCCGGTCGTTCCCCACGAGCGCCCGGGAGAAAGTCTCGGAGGCGATAAAGTAATCGCTCGTCCGGGCGAGATCCAGTATGCCGTCCCGGAGGGTGCCTGCGTCGACCACAACCGCGACTCCCGCATCCTTCGCCGCTCTCGCCCCGGCAAGGGAGGCCTCGGGGAAGAGTCCGTCGGTATGGAAGAGCCTTGCCGAGCGGATGAGGCGGTAGTCAATCTCGTCCGGTCTCAGCGGCGGGCCTGTGGGTCGGTGCCAGAAGATGGTCCTCCTTCCCCGTCCGGGCTCGGCCACGATGAAGGCCAACTGGGAGCCGGCTCCCCTCCTGATCATGATTTCCCGGGTCTCGACGCCCTCCTCGTCGAGCGATGCCCGGATCATGCTCCCAAAGAGATCGTCACCCACGACACCGGCAAAGACGCAAGCGACACCCCACCGGGCCAGGGCAACGAGCGCCGTGGCCACCGGGCCGCCCCCCTGGATGACGGGGTCGGACACCTCGCACTTCACGTCCGGTGGAGGATAGGCTTCCACCTTGCCGAGAAAGTCGAGGGCGCACTGCCCGAGGCCGTAGACGTCGAAGCCAGGTTCAGCCATGGGAGTACCAAACCCCTTCTTATCTCATCGGGAGGCCCTCATGTCCCCCGAGGGCCGGAGAAGGCGAGATGCGCGGCGCTTCCCTGCATCCAGGTCACCTCCGGTCTTGGCGGACGGCTCATTTTCTCAGGATCTCCTCAAAAGTCAAAGCCTAACTGGCTTGATCCCGGTATGACCGGTCGCCACAATCGGGTATACTTCAGGAAAACCGTAGGCAGGATACGAGCATGAGAGTTGTCCTTATTTCCGCTAACACCGAACGCATCAACCTTCCGACCATGCCCCTTGGGCTCGGGTACGTGGCTGCGGCCGCGCGGAGGGCAGGGCACGAGGTGGCCTTGCTCGACCTTATGGTGGAGGACGACGCTGAGACGGTAGTAAGGGCCGCACTGAAGAGATTGAGGCCGCAGGTGATCGGGATCTCGGTGAGGAACATCGACGACCAGAAGATGGAAGGCACGCGGTTTCTCCTCGAACCGGTCGAGATGCTCATTGGTGTTTGCCGCGGCCTCACCGAGGCCCCCATCGTGCTGGGTGGGGCCGGCTACAGCATCTACCCGGAGAGGGCCCTCGAATACCTCGATGCGGATATGGGGATCCAGGGAGAAGGGGAGGCGGCATTTGTCATGCTCCTGCATCGCCTGGAACGGGGAGCCGATCCCTCAGAGATCCCTGGCCTCTACCTGCGCGGTCGCGGGCTTCAGAGAGAACGAACGTTCGAGAGGAATCTCGATTCTCTCCCGACTCCCGAGGATCACCTCCGGACCCCGCCGCCAGAGATGACCGAGGACTTCTGGCTGCCGCTCCAGACGAGGCGCGGGTGCCCCATGGGTTGCAGCTACTGCTCCACGGCCACAATCGAGGGCACCGTTATGCGGAGACGCTCCCCGGCGCTCGTCGTGCAAGAGATGGCCCGGCTGGTGGCGAGGGGTTATCGCCGCTTCTACTTCGTCGATAATACCTTCAATCTGCCCGTCTCCCATGCGAGGGACCTCTGTCAGGAGATCACGGCAAGCGGGCTGGACATCATCTGGCGCTGTATCCTCTATCCGTGGAAGGTGGACGAAGACCTGGTAAGAGCCATGGCCGGGGCCGGGTGCCGGGAGGTAAGCCTGGGCTTTGAGAGCGGCAATGAGGAAGTTCTTCGGGCGATGAACAAGCGCTTCAACCCTGATGACGTAAGGCGCATTGCTCGCATCCTCGGCGACTACGGCGTCCGCCGCATGGGGTTTCTGCTTCTGGGTGGACCGGGCGAAACCAGGGGCTCCGTGGAGGAGAGCCTGGCCTTTGCCGATTCCCTCGCCCTGGAGGCGATGAAAGTGACAGTAGGGATTCGCCTTTACCCCCATACGGCTTTGGCGAGAACCGCCGTCGCCGACGGCACGATCTCGCCAACTGACAATCTGTTCGTGCCGCGATTTTACCTGGTGAGAGAGATCGAGGAGTGGCTTCCCGAAACGGCGGGGCGCTGGCTGGCCGACAGGCCGAACTGGATGACTTGAGATCGAATCGAGTGTGCTCGCTCAAAGCGGCGCCGCGCGCTCGAGTCTGGCGCTCCCACGCTAACCGTGGGACCGAGGAAGAGTTCCCGGAGCGGCCAGTACGCTTCTGCCACAATCGGTCAACAAGGTGCGCTGTCGCGGGACTCCTAGTCCAGCTTCAATTCCGCGGCCCTGTCGTGAATCATTTGAGCCTTTCTGACGTTATCCAGATCAGCTCTGCTGTTGATCTCGGCCACAAAATCCGCAAAGGCTGCATAAGCATCTCTGTTCCGTTCTCTCTTCTCCTCCGCATGGATCTCACTCATAATCGAATCAGCAAATTGATGTAACACGGAAACCAATTCCTGTGACGCGACGACGTCCATCTGTGAAGCATGGTCCTTACAATCTTTGGCCAAACTAAGCCATACTTCCTTATGAAGCGGAGAACTAGCTTCAAGAACCGGGCTTTCTGGCGAATGATTGTCCTTGAACACAACTTTGATTGTGGGATACAGTTTGGGGGTTAGCATGATTTCTACCGATCTCCTTTCCTCTGCCATAGTCTTCTCTCCTTCCCGTGATAGTTCAATTGTTTGTGCCGCGGAACTCGTGTCGCTTGGTGCCGCATGCTGTGAGACAAAGTTAGAAACAATTACGTGGCCATCATCAGAAATCACGACAAACTCCACTCCGGTACCGTAAGGATAAGTAACTTCATCAATGCAGTATATGTTAGATCGGACGACTTTCGCTAAGATTGAGAGAGCCTGCGTGGACAAAGAGACTTCGTCGACTTCCATCGCCACCATGTCATGCAACTTCAGAGAATCGCTTGTGCAGATGAATGCTCCGCCGGAGCTGACATTCTTGACTTGTCCACGCATGGACCCCCGAGGCCCCTTTATCTCTAGCGGCCAATTCACATGCGCCCGACGGTGCTGCCGTTTTTCCCGAATCGGAGTGGGCGGCAAGGGACGTCTACGATCTGTGCCGCATCTACGCTCCTTGCCGCTTCGTCTTTCCTGGCCGCCATACCAAGGATCTGTAACCAGCCTTCTCTCTTTCCAGAGACAGCGCCTATCTCCCCGTGAACGCCTATTTTGACCGTCCCACCTTATTTGACTCTCCGCTCGTCGCTGTTGGATTCGTTGATCGAGGGCGCTTTGCACCGTCGTCAGCAGCTCGCTCAATTCAAAGGGTTTCTGGAGAAAGCCGTGGACTCTTTCGCGCGACAGATGCCCCGTCATATCCTTGGGGGCGGAGCCACTCATGAGAATAACTAGAGTGTCACCACCTCGGCTGTCTATATGGTCCATCATCTGGGAGAAAGTTGTGTCCGGCAAGACGAAGTCCAGCATGATGATGTCAAAGGTATCCGCAATGATCAATGCTTTTGCGTCTTTGCCGGTGGAGGATATGGTTACGTCGACATCCAGGCTGCTCAAGAAAACTTGTAGGCTCTTACACAGAGAATAATTGTCATCGACGACTAGTATCTTAGGTCGATGGGACATGCAATCCCCTCGGAGTCAGAGCGCGACATCCAGCTCTAGAGACCATTTTGCTTCACTAGGCGAGACTCTCGCGTAGGACGCCATTATTGTCGTACTCACTGTGCACACTCATCAGGCGCGAAACAAAGTCCGACTTCGATAGGAAGAAATTCCAGACAACATCCGCCGGAAGGCAGTGGAGCAAACTTACCACAAGAGGCAAAGTTGGAGCAACCCCTTTTTGGCGTTACCGTATCGCCGGCACCCCTCGCCGGTTTGTTTTCCGGCCCTCGTAGCCCTGGCTACGAAGACGGAGGAGGCTCCACCCGCGTGGTTTCTGTCGACCCCTCTAAGCCATTCAATGTAGACCAAAATCAATAAACACTGATGAGGGTGGGGAGGATTCCGAGGTCGTGGAGTGACTCGACCAGGTGGAAAATTCCGAGGAGCCAGATGAACCAAAGATTATAAAAGATGTGCTTCTTGAATCTTCTTGGATTGACGACATAACTCTCCGGCTCCTTCCACAACGACAGTCTCGGGAAAAGGGCCGGGGTGGTTCGCCGGTATACCTCATAAGAAGCCTCGAAATTTCGATCCAGTCTTGCCTCTTCTAACTGGATTCGGAATGGATAATAGGTGGCGTAGGAGAGCAGGAAAAACCCTGTTGTGATGAAACTCTCTGACGCCAATCCCATACTAAGGAAACCGAGAAGATTACAGAAATACATTGGATGCCTGCATAGTGAGTACGGACCACTCTGAATCAACTGGTCGTTCTTGTATCCGGCGATATAGAGAGAACACCACATCCGGCCGAGGGACGCAAGTCCCGCCAATACGGAGCCGAGCAGGAACAGGGATGAGCCGATTATGCCCGTATGATGCCATCGACTGGCCGAGAACACCTCGAGAAGACCAGGAATGACGAGAGATATGCCAAGCAGAACTAGGCGGACTTTCTTTCTCGTCAAGACGGCCCTTCTCGATCCTCCGTGCATCGACTTTGAAAGGCTCGGGGATGTCGCTGTTCGTCGCATGGGACTCACCCTTTCGCCGAGAGTCTCGGAACGCTCTGTGCCCCCAAGCCAGCTCCCCTCGGAGGCGATCTCCTCCTGGCTAGTGGCGCCCCCTCCCAGAGAAACGTCCAACCCCTCGGACGATGTCTTGTCCATACTTGCCCTCTCCCTTCATCACGTGTTTCTTTCGCTAGAGCCAGTTCGACACTTCCTCCAGGTCTCTACCCACAACCGGGAACGGTCCGCTTGAAGAACGCTTTGGCCTGGCGCTCCCGACTTGCGCCGCCGTTGTAAGCCCTTCTGTACTCATCCCCGAGGCGCAACAGAACTTCCAAGGCTCGGGGCACCTTTTCCGCCAGACCGTCTTCAAACTGGTCAGTTAACGCCAAAAGCAGAATGACAAGAGCCACTTGGTTTTCCGGATCGATTTCCAGGACGTCTAGGCAGATGCTCTCCGCCTCTACCGGTTCGTTCAGGTGGCGGTAGTACCCCGCCCGTTGGAGGGCGGCGGGGATCGCGTCTGCGGAGATCCATTTAACATTAAATACGATTCCCTTCCCTCTTTCAAGGAGGACTCAAATCCCACCCGGAGGGTTGACCGTGAGGCGCAAGAGTGAATCTCGCCCTCCGGGCGCAAACCCGGCTTGACCGGCCCGTCTCGGGGTAAGCTTGGAACCAAGCAGTCTTAGGGTGAAGAGATCCGGTGAGCGTGAGGTCAAAAAAGATAGCTGACTGAGCGGCTCTTCCCGGTGCACTCCTCGGCGTGCATCCCGGGCGCAGACTAGGGGTGTGTAGCGGCCGTAGTTGAAACAGGCGCTCTCGTATTGTGTCAGGGTCCTCGTGCTCAGGACTTGGGGATTGAGATATACTGGTCCATCTGACCCCGGCGCGAGCATTTGGTCACACGGAAGAGCGAGCAGGAATTGAGACGTTCGGTAACTAACGCAGTGAGTCCTCTTGATAAGGCCGGAAGGGTTTTCGTGTCCTTATGACAAGCGTCACCACGAAGTATCAAAGCCTGTCGTCTCAGCCCCGAACGATCTCAGGAGTATTTGCTCCCAGTCTCTCGCCGCTCAGGCGAACTACAGAGGGTGGTGGGCTACAATCGGACTATGGCCGTCTAACCATACAGCGCCGATGGTCACAATCAGAGGACCCCTGATTTCGGCCTTCGAAAACCCTTATCTCAAACCTGTTACGATCACTGGAGACTCGGGCAGCTCAGCAGGAATCCAGCACTCACTTCAAGTTCTTGGAAAAGATGAGCTTATCATCGCCCATCCGGTAGAAGTCCCGGACGCGGGCCGTCAGGTCGTAGTCGCTTCTCTCATAGAAACGGATCGTGGCGCCGTAGGTCTGTTGCGAGGAGGTTTCGATGAGGAGCATGCGCCCTCCGCGGGCGACCACGTCCCTTTCCACGTGCTCGAGCAGGCGGCGCCCGAATCCCTTCCCCTGGGACGAGGGATCGACGACGATCCAGTAGAGATCGTAGACACCGTCCGTGAGCGGCACTGGACCGTAGCACACGTATCCCCGGACCACAGGCTGCCCTTCTCCCTCTTCCAGCACGGCAACGATATAACCGCTCGGTTCGCCTTTCTCGAGAGCTTCTTCGATCAGTTCCAGAGCGACTCCTGTCTCCACCTCGGTGAACTTGCCGGAGGAGATGACGATATCGTTGATTCGGGCTCGATCTGCAGGCTGAAGGGGGCGGATGTGCACGTGCACGGTCGCTTTCCCTTCATTTGACTGTGCGGGCATTGCTGCTACCCCGTGAGATGCATGAGCAGGACGATGCGTTGCAGGGGGTAAGAATACCAGGTTTTCTGGAAGATGGAAGGAGATTCTTCCCACGGCGGTCCTATGCCGGAATCGACGAACCCGGTTATGGTTGGGTGCGGAATGCCCACCTGAATAACGAGGGTCCCATGAGCAGAGTCGCGTTCGTGCACACGGAAGTCGAAGGACGGGCGTGCCCGAACCCCCCGGGTGTCTGGGGGTAATCCAGCGAGCGGCCACCATGTCCTCATCAAGCCCAACTTCAATACCGCTGATCCCGCTCCGGAGTCAACGCACAACGACACTCTGCTGACCGTTCTCAGGCTCTTTCGCAGCAACAACGCCCTCACGAGCCGGAAGATCTTCACCGTTTCATGGTTCAGTTGTCCTGACCCGTCTTTTCAGATACAGGTACGCACCTTGAGCGTCCAAGCACCCGCACGCGTGATTGATGACCTCCGTGGTCTCCCGTTTTAGACCGTATTGGGACAGAGTGTCCAGAGGGACGAAGGAGGTCGAGAGCACGTCACTGCCGGGTCGAAGCATTCCTCCCACTGGGCGACAGAAAAAGTCCATGAGCACGTAGTGAAACTCCACCTGATCCGAGGCGTCGAGCAATATCCAATCGAGCACGGCCACAAGGTGGATCACCTCCACCTTGAGACCGACCTCCTCCTCCACTTCCCGGATGATGGCTTTCTCAATTGTTTCACCTAGTTCGACCACCCCCCCGGGCAAGGACCAGTCCCCCAGTGCAGGTGGACACCCCCGGCGTACGAGCACTACCCGGTTATTCTCAAGAATAACCGCTCCCACCCCGAGGAGCGGGTGAAGTGGATAGTCTCTTCTCATGGGCAAGATCCTTTCAGAGGCGGGTGGAGAGAGATAGGCGCCGCCTGGTTGCGGCAATTGATCAGTGTGCGGTTAGGCCCGGCCCCGGCGTGAAGAGAAGGCGCAAAGTTTGGAAGGCCTGCCTGCCGCAGGCAAACATTGCCGACGGCGTGGGGGTATGAGGTGGCTCCAGATGCGCTTTGCTTCCCTGTCCCGAAGACCCTTCGGGGGCAGATCACCCTCGCCTTCGACAGCCGTTCTCGTGGCCGAATTCCCGGGGAGAGGCGCCAAGGGGTGGCCCTCGAGCTAAGAGCGGATCTCAGACGTAGACGATTCTCTCTTTCTCGCTGTACCCCGCGCGCTCCCTCGCTTCGTAGCCCCTTTCGAAGACCAGCCTGTTGAAGTTCCGCCGCTCGTCGCCGGCAGGATCACCCTTCTTGACGGGGACATTGGCCAGTATCCCCTCTACGGCTGCCTCTTTCGACAGGGGGAGGAACCGGTCGTCCTTCCTCAGGTTGAGATCGGCCGCTATGACCCCAAGGGAAAAGGGACCCTTGACAATGGTGGGAAACTTATGCTTCTGGAAGTCATAGGCCACCACCCGTATGTCGTAGCCCTTCGCAATGAGGCCCTCGTAGGTCTTGATGAACTCCTCTCTCGCGGGATACCTGGGGCCCTTGGCGCTTGCGGTGACGAGAATGGGGACCTCCACGTAGTAATCGCTCACCACGGTGACCCCTCGGGGGAACAGCCTCTGGAACTCCTGCAGGGTCTTCACGGCTGAGGTCCCGCGCCATGACTCGGAGAGATCGAAGCCGTTGATGTAGTCCACATAGTGGGAGGTCCCTCCCACGGCCTCGTTCAACCGGACCATCACGTCCATGCACATGGGCCCGCCGGCCTGAGCCAGTCCCCGGCATTGATGGATGGTGGCAAAGTAGCCTTCGCCTATCGCTGCGTCCGCCTCCATGGTCGCCAGGGTGAGCCACCCGGAGCCGCCGATGGCCGGATTGGAAATGGTGAGTCGTCTCTCTTCAACCACGGCTTCCTCCTATCTTTTCTTGGACATCATTGAAAGCTCGTTGATGGAAATCGAGTCGGCAAAGCTGAGCCCTTCGAAACTCAAGCAGTCCGTAACGCAGGGGAACTGCTTGCACGAGCCGCAGCCTTGGCAGATGGTCGGGTCGTTGTTGAGCAGCGCGTGGCAGCGGAGCCCGATACCGCACTGACGACACTTGAACCTGGGAAGGTCCTTGAGTTTCTCCGGCTCCTCCCGGGCGACGCGCGCTCTTTCCTCGGCGAACTTGAGTTCCAGGCACTTTTCGGTCTTGGCGAAGTGGCCCAATTTCACGCCGGCGGCCCTGGCATCCCTCGTCATGTCCAGCACGCACACCCCGTCCGCTACCACCATGACCTTTTCCTTGTTGAGGTAGCGGCCGATGAGATTCTTGAAGAGATCGGCGTTGTCATTGATGTGGAAAGGACTTACGCGGATCACCTCGTCATAGCCCAGTGATACGCCCTCCTTGTCGAAATCGGTCTCGAGGGGGATCTGGCCGCCGGTCATGCGGATAACGAAGTTGTTATAGATCACGTTGATGGCTCCCCACCTCTTATTCTTGCCAGCAATCTTGATCGCGTTGAGGTTGAAGTTGTAGCCTCCGTCGCCCGAGGCGGTGACCACGACCTGCTTGTCCGAGCAGGACTCCTTGATCCCTTCACCGATAATTACGCCAGAGCCCATGAAGAAGATCGTGTCCACGATACGGTAGTCGTGCCAACCCTGAAGGTTGCCGCAGCCTCTGTCGGCGACATAGACCACCTCGTACCTGTCTTTCCCTTTGAGCTTGTGTTCCCGATTGTATCTCCTCATGCCCTCCATCACCGACCAGGATACTTTGGTGTCTCCACACCCGGCACAGTTGGACACAGGCCGCATGTAGGTTACCTCGTCCCGAGCGGCAGCCCCGGATGCGGGTTTCGCTGTGGCAGTCATCCTATCCACCTCCTTTCAAGCAGCCAGGATGTGATCGGTGTAGGAGAACCGGTCATAGATCCTGGGCTCGTAAGGGATCGTGCGATCCAGAACTTTCACGTTGAGCCCAAGCCTGTTCACCATGTCGAGGAGCTGGAGATATACAACCCGGGTGTAGCCCTCCTCGAAGACGAGGATCCTCTCGATGGGGTGCTTGGAAAGGATCTCCGTGTACAGCTCCTCGGGCTGGGGGAACACAACATCCCCTTCGACGGCGACAACGTCCCCGAACTTGCTTTCCAGGCGTTTCCGCAAGGCTTCGTCGTACTTCACCATCTTGAAGTCTTCCCGGAACGGCCCCACTACGACCAGCATGGTCTTGGGCTTGGAACCGTACAGGACCACCTCGTTTCCGAGGAATTCATAGTTCTCCTTGATCTTTTTTCGAATCAATGGAATCAGCCTTGAAAGCCACTTGGCTTCACGCGGACGGATGTGAGGGCCTATGGTCACCAGGTGTTGGGGATCTCTGGTGAAGCACTTCAGCCTCCCGTTGACCTCCAGGTCAACGTTCATGGTGAGGTCCACCGTGACCTCACGGTACGCGAGGTTGTAGTTCATGATGACGGCAAAGGGAGTGCCTAGCTCCTCAAACAGACGATAGCAGTTTCTGACCGTGCGGTTGGCGACCACAGGGGAGTGGAGCTCGAAGAGGGGCATGCGGAAGTGCATGGCGAAGAGCACCTTGTTGTCCTGCATGGTCTGGGAGGAGGTTGCCTGGCGGTCGTCCCCGGAAGCGAAGCCAAGCCCCCCGACGTAGGGAATGACGTTCATTCCGGTCCTGATAGCGTCCGCCGCGGTGTTGCCGCCCAGGTGCTTGAAGGAAGCCATCACCCGGGCGCCAACGGGAACCCTCTTCTTGTCGTCCTTGGCGAAGACGGTTTCGCCCCAGACCAGATTCCACTCCTCTTCGGTAGTGAACTCCCGATCTTTGGAGTCTCCCTTGCAGATCGTCGCGCCCAAGGCCATGCCCACGGCGTTCGGCTCGTTGGTGGTTGTTCCCCAGTGGGCGGTGAGTTGGTAGCCTGCCTTGTCCAGCGCCTCCCCGACCTTCTGGCTGAAGGCGTTGTCCCTGGGGAGCTTCCCCGCCAGTTGCTCGTAGGTTCCCTGGAGCTCGGAGATGGGGGCGCCGGGGTAAGCGGTGGTCACCCGCACGCCCGCCTCAAGACCTCCCCAGACGACGGACTGGTTTCCGGAAATTCTCGTCCTGCCAAGATCGATAACTGCTTCCTTTTTCATAGCCTCCCCTTTCGAAAGAGGTTACGGGTGGAGAAAAGCCTGCCGCCTCTGTTACAGGAGGGATTTGTTCGGTGCGCAGCGGGAGACGATGGTTGAGGCTCGGAAGGAAAGTAGAGCGGTCCTGCGGGTGTTAGCTATCAATGGAGAAGACGTTCTCTTGTCTCTTGACCGGCCGTCGCCTTGATCACCATGAGCCACTGTGCTCAACGGGATGGGCGGAATTGAGCGTTCTCACGAGAAAGGGCCTCGCTTCGAGCTCGACTCGAGAGATACCCTCCTTTCAACACTAATCCACTCATTTTGTCTGGCAATGTCCATGCCATGCCCCGTTATGGATCCTAAGCTCTTGATTTCCTGAAGATAGTCTGGTAGGGCACGATGACGAGAAGAGAGAGGAGAGAGCACCGGCGCCGGGGTTTCGCGTCTAAAAGTAGATATATCAATAAGTTATAAGAGTTGCATGTCTGCAACTCTCTCGCCAGATCAGGAAGGCGTTGGGCCCGACCCCAACTTGCGAAAGAACGGTCCCTGGAGACGGAACGGTTGGTAGGCCTGGCGTTGCGAAAGTGTGGTATATTAAATTAAAGAAAGCGGGGATTCGCTCGATTCCTCCCTTTCCGGAAGGACTGGCAAAGAACGTAGGTTTCCCCCAGAATCCAACTCTCCCACAGCCGCTCGCCCCGCCCTTACGTGACGCCGGAGGAAAATAGGTCCCTGCCTCCCCGTGGCCGCCGAGCTTGAGAGGCTTCGTAGGATATGATCGGAGCGCCAAGCCAATTTTTTAGTCCCGAACTGCCGGCCGAATGGGTCGAGACCGTTCTCTTCAG
>Ga0187774_10000637_pt1 | contig 12120 bp, 12 predicted proteins | sample 0216_BV02_MP05_2_FD_133152 | JGI IMG/M metagenome (GOLD analysis project Ga0187774, IMG submission 133152) | Tropical peat soil microbial communities from peatlands in Department of Meta, Colombia - 0216_BV02_MP05_20_MG | ecosystem: Environmental > Terrestrial > Soil > Wetlands > Peat | place... | reverse complement strand
ATCTGCGGCGAGGTGACCGCACAGATCAGGGCCGTGGAAGGGAAGCGGGCAAACCCGCAGCAGCCGCCGCCCTACCCGACAGAGGTGGGGCTCTGGGGGCGGCCCACAGTGCTCCACAATGTGGAGACCCTCGCCTGCGTGCCTCACATCTTGAGGAACGGGGTAGAGTGGTTCAGGAGCCTCGCCAAGACCCCAACCGGCGCCGGCACCAAGATCTTCTGTGTGAGCGGCAAGGTGAACCGCCCCGGCTGTTACGAGCTCCCCCTGGGGGTGCGATTGAAGGAGGTCATCGAAGACCACGCGGGCGGGATGCCCGATGGCTCCGTGTACAAGGCGTGTCTCCCCGGAGGTGCTTCCACCAGGTATCTCCCGCAGCAATTCTACGACATCGAGCTGGATTTCGATGCCATGCATAAGGTCGGCCACCGTCTGGGCACGGGGGCCATCATGGTCTTCGATCAGAAAACATGCCTCGTTGCCGCCACTCTGAATCTCACCGAATTTTTCGCCCGGGAGTCCTGCGGCTGGTGTACCCCGTGCCGGGAAGGGCTGCCGTACATTCGGGACATCCTCAGCCGGATCGAGGCGGGAGAGGGGAGGGAGGAGTTTATTCCCATGCTCCAGCAGATGAGTAAGCACCTGTGGAGTTCGTATTGCGCCTTTGCGCCCGGAGCGGTATCGCCGGTGGAAAGCCTGATTACGTACTTCAGCGACGAGGTGCGGGAGCACCTAGTGCAGAGGGGGTGTCCGTTCAAATGAGTCGTCAGTCGACAGTGGTCCGTTGTCCGTGGTCAAGATGCTCGCAAGAAGCCGGCAGATGACGGCACCGACAAACGACTGACTACGTTCAACTCACTACGGACGTTTTCATGCCCAAGCTCATCATTGATGACCGGGAAGTCGAAGTCCCGCCCGGGACAAAGGTGATCGACGCCGCCGAGAAGCTGGGGATCGTGATCCCGCGCTTCTGTTACCACCACGCCTTGGGTGCGGTGGGGGCGTGTCGCATCTGCGCCGTCAAGTTCCTTCAGGGGCCTTTCAAGGGCGTGCAGATGAGCTGCATGATCGACGCCAGGGACGGCATGGTTGTCTCCACCACCGACGACGAGGCGGTGGACTTCCGCAAGCACGTGATCGAGTGGCTCATGCTCCACCACCCCCACGACTGCCCTGTCTGCGACGAGGGCGGGCACTGCCTCCTTCAGGATCTGACCGTTGCCGGCGGGCATGGGGTGAGGAGCTACCTGGGCAAGAAGCGGACCTACCACGACCAGTACCTGGGTCCCCTGGTCCAGCACGAGATGAACCGGTGCATTCACTGCTACCGCTGCTCGAGGTTCTACCAGGAGTTTACCGGCTATCGCGACCTCGGCGCCATGGGGATCGGCAATCGCACCTACTTTGGCCGGCACAAGGAGGGGGTTCTGGAGAGCCCCTTCTCCGGGAACCTCATCGATATCTGCCCGACCGGGGTGTACACCGACAAGCCCGCCCGGTTCAAGGGACGCCGCTGGGACTTCCAGCGCACCCCCTCGCTCTGCATCCACTGCTCCCTCGGCTGCCACACCACGGCGAGTGCCCGCTACCGAGAGATGGTGCGCCTTGAGGCCCGATTCAGCGAGGCGGTGAACGGCTACTTCATCTGCGACCGGGGGAGGTTCGGCTTCCCGTACGTGAACCTTCCCGAGCGACCGCGGCGGGCGGCGGTGCGCGGAAACGAAGTGTCCCCTGCCGACGCCGTGAAAGCGGCCGCAAAAGGGCTCTCCCAGGTCGGCCCCGAAGCTGTCGCCTGCGTCGGCTCGAGCCGAACCAGTCTTGAGACCCTGGCGATTCTGCGAGTGCTCTGCGGGATGCACGGATGGCGGGGACCGGTTTATTTTGTCGACGAAATCGAGGCCCGGAAGGTGCGAGATGTAGGGTCAGGGCTCGCGCCGGAGCTGGCCGTCTCGCTCCGGGACGTCGAGAGGGCCGACTTCATCCTTGTGCTCGGGGCTGATCCGATCAACGAGGCGCCCATGCTGGCGCTCGCCATGCGCCAGGCGTGGCGGCACAGGGCCCGGGTCGCCGTCCTCGACCCTCGGCCCATCGAGCTTCCCTTTCCCTTTGATCACGTGGCGCTCGCCCCTGACGCGGTCGGAGGATACGCAGGCTCGGCGATCAAGAGGGCCGTGGATCGCGCGGTGGTCGAAAAGCTTGGGGCGCAGGTGGTGAACTTTTACGATGCCTTGCCCGATGAGGACGTCTTCGAGGCCGAGGACCGGCTACGGATTGCGGGGCTCGCGGCAGCGCTTGGCGAGAGCCGCAACCCCGTCATCGTCTGCGGGACAGATGTGGTCAGGGCGACGACTCCGGCCCTGGCAGGGGATCTCGCCCGCCTGGTCCACGCGGCCAAGGAGCGGGCCGGCCTTTTCTTCGTGCTCCCGGGTGCAAACGCCTTCGGCGCCGCTTTGGTCTCTCCCGAGGACGAGTCGCTCGACTCCATTGTGGATGCCGCCGAGGCGGGTTCAGTGCGAGCCCTGGTTGCCGTCGAGAGCGACCTGTTCTGGAGGTTTCCCGATGAGGGAAGGCTCGGAGAGGCCCTCCGAAAACTCGATCTCCTCGTCGTGCTGGACTACCTCCCGACGAGAACAGCGGCCTTTGCCTCGATTCTCCTTCCCAGCCAGACCCTGTACGAAGCGGGCGGTTGCTTTGTCAACCAGGAGGGAAGGGCGCAGCGGGCGTTCCCGGTGTACCTGGGCGGGACACCTATCCTGCAGACGGGCGGCGGCGATCATCCTCCCCGGGTCTTTCGGAGCGAGATCGCGGGCGGGGAGCCTCGGCCGGCCCGGGAGATCCTGGCCACCCTCGCCGGAGCCGTGGGCGGCAGGGGAGTTACTTGGAGAGATCTTTGGCGCCAGGCCGTCAATGCCATTCCCGGCCTGAGCCGGTTGCCGTCGCCAGAGGAGGTCCCGGAAGAGGGGCTGTGCCTCAGGTTCGTGTCCGCTGCCCGAGATCGGTTTTCGTCTGCCGGTCCGGCGACCCGAACTGGGGCCGCAGACACTTTCGAACTCTTCCTCGTCGAGCGGGCCTTCGGGACCGAAGAGCTCTCTTCCCATTCGCCCCACTTGCGGGAATTGGAAGGGCCGCCCTGTCTTCTCATGCAGGCGGAGGATGCGGGAAGGCTGGTGTTGATGGACGGGGAACAGGTCAGGCTCACCCTGGAAGGGGGCGCCGTTGAGGTGAAGCTCCGCGTCGTGGAGGGGATGGCCAAGGGAGTCCTGATACTCCCTAGACATCGACGGCTGGCGTGGAGGAAGCTTGCTAGGGGTTCTGCGAGGATAAAGGCGGAACAGATTGCCAGGTTAGTCCCCTAATCTAGGATGGGCAGTGTCCACCTCACATTTCGATGGCGAATATCGTCATAGGGATGGAAATCGAATAGAGGAAGACATCAATCTGGTGGGCGATACCCACCCTACATGAAAGCAGTCGCGTTACCGACTTGCGTTAACTTCAGACACTTTAGCCATTTTAGCTCACTTTAGGCACTTACCATGACCCCCTGGCTCCTCGGTTTTATCATTCTGATCGCCAAGCTCTTCGTAGTCCTCGTGGGGCTTCTCCTCATCGCGGCCTACCTGGTGCTGCTGGAGCGGAAGTTGCTCGCGCGGCTCCAGATCAGGTACGGCCCGAACCGGGCGGGAAGGTACGGCCTGCTCCAGCCGATTGCTGATACCATCAAGATGCTCACCAAAGAGGACGTGGTTCCGGAGGCGGCCGACCGAGTCATCTTCCTCCTCGCCCCGGCGGTGGTAGCGGCCGAGGCCCTGCTCATCTTCGCGGTCGTGCCCTTCGGGCGGGATATCGCCCTCTGGGGCACGAAGGTCCCCATGGTGATCGCCGATCTCAACGTCGGCCTCCTCTACGTCTTCGCCCTGTCATCGCTCGGGGTGTACGGCGTCGCCTTGGGCGGCTGGTCCTCCAACTCCAAGTACAGCCTCCTCGGCGGCATCCGCGGCGCCGCCCAGATGATCAGCTACGAGCTGTCGCTGGGCCTCTCCCTGGTCCCTGTGGTCATGCACGCCCGCTCCTTCAGCCTGGTGGACATTGTACGGGCTCAGGCCCCTCACCCCTTCATCTTCGTGCAGCCTGTCTCGTTCGCGATTTTTTTCATCAGTGCCGTGGCGGAGACCAAGCGGATTCCCTTTGACCTCCCCGAGGCGGAGAACGAGTTGGGCGCGGGGTATCACACCGAGTATAGCGGCATGCGCTTCGGGCTCTTCTTCCTCGGGGAGTACGTGAACCTTATCGTCCTCGGCGGACTGGTAGCCGTCTTCTTTCTGGGCGGCTGGCGGGGGCCGCTGCTGCCGCCCCTGGTATGGTTCTGCGCCAAGGTTCTCGTCGTTGCCGTGGTGATGATCTGGATTCGGGGGACGCTGCCGCGCCTGCGCTACGACCAGCTCATGCATCTCGGTTGGAAGGTGCTGGTGCCGGTGGCGCTGGTGAACATCGTTGTGACCGGAGCACTGTTGCTCTCGTAAGAAGTCGAACCCTGAAACACGAGGCACTCATGGGTGAGTTGCTCGAAGGACTGCAAGGGCTGGCAACCGGGTTCTTTACCACCCTTAGGCATCTTTTTCGGAAGGCGATCACCGAGGAGTACCCGGAGTACAAGCGCCCTCTGCCGGCGCGGTCGCGAGCCCGGATTATCCTGACCAGGGACCCCGACGGCGATGAGCGCTGTGTGGCCTGCTACCTCTGCTCGGCGGTCTGCCCGGTGAGCTGTATCTCCATGCAGTCAGTGGAGCGGGAGGACGGTCGCCGGTACGCGCGGTGGTTCCGGATCAATTTCGCCCGCTGCATCTACTGCGGCCTGTGCGAGGAGGCCTGCCCGACCCTGGCGATCCAGCTTACTCCCGACTTTGAGCATTGTGCGCGCGACATGCTCAAGTTGGTGGCGGAGAAGGAGGACCTCCTCGTGAACCACGGCGGCAAGAATAGCGACTACAATTTTTACCGCTACGCCGGGGTTGCGGTGCTGGGAGAGAAGGGGACCCACCTGAAGGAAGATAGGCCGGTCAACCTCAAGAGCAATATGCCGTGACTATGACTCTCTACGCCGTCATCTTCTACGTGTTGGCAGCCGTCATCCTCGTAGCCACTCTGCTCGCCATAACCAGGCGGAACCTGGTCCACGCGGTGGTCTACCTGATCATTTCCTTTTTCGGGACCGCCATGGTTTATTACCTGCTCGGCGCCCCCTTCCTGGCGGCCCTGGAGGTCATCATCTATGCCGGGGCGATCATGGTGCTTTTCCTCTTCATCATCATGATGCTCCGGGTGGAAAAGATGGCGGAGCGCCCATTCTCCCTGGGTCAACTGCTGCCCCCCGTGTTCTTGGGGCTCGTGTTCCTCGAGCTCGTCGGGCTTCTCGCCTTCACGGATCCGGGCGGCCGGGTAGTGCTCGAGGCGGCCACGGCAAGCCCGAGGACGTTCGGGCGTTTCCTTTTCCAGCGGTATTGGCTGGCGGTGGAGATCGTTTCCTTTCTCCTCCTCATCGTCCTCATCGGCGCGCTCTTTCTCGGCAGAGCATCGGGGAGGCGGCGCCCCGAGGGAACAGAAGGCGACTCATGATCGTTCCCTATGGTCACGTGCTCATGCTGGCAGGTACGCTCTTCGCCCTGGGTGTGGTCTGCACCGTGGCGCGGCGGAACCTGGTCATGATACTCCTCGGCGTCGAGATCATGCTGAACGCCGCCGGTATCGCCTTTGTCGCCGCGGCGCTTCGCTGGCAACGGCTCGAGGGACAGGCCTTCGTTCTCTTCATCATGGCGATCGCCGCAGCGGAGGTCTCTGTGGGTTTGGCGCTCATCATCCGCGCCTACCGGCGGACGGGCTCGGTGGACGAGGACACCTACGATCTCTTGAAGTGGTGAGGGAACAGCACCCGTGAACTGGGGCCTCTTCATGCCTGAGCTGTACTACCTGGGAGCAGCCGGCATCCTGTTGCTGCTCTCCATGGTGCTACAGCCCAATGCCCGGCGGGACTTCTTCATCGCCCTTTTCGTGGCGGCCTTCGGGGTGCCGGTCGCCGTAGCCTCCGTGAAGCTCTCAGGCACGCTCTTCGCCGAGGCCTACCGGGTGGATCTCTTCTCTCAGGTGTTCAAGGTGATCCTGGCTGGGGGCTTCTTCCTCGTGGTTTCCCTCTGCACTGAGCTCGAGGGTGTCGAGGAGCGGCACCACCTGGAGTTTTACTTGCTCCTCACCACGTCGACTCTGGCAATGATGCTCCTCGTGAGCAGCGTCGAGCTCCTGACCATCTTTGTGGCCCTGGAGCTTTCCAGCTACTCCCTCTACCTCCTCGTTCCCTTGCGGCGCGGCTACGACACTGCGGTTGAAGCGGGAATCAAGTACCTCCTCGTCGGGACCTCCGCCTCGGCGGTGATGCTTTTCGGCTTTGCCTGCCTGTATGGGGTCATTCGCACCACCCGCTTTCCGGAGATCATCCAGGTGCTTCCAGCGGGCATCGGCCAACCGCTGGCGACCATAGGGCTCTTCCTCGCCCTGTGCGGCTTCTTTTTCAAGCTTGCGCTATTCCCCTTCCATTTCTGGGCGCCGGGCGTATACCAGGGCGCAGCGAACCAGGTGGCCGCCTACATTGCTACAACCTCCAAGGTGGCGGCCATAGCCATCCTCACGCGGGTTGTTTCTCTGTGCGGGGGGAACGGCGAGTACATGGCCAAGGTCCTGGTGGCGCTCTCCATCGCCTCCATGACCCTGGGAAACCTGGCGGCGATCAGACAGAGGGACATGAAGCGGCTCCTGGCCTACTCCACCATCGCCCATGCCGGCTACGTTCTCATCGGCATCCTCAGTCTGAGCCAGGGCGGCTATGCCGGCGCCATTTTTTACTCCCTCGCCTACCTCATCATGAAGTTCACCTGCTTCCTGGTGCTCGTGAAAGTGGCCTACGACGGGAGCGACTTGCAGATCGCCCAGTTGGCCGGATTGCACCGCCGGTCCCCCCTCCTGGCGATGGCGCTGATGGTAGGCCTGTTCGGGCTGGCCGGCATCCCGCCTACGGTGGGTTTCACCGGGAAACTCCTGGTGTTCACCGCCGCCATGGAGCGAGGCCACTTCGCCCTGGTCCTCATCGCCATGATCAACGTCGTCATCTCCCTCTACTATTACCTCCTGGTCGTCAGGGCCGCCTATCTTCTCGAACCGGACGAAGACCTGCCCAGGATCCTGCTCTCCGTGCCTGTGACGCTCCTCCTTTGGGTGTTGGTGCTGGTGATGGTGGCGGCAGGCATCTTCCCCACCTACCTTCTTCAGGCGGCTGATGGCGCTGCCCGGGCGCTCGTGGGTGGATAGGGGAGGGGGCAAGCTCATCGCGCTCGCCACTCCAGGGCGGCGGCGCGTGGACCTGCCGCGGTGTGATGCAGGCAGGTGGGAAGGGCGGGTAAAGGCCGCTACCGGGGAATAAATCGCTGGTAATCGCTGGATTCCTGCCCACCCTTGGGTGCGGGCTTGCTCGGTTGATTTCCCTCTGCGCGCTCAGGGTGCTTCCTGTCGTCACAGGCCAGCTCTTCGTCGAGGAGAGTCATGTCGGTCAGCTTCACGGAGTTGCCCGGCTTCGTATCGTCATCCATGCTGTGCTGGAGGATCAAGCTGATGTTGCGCCCCTTGCTGTCTTTGAACGACCATTTCCAGGCGACAAGCACCTGAAACGGGTCACCCCTCCACTCGTCCGGATCGCCGAACCTCTCTTTGTAACGACTGAGGAGGCTCTCAAAGAATCGGCGATCCGAGGCGGAATACTTGAACTTGATGCGGACAATCGTCCCGGGCTGAGCACATGTCCCGTAAGTGAGCGTGCCGTTGCTGTAGCCGGCAACATTGTTCAGATCCACCTCAGTCAAATACTCCTGGTAACGAAGGGGCCAGGCGCTGTTCCTGTTGAGCTGGCTTTCGTACTTGGAGATATTCTCACCGAGGACGAAGCCGGCAAGCTCGTGTGGCGCCTTGTCGGCGTGAGCTGGGATCGAGGTAAGGCCGAGCCAGGCGACTATCAGCGGAACGGAAAATGCCTTCGTCATCAATTCTCTCCTGATGCCTATCGGGGGACGCCCCCACGTGGAGCAGCGGAATCGCCGAAAGAAGTCTGAGCTCGGACATGTTCTCGTTCATGCATACTACTCAAACCATGGGCCGAACGCAAGAAAGAGGCGAAGGGGCTCGGCCGCCGACGGCCAGCTGTCTAGCGCTACGTGTCGGGTGAAAAGGTGCACGCCTGTTTTTCGGGTTGACAAGGTGTCAGGATTCGCCCTATCGTGATGATAAGGGTGGTTCAAAAAAAGCCTTGAACCTATCGCTACGTTCCGGAGGAGAAAAGCATTCTCAAATATTCGGCTACGTCAGCCATGGGCACGGCTTGGATGTTCTCTCTGAGCTGAGGCTCTCACTCCCCTCGCTATCGACCTCGACTGGATAAAGTGCAGACAGTTCCGAGCAGGCGTTCTGGGACAGGACCTATCTCCAGGACCGAACCTCTCCATGCTGGGTGAGACGCTTCCGTCGATACGTGGTGCGCACTAAGCGGCAAGTCCGGGTAGCCCTAGGCCGTCTTCATCCTGACATCAGGTGGAAGATGCCTGTTCGATTGCTCTCGGGGAGGCCCACCGAGGGACGGCGCCAACGGAAACGACCCCACACTCTGCGGTTTGATGAGACGAACAGATCTCGTCGATTGGTCCAACCCATCAACGGAAGTCCGCGGACTGGAGAGGAGGAGGGAAGATGGTAGGAGTCAGTGATCTCAAGCAATTCGATTTCTTCAACGGGTTTTCTGAGAAGCAGCTTTCTCAGGTGGGAGAGGTCACCGCCGTGAAAAAGTACAAGAAAGGGGTTGTTATTTACGCGGAAGGCGCTCCGGCCAGGCATCTGTTCGTCGTCATCAAGGGGTTGGTGAGTCTCCGACGAGTGGAGCCGGGAAAACTTATCGGAATCGCCTTCGAGAATCGTGAGCGTGGTGAGATCTTCGGTTCCGCGGCGCTCATGGATCCGAAGGAATACACCCTCACCGCTCTCTGCCTGGAGGACTCCGAAGTCTACGCCGTCGATGCGACGAAGCTCGTGAGGCTTTGTGAACTGGATCCGCAGCTTGGCTACAGGTGCATGTCAGCCATTGCGCAAGTATACTTTGAGCGTTATAAGAGCGCCAAGAGGCAGCTCTATCAGATGGTGCAGACGCCGGCCATCATCACCGCGCTACCCGGATGAGTGACGGCGCTGCGGATGAACGCGAAGCCGTGAGGTGCTCTGCTTCGGAGAGACCGAGTAGGTGAGGCGCAGAACGACAGCACCTCTTGAAGAGGAGATGACCTTCAATCGACCTGGAGTGGCCATGACCAAGCAACGCTCGCGAGATCGGAGCACCGGATGAGAGGAGGGTGCCATGAAGGCTGCGGTTCTGTTCACCGGAAGCGGTCCTATCGTCATCTTGACGAGCTTCGCGTCGTTCTCCGATTCCAAGTTTATCGAGAAGCTGGACGCCAAAGGCCTGACCAAGTTCATTGCCTACGAGGTCCCAATGGACGATGTGCGGCACAAGTACGGCCAGCACTTTGATGTGGTCATTAAGGATGTGAAACAGAGCGACGACCTCAGGGTGCTCGACTACAACGGCCATCGGGTGTTTCACAACTTCACCTTCGCTGAGCTCGGACAACCCTTTTACCACGAGCAGTAGAGGCGGCAGTCGGCTTGCATTCTGCCGGGGATCCAAGCCGATTTTCCGCCTGCGAGTGACAGGGGGGTCTTCCCGGTGAGGAGAGGAGGAAGGATATGCCGGACAGCGTTTACAAGGTCATCGAGTTGGTGGGCACGAGCGATGTTTCCTGGGAGGAAGCCGCCAAACAGGCGGTGGATACCGCGAGCAAGACTCTCAGGGACCTGAGGATCGCGGAGATCACGAAGCTGGACCTGCGGATTGAGAACGGGAAGGTTATCGCCTATCGGGCTAGGGTGAGCCTCTCGTTCAAGTACGCGGGCGAAAAGTAACAAGGAGGGGAAAGGGTTAACAATACGGATGGCTGCCGACATCAAGGAGGGAGAGAAATGGCGCAAGGGTTTGCGTTCAAGGGAAAGATCATGTGCGCGGAATGCTATGATAAGGAGACGGACATTGCGAGACTTCGAGGAGAGGAGATCCCCCCCAAGAAGCTCCTAGAAGCGGACAAGTGCCAGAGGTGTAGCGGCCCGCTGGAAGAGGGGGAAGAGTGAGAAGGAGAATAGTCTCCTTTTCTAAGGCCAAACCCAGCAAAAGTGACCGCCATGAACGACCGCCGATCCCCATAGTGCCGGGGCGCTATGGGGATTTTCTTTGGTGTTGGCCCGCGCTGAACGCTGCCCCGGTGTTCCACCATTCCGACCTAGCCACGATCAGGCCGACCGGAGCGCGGCAACGATATTCAGGCGGGAGGCCTTGAACGCGGGAAGCACACCTCCTGCGAAGCCCATGATGAGCGCGAAGGCAAGGCCCCTGGCCACCGTATTCAGGGTCAGGGTAAAGCTGAAGGCCAGCTCGGAGAAGGTCTGGAAGTTCGTGGTGGAGACGGTAAAGAACTGGAGAAAGGCGGCGAAGAAGAGGCCGGCGCAACCGCCGATAAAACCGAGGATGAGGGATTCGAGCAGGAAGGCGAAGAGGATGGTCCGCCGCTGGAAGCCGAGGGCGCGGAGCGTCCCGATCTCGGCGGTTCGATTGCCCACGGCGGCATACATGGTGATCATAGCCCCCACCACGGCGCCCACCGAGAAGATGATCGTGAGCGAGAGGCCGAGGATGCTCAGGAACTTCGCCATGGCCTTGGACTGGTCCTCGTAGTAGGTGGTCTCCCGGCGTGCCTGCACGGTGAGCCTGGGGTCGGCTTCGAGGTGTGCCTTGACGGTGTCGAACTCGGAAGAATCCCGGAGCCTGAAGAGGACCGAAGAGTACACCGGCCGCCGGAAGGCCGGCATGAACTGATCCACATCACCCCAGACCTCGGAGCTGAAGCCGGTGTTGCCGGCATCGAAGATGCCGACGACGGTCCAGGAGCGCATGGCGAAGAAGATCGCCCCGCCGACTTCGAGCCCCCTGAAGCGTTTAGCCACACTCTGGCCGGCAACGATCTCCGAGGAGCCGGGCTTCGGCATTCGCCCTTGGGTGAGCCTGACCTGGGGACGGAGCGCGAGGGAAGTCTCCGAGATCCCCCGGATGACCACATTGGCCGGGGTGTCGGTTCCCCGTTTCGGCAACACGATGAGCACCACGAGCTCTTTGGCGAGGAGGCTCCGGCCGTTGAGCCCGATGGCCACCTCCGGCTGGGTTTCGACAATAGCCGCCTGGAGCCGGTCGATGCCGCTCTGGACCTCGGAGCCGGCGGAGCGGCGGGTGACGACGACGTTGTCGAAGGAGCCTGTCTCGACCAGGGTCTTCTCCAGCCCGTCGGCCAGCATGACCATGGAGGCGAAGACGAAGACCACGAGGGCCATCCCGGTGGCGGTGAGGAAGGTGGTGAGGCGCCGGGTCAGGAGGTTCCGGAAGCTGTAGGCGAAGAGAAGTCCCATCTATCCTATCCTCCTCAGGCCCTCGGCGATCCTGACGCTCATGGCGCGCCAGACGGGGAGGACCGCGGCGACGGTCCCCACGATGAGGGTCGCGGCGATGTCGAGGTAGATGGTCTCGGGCTCCACCTTGAAGACCGGAAACCAGGTGCCGACCTCCCTGCGGAAGGCTTCGGCGGCGGGGAAGGTGAGCAGGATCCCGAAGAGGCCGCCGAGGGTGGTGATGAACAGGGACTCGCCGAGGATCATGCCGGCGAGGTAGCGGCCCTGGAAGCCCAGGGTCTTGAAGACTGCGAACTCGCCGAGGCGCTCGCGCACGGACATGGCCATGGTGTTGGCCACGACCGCCATGATGATGACGATGATGACGAGGGATACGAGGCGAATGGCGGTGAGAATGGCCTCGCTCATGGAGACGAAGCCCATCTGAAAGGATCGCTCCGTCTCGGTGAGCGTCTCGGCGTAGGAGTTCTTGAACACGGCGTCGATGGCCTTGGCGGTCGCGGCGGCATGGTCGGGGTCGGAGAGGCCGAT
>Ga0187774_10000636_pt1 | contig 12132 bp, 7 predicted proteins | sample 0216_BV02_MP05_2_FD_133152 | JGI IMG/M metagenome (GOLD analysis project Ga0187774, IMG submission 133152) | Tropical peat soil microbial communities from peatlands in Department of Meta, Colombia - 0216_BV02_MP05_20_MG | ecosystem: Environmental > Terrestrial > Soil > Wetlands > Peat | place... | reverse complement strand
GGAGAGTTCCACAGGTTGGTCCCCAGGAGCCTTATCTCGGTGAGGTCATGATAGGCCAACTGCGGGGCGATGAGGCCCACCCTCTCGTATCCGTCGGGGATGAAGATGGCCTCAAAGTCGGCGGCGCCGTTAGTCTTAGGACCCGAGCCCTGGGACTGCTCCTGGTCCGCCCGCTCATCAGGGCTCTCCGTATCTTCTCCGGGTAATCCCACCTCCGAGGGCCCCACCTTCTGGCGAGAAGAACCGAGGCCGAGGAGGCTCTTGATCTGGTGGGCGAAGTCCGTTTGGGATGCATCGTAGGCCTCGACTCCACGGATCTCGCCTCCCAGGCGGCCCACCTCGTACCTGAACAGCTGCATCAGCCGGCTGCCATAAGCATCTTGGGGATAAAGGATGGCAAACCGCCGCAACCCCAGCTCGAGCACGGCGTACTCGGCCAGGTCGCGCACCTGCTGTTCGTTGCTCAGGAAATCTCGAAACACATAGTCGCCGACCTGGCTGATCTCCCGCTTCTGGGTCAGGGTGATGATGGGAATCTGTAACTGCTGCGCCTCCTTGGCGGCGGCCTCCGCCGCCTGGCGGCTGAGCGGGCCGATGATCGCCGCGACCTTCTCAGTGAGGGCCAGCTCGCGCACCGCCGCCGCAGCCGTCGCAGGATCGTCGCCGCTGTCGTTTACGACCAGCCTGAGTCCGGAATCACCACCGCCCGAGCCCTGGGCCGCCATTCCTATACCGCGGAGCACCAGATCACCGTATCCCTTGTACCGCCCGCTCAGGGGAAGAAGACAGCCGACGGCCTTCATGTCAACGTCCGTGAGCGTGCGGAGCTTGGCACTCATGGACCTCCACGTCTCAGCCAGGGGATCCGTGGGCGCCTTGGCCATGAGCCCCTGGAGCCGTCTCCGGGCTGAATCCAGCTGCCCGCTCTCCATTTCGAGATCAACGGCCCGCGTCTGCAGCAGAAGATAGGGAAAGCCATCGGGGTATTCGGCAAGGAGGGCGGCCACCGATTCCCGGTCCAGATACTTCGCCTCTGTTGCCGCCTTCCTTGCCAGTTCCGCAGGCCTCTGGCCCCGAGCCAGGGGGTAGGCCCTCGCATACCAGCGCACCGCCTCGATGTGTCTGCCGAGACCGACATTGGCGTCCCCCACCAGTTCCGAGGCCTCCGCCCGCTGCGTCTTATCCGTGAGAAAGGGCATGAGGGATTTGCCGGATTCCACCGCATCGTTGAACCGGTCCACCTTCACATAACAGCGGAGCAACCATAGGCGTGCCTCCCTGCCCTCGGGGCCCAGGGGAGCGCGACTGGCTACATCCTGAAACCGAGAGACCGCGTGGTCGTAGCGCTCTTTCTGAAATTGGATTTCGCCCTGGCGGAGTAAGGCCTTGGTGGCCTCGGCGCTCCTCGGGTAGGCCTTCACCACGTGCCCGTATGCTTCCGCCGCCGCGTCGAGCTCCCCGTGGCGGAAAGCACCCTCGGCAATAGCCAGCTCCTGAGCCGCCTGAGGCGACGTCGGCTCGGAAGGGGGAGGAACGGTCTCGACCCCCTGTGGGGCTTGGAGGAGAGCACACCCCGCAAGAAGGACGAGCACTAGCTGGAGCACTATTGCTGACATGGACCCGGTTAGTCTCATGGCCTACTGCCTCGGAACATGGCACCGCCGGTAGTTGTCTTCCCGAATAACGCGTAATGAAGAACGAGTCACAATGCCTGAGGCCTCTCCCGCTTGTCGAGTTTACGCTGAGTTCACCGAAGAGCCTTTCTCGCTTTGCTCACAGAAAAAAGGTGCTACGGGAAGATATCCCTTGTAGCACCCTTTTCTCACTTTACGCAAGTACCGAGTACCGCTTGGTGCTTCGATCCGCACACGCCGTGAGGCGTCGAGAACCTCGTTATGAATGATTCCTACTTGCTCAGCAGTAACTGCCGAGGGAACACACTCGTCACCGAATTCATGAATCGAAGGACTTAGCGCTTGTCGTCCTTGACCTCTTCGAACTCCGCCTCGACTACCTCTTCGTCGCTCCCTCCGGGTCTCCCGGAGGCGCCACGCGCCTGCTCCTGACCGCCGCCGCCCGCTGCTTGCTGGGATGCCGACTTGTACATGGTCTCCGCCAGCTTGTGGGAGGCATTCATGAGATCGTCGCATGCTCCCTTGATCGCATCCTTGTCGGTCCCTTCCATAGCCTTCTTCACCCGCTGGACATGATCTTCCAGGTTCTGCCGGGTGGCGGCGTCCACCTTGTCACCCATCTCCTTCAGGGTCTTCTCCGTCTGGTAAACGAGCGAGTCGGCATTGTTCTTGGCCTCCACAAACTCTCGCTTCTTCCGGTCTTCGTCGGCGAACATCTCGGCGTCTTTGATGGCCTGCTTGATTTCCGCTTCGCTCAGACCGCTGGAAGCGGTGATGCGGATGGACTGCTCTTTGCCCGTGCCCAGATCCTTGGCCGATACGTTCACGATCCCGTTGGCATCGATATCAAAGGTCACCTCAATCTGGGGGAGCCCTCTCGGCGCCGGAGGGATGCCAACGAGTTCGAACCGGCCGAGGGTTTTATTGTTCGCCGCCATCTCCCGCTCACCCTGGAGCACGTGGATGGAAACCGCCGGCTGGTTATCCGCTGCGGTAGAGAAGATCTGGCTCTTCCGCGTGGGAATCGTCGTGTTCTTTTCGATGAGCTTCGTCATCACCGCGCCCAGGGTCTCGATGCCGAGAGAGAGAGGCGTCACATCGAGGAGAAGGACATCCTTTACATCTCCCTTGAGCACCCCCGCCTGGATGGCTGCGCCCACGCCCACGACCTCATCGGGATTCACGCCCTTGTGGGGCTCCTTCCGAAAGATCTCTTTCACCTTCTCCTGCACCCGGGGCATGCGGGTCATGCCACCCACGAGCACTACCTCGTCCACGTCGCCGGCGCTTACCCCGGAATCTTTGAGCGCGGTATGAACCGGTGGCACGAGTTTCTCGATAAGATCCTCTACCAGGGACTCCAGCTTAGCCCTGGTAAGTTTTATGTTCAGGTGCTTGGGTCCGCTCGCGTCCGCCGTAATGAAGGGGAGGTTGATGTCTGTCTCCATGGACGTGGAGAGTTCCATCCTCGCCTTCTCGGCAGCCTCTTTGAGTCGCTGTAGGGCCATCTTGTCCTTCCGGAGATCGATGCCCTGGTCCTTCCGGAACTCGTCCGCCAGCCAGTCGATGACCCGCTGATCGAAATCCTCGCCGCCCAAGTGGGTGTCCCCGTTTGTGGCCTTGACCTCGAAGACACCCTCGCCGATCTCGAGGATGGAGATATCGTAAGTGCCGCCGCCGAGATCGAAGACGGCGATCTTCTCGTCCTTCTTCTTGTCCAGGCCGTATGCCAGCGAGGCCGCGGTCGGCTCGTTGATAATCCGAAGCACGTTGAGTCCCGCGACCCTGCCGGCGTCTTTCGTTGCCTGGCGCTGGCTGTCATTGAAGTACGCCGGAACGGTGATGACGGCCTCGGTGACCTTCTCTCCGAGGTAATCCTCCGCGGTCTGTTTCATCTTCTGGAGCACCATGGCCGAGATCTCGGCCGGACTGTACTCCTTGCCCCGAATCATGACGTGAGCGTCACCGTTTGCCGCTCTCACGATCTTGTAAGGAAGAATCTTGGTGTCCCTCTGGACAATCGGGTCGTCGAACTTCCTCCCGATGAGGCGCTTTACCGCGTACACCGTGTGCTCGGGATTGGTAATCGCCTGCCGCTTGGCTACCTGCCCAACCAAGCGCTCGCCGCTGTCGGTAAAGGCGACAATGGAAGGAGTGGTGCGACTCCCCTCACTGTTGGTGAGGACCTTCGGTTCTTTCCCCTCCATCACCGCAACAACCGAGTTGGTGGTCCCCAAGTCAATGCCGATGACCTTGGCCATATCTTCCTCCTTCATTTCCAGCCCGAATCAGACCCTGCCGTGAGAGCCGGACTCAGGCGGGAGTAACCTTGACTCCTACATGAGAATTCGCTGAACCATCCCCCTGGACGCACGTATTTCCTTGATTGTTGTCGGCATTCCTGTTGGGTGAGCAGGCCACCACTACCATCGCCGGTCGGAGCAGGCGGTCGTTGAGCAGGTAACCCCTCTGCAGCTCTCTCACAATGGTATTGCTTGGATATGCTGTGGTTTCCTCCCGATACACCGCCTCATGAAACTTAGGGTCGAAGACCTTGCCCTGCGACTCAATGGGTGTGCAACCAAACTTGGCCAGCGTGTCCTGCAAGCTCTTGAGCGTCATTCTCACCCCTTCCGTGAGACCGTCCGGGTGGCGACCATCCTCGGCATGCTCAAGGGCACGTTCTAGATTATCGATTACCGGCAGCAAGGCCCCAATGAATCGTTCGTTGGCGTACCGGGTGGCTTCCTGTTTCTCTCGCTCCATTCGCTTCCTGAAATTGTCGGCGTCGGCCGCGATCCGCAGAACCCGATCCTCCGCCTGGCGAAGCCGTTCCTCAAGCTCGCCATACTTCGAGAGCAGGCTCTCCCCATCGGCTGCCTCAGGGATGAAGGCGGTCCCCCCCCTGTCAGGGGCCTCGGCCCCGCCTCCCTCGGTGCCCGCCAGCTCGACCTGCCTCGCCTCGGCGTGGCTTCCTGAGATTTCTGCGCCGCCTCCGGTTCTTGCTTGTTCATCTCCCATACAACTCACCTGAAGCCTCCACACGGCTCTCTGTTAAGACCGATTGACGTCCAGTCAAGTCCCTTTGTTCCCGGGAAAAGCGCGCGCTCACTTACCCGCCCGCCTCACCGACGACGGCGCGAAGCGCGAACCCGGTTCTCGCCTTACAGGCTCTCATCCAGCATTTTGCTCAAAAGCTTGGAAGTGTAATCAACCAGAGGAATGATTCTCGAGTAGTCCATGCGCGTCGGCCCGATCACCCCGATGGTGCCGAGGACTTCCTCGCCGCTCGTATACGGCGAGGCGATGAGGCTGATTCCCTCCATCCCCTTCAGTTCGCTCTCGGAGCCGATGATGATGTGAACTCTCCCTGCAGCGGTGCTCTTGTCGAGAAGTTCAACGATCTTGCTCTTCTCCTCGAAGGCGGCAAAAATCCGCCGCATCTGCTCAACATCGGCGAATTCGGGATGGGCGAGGAGATTGGTGCGACCCTCGATGTAGAGATCACTATCGACGATCTCTTTCTGAAGAGCGCTCTGACTCAGTTCCAGAATCTTGGCGAGGAGAGTGTCGAACTGCACCTTCTCCTCTTTCATTTCGGCGAATAAGCGCTCCTTCACCTGGGAAATGGTTAAGTCTGTGAGCATCCCGTTCAAGTAGCGTCCATACTTGTCAAGCTCGTCCTGAGAGAAATCGTCGTCGGTTTGGACGATGGTGTTGTGGAGAATTCCCGCCTGGGAGACGAGAATGGCGAGGACGATCCGAGGCCGCAGCCTCACGAAGTCGATGTGCTTGACGGCGATGGTCGAAAGTCTGGGCGTGAGCACCACTCCGGCCTGACCCGAAAAGGCGGATAGGATCCGAGAGGTCTCTTTGAGCAGGCTTTCCACCCGGCGAAATCCTCCGCGGTAAGCACGGCGGATGCGCTCCCGCTCCGCCTGGGTGAGCTGTTGAATCGTCAGGATCGAGTCCACATACAGCCGAAGGCCGACATCTGTCGGCACGCGACCCGCTGAGGTATGAGGCTGGTAGAGGTAGCCGAGATCCTCCAAGTCAGCCATGACGTTCCGGATGGTCGCCGGGCTTACGCTCATGCCGTACCTTTTGGAGATGGCCCGTGAGCCGACCGGCATCCCCGTCTTGATATACTCGGCGATGATGGCGTTCAGGACGAACCTGTTCCGATCTTCCCGCAGTGCATCATCCATAGTCCCACCGTTATTAGCACTCTTCATAGGTGAGTGCTAAAGAATCTAGCAACCACGCCCGTGCTTGTCAAGATGCAATATCCTCGCGCGGGTCCACGGGAAGAGAGTCCCTGGCGAACGGGGAGAAAAAAAGAGGCCGATCGGACGGGGCCACATCCGATCGGCCAAAACTAAGGAGAAAAGAGTCGAAGAGTCAAGAAGGCAGGGTCATATCTGCACAACAAACTCTTCGCCTGATTATCTTAGCAATGTCCCTGCCAATCCTGCGCATCCGGGGAGAGGCTTTTTCTAGTCTTAGATTGTTCGTTAGTTCAGCTGGTTAGCCAGGAAATTACGACGCGACCGAGACCCCTCCCCGGGTCGGCGGAATAGCAGGGGATGGCTGGTTCCGCTCGTGACCAACATCTATTTGAAATGCATAGACAAACCCGGCTTGCGACGAGTTAACAGCCTGATTGATCGGGAACTGATCGAGAAATCATCGGGAACTGATCGCGAATTATGCCGCCAGGTATCGCACGCTCTGCCCCTTACCCTCCCGGCGAATGAGGCCTTGCACCACCATATGTCTCAGCTCGGTAACCGCGTGTCTGTTCGTAACTGAGTTTATTTGAGTGTAATACTTGTTGGTAATGAACCCGTTCTTCTTGATGAAGTTCAGAGCCTTGATCTGGCGCTGGTTGAGGCCAACGTAAGGAAGCAGATCGCCTTCACCCAGAATGTCGGGGACCGCTTCACCCTCCCTTACCTGCTCTGCTTTGGGTGTCGGCGCTGCATGTGCCGCGCGGAGTTCCTCGGGCAGGTCTTGGGGTCTAATTTCATCTCCGTCGCAGAGAATCACCGCCCTCTCGACAGCATTTTCCAGCTCCCGCACGTTGCCCGTCCACTCGTACTGACAGAGCAATCTGAGCGCTTCTTCGCTTATCCGTTTCGCCGGCAACCCGTTGGCGGACGCCGTCTTGCGGAGAAAGTGGTGAGCAAGGAGCGGTACGTCATCACGCCGCTCCCTGAGGGGCGGCACTTCGAGCTGCACAACCCGCAAACGGTAGTAGAGATCCTCACGGAAGCGCCCTTGCTCCACATCCCTCTTCAGATCGCGGTTGGTAGCCGCGAGCACCCTTGCGTCCACGTGGATGGTCTTGGTTCCTCCCACCCGTTCGAAATCCATCTCCTGGAGGACCCTCAGGAGTTTCACCTGGAGGGCCGGCGCTATCTCCCCCACCTCATCGAGAAACAAGGTACCACCTTCGGCCAGCTCGAAACGACCTTTCCTGAGCGCATATGCCCCGGTGAACGCGCCTCGTTCGTGGCCGAAAAGCTCGCTCTCCAGGAGCGACTCCGGCAGGGCCGAGCAGCTCACCGAAATGAACGGCTTATCCCGCCTCGGACTGTTAAAGTGAATCGACCTCGCGATGAGCTCCTTGCCCGTTCCGGATTCCCCAGTGATAAGGACGGTAGCCCGTGTCTGGGCCACCTTCTCGATAAGCTCGTATACCGAACGCATGGCCCTGCTCCGGCCGACGATGTTTCCGAAGCTGAATCGTTGCTGCAGCGCCTGAGTGAGCAGACGGTTTTCCCGGACGAGCCGGTGCATGTCGATGGCCTTGCGGACGGTAAGCTTCAATTCTTCGTTCTTGAAGGGCTTGGTGATGTAATCGAAGGCGCCTCGTTTCATCGCCTCGACGGCCTTTTCCACCGTGGCGTAGGCGGTCATCATGATCACCGGCAGTTCGGGCCGCTGCCCATGCAACTGGGCGAGAAACTCCATGCCGTCAATACCCGGCATGCGCATGTCGGTGATCACTAGGTCGAGGTCATGACTCTGGACCATTTCCAGCGCCTTGCCGGCGTCGTCCGCGGTGAGAACCTCGTAGCCTACGTCCGAGAGAAGGGCCTGAAGAACGATCAGGTAGTTCTTTTCGTCATCAATGATGAGGATCGTTTCCATGCTTGGGGCTGCCTCGGTCGTCTTCGCTGTAAATGGTATTCGCTGGTTGTCAGCGGTCAATTGTCTGTTGTACTGTAGGAGCGAGCCCTGCTCGCGATTGAATCGCAACCAGAGGTTGCTCCTACCGGCAGCGAGCTCTCGTCGCGAATGTTCGCAGGCAGGAGCCTGCTCCTACAAGGGTATTCGCGACCCCGCATCGGCCCCGCTCGGGGCGGTTGCCGCCTGCCGGCTACCCTCGCGCCTCCTAGGGCTGGTTCCGGGGAAGCAAGATAATCACTGCCGTGCCTCCCGCCTCGCCCGCGAGGTCCCCCTCTCCGGGCGGACTTTCGATGCGAATGGAGCCCCCGTGGCTCTCGACAATGTTCCGGACGATACTGAGCCCCAGCCCCGTTCCCTTCACCCGGGTGGTAAAGAAGGGCTCGAAAATCTTTTCTTGCACTTCTTTGGAGATACCCGGCCCGGTGTCGGCGATGATCACCTCCAGGTCGCCCTTCTGTCCGTCATGGCCACGCGTGGTCACGCGAATGGTCCCCCCTTCATGGAGAGCCTCAATGGCATTCATGAGGACGTTCAGAAAGGCCCGATATAGGAGGTCCGCATCCGCCTGGACGAATGTGCCATTCCCACCGAAATCGCGCTCCACCCGGATGCCTCGTCGGTCCATCTCTACCTGAAGAAAGGCAAGATTCCGCTCCAGCACCTCGTCCACACGACAGTCGGCAAGTCTTGGCTCCGTGGGACGAGCGAAATCGAGAAAGTCGGTGACAATGGCATTCAGCCGCGCCGCCTCTTCCACGATGATCTTCCCCAGTTGCTTCCTCGGGTCAGTCTCCTCAGTCTTCTGCGAGAGGAGTTCGGCCGTGGAGCCGATGATCCCGAGGGGGTTCCGGATCTCGTGACTGATTCCGGCCACCATCTGCCCGAGAGTGGCCAGCCGTTCCGCCTGGCTTAACTGCCGTTCCAGCCGCCGCCGCTCCTCCGCCCTGTTTTCGATGATTCTCTCCGCCCGCTTCACAATGAGGCGAAGGACAACGAAGAGGAAGCCCATGACCACCGTGGAACTGACCAGAATGATTATCTGCAACCGCGTGATGGCCTTGTAGTCCTCAGAGATATCCTGAGTGATCTCAAAGACACCGAGAATAGCACCCAGCTCCGCGAAAAGGGGCCGCTCCAGGCGCATGGGGATGTAGGTTTTGAGGATTCGCTCCTTCGCCAGCACCTCGACCTCGAAGCTGAGGAACCCGCCACGGGAGATCAGACGCGATGAGGACTGCCCCTCCGCGGCCAGCGTGAAATCTCTGCCGCCCAGCCCGGACAGAGCAACCAGCGAACGATCCGTACTATAGGTGATGAACTCGCTCAGGTCGTAGATATCCACCCTATCGATCTTGAAGCCGTGAATGGTATTGCGCACTACCCTATCAAGATGCTCATACTGAACCGAGTTGCTGAGCTGGACCCGGCCGAACTTGAACACCGTCGGCAACACGAACTGCATCATGACCTGGTGATTCAGATTGGCCGCGACCAGCATGGCATAGTCTTCACTCTTCTGGAGAAGCTCAGTTTTCGCCCGTTGAGAGATAAAGACACCCAGGGCAAGGGTGGAAACGAAAATCACCGCGACGGCGGTAAGGGAGAAGTACTTCACCAGCCGAAAGGGCTTCGTGCTGTCGTGCGTGTCAGGTCTCATGCCGCCATATCTTTGAGTCGTGGTTTGTCTGGCACTATCGAGCGTCCACACCCGTTACCAATCGAAGCGGACGGCGAAGACCACCCGATCCGGCCCTGAAAGGACGCCCAAGGAGAGTCGGTAGTCCTCCCTGAGCTTTTGCCGGTAGCGCTTCTCTTCCTCCTCATTCGCCTCTCGAGCCGCGGCTGCCGCACTGCGAATGCCACCCTGGTACCAGCCAAGCTCAAAGAAGGTAAGGATCCCCCCGAGCACCGGACTATCATGGGTGAAGGCTGCTACCGCCCCCAAAATGAAAAGGCCGTTCAGCAGAAAGGAGCTTGCCGCCTGGGCGGGCCGTCCCACGTAGAGGTGGCCCGCACCGGGGAGGACGGCGGCAAGCGTCCCCGCAAGCCCGGGCGATTTCTGCGGTTGATACGGGCTCTCCTCCAGCGCCTGGATAAGTGACCGAGCCTCCGCATAGCGGCGGCTCGCGGGTGGAATCCTCTTAAGACTCGCTACCGCGTGGCGGTAGTCGCCGCTATCTATGGAGAGCCACGCCAAGCGAAAGACGATCGCCTCAAGTTCCGGAGCCTCAGGGTATAGCTCGATGAAATGCTCTCCCCAGTAAAGCGCCTCACGGTAGTCCCGCTGAATCTCGCGAGTGGCGATCATCTCCAGCAGCGCCTGTTTTCCGGCGGCTTCCGTCGGGCTCTTCCGGAACACGGCGAGAAACGAGCTGAACGCCTTCTCCGTTTCTCCCCCGAAGCGGTAGCAGCGTCCGATCTGCAGTTCCGCTTCTGTCGCCCGCGGATCAGCAGGGAAAAGGAAGCGGAACCGCTCGTACTCGCCGCCGGCTCGGTAGAAATCCCCCTGCCGATAGAGGCTGCCTGCGAACTCCCAAAGTTCGTCCGGGCTGCCCTGGGCTCGAGCCGGCACGGAACAGAAGAGAAAGAGTGTAAGTGTCATCCAGCGCCAAGCAAAACGTCGTCTCACATCCACGAGTGCCTCGAGATGCTCGTCCACGAAGGAGAACGCCGCATGAAAAGCGCAGGCTGGCTAGTTGCGGGACCCATATTCCCGCCTCATCCGGTCCAGTTCCTGTCTCGTCTTAGAATCGCTGTTCGCTTCCTCCAAGGCCGCCTTCATCTTTTCTGGATCATCCCTGCCGCGCACGTACTTCCAGTCTTGCTCCCGAGCGACCAGGTAGGCCTTCACCGCGTCGATGTACCGACGCTGCCGGAAAAGGGCCACGGCGAGATTGTACTGCGCCTTGACGTACGCAGGGGAGATAGCGAGTGCTTGTCTGAAGTGGGCCTCTGCCTGCTCAGGCTTGCGCTGGTTAAGGTAGAGGATCCCGATATTATTGTGGGGAACGGCGTAGGACCGATCGAGCTCCAGCGCTTTCTGGTACGAGGCCTCCGCCTCTTTGATGTGTCCCCCTTTGAAATAGTAATACCCGAGGGCATTGTGGTATGGCGCGCTCTGGGGATTGAGCCGAATGAGCTGGGCATAACGCCTGATCCCGTCCGCCGGAGATAGCTCCAAGGCCCCGAGCGCAAGGGGCTGGGCCAGGATCAGAAGCACGAGCATGACCAATCTCCTGGTTCCTCCGGATGTCTCGTCCTGCCGACCTCCTCCAGCCATGGTTGCCCACAGTCCCGTCACGGGGATTTCTCCGTGCGATGCGAGAGGCTAACGGTTCTCCCTATCTGCCTTTGCGGACATCTGCTCCCGCCAGCGTTTCAAGCGATCTCCCAGATTGGCCTCGTAGCCACGATTCGTTGGTTCATAGAAACGCAGCCCTTCAAGTGTCTCGGGCAAGTAGCTCTCAGGGACATAAGCATCAGCATGGTCGTGAGGGTATCGGTAACCATGACCGTAGCCGAGGCGCCTCATGAGGGGGGTCGGCGCGTTTCGAATCCTCAGCGGCACCGGCAGACTTCCGCTCTTCTCTACCTCACCGGCGGCCTTGCCGTACGCGACGTAGAGGGCGTTGCTCCTCGGGGCGGTGGCGAGATAGACAGCCGCCTCCGCGAGGACAAGATCGCCTTCAGGCCGGCCGACGAGTTCGAAAGCCTGTTGCGCAGCCACGGTGATGACTAGCGCCTGCGGGTCGCCGAGGCCGATGTCCTCAACGGCAAATCGTACCATGCGCCGGGCAAGGTAGAGGGGGTCTTCGCCGGCGGCGAGCATTCTCGCCAGCCAGTAGAGTGCCCCGTCCGGGTCGCTTCCCCGCAAACTCTTGTGGAGGGCCGAGATGAGGTTGTAATGCTCCTCGCCGTTCTTGTCGTAAAGAAGGGCCTTCCGCTGGAGGGCACCCACCGCCGCCTCCAGGGTTACCCGCCGTGTTCCTTCGGAATCAGCCGGGGTGGTGAGCACCGCCACCTCCAAGCCGTTCAGGGCCAGACGCGCGTCTCCGCCTGCAGTGCTTGCCAGGTGATCGAGGGCCTCGTCGTCCGCCCGGACCAGGATATCTCCGAGGCCCCGCTCCTTATCCTCTAGCGCCCGTCTCAGAATCACCTTGAGCTCTTCCTCGGCAAGAGCCTCAAGGACTACAACCGGTGCTCGAGAAAGAAGCGGGGCAATCACCTCGAAGGAGGGGTTCTCGGTGGTTGCCCCAATGAAAACGACGGTTCCCCTCTCCACGTGGGGCAGCAGGAGATCCTG
>Ga0187774_10000634_pt1 | contig 12143 bp, 13 predicted proteins | sample 0216_BV02_MP05_2_FD_133152 | JGI IMG/M metagenome (GOLD analysis project Ga0187774, IMG submission 133152) | Tropical peat soil microbial communities from peatlands in Department of Meta, Colombia - 0216_BV02_MP05_20_MG | ecosystem: Environmental > Terrestrial > Soil > Wetlands > Peat | place... | reverse complement strand
GTGAAGCGCACCAGCGCCTCGTAGGCCGCCTGGTCGCCGAGCCAGTGGTCGCGGCTCACCTCCGACATCTTCGGCGCGATGAAGCGCTCGACCAGCCCGAACATGTTGGCGTAGGTGCGTCCCTGGATCTGGCTCGCGAGACGCTTCTCGCCCGCGCCGAGGAACTCGAGCCGCCCGACCCGGGACAGCCCGTCGGGCAGAAACTTCTTCGCAAAGTCGAACCTGCGGCCGCGGATCACGTCGCGCTCGATGTCGAAGCGCACGCGCTTGGAGACCTCTACCGCCCTGGCGTAACGCTTGTCCTGCGATACCTCGATATGTGCTTGCATGGTCGTGCTCCTCTTTGTTTACGGATGGAAGTGCTGCGCGCCGCCGGCTTCACATGCCGACGAGGCGTGCCGCGTAGCCCTGCGCCTGCACGCAGCGCAGGATCCCGAGCGCGCTGATCGCGCGCCGGTCGTAGTTGATGAGCAGCAGCTGCCCGGCGCGGGCGCCCGCGCGCACGCTGCGGATGCCCTGCTCGGCTCCCAGGCGCTCGAGCAGCCTGTCGCGCGCGCTGTCTTCCAGCGCATCGGTGACGTGCACCAGGACGTCGCTGTGTGGAGTGTTCATGTCGTCCGCTCCAATGTCTGTTTGCATGGAGCGCATCGTGGCGCCGTGCGGTAACCGCGCGATTTCCGGCGCGGCGCGCTTTGTTGCGGGTTTGTATCGGCGCGCCCGCGGGCGCGGCCGGGAAGCGCTAGCGGCGCAGCGCCTCGGCGAGAGCCGCGAACAGCGGCTCGGGCTCGACCGGCTTGGCGAGCAGCGCCCGCACGCCGCTGCGCGCGAGCTGCTCGGCGCCGATGTTCTCGGCGTAGCCGCTGTACAGGATCACGGGCAGCCCGGGGCGCAGCGCGGCGATGCGCCGCGCGAGCTCGAGGCCCGTCATCTTCGGCATCGTCTGGTCGGTGAGCACCAGGTCGACGCGCGACGGGTCTTCGGCCAGCCACCGCTCCGCCTCGACGGGGCTGCGCCGCAACGCCACCTCCAGCCCCCAGCCGCCGAGCAGCTCGGCCATGAACTCGCCCACCATCTGCTCGTCGTCGACGAGCAGCACGCGCCCCTCGAGCGCATGGCGCACCGGCCGCCGGCGCGCGCCCGCAGCGCCGCGCGGCGCGGCGGATTCGGCCTCGTCTTCGAGCGCCGGCAGCAGCACGCGGAAGGTCGCGCCCTTGCCTGGGGCGGTCTCGACCACCACGTGGCCGCCGTGCTCGTGCACGATGCCGTGCACCGTCGCCAGCCCCATGCCGCTGCCGCGCCCGACTTCCTTGGTGCTGAAGAACGGCTCGAACATGCGCTCGAGCACCTGCGGCGCGATTCCAGGCCCGTTGTCGGCAACCGCGAGCTCGACGTAGCGGCCATCGGCCGCCTGGTGGCACGACGCGCAGCGCGGCGCCGCGCCTTGCGCGGCGAGGTGCACGCCGACCGTGATCTTCCCCGCGCCGTCCATCGCGTCGCGCGCATTGATGCACAGGTTGAGCAGGATCTGCTCGACCTGCACCGGGTCGATCATCACCGCAGGCAGGTCCTGCTCGAGCGCGGTGCGCAGCTCCACCGTCGCGGGCAGCGAGGAGCCGAGCAGCTTGACTGCCTCCTCGGCGAGCGGGGCGAGCGACACGGCCCGCGGCTTGCCCTTCTGCGCGCGGCTGAAGGCGAGCATCTGCTGGATGAGCTCCTTCGCGCGCGTCGCGCCGTGCTGCGCCTGCTGCAGGTGGCGTGCGAGCTTGGCGTCGTTGCCCGCGGCCTCGCGCTCGCCCGCGAGCGTGAGGTAGCCCATGATGCCGGTGAGAATGTTGTTGAAGTCGTGCGCGATGCCGCCCGTGAGGTGGCCGATCGCCTCCATCTTCTGCGCCTGCCTGAGCTGCGCCTCGAGCCCGCGGCGCTCGGTGATGTCGCGCCCGGCGTACAGCACGTGCGGTCTGCCCTGATACACGGTGCGCACGCCCGAGAGCTCGATGTCGATCGACCGGCCGTCGCGCCGGATCATCTGTGTTTCCATGCGCACCGGCTCGCCGGCGAGCGCGCGCCGGTGCAGCGCCTTCACGGCGGCGTCGATCTCCGGCGGGTTGGCGACCACGTGGTCGGCGCTTTCGACCTCGGCGCGCGTGTAGCCGCTCATATTCTCGTATGAAGGATTGACGTCGACGATGCGGAAGGCCTCGTCCCTCAGCACCAGCGCGTCGAGCGAGGCGTCGAACACGGCGCGGTACTGCTCCTCGCTCGCGCGCAGCGCCTGCTCGGCAAGCTTCGCCTCGGTCGCGTCGCGCCCGATATACAGCACGTGCGGCTCCCCGCGGTAGGTCATCGGAACGCCGCGCACCTCGAGCACTAGGCGCGAGCCGTCCTGCCGCCAGTCGTCGGCCTCGAAGTCCACGGGCTTGCCGGCGAGTGCCTCGGCATGCAGGCGCCGGCGGTCCACTGCGGCCGCGTTGCGCGTGAGGGTCAGCTCGGTGAGCCCGATCACCTCCTCGCGGCGCCTGCCGCTGATCGACTCGTAGGCCGCGTTCACATCGACGATGCGGAACTGCGCGTCGCGCAGCACCAGCGCGTCGGCCGTGGCGTTGAAAATGGCCCGGTACTGCTCCTCGCTCGCGCGCAGCGCGCCCTCCGCCGCCTTGCGCGCCGTGATGTCGCGGCCGATATAGAGCACGTGCGGCGCGCCGCGATGCGTCACGGGTACGCCGCGCACCTCGAGCACAAGCGGCACGCCGTCGGGCCGCAGCCCCTCCGTCTCCATGCGTACCGGCTCGCCGGCCAGGGCGCGCAGATGCAATGCGCGCCGGTCCACCCCGCTGCTTTCGTCGCTGATCGTCAGGCCCACCTGACCGATCACGTCTGCTCGCAGCCGTCCGGTCATTGTCTCGTAGGCCGCGTTCACGTCGACAATGCGGAACTCGGCGTCGCGCAGCGCCAGCGCATCCGCCGTGGCGTTGTATATTGCCCGGTACTGCTCCTCGCTCGCGCGCAGCGCCTCCTCGGCGCGCTTGCGCTCGGTGATGTCGCGCACGATCGCCAGCACGTGCGGCTCGCCGCGGTGCTGCACCGGGATCGTGCGGATGTCCGCCTGGAAGCGCTCGCCGTTCTTGCGCAGCGATTCGAGCTCGACGCGGCAGGTCTCGCCGGCGAGCGTGCGCCGCACGAGCTCCAGGCGCGGCTCGGCATAATCCGCGGGCAGGCCGAGCGCCTCATGGCCCCGGCCGATCACCTCCTCGCGCGTCCAGCCGTACAGGCGCTCGTAGGCCGGGTTGATGTCGACTCTCCGCAGGCTCGAGTCCCACAGCACGAGTGCGTCCTCCGAGGCGTTGAAGATCGCGCGGTACTGCTCCTCGCTCGCGCGCAGCGCCTGCTCGGCGCGCTTGCGCTCGGTGATGTCGCGCGCCACCGAAAGCACGTGCGGCTTGCCGTTGTAGGTCACGAGCGAGCCGAGCACCTCGATGTGCACCTGCGTACCGTCCTTGCGCGGCAGGCGGGTTTCGGTGCGCACCGGCCTCCCGGCGGCGACCTCGGCGAGGTAGGCGCGGTAGGGGCCGGCGAGCTTCTCCGGGATGATCGGGCCGAAGGTCCTGCCGATCAGCTCCTCCCGCGAATAACCGTACATCGACAGGAGCGCGGGGTTGGCGTCGACGATCTCGCCCTCGAGCGTGCGGATGATCATGCTGTCGAACGAGGCGTTGAAGATCGCCCGGTACTGCTCCTCGCTCGCGCGCAGCGCGGCTTCGGCGCGCTCGCGCTCGAGCTCGACCATCGCGCGCGCGGCGAAGATCTTGAGCACCGATTCGATCAGCTCCGGCTCGGTGATCGGCCGGCGCGTGGCGACGACCATCAGCCCGGCCGCCTCGCCGCGCGCGTCGGTGAGCGGATAGCCGGCGTAGCCCTCGACGCCCAGCTCGATGAAGTCCGCGTCGAGCGGAAAGCGCTCCTTCAGCCCGGAGGAGTAGCAGCGGAACTGCTTGCCGACCACCGTCTGGCAGGGCGTGCCGGCGATCGGATACTCGAAGTCGTCGATCATCCGGCCGTCGGCGTAGTAGGCGAGCATCTTGAGCCGGCAGGAGTCTCCGGGCTTGGGCAGCGCGATGAAGGCGATGTCGACCGCGAGGATCTGCGCGATCGAGCGCACCAGCTCGCGGAACACGCCGGGTCCCGCGGCGGTCGATACCGCCAGCGCCGCGTTGCGCAGCGCCTCTTCGGTGCGGTTGGGCTCGTGCGACTTCACCCAGTCAGTCTAGGCGACGGCGCCGCGCGCGCGAAGGGCGGTTACCGGACTGAAACAATCGAAACGCGCCGGTTACTTGGCCGGCACGTAGCAGTAGCCGGCGCCGCGAACCGTCTTGATGAGGCGCGGCTTGGCGGGGTCCTCGCCGAGCTTGCGGCGCAGGCGCGCGATGCGGATGTCGATCGACCGGTCGAACGGTTCCCAGTCGCGGTTGCGCGTGAGGTTGAGCAGCTGGTCGCGCGACAGCACCTGATTCGGGTGCTCGACGAACATGCGCAGCAGATCGAATTCCATGCTGGTGAGCGGCACCTCGGCGCCCGCCGCATCGAGCAGCCGGTGCGCGCCGAGATCGAGCGAGCAGCCGCCCACGCTGACGGTGCGCGCCGTCCTGGCCGCTCCGCCAGGGCCGGGACGCGCCCGGCGCAGCACGCTCTTCACGCGCGCCAGCAGCTCGCGCAGGTCGAAGGGCTTGGCGATGTAGTCGTCTGCGCCGACTTCGAGCCCCACGACGCGGTCGACCACCGAGTCGGCTGCGGTCACCATGATGATCGCCAGGTCGTGCCGTTCGCGCAGGCTGCGGGCCAGGCTGAGGCCGTCCTCGCCCGGCAGCATCAGGTCGAGGAGCACCAGCTGCGGCACGTTCCTCGCAAGCGCGGCGCGCATGGCGTCGCCGCCCTCGGCGGTATCCACCGCGAAGCCGTGCGACGACAGGTACTCGGCCATCGTGTCCCGCACGTCGGCATCGTCCTCCACGATCAGCACGCGCGTCGATTGAGCCATCGCGGCCCTCCTCCCGAGCGACGCGTCGATTATACGCACGGCCGTCAGGTGCGCGTCAGGCCGCGCGCGTCCTCAAGCCGCATGGGGCACCAGGCCGCCGCGGTGCGCCGCTTCCTGCGCGCGGCCGGTGCGCGGCCGCGCCGCGCGCACGAAGATCTCGCGCGCGGGACGCTTCTCGTGCGGCGAAGCGAGCGCGAGCACGCTATCGTCACAGGCCGTCGCCAGCGCCACGCCCTTGCGGTCCAGGCGGAACGAGTCGCCCGCCTCGAGCACGATGTCGCGCTGGTCGCGCTCCTGGGTGATCCAGAGCGAACCCTGCCAGACGTGGATCAGGAGGCCGCGCCCGTCGACGATGCGCAGCTCTTCGCTGCGCGCGAGCGGAAGCGCTCCCTCGATCAGGTATTCGTCGCGGTCCATGTTCGTCTCCCGTGGTTGCAGTGCACGGAACGCATCCTGGGGAAACGAGGTAACCCCGCGATGTCCGCGGGTCGCCGGTTTGTTATCGCCCGGTAACTAGGAACGCGCGCGCAGCGCGCCGGCCAAGTCGCGGTGCGCGCGGCGCAGCGTCTGCTCGGTGGTCGGCCAGTCGATGCAGGCGTCGGTGACCGAGACGCCGTAGCGCAGCTTGGAGCGATCTTCGGGGATCGGCTGGTTGCCGGCGAAGAGGTTGCTCTCCAGCATCAGCCCGACGATCGAGCGGTTGCCTTCCAGGATCTGGTGCACGACGTCGTGCAGCACGAGCGGCTGCAGCGCCGCATCCTTCATCGAGTTGGCGTGCGAGCAGTCGATCACCACGTTCGACGCGAGGCCGGCGCGCACGAGCGCGGCTTCCGCCAGGCGCACGCTCACGGTGTCGTAGTTCGGCCGCCCGCCGCCGCCGCGCAGCACCAGGTGGCCGTAGGCGTTGCCGCGCGAGCGCACGACCGCGGTACGCCCGGCCTGGTTCACGCCGAGGAAGCCGTGCGGGCGCTTCGCCGACTGGATCGCGTTGATCGCCACGTCGAGCCCGCCATCGGTGCCGTTCTTGAAGCCGACCGGCGCGGAGAGCCCGCTCGCCATCTCGCGGTGAGTCTGCGACTCGGTGGTGCGCGCGCCGATCGCGTACCAGGACACGAGGTCGGACAGGTACTGCGGGCAGATCGGGTCGAGCGCCTCGGTTCCTGCCGGCAGCCCGAGCTCGGCGATCCGCATGAGCAGCTCGCGCGCCAGCACCAGCCCCTCGTCGATGCGGAACGAGTCGTCCATGCGCGGGTCGTTGACGAAGCCCTTCCAACCGACCGAGGTGCGCGGCTTCTCGAAGTACACGCGCATCACGACGAGCAGCGTCTCCTGCACCTCGCGCGCGAGCGCGGCGAGCCGCCCGGCGTACTCGAGCGCCGCGCGCGGGTCGTGGATCGAGCACGGGCCGACGACGACGAACAGGCGCGGGTCACTTCGGTCGAGGATCGCGCGCACGGCGTCCCGCCCCGCGAGCACCGTACTCGCCGCGCCTTCCGAGAGCGGCAGGCGCGCGCGCACCTCCGCGGGCGAGGGCAGGTCGTCGAGCGCCGCGACGTTGAGGTTGTCGAGCTGCGCGGTCATCGGCCGGCCTCGGCGGGCACCGAGATCTCGACCAGGTTCAGGTCCGGGTCGCGCACGTACAGCGACCGAATCTTCGACACCGCGCCGGTCTTCATCACCGGGCCCTCGACGATCGGCACGCCCGCGGCGCGCAGGCGCCGCTCCACTTCCTCGAGCGGCAGCGCGGCGATGAAGCACAGATCGAGGGCGCCCGGCGCGGCGACATGCGCGCGCGGCTCGAATTCCTTGCCCCACTCGTGGATGTTGATCTTCTGCGCGCCGAAGCCGAGCGCCATGCGCCTGCCCTGCGGCGTTTCGAATGTCGAGAGCTTCATGCCGAGCACGTCGCGATAGAAGCGGATGCAGCCTTCCAGGTCGCGCGTGGTCAGGACGATGTGGTCGATGTGGTCGATCATGGCCGGAAAATATCAGATGATCCGCTCTTTGCGGAGTTCCCGTATTTTCTCCGCAGTAAAGCCCAAATCGCCGAGCACCTCGTCGGTATGCTGGCCCAGCCCGGGCGCCGGGCCTCCGACCGCGCCCGGGGTGGCCGAGAGCTTGGGCACGATGCCCGGCTGCTTGAGCGGCTCGCCGTCGCCGGCGACGCTGTCGACCAGCATGCCGCGCGCCCGTCGTTCCGCGCAAGCGCCGGGTCGTCGCGCAGGTCTGTCCGCCCGATCTCGGTCATCAGCCGCCGGTAGAGCGCATCGGCGTTGCCCGCGATCAGCACGTAGCCGCCGTGCTTGCAGGGGTAGAGATTGGACGGCGCGATGCCCGGCAGGCTGCTGCCCGAACGCTCTCGCACGAAGCCGTCCGCGTCGTACTCCGGCAGCAGGCTCTCCATGACGTTGAACACCGACTCGTACAGCGCGACGTCGATCAGCTGGCCGCCGCCGCCGTTCTTCAGGTGCAGCAGGGCGAGCAGCGCGCCGATCACGCCGTAGAGCGAGGCGAGCGTGTCCCCGAGCGACAGGTTCGGGCGCACGGGCGGCCGGTCGGGATAGCCGGTCACGTAGCGCAGGCCCCCCATCGCCTCAGCGATCGCCGCGAAGCCAGGCCGGTGGCTGTACGGCCCGCTCTGCCCGTAGCCCGAGACGCGCACCATGACGAGCTGCGGGTTGTCCTTCGAGAGCGTCTCCCAGCCGAGGTTCCACTTCGCGAGCGCGCCGGCGCGGAAGTTCTCGATCACCACCTGCGAGCGCCTGGCGAGCGCGCGCACGATCTCCTGCCCCGCGGGACGGCGCAGGTCGACGGTCACCGATTTCTTGCCGCGCGACTGGACCTGCCACCACAGCGAGGTGCCGTTCCTCATGCGCCGCCAGCGGCGCAGGGGATCGCCCTCGCCCGGCGGCTCGATCTTGATCACCTCGGCGCCGAAATCGCCGAGCGTCTTGGCGCAGTACGGCCCGGCGATCAGGCTGCCCAGCTCGAGGACGCGGACCCCGTGCAGCGGCGGCGCGCCCATCTCGCTAGTGCGTCGCGCCGTGGCTCCGCAGCAGCCCCACCATCTCCTGGTTCTCGTTGCGTTGGGCGAGCGCGAGCGGAGTCGGCCCGTCGGGCCGTGCGGCGTTCGCGTCCGCGCCGTTCAGCAGCAGCAGCCGCGCCATGTCGAGGTCGCCGCGCTTCGCGGCGATCATGAGCGCGGTATTGCCGTCCTTGTCGCGCGCGTTCGGATCCTTGCCGTCGTTCAGCAGCTGCAGCGCGGACTGTAGGTCGCCCATCCATACCGCGGAGACGATGTCGTTGTAGTGCGGGTAGAGCACCGGGAGGTTCGGCGCCCGCTGGTAGCCGGTCGGCACGGGCTGCTCCTTGGGCGCAGCCTGTTCGCCCTGTGCGGCCGGCTTCGCTTCGGCGGCGGCCTCTTTGGGCGCCTCGGCTGCGGCGCCCTTGGGCGCTTCCGCCACGGCGGTCGCCGGCTTCTTCGCCTGTTTCGCCTCGCGCTGCGCGACGGCCGCGCTGGCGATCTCGCTGCCGAGATCGCGTCCGCTGGTCTGGATCACGTTGCGCAAGGCGTTGGCGATCATCGTCGTGCCCCAGCGTCCGGTCTCGCTCTCGAGCAGCTGGGCGTACTGCTTGAGCTCCGCGTCGCTCGCCTCGCGGTAGGTGTAGAAGAGCAGGTTCTGCACCTGCACCTGCATCTGCCTGCGCAGCTGCACCATGTCGCGCTCGACCTTGGCCAGCGTCTCCTTGCTCGACTTGCCGCTCGCCGCGAGCGCGCCTTCGGCAACGCTGCGCACCGAGACCACCGACATGTCGGCGGCCCACTCGGAGACGCCGCTCGCCAGGTCGACGCGCTGGATGAGGTCCCTGCGCTCCTGCGTGGGCGGCTTCGCCTTCAGCCCCTCCAGGTACTGCTTGACCGCCTCGGGCTGCGGAGCCTGCGCTTCGAGCTTGGTCATCTTCTCGTTGATCGGCTGGCGCAGCAGCTCGATGAAGCGCCCGAACTGGGTGGCGTCGTAGCTGCGCTTGAGCTGCCCGGCGAGCAGGTCGTTGATCTTGTCGTCGGCCAGCACGCGTTCGGCGGCGTCGCGGAGGGCCTGCGCGTCGGCCGGGTCGAGCTTGCCGCCGGCCTGCGCGGAGGCGTCGATGCTCTGCAGCACGCCCGAGCGGTAGTTCTTCGCGAAGCCGTCCAGCCCGGAGCGCGCGATGACCTCGGCGATCGCGGCGTCTGCGGTCTGCGGAACCGGCGCTTGCGCCGCCGCGGGCGCAGCAGGCTTGGGAGCGGGCTTAGGCGCGGGCTTGGCCGGCTGCACGCGCGCCGCCGGGGGCGGCGGGGGCACTTCCTGGCCGAGGAAATACCAGGCCGCCCCGGCGGCCGCCAGCACCAGGACGCCGATCCCCGCCAGCAGCAGGGTGCGGCGATTACCTCCCGCGATCGTCACCATTTCGTACTCCCTCGGCGCGTCAGTCGGTCCTGCGTTTCAGCAGGCGTAGCGGGTTGTATTCCAACACGGCCTCGCCGTTCTGGTTGAGGACCTTGTTGGCAAATCGCACCAGACCGCGATCGCCCTTCGAGGTGAGGCGATGCTCGATCACTTCCCCTTCGACGTGGATCGTGTCGCCGACCAGGGTCGGCCGCCTGACCTCGAGCGTCGCGCCCAGGAAGGCGAGCCCCGTCTCCTGCATGGTCGGCAGCAGCAGCCCTTCGGCGAAGACGTACACCAGCGCGCCCGGCACCGCGCGGCCCTTGATGCTGCGCCCGCGGTCGTCCGCTACCGTGAACAGCTCTTCGGTGAGCCAGGACAGATTGACGAAGGCCGACAGGTCGGCCTCGCTGATCGTGCGCCGGTGGGTGCGGAAGCGGAATCCCTGCGCTAGGTCCTCGAAGCAGAAGCCCCGCCCGACGACGGGCAGCGCCTCGCTCATTTCTTTCCGCTCATTTCTTCTCGAAATGGGAGCGCGCTTTCACGAAAGCCTCGCCCATCGCGCGCCAGGCGGCGTCCGCGCCCTGCATCATGTCCATCCACGCCTCGCTCGAAGCGGCCTGCAGCTGACGCAGCTGGTACACCGCCTCGTCGCGCCGCGAACGGAACGATTCGAGATACTTGTCATACTCGGCTTGCATCTCGATCTGCGCGCTCTTGGACTTCTGCTCCCACTTCGCGGCCTCGGTGTTCCATTGATCGAGCTGATTCTTCAGCTTGCGAACGTATTCGTCACGCTTCGTCATGGCGGCCTCCCGTTCGACTGGCACAGCGATTCTACTCCGCTACCTGCCGCCGGAGACGTCGACGAAGCTGCCGGTGACGTACGAGGCCTCGTCCGAAGCGAGCCACAGGATCGCGCGCGCCACCTCCTCGGGCTGGCCGCCGCGCCCGAGCGGCACGGCGTCCTTGAGGCGCTCGACGCGGCCCGGCTCGCCGCCGGAAGCGTGGATCTCGGTGTAGATGAGCCCCGGGCGCACGGCGTTCACGCGGATGCCGTCGCGCGCCACCTCCTTCGCCAGGCCCACGGTGAGCGCGTCGATCGCGCCCTTCGCGGCCGCGTAGTCGACGTACTCGCCCGGCGCGCCGAGCCGCGCCGCCATCGACGAGACGTTGACGATCGCGCCGCCCGCCCCGCCGCGCCGCGTCGACATGCGGCGCACCGCCTCGCGCGCGCACAGGAAGCTGCCGGTGAGGTTCGCCGCCAGCACGCGCTCGAAGCGCTCGAGCGTCATGTCCTCCATGCGCATCTGGCGCTCGAGGATGCCGGCGTTGTTGACCAGCGCCGCGACCGGCCCGAGCGCGCGCTGCACGGCATCGAACATGCGCGCGACCTCGCCCTCGGCGCTCACGTCGGCCTGCAGCGCGAGCGCGCGCACGCCCGCGCGCGCGATCTCGGCGACCAGCGCTTCGGCCGCCGCGCGGTTGCGCAGGTAATTGACGCCCACGTCGTAGCCGCGCGCGGCGGCGAGCCGCGCGGTGGCCGCGCCGATGCCGCGGCTCGCGCCGGTGACCAGCATCACTTTTCCCATGCTCAGCTCCCCTGGATCACGCGCACCTGGGTATGCGCCAGGCCGAGGTAGGTCCTGCGCCGGCGCACGACCGGCCACCATTCGTAGAGAAAGATCTGGATCGGGCGCCACATCGCCACCCAGCCCGCGATCACCAGCCCCTCGCTCGCGATGTCGCCGTAGGGCCCTGCCGCGACCGTGCCGACCGCGCGCGCGCCGAGCGTGCACAGCGCGAGGAAGCCTACGCCGACCAGCAGGCTCGTGCGTCCCAGGCGCAGCAGCCGGTGCAGCTCGCGCCCGGTTATCTGCGCCTTGTAGGCGTAGAAGTTGTGGATCGCCTCGGTGAGCAGCGCCGACGGATCGGGCTCCTTCGCCGGCTGCGCCAGGTGGACGATCAGCTGGAAGCGGCTGCCGGAAGGGAATTCCTGCGCCCAGCTCTCGATGAACTCCTCGGCGTCCGGGTCGAGATCGCGGTGGTGGAACGGCGTCGGGTCCATCGAGTTGAACATCTGCCCCAGCTCGCGCAGGCGCAGCGAGATCTGGTGCACCGGGGGCGGTGAGGATTTCACGCCCTTGCGCTCAGCGCTTGCCCTTCAGCAGCGCGTCGAGCGCCGCGAAAGGCTTGTGGGTCGCGCGCGCGGGCTCGCGCGCGCCCGCGTCCGGGCCGCGCGCCGCCGCCTCGAGCTCGCGCATGTGCTCGTTGTCGTGGCAGTACAGGCACAGCAGCTCCCAGTTGCTGCCGTCGGTCGGGTTGTTCGTGTGGTCGTGGTCCTTGTGGTGCACGGTGAGCTCGCGCAGCCGCGAGGCCGGGAACTCGCGCGCGCAACGCGAGCAGATCCACGGCAGGAGCTTCAGCGCCCGTTCGCGATAGTCCTGTTCGGCGCCCATCGCCTGCAAGCCTAGCGCCACTCGCCGCGCAGCGCGAGCACCGCGGCGCGAAGCGCCTCGGGCGTGGCGGCCAGTGCGCTCACCGGCTCGCCGACCGCGAGGCGCACCTTGGGAAAGAGCCGCGCGGCGTGGCGCAGCTTGTCGCGGTTGCGCGCGAACAGGCTCTGCCACAGTCCCGAGAGCGCCATCGGCAAGACCGGAACCGGCGTGCGCGCGAGGATGCGCCCC
>Ga0187774_10000629_pt1 | contig 12190 bp, 13 predicted proteins | sample 0216_BV02_MP05_2_FD_133152 | JGI IMG/M metagenome (GOLD analysis project Ga0187774, IMG submission 133152) | Tropical peat soil microbial communities from peatlands in Department of Meta, Colombia - 0216_BV02_MP05_20_MG | ecosystem: Environmental > Terrestrial > Soil > Wetlands > Peat | place... | reverse complement strand
TACAAGAAGTTGATGACATCGCACGAGAGGATGAAGAGGCGTGCCACAAAATTGGCTCCAATGGTGAAGTATTGATTCCTGATAACTGTAACATACTCACACACTGTAATGCGGGTGCACTCGCATGCAAACGGTGGGGAACGGCACTTGGGATAGTACGATCAGCCACTTCTAATGGGAAAAAAGTACACGTTTTTGCGAGTGAGACAAGACCCCTGTTTCAAGGCGCGAGATTGACAGCTTGGGAATTACATCGCGACGGAATCAACGTTACTGTTATTCCAGACAGCGCTGCAGCATACCTTATGCAAAAGCATACAATTGATCTCGTATTAGTGGGGGCTGATCGGATCACCAATGACTTTGTGTTCAATAAAATTGGTACCTACATGCACGCAGTATGCGCCCAACATCATGGCATTCCATTTTACGTTGCAGCGCCACTTTCAACATTCGATTCACACAAAAAAAATTCCGATATTGTTATTGAAGAACGTGGGCGTGGTGAGGTAGCATGTTGTGGCGGGCAAATTGTTATTCCTAATCATGTCCCTGTCCTCAACTATGCATTCGATGGAACTCCAATGTCATTGGTAAAAGCGATTGTAACAGAAAAGGGGATATTTTACCCTCCCATTGATGTAACCAAGGTCATGTCGTCATAAAGACATTTATAGGACACCACAATAAACAGAATGCAATCATATGCTCTTTACGTCCCCATTGTGGAATCAGATGATGATTCTCATAGGCGAGATTACCGTTCTTGTCGCCATAGGATTACTATTCCTTGCAGTTGTTCTTGTTACTATTGCCCTTTACTCAATTAAATCGGGTAAATTCTTTTTTCCGCGAATAATGTCTTCAGGTTTTTTCATGCTTGAAGGGATTATAAAAGCGATATGTGGATTCTTCGGGCTTGACGATAAAGAGCTCATCACGTTCTTTATTCGCGTCCATAATTTAATGAATAAGAATATGTTTGCAGTTATTCCTGTCGACAAAAGAGCACTATTCCTTCCTCAATGCCTCCGTTCTGCAAAATGCCCTGCTCACCTCACCCCAGAGGGATTGAAATGTCAAAACTGTGGGCAATGCCCAATCGGAAAAGTTCTCATTATCCTCCAAACAATTGGATACCGAGTGTTCATTGTTCCAGGTTCAAGTTTCATCCAGCGAATGGTAAAAAAATATAGGCCCAATGGAATTATTGGAGTCGGATGCATTATTGAGGTAAAAGAAGGCCTGGAAATGTGCGATCGCATGGGCATTTGCGGAATAGGGGTGATGACCTTACGGGATGGCTGCGTTGAGACTATTATCAATTGGCATGACGTTTTCGATGCTGCTACCCTTGGTGTCGATTCTCAGTTACTTTCCAAAGACTTTGACGTTTCTCCCAGTTAATTTTCCACTTTTAATCTTACCATAGACCGTAATCGTTTCATCGCTATTGACGTCGCCAATCTTCACCCCTGGACGTAAGAGGACGTTTCCTCCAGCTTGGATTGATTGAATAGATGAATTATCACATACCACAATATTCTCGAGAACAATTATTGATCCTTTAACTCGAACTTTCGGTCCGATGACAGCACTTTGGGCAATTACCTGGCCTCCAACTGTGGATCGTGCTCCTAGTTCAAGCTTCCCTGCAATTTCTAATCGCCCCCACACATGGGTATCTGCAGGAGCGATAAAATTGCCATCAATTTTTACATTTCCATCAAAAAAAGCACCTTTAGGTGCGATGTAAGTATCGCCATGCTGATAGACTTTCATCCAATAACAATCGTCTATCGTCCACTAATAACTAGCGTGCATTAAAGTATTGCTACAAGACAATAGACCAAAAGAGCAAGGTACATGCCGATTTTCAAAATGATTATTGCATTTGATTTTTTTACACATTCAGCAGTTTCACATCGAGTCGATAGCGCGGCACCTGTTAAGATAATACTATCGACAAATCCAATCCCTATAAAATAAGGGGTTTTATACCACATAGGTAGTGGAAAAAGGCTGACTACAACTGCACAACAAGCAAAAAAAAGTGCAATGAAGGTCGTTTTTTTAATGCCGATTAAAATTGGAGCAGTTCTTGCACCCATAGTAGCATCTCCTTGAACGTCTTCAGCATCTTTAAGGAGCTCCCTCGCAAATGTTGCAAGAAATGTAATTAAGACGAGGGGAATATTGCGGACAATACCACCGATTCCAAGGAAAGCCCCGCTGAAAATGAAGATGCTTCCTGTAAGGTACGATACGAAAAAATTACCGAAAAAGGGTGATTTTTTGAGATACCCTGAATAGACAATGAGTAAGAAGGAATTAAGAAAAGCAATGCCAACACAGAGAGTATTTGAAAATAGAGCCAGTGTATTACCGATGATAAATAGGATTGATGCGTACCACAAAGCGGAGGACTTGCTAATACCTCCTGAAGGGATTGGCCTTTCAGGCCGATTGATGGCGTCAATATCCGCATCAAAATAGTCATTCAAGACGTTGCCAGCAGCAGTAATCGATGAAATGATTGCCACCAGTAAGAGTGAAGGTACGGTAATAGTACCTGTTGCTACAAGATAGCCAAGAAGACCAGCTCCTCCAGCAACGATCGAATTCACTGGTCGTACGATCGAAAGATAGGCGCGTATGGCCATACGGTAGCAAGTAAGTCTGCAATCAAGCTATATAGAGTCTATCGTCAAATACAAGCCAAGTAAAAATTACAATAAGTATTTCAAAAGAACGGGCTTGAGGGGATTTGAACCCCTGATATTTGGCTTAGGACGCCAACGCCCTATCCTGGCTAGGCCACAAGCCCTCGAAAGTGCTTTAATTATTTATCCACGGCAGGGTATAAGTTTAACGAGCAATTGCACTTGGGATGAAAATGGAATTTACTCTTAGAAAGGAAGGAACTACCCCATTTTTAACTCCTGTCCCACGTGAAGGTTCCACATTTCCACCATCGAGTGTCCCGATTTTTTTTAATCCTGCCATGGAGGTAAATCGAGATTCAACAATCCTTTTTCTCAGTGTTACGAGACCACATACCTACCTTGATGCCATGGGTGCGACCGGGGTGCGAGGGCTCCGTGCTAGGCATGAGTGCGGGATTGCTGTTACCATCAACGATTGGAATCCTGAAGCAATCGAGTTAATACGACGAAATGCTCAGTTGATAGGCCTTGAATGTGAGATAACTCAGCAGGATGTCAATATGCTCTGTAGTTCACGGAAATTCGATGCAGTTGATGTCGATCCTTTCGGGACACCAGCACCATTTGTAGATAGCGCAATAAGATCTGCGTCTCGTTTCCTTTTCATTACAGCAACTGACACTGCACCACTCTGCGGTGCCCACTTGAAAGCGGGAATGCGGCGATACTTCTCTCGACCGATGAATACTGACTACCATGCGGAAATTGCACTTCGAAATATCCTTGGTTTTGTGACCCGTGAGACTATCAAGTACGATAGAGGTATTGAACCCTATTTCTGCTTCGCACAGAACCACTTTATCCGGCTTCACCTCCGTCTCTGGTCTGGAACTCGTGCAGCGGACAATTCACTCAATCACATCGGATATATCCATCAGTGTGTGGTGTGTCCATCGAGAATCGAGCAAAAAGGATTGGTTCCTGAACCTACGACGTGTCCATCTTGTGGTGGTAATATGCGCCCAATTGGCCCCCTCTGGATAGGACGAATCAATAATAACTCACTCTTAATGCAATTGCAAAACACAATCAGCACATCGATACTAAATTCGGCCTCGCACTTGAATACCCTCATATCTTCGTGCCTGGAGGAGCTCGACGTATCATTCCATTATAATTACCACAGGTTAGCTAAATCTCTGAAGCGGTCACCTCCTCCCATAGATGAGCTTATAAAAAATCTTCGCCAACGAGGGTTTCAAGCAAGTCGATCGCACTATTCAGGGACTGCGTTAAAGACAGATGCCCCATTGAACACCCTTCTTCACACAATGAAAGGCGACTAACCTGAAGTAACACTATCAAATTTGTTGTTTAATGTAGAGTAGTGATGATTCTTCATAACGTTCCAAGAAGACTTTGAAAAGTGGAACATCCTGGGAGCTGCGATTGGTGGTTCAATAGGCTTATCCATCGATCGATGAATCTTGTATCCATCGCTGCAGTTTCTAAAACTATATAAACCTTAAAAAAATTACCTCGGTCGCGACGGTGATATCCTATGGCATTCGTCAATCCCTAATGACGAATTATGATAGAGAGGAGATCCCCTTCCCTCAACTTATGATTTAAACCGACCCTTTGCCCTGGATGTTTCACAGACCTTCCCCAAATCCGCCCGTATCTAAATCGGTCAATGAAATCATTGTGTAATCGGCGACAGATATCCTCGACAGTAGCGTTCTGGAAGACAATCAGAGGTTCGTCGAGGTCTGCTGGTCCTCCCTGAGGTTTGAGGAAAATCCTCATGAAATTGAGGTGGTTAAAGATTACGTCCTTCAATTGCTCCATATTGTAACCACTTTGAGCTGAAATCATTACTGGTGCCTCACCTAGACGAGTTGTGATATCATTCTCAATGTTTTTTATTGTCTCAGAATCGACGAGATCCACTTTGTTGACTGCAACGAATGCAGGCACAAATCGCCGACTTCCGAGCATTGCGTCGATTAGATCATCTTGGGTTGCACCCCCTCTAATGAGAACATCGGCATTCATTATCCTTTGTTCAGATAAGATCGCCCTGATTTCTTCCTCATCAATCCCCACCTCCCCAACAGAACTTACTCTGATTCCTCCTGACGCTGTCTTTTTAATTGTGATATCGGGCTTCCTTCGATTGATTCGAATACCCGCATCATATAATTCACGGAAGAGCACGTTGAGATGTTTTTCATTGAAGACATCAACAAGAATGATAATGAGGTCTGATCCTCGTACGACACTAATTACTTCTTTCCCTCGACCCTTCCCCATTGCTGCACCAGCAATCATACCTGGAATATCGAGTATCTGAATTTTTGCCCCTCGATATTCAAGGGCACCTGGAACAACGCTAGTAGTTGTAAATGAATAGGAGGCGACTTCACTATGGGTCCCTGTCAATGTATTGAGGAGAGTACTCTTCCCTACTGATGGAAAACCGACTAACACAGCAGAAGCATCGCCAGATCTTCTAACCGAAAATCCTTCAGATCCTCCACCCGCTTTCAAAGCACGATTGACAACTTCATCACGAAGCTTCGCAAGCTTAGCTTTTAACCGCCCAATATGCTTTGATGTGGCCTTGTTATACGGTGTCTCCCTAATTTCATCCTCAAGCGCCCGAATTTCTTCTTCAAGACCATTCATGTCTGTTCAGCTATGAACTTTTCGTACTAGTTGATTTCCCGCCAATTCAATGCTAATATAAGTCAAGCTTATAACTTATAACGGTTGAGATGAAGCAAACACCTGGGTTGGAAAACACTTCTTATTTGTCTATAAAATCTAATCGCATTTTAACAAGAAGATACTTCACGTGTTGGGATGCTCTCCATTTTATGATTCCTTTCAAATGCTCGTGATCTATCATACAGCACTAAACTATACATGGATTTCACACGTGTCTTATTAATATCCCGAAATTGTATTCTAACGCCATAGATACGTTTAAGTAAAAACCTGCATAACGTTATGAAAGCTGCTGCTATAGTGTAGACCGGTCAATCATGCAAGACTCTCACTCTTGCGACTCGGGTTCAAATCCCGATAGCAGCATAAGAACAGAGGGTTACGTGCCCCAACTTTATTTTTCTTGAATTTTATGAGTATCTCAAGTACTTTCTTTTCCGATTCAGATTAATGGTGTTGGATTCAGATGCCAATCTCGTGGGAGTAGGTGAGTTCGAATCTAACCCCTCGCATTGTTATATTGGTTAATATATATCAGCAAAATTTCCAACCGACATTAGTTCAATCATAGTCATGGTGATAGCGAGTCATCGCTAGAGTGGGAGTAGGAAGGAATGAGATAAAAAGTGTGGCCTGATTAAAAACTGAGTAGAATCACATGAGGTTAAAGGAGGGAAATGAATCCTCCTCCTCTGCCTTCACCACCGTACTCATGTCAAGAGGATGAAATTCACAGTTCGAAATGCCCCATCCTCCAAATCGACTTTTAACTGGCAGATTCCAGGTGACAGCCTCCGCATTGTTATGTTGAGCTATCAATGCGGGTTCAGCTTCTCCTCTCCAGTATTCCTCTCCTTGGAGGATGAGATCAGAATACATGAAAATCATGAAAAGCTGATGCAATAACAGATTGAAGCGATAGACAGATAGGTTACATTAGCCCAAGACTGTGGAATAATCATGAACATTATCCAAGCAGATCACGTGACGAAATCCTTCGGACCGGTGACTGCTGTCAAAGATGTAAGCCTTGCGGTTCAGGAAGGGGAAATCTTCGGATTCCTCGGTCCGAACGGCGCGGGAAAGACCACTACCACGCGGATTCTTACTGGTGTCATTTCATTCGACGCCGGGAGCGCTGCAGTACTTGGGTATGATATCCGTACCGCAGCATTGCAGGCGAAACAGGGGTTCGGTGTGGTTCCAGAAACTTCCAATGCATACACCGAACTGACCGCATGGCAGAACCTGATGCTGATGGGGGAACTATATGGGGTTGAACGTGATCGAGCAGAACAACGCTCTACCAAGCTTCTCGATACACTGGGGCTGTTGGAGAGAAAAGATCAGAAGGTACAGGCATACTCGAAGGGTATGAAGCAGCGGCTCATCCTTGCCATGGCGCTGCTCCATGAACCAAAGCTCCTCTTTCTGGATGAACCAACGAGCGGTCTTGATGTACAGAGTACCCAGATGATCCTCGCCATGTTGCGGGACATGAACCACGATGGAACCACCATTTTTCTCACCACGCATAACATGGAGGAGGCAAATCGGCTCTGTCACCGTGTTGGGATCATCCGAGGCGGCAGTCTGATTGCGGTCGATGCACCTGAAAAACTAAAGATGGCTATCGAGAGTGTGCATCGGATCGAAGTGAGTTTTGACCGCGAGGTAGCCAGTGACGCCCTTGCAGCACTACGAGGGGTAACTTGGGTGAAAAGAATCGGGGACAAATGGCAGCTTACTGCAGAAAACCAGGATGCAGTCATTCAGTCTCTGGTAACTTTTAGCCAACGAAACCACACTGCGATTGTCACTCTCAACACGCTTGCACCCTCGCTCGACGATGCCTTTCTACGGTTGACCCAGGAAGCATCATCATGAACCCGGCTGGAGTTCCCGAACAGTTGCGGCGGGCATCGGCGATTACGAAGAAAGACATTCGCATATATTACGCCAAGAAATCTGTGCTCATCTTCGGAATTTTCCTGCCTATCTTTCTGTTTCTTGCCTTTTTCATGGGCAGCAGGCAGCTTCCACTTGCATTCCTACTACCAGGGCTTGTCGGAGTGACACTCCTTTTCACTGCCACTGCCATATCTCCCGCCATCTTTTCATGGGAAGGGCGGCATGGGACTCTGGAACGGCTTGTCTCTTGCCCGGTCAGCACCGAAGCGATCGTCCTTGGTGATATGATCGCCTCCATTCTCTTTGGTATCGGAATCACGATTATCACTGTCTTCATCGGCTTGGCGCTCGGTCTTTCCATTCTTCATGGGATTACAATGATTGCTTCAATCATTCTCGCTGCATGCTGTTTTTCTGCAATTGGGATGCTTCTCGCGGTCCCGCCAACGAATGAACCTTCGACCCCAATGATGCTTTCTTTACTAATCAAGTTCCCCTTCATCTTCATCTCCGGGGTTTTCGTCCCCTTGGAACAGTTGCCGTCATGGGGATTGGCGCTTTCCACCTGCTCTCCGCTCACCTATTTCACAGACCTCGTCCGCTACTCTTTTACTGGGGAGCACTTTTTCCCCGTTACAGTCGATATGATAATCCTCGGTCTCTTCACGCTGATGTTCACTACTGGAACGATGTATTTGCACAAAAGGACAATGCCTAAAAGGATATGATGGGAGAATACCAGCAGATGCACGGTGTATGAAGCTGCCTCCGACCTTAAGTATTGAAAGCTTTTTAAAAATTTTCATCGAATATCCACAAAACAACTCGCACAGGTAACCATAGACAGCAACGCATTCTTTTTCAGGTAATACAACGTCCCTTTTGAGAATCCCATCTTGTTCCAATCGGTGTTGGAAATGTCACAATTTGTTTCATATTTATACAATTGAATTATTTGACAAAAATTCCTGTTTTTCGATGGCAACAATTTGTCATGTGGATTTTTTCACATTATCATTAGGATGTATCCATTGTTGATGGAGGATCTCTAATACACGTTCAACATTTGATTCGAGAGCTTTCACTCGGAACTCAAGCGAGAGGGGCTGTTGTAGTTTAAACTCTTCATGACCTATTTTTATGAAAAATCCTCCCTCTAATTCAAAAATTTTGGCCTCTTGCCCAATTAAATCTTCCCGATATCCCCATGGCAGTTGAATATACGGTGCAAGGTATCCTTTTTTAGGATTAAGTTTTTTAATTTTAGTCTCACCAAGGAATTTACTTTCAGTCACAAATCAATTTAAACTATTTAAACTATAAATATTTGTTGCATTGGGCATATTACGGTAGATAATGCTCATAAACTAGAGATCTTAGTTAATTTTAAAAAATTTGAATGGGAGAAGAACCGAACACTGGATTATATCTAATATATCTAATAAAAGAAGATTTTCTCATCATCAACGATTTCTCTTCTTTTAAGGCTTACATGTATATCTTACATGTACATAACAGATTCAGTTCCTAATTCCTCCTTTTGTGGCTTCACAACCCCAAACTCCTTTTGTATTATCCAAACAGCTTGAAGATTTGCCTTCCAAACCTTCCTGATGGTTGCCATCAACCTGTCCTTCGATAACCTGTCGTCGAATATTACATCTGTTATCGCAAATTTTTGTAATATATTATCTGGATGCGTTAGTTCAAAGTCAATTAGAAAATTGTTTAAAAAAAACTTAAGTCCCCATATGAACTCTGCTCGATTCTGAGAGTTTGATTTACCCATTGCTTCAATGTGTTCGGGGCTTATGACTGTTGGTGATGCAACTATTATCATATCTTTTTTCTTCGATGGTTGGATAACCTCCATAAAATGGTCTTTTGGAAACATTATGATAAAACGAAAGTTTGCTGAATCGTCTTGGATTTCTTCCTTGAAGAGCTCTTCTTCGATTAGCCACTGTTTTATTTTATCTTTCATCGTGACCATCCTCGTACTAGATAGTTCCTTTTCAATCTTCATATCCTTATTCTCCATTATCGAAGCTAGGTGCGGTATTGCTACGAAACGATATTCAAGAATGTAAGTGAAGTAAGCAGGAAGTGGATGAGCAATTCCACGATATATAGAGCTTTCATGTAGCTGAATGATTTTGGACTATTTGGCTCAATGGAACAATGATTCCCTATAATTCGATAGAACTTCCAGTAATCTCATGAGAAGTCACTCACAACCTCAACATTTAAGGTATCAGATTTGTCTAAAGAATCGAATCCTGAAATAAAAAAATCTGATCACATGATAATGATGATTCTGTTACCTATACCTATATCAAGGAAAAAATTTCAGGAACTAATTATAATGCAGTCGAATGATATTGTTATAATTGGTATCCTATTGACTGTTGGTGCGATTTTGAGGTACTTCCTCACAATGCTCCATACGCCTCTCACCCCAAACATGGTGATTGCATTCTATTGCCTAGCAATCATCCTCATCTCGCCAAGGATCTACGAGGCACTTGTCATAGGGATTGTTGCAGGTGTCCTTTCGATGGTAATTTCGAGTTCCATCTTTCCTCCCGGAAACTTAATTAGTGAGCCAATTGGAGCACTCACCTGTTTTGGTATATACTTGATTATTAGTAGTAGGACAATAGTCTCACCCACTCTAACCACATTTCTCGCAACCCTTGCAAGTGGCTTCACTTTTGCAGTAATTGCTACCATCGCAGTTCCTGATAAAATACTTACAAAATATCCAACAATGTGGGACTTTATTCACGTAGTTGCTTCTATTGTCGTTGTAACCGCAATTTTTAATGCACTGATTGTCGGAATTCTCTACCCGTCTGCTAAGAGGATACTCCAATGACGGCCTAGCCAATCAATTTTTCAAATGTTGTAATAGATCTATTAAAATTAATTACCATTATAGGTAGACATTTCTCACATCATCATGTTTTGACCTAACAATATCAATTCTTCTAAACCCTGGTCGATACTTGAGGATAAAGACTTAAATGTTAGAATCGATAGTTTTGTTTTTTTTTCGATTCTGCCAATTTAACCAATGGTGTAGAGGCCTATTGATACTTATGCATCTTCTAATTACTAAAAAATCAAAGTTGAAAAGTCGAAATTATTTCATTTTTTGTCGTTTTGATCTAAGAAGGTCCATTAAGGTATCTGCACCCTCGAACCCCACTGTCCGCTGACTCCCATGCATAATATCGAGGTAGTCAATTCCGACCATCGCTGCGATGGGCCGCTCGAGCATCCCCCCAATTATGAGATCGATCGATTTTTCTTTGAGTTGTTCTATGATCTCTTCCTGTTCAGGTTCGATGAGGATTTCACAGTCAGGCCCAACAATTTCAGCGAGTCGAGATTTCAGGTCTGAATCAAAGTCGATAACGACGAGGCGAGGATTGATGCCTAGCTCGTGAAGAAACTGCGTCATTGCAATGGCTCTCGTTGGCCCACTAATAATTGCAATAGAGTTATATGGAATTGGAACCACGGTCTGCTCTTTGTTACGCTTGAAATCCATAGCTCCAAGAGAGATACCAAGAGCGTGCCCGACATGTTCAAGGAAGCGAACTGTTGCGCTATACCCGATGGGAAGGTCTTCTATAATGTAGGGTATTCCAAACTTTTTTTCGAGAATGTCGGCCGCTTCTTTTCCCGATGGTTCACAAAGGACGATATTTAATGCTGCAGCTCCAACGTGTTGGATTTGATCTAATGTTGCATCAGCTGTCAATACTGCATTGACCGTTACTCCAATTGAACTAAGAATGCGTTTCAATTCTCGAAGATCGGGGCCTCCTCTCAGCATGCCGACAAGGTTGACAGCGAGGGATTTCTTAGTTTTCGATGGTAGTGTGAGTTCTTCTACGAGCTTCTTGAGCGTCTCGCTATAACCCGTCCTGAAATCTCCTTCGAATCCTCCTGACTCAATTCCAATTACCTTCGCCTTCGACTTAGCATGCCTCACGGCACTATCAACATCTTCCCCAATGATACTTGATGCACAACAGGACAGAACAATAATGAGATCGGGATGATATTCATCATCTAATTCCTCAATTGCATTGATGAGTTTCTTCTCGGCACCGAAAATAACATCATTTTCGTCGAGGCTTGTAGAATATACCCGCGATGGTCTATCACCTCGAAGTCCCAGAATGTAATTGATATGGTAGACGCACCCTTTTGGGCCATGGACAATTATCGCCGTATTTTTAATGGTATTCAATGCTTTAATGGTGCCAAAAAGTCGACAGGTTCCACGGGGTATTTCAACTGCCCTGTTGGTCATGTACTATGCACCATAGATATTGTCTCATGCATACTAATGACAGGGGGACTGATAAGGGCATCGTTGACGATATTTCATATGTTTCCATTTTACCTTTTTTCGAAAAATTAATTTGAATACGGTGGGAATACCATGCCATTTTAGAATGCTACTTACGTTCGTTTGACGCTGAGCTATCACTGCCTTCATTCCATCGCTTCAATGGCGTGATGAATGCCCTTGCTAATATATCAGCAGATGATTTGGGCATATTCACTTTGTTGACCATGTCTTCAGCGACTTTTTCAATCATCTGCTCAAGAGTCAAACCAGGATCGATGAATGATCCATTTTGGAAGCATATACAACAGTAATCAGAATTCTTCGATCCATCAACATTTAACCCAAAGTGTTCGGGATGGATCAATGGTCGAGCACAGCTTTGACATAATGGCCAATCCCATTGCCTGGGTTTAGGTTGCTGTTCCATTGTCTAGTTTAATAGTAAGAGGCGAGAACATATTATTCATTTCATAATGACACTGGTGCATTGAGAATGCATTGTCATATCTTT
>Ga0187774_10000627_pt1 | contig 12212 bp, 10 predicted proteins | sample 0216_BV02_MP05_2_FD_133152 | JGI IMG/M metagenome (GOLD analysis project Ga0187774, IMG submission 133152) | Tropical peat soil microbial communities from peatlands in Department of Meta, Colombia - 0216_BV02_MP05_20_MG | ecosystem: Environmental > Terrestrial > Soil > Wetlands > Peat | place... | reverse complement strand
TGTCCTCAGCGGAGGCAAAGCTCGAGGCAAAGGCAACGGCACCGAAGACCTCCTCGCACATCCCGAGCCGGTCTCCGGCAATCTCCACCTCCTCGATCGATATCTTCCCCTACGGGACCACCCAGACGGCCAGCCCCTCGGCCCAGTTCAGCACCTTGGTAGTTACCCTGCCCATAAAAAACTCCCGAACCGCTGAAATCCCTCGCCTCCCCATGACGATGGTGCCGTAGCCTCCTTTCCGCGCCGTGTTCAGAATATCGGCCGCACGACTGTAGCTTCCCATCTTGCAGGCGGTGGAGATCTTCTCGGGCCTCACTCCCGCTCCCTCAAAGAAGTTCTTGTACGAGTCGAACATGCTGCCGATGTCCTCCTTGAGCCCCTCCATGAGCTTCTCTTCCATGGCACCACCAGAGCCGATGAGGTCCAGGCCGAAGGTCGGCAAGAACGTACGGACGACGTGACAGAGGGTGACCTCGGCACGCTGTCGGCAAGAAAGGGAGTGGCGTACTCGACGGCCTTGCGGGAATTCTCAGATCGGTCGACCCCAAGGAGCACCTTCTGCGCATGAACGTCACCTCCGATCACCCAAACCGGAACCTCTTCTAGCTTTTGCACGACCTTGTTGGAGACGCTGCCAAGAAGGAGGCTCTCCACCCTCCCAAGACCCCTTCGTCCCACCACTACGGCACATCGTAGCCCATCCTTGCCTCCTCAATGATATCCCTCGCAATCCCCTTCTGTCGCTGCCTCATGGACACATCGATTCGGCTTTCAGGAAAGCCGCCTCTGACGAGAATCTTCCTGCACTGCTGCAGGAACTCCTCCGCCTTCTGTCTGCAATTGAGGGCATATAGACTGTATCGCTCCTTCATCCGCCTCATGAACTCCTCGTCCATCATAAACCGCCAGAACACCTCCTCATCGCCGAGGGGGAGGATGGAGAAGAGCCGCACCTCGAGATCCGAGCGCAGACACTGGCGGGCAACGTATGTGACGGCGTTGAGCGCGTGGCTAGAGCTGTCAACCGCAACGAGAACTTTTTTCGGTGTCCGCATAGTCTTCCTCACTCTTGCAAGAGCCCGTTGTCCTGGCCGCGTCGAGGGCCTCCATCACCGAAAAAGCCCCCTCGGTCGGCAAACCGAAAGCGGGAGCCCGACCGTAAAGACAAGCTTTCTAGGAACGAGCTCCCCTCGGCGGTACCTTTTCAAGGCGCCCCGTCAGGCAGTTCACCAGGGTAACCCTTAGAGGCCCCCATGAAGACCCTGAGGGCGACGATTCACATCTTGGTCTCCGAAGCTCTAAATAATGGCCTCTCATTTCGCGCGAGCTTCCTCCCGACCGCGACCTAGTGTGGACAACCGAAGCATAGGACCGCTCCTGTCGGCGGTAAAGATAGTAACATCAAGGGACGCCCCCACCCGCAACGGATATTCGGGAGGGGGCGGGGCAACCAACTCGATCCTCACAGGGATTCGCTGCACCACCTTAATCCAGTTACCCGTGGCGTTCTCGGGTGGGAGCAGTGAGAAGGCAGCCCCAGTTCCGGCCCGGATGCCGGCGACCTTCCCTTCATAGGTATGACGCGGGTAGATATCGGCTTTTATCTCAACCCGTTGCCCGATCCGAACGTCCTCTAGCTGTGTCTCTTTGAAATTGGCTTCTACATAGACCTCCTTCAGGGGGACCACGTTGAGAAGAGTTTGACCGGGCTCAATGCGCTCGCCCACCTGAATTCTCCTCTGAGCGACATAGCCCGAGATGGCAGCCTTGATGGTGCAGTAGGAAAGATTCAGCTCAGCCATCTGCAGTTGGGCGAGGGTCTCCAGACGCCTGGCCTTAAGCGCGGCCAAATTGTTTTTTTCCATCTCCACTCGGAGTCTGCTCGCCTTCGCCCCGTCCCGCTGGGCCCTGGCTCGGTCGATCTCCTGAACGGCAGCAGCAAGAGATGCTCTCGCCCCTGCAATCTGAGCGTCCGCAGCTTCGAACTGAGCACGGGCTTTCTTAAAGGCCGTGCTCGCTCTATCCCTTTGCTGCTCTGAGCCCGCTCCTTCTCTGAACAAGTTCGTGTAGCGCTCAAGCTCACGTTTGGCATGCTGAAGTTCCGCTTCTGCGGCAGTACGATTCTGCTCAACCTCTGCAAGCCGATGTCGAAGCTCCTGCTCCTTATCCCGAGCCGCCTGGAATGTCGCCTGGGCCGCCTCAAGCTGAGCTGCCGTCTGACTGTTCGTCAAATTGACGTTCACCTCGGATACCCCGATTTCAGCTTCGATCCGAGCCAGCGCCGCCCGCTGTTTGTCCACCTCGGCCTGGTAGTCTTTGGGGTCGAGTTCGACAAGGGTAGCTCCCTCTGTCACCCTGTCGTCGTTTTCGGCCATGAGGTGAGAGATGGTTCCGGCCACCCGGCTGCTCACCGCTGCACTATCAGCTATCACGTAGGCATCGTCCGTAGAGACCCGGTTCCGTATGAAGAGCAACCAATAACCAAAAGAAACTCCAACTCCGATGACACAGATCAAGAGCAGCCACAAAAGCTTCGGTCTCTTCTGTCTCTCTCGATTCATCTGTTCCCCGTTTTCATCAGCTACTCGGGCCATCTCTTCTCGTCCCAGGGTGGATTCCCGCCCACAAACACCCAGTGGCTAACATGGAGATCCTCTCCGAAAACTTCCGTCTTACGGTCGCAAGCGAGGTGAGCCTGTTTCTGCAACGCTCTCACAGGGGTTCGCCCACCGCCCGCTCAAGGTCCGCCCATGCAAGCTGATAGCCGTAAAGGGCCTGGTAATAGTTGGTGCGGGCCTGCGTGACGTAGACCTCGGCATCGAGCACCTCGGTTGAGATGACAATCTGCTCCTGATACTGAAGGGTCGTGATCCGAAGGTTTTCCTCGGCCTGCTTCACGGCCACCCGTGCCGTGGCCAGGTTTGTTCTTGCAACCTGAAGCTGCTCGTACGCATCCTTCACCTCAAGCCGGATCTGCTTCAGAAGGTCCTGTTCCCTTTGCTTCAGGGCAGCCCCCTTGTGGTACCACTGGTTTATCTCGGCGCGCATCCTTCCGCCCTCAAAGAAGTTCCAGTCCATCCTCACCCCGACAGCTGCATTGTGGTCGTTGGCAAAGTCGTTTTCGCTCGCAAGGAAGTTCCCTCCCTCGCGGTAGTACATGGTGAACAGAGAGAAGTGCGGGTAACCGGTGCTCCCGGCAAAGCGTGCACCTTCCTCCGTTTCACGAATCGATGCGGAGATCGCGGAAAGCTCCGGGCGCGTTCTCTCAGCCCGGACCGAAAGCTCCTGCAGCGGACGCAATTCGTCCGTCCTATCATCTGGAGCCGGCATCTTGCTCCATTCGGCAAGATCGAGCTCCGTTTTCTCATCTAGGCCAAGAAGGCGGTTTAGCTGGGCGCGGAGGATGACGAGCCGCTTGGCTGCGCCTGTCTTCTGCTGCTTTGCATTTGCCAGGGCGACCTCCGCCTTGAGCACGTCGTTTCGGGGCGTGAGCCCCTGGCCGAAGAAGGCTTCCGCATCCTTCAGGTGAGCCTCCAGTTGGGCGACGCTCGCCTCTGCGACCTGCAAAGTTCTCTGCGCCAGAAGGGTTTGAATGAAGGCGTTCCGGATGTTCCGCACGAGATTGAGCCGCGTCTCGGTCTTCCTGTAACCCGCAATGTTCCGCTGTTCTTTGGCCATTCCATATTGAGCCGTAATACCAAAACCTTGAAAGAGCGGCTGAGTTAGTTCCGCCTGCCAGTGGTTGAGGTTGGTGTCACTCGTCTGGAACTGCACGGTCGGGCCTCCAGCCTGCTGTTCGACCCTGGAGAAGGGTTTGTCTTGCCAATTGGTGTAACTGTAAGACGTATCGACCCGGGGCAAAAAGCCGGCCCGTGCTGCGCTGACACCCTGATCGGCCGCCTTGAAATCCTCGTCTGCTGCATGCAGTAGGGGATTGTGCTGGAGTCCGTACTCTACCGCCTGGTCCAAAGCAAGGGGCTGCGGTGGAAACGTCTGAAGCTCTGACCCCTGCTGCGCGGCTGCGGCACCGACGTGAAGAAGGGCCAGAAACAACAAGGAAGCCAGGAGCGTTCTCCCGCGAGCGCCAATCCGGTTTGCAAGCAGATCTCCCATGGTGACCAGCATTGTTCAACCCTCCATGATCCCGTTACAGAAAATGTCCACAATGAGTCTTCCAAGATCTTCGATGCCAACATCCTTGATCCCCGGGTCCCTGTAAATCTCGCGAAGGAGCACAAGGAAGTGAGCCATTCCGAGGAGTAGGCGCGGAGCCACCTGCCTGTTCAAGGGTGTCATGCTTCCATCCTTCATCCACGCTTCCAGGTAGGCACCCAGAAAGTTAAAGAAGTCCTGTAGGGGCTTTCTTACGAACTTGCGGGCGAGGTCGTGGCCCTCTAAGGCGCTGAAGAGGAGCATGCGCATGAAAGAGTTGTCTTCGCTTTGTTCGCGAAGGAAGGTGGCAATGATGGTCTCCAGTACTGAACGGTCCTGCTTAGTGCGGGCGGCATCCGTCGGGAAATAGAGATGCTTTGTTCTCTCCATTTTCTTTTCGAGTATCGCATCATAGAGGGCTTCCTTGCTCGGGAAGTGATGATAGATCATCGCTTCGCTGATTCCAGCCTCGCGGGCAAGTTGCCGAACGGTGGCTCCCCGAAAGCCATGGTGAGCAAAAACCTTTGTGGCGGTCCGAATGATCTGTTCCCTTCGTTGTTCTCCTTTGAGTCTTGTCCTCCTCTGCACGACCTTTTTCACGACGAAGTTCTCCTCTCCCGTTTGAGTTATAAAGTGAGCGTTTACTTTTTACTCGTATCGATTAGCAGTGTCAAGTAAATTCACTCGACCTGCGCCTCCGTAAAATGGGTCCAGGAGTATATGGAAGATGTGACCGATTTGGAGAGGAGGAAGGCCATACCGAGCAAAATGTACCGTCCGGAAGAGATCATCGGGAAACTGCGCAAAGCAGATGTGCTGTTGAGCCGGGGCAAGAACATTGCCGACGTAGTAACGCACCTCGGGATGACCGAGGTCACCTACTACCGGTGGCGGAAGGAGTATAGGGGTGAGGTTTTCCGAGCCAGGCGTCTCAAGGAACTGAAGAAGGAAAACGCCTGGCTCTGTAAAAAGCGTAGCGGACTTAACCTTGGAGGCGCTGATTTTTCAGGAGGAGGCGGGCCCGTTGCGGCGGTGACGTCTCATTTTACACGTTCCGTTTCATACCACCCCGCTGGAACTCACACTTTCATCGTTCCCACCCTCTTGTGACCCTCGAGGCACCCCCAACCGAGTGGGATCACTTTGCTCCTTTTGACCACTCCCAAGATTTTGTGGTACGCTCGATTCAGCGAAACCGGAGCCGCCCTCCGTGTCAACATAAGTGAGATACTCCTTTTCCATGTTTCTCTCACTCCTGAAACCTAGCGAACTCAGCGCTGATCTTCCGGTCCAGGGCTTGTGCCTCACGGTCTCTCATTGCCCGGTTAAAGAAAAAAGTTTGTAATTCAAGATTGGCGGATTGCCAGGCAAGGTGTCAGATCATTTTTCGGTAACGCCCGCCCACCTCAAAGAGCGTCCGGGTGATCTGTCCGAGAGAGGCGTGCTTCACCGTTTCCAGGAGCTCGGCAAAGATGTTGCCGCCGCCAAGGGAAACGTCCTTTAGGCGTTGGAGATAGACGGGCGCATCCTCTCTGTGCCGGGCCCTGAACTCGCGCACGCGGGCAACCTGCTTCTCCCAATCCTCCCGAGTCGGTCTCACCACCTCCCGCACCGGAGGATACCTGTCCGGATGGTCCTCTGGGAGGGTGTAGATGTTATAGCCGATGATCTTCCGCTTCGCCGGGCCGGGTTTCTCCGGGGCCGCCTTTCTCCGTTCCGATTCATACCTGCTCGAGCTTTCGGCGATCCGCCTCCTCTGATAGCCTTGCTCGGTAGCCGCAATCACGCCTCCGAGCTGGTCGATTCGTTCGAGCTCTCGGAGCACGCACTCCTCAACTTCCTTCATGAGGTAGCGAAAGCCGTAAGAGCCGGAGAGCAAGTTCTGGATCACAAAGGTCTCTGCCTCCTCCCGGAGGTAGTTGGAAATCATGGCGGCCTGCCGCACGTACTTCTCGCCAGGCGTGGTCATGGGCTCATCCGCGGCGTCTACGTGGAGGGAGTTGGTGTTGGCGAGGAGGGCTAGGAGGGCGTGGTAGGTCTGGCGGAGTGGGTTGACCGTATCCCACTCCTGGGCCTGGAGGGCGCGGCCCGAGGTCTGGCTGTGGAACTTGAACATCTGGGACCGGGAGTTGCCGCGGTAGACGTCCCGCATGGCCACGGCCCAGATCTTGCGGCACACCGCACCGTAGACGAGCCACTCGGCCTCGTGTGAGACCCTGAAGAAGAAGGAGAGGTTCGGCGCAAAGGCGTTTATGGGGAACCCGCGGGCGAGGTACGTCTCCACATAAGTGAAGCCGTTCGCCAGGGTGAAAGCGAGCTCCTGGACCGGGCTCGCCCCCGCTTCGCCAATGTGGTAGCCGGAGATGCTTGCCGAGTAAAACTTGTCGATCCCGTGATCGATGAAGTACGCCTGAATGTCCCCCATCATCCTGATCGCGAAATCCATCTGAAAGATACACTCGTTTTGCGCCTGGACCTCCTTGAGGATATCCGCCTGCACCGTGCCTCGAAGGGACCGGAAGGTGCTTTCGCAGAGGGCGCTCCGCTCGGCCTCGGCGAGCGGTGTTCCCCGTTCCCGCTCGGCCCGCTCCTCCTCGATTTCTACCGCGGCCGCAAAGTACATGGCCAGGATAGCGGGCGCCGGCCCGTTGATCGTCATGGAGGTGCTGATCTCGGGTATGGAGAACCCCCGGAGGATGAGCTTCATGTCCTCGTAGGTATCCACCGCAACGCCGCCTTCGCCGATCTTGCCGACGGCGCCGGGATCGTCATCGCTATCACCGCCGTAGAGGGTGATGGGGTCGAAAGCGATGCTCAACCGGGGCTTGGGTACACCCTCGGCCAGGAGGTGGAGCCTCCGGTTGGTCTCCTCTGGTCCTCTCATCCCGGCGAACTGACGGGTCGTCTCCCCCGCCGATTCCACCCGGAGGGGATAGATCCCGGTGACAAAGGGAAACATGCCCGGAAGGCCCTCTTTTAGGAGAAACCGAAGGGACTCCCCCCGATCGGTGGGATCAGGGAGAGCGACCTTCGGGAGCCTCAGCCCGTTCGGAGTCACGGTGAAGGTCTCCGTGCCCAACCTTTTAGCGGCCTCCAGGGAAAGCCTCTCCCACCGGTCCCTCCAGCCCTCCAGGAGATCCCGGCATGGCGGGTCGAGCCGCTCGACATCGTCAGGGTTCGTGCGGACGAGCGCCATCTGCTCCTCCGTCCACCGATCATAGTTTCTGACAGCCCTCACGATCTCGGCGAGATAGCCCCGCCGCCCGTGAGGGACTAAGATGGTCCTCTTCGCGTAGGAAAATACGTTCGTCTCGGGGACCCGGCGCATCACGGGATACCCTAGGCGGGAGAGGAGAGTCGCATAGAGACCGTCGAGGCCGGGATCGCCCACGGTCTTCGCCGTAACCGCATGCACCGAGGGAGGACGACCCCCACCCTCTCCGGCGAGGAAGGAGGAGATCTCCTCATAGGTAGACTCCGCACCCTGGAGGTCCACCTTGTTCACGACGACGAGGTCCGCGACGCGGAGCATCTGGTCCTTATGAAGCTGGAGCGGCCCGCGGTACTCCGCCGCTTTCACGTAGAGGACGACATCCGGTCGAAGGCCGCGGAGGTCGATCCCCGTCTGCCCGGTGCCGGGTGTTTCGACGATCACGAGGTCGAATCCCAGCGCGCACAGGATCTGGATCGCTTCAGGAGTGGCGGGGCTGAGTGCGGCGTAAGGCTCTCCCGTCGCCACGCTCCGCATAAAGACCTTCGGTCCATAGATATGGTTCATCCTCACCCGGTCCGCGAGGAGGGCGCTGCCGGTGTCCTCCCTCGCGACCGTCGGGTCGTTGGCGAGGATGGCGATCCTCCTTTCGGGAGCATCGTGGAGGCACCGCTCTACGAGTTCGTCGATGATGGTGCTCTTTCCGCTCCCCCCCTCGCCGGTAAGAACAACGACCCTCGTCGGGGCGGCGCGCCCTCGCCCGAGGATGGACCGATACGCCCGGTCGAACTCTTCGGGAACCGGGAACCCGCGAGCCCGCCGCTCGGCGATCCGGAGGAGGTCCGAGAGCGCCGCCTCGTTTCCGGCTTCGGCCGACGCGAGCAGCTCGTGGGGATCGGTGAAAAACCCGGGACGTCTGTCTTGGAGTGGGTTCCAGCGCTCATGAACCCGACGGATAATCTCGGCAGCGATGTCATCCAGCGGGCATCCGGGGCCGAAGATCTTCTCCACCCCTCCGGCCTCGATCTTCCCCGCGTCGTCGGGGAGAATCGTGCCGCCGCCGCCTCCGAATACGAGAATTCCATCCCCGCCAAGCTCTACCAGGCGCTTCGCGAGATGGGGATAAAATTGGAGGTGGCCCCCGTTATAGGAGCCGACAGCCACCGCATGGGCCCCCTCCTGGACGGCCGCGGTAGCGATCTCTTCCGCCGTCATGTTGAAACCCTGGTAGACGACCTCCACCGGAAAGGCGGCATCGAGGATGGCTCGATTGAGAGCTAGGATGGAGGCGTCGTGGCCGTCGAAAGGGGCGACTGCCGTCAGCAGGCGAACCGGTGCTTTGAGGATAGCTGCCATGGTGCTTCATCCCTTTACGAATGAGGATGTCTTCTCAGAAACTATAACTCGCAAAGGAAGAGGAGAGGGTCCCCTCCTGCCATGCGGGAGAGCGAGCAGGTGAGGCCCAAGGTCCATTCGTGGAGCGGCCGTTCATTCGCCCGACTGATCCGGCGACTTCACTTCAGGCAACGTCTGTCGTCAATGGACATGGGAGTCGGCCGTAACGCGCGCGGGTTTGAGGGCGGGCGAAAAGGGTGGTTCTTCTAGAGGCTGCAAAAGACCATAAAATGCGTGCCCACAGATAACAGGCTGCTGCCCAAACACGCTCGGCCATTCTCTCCACCGAACTTGAGCTAGCAGCTCGCGATACGCTGGGGCTGGGGTTGTGCCGAAACGGCCTATGTCGCTCGCCGGCGTAGGATTGCAGAGGCAAGCCACATCGGCGGTGAAAGCTGCCAGGGACGGCAGCGCGAGCGAAGTGACGGCGCTGCCCCAGCCCCCGACAACAAACTCATTTGGGCACCAGCCTGATAATGTGTGGCGACAAACCTCCGCAAGCCCTTAGGTATTCAAAACCTCTAATACTTTTGGATGCAGTTGCTTGTTTGCCGCAACACAGGAAGTTCCCCGGGAGGCCTCTCTCCCCGACCATGTGGTAATCACTCCCTTTGCCCCCTGGATGATAGGAATCAACGGGATGATATCCCACGGGTTCATGATTGGGTCGAGCATGATATCCGCCCCGCCAGTCGTAACCAACAGGTACCCATAGCAATCTCCCCACGTGCGGAAGAGGCGTGTCTGCCTGAGCAAGTTCTCGAAGCCCTCTTTCTTTTGATATCGGGCAATACTCGCCAGATCCGTAGTCAGGAGCATCGCTTCGGAAAGCTGACGCGTCTCTCGCAGTTGCACGGCCCGACCGTTCATAGCGGTTTCCGTATTGTTTCCGATACACAGCTGGTTGAGTAAGGGATGGTGGATCGCCCCCAAGAGGGGTTTCCCGGCGTGGAGAAGGCCGATTAGAGTCCCGAACAGCGGACATCCCCTGGCGAATGAGATGGTTCCATCTATGGGATCCAGTGTCCAGACAAATTCTGCTGAGGTATTCTCCGGCCCGAATTCCTCGCCAAGGATCCCATGGTGCGGATAGGCCTTCCGAATCAGATCGCGCATCACGGCTTCAGCTTCCCGATCGGCCTGGGTCACGACGGTTTGGTCTTCCTTGATATGTACCGCGATGTTGGCTTTCGCAAAATACGGCTTAATCACTTCTCCACTTTTTTCCGCCAGGGAGCGGATAAAATCGGTAAGCTCTTTGGTCTTCATGGAAGATATCCTTTGATCATGGGATCAGCTTGCAAGAATATCCCGTTAAGACAATGAACTTTCATTCAACAGCGAGAATGCAGCCTGTATAATCCTGCAAAGGCAGACTGCTTCCTTCTCTATAACCCCTCCGAGTCTCTCGAAGTTCATGCGTCCAACTCATTGTAGTTTCATACGATATGGCGTCCTTCCATGCTGCGTGGTTGAGGGAGTATTCGAAAAAACGAGAAATGGCATTGGGTCACATCCTGGCGAGCAACGCGCTTCGGCCACGCACTCTTCCGAATGACGCTTCAAACTTAAAGCCTGCCTTCTCGGCGGCGACCACCGTCTCCTCGAACTGCATCCGCGAGACGTGGCCTCGGGGCTCGATGATGAGAAGCTTGCCTTCCGGCTTGAGGGTCTCTCGGACCTCGGAGAAAAAGGCGGCCTGGTCCGGGACCTCATGCACCACATGAAGAGCGGCGACAAGGTCAACCTTACTGGCAAGATCCTTGAGCCCCAGAGTGCCAGATTCGGCCAGCCGAAGGTCGATCCTGTCCAGAAGACCAGCCTTTTCCGCCCTGCGCCTGAGCACTGAGAGCATCTTCTTTTGGAGATCGACGGCGACCACCAGGCCGTGAGACCCTACCATACGTGCCAGGGGAAGCGTGAAAAAGCCCATACCACAGCCGGGCTCGAGGACGATCGTCCCTTTACGAACGAGAGGACCCAGTACCTGGTCCGGGTCTTCGACGAGCCTTCGGAGAGGATTGAGCAGCAAGTACCCCACCCACGAGGGGCAAACACGTCTAGCCATCTGGCTCGTTCCTTTTCGTGCTCGGGACCAGGCCGAACAGGTTCCTGAGACCATGGGAGCAAATCGGCGGCATTGCAGGTGCGACGGAACGGGGTCCGTCCTCGGATGCGGACTCCCGAAAAACGAGAGCGGGGAAGACCCCGCTCTTTTGACCCTTTCTGGAGCGGGAGACGGGTCTCGAACCCGCAACCCTCAGCTTGGAAGGCCAGGACACTTATTGAAATTGCTGGAAATTTTTTCTACGTAACCCCAACGTAGCCGCCCGCTCCGAAATTGGACATAAAATGATGTTCCTGGACACCTCCTCAGTGCTTCGTCTCCTTCTCCTCATCGCGCATAAATCCTAACCTATCCTCGAGGACCTCGTCCACCTCTGGATGGGTGTACCGGGTCAGCATGCCGAGATCCCCGTGCCCCGTCCGCTGCATCGCCTGATCGGGCCGAGCGCCGGCGTCCTCCTGGAGGAGCGTCGCATAGGTATGCCGGGTATCGTGCAGGCGCATCGGGACTCCGCAAGCCGTAAAATGCCGGATAACCGCCCGGCTGACCGTCGTCGGATAGTAGCGCGGGAGAATAAACCCCTCCTCTTGGCGCCGAGCCGAAAGCTCATTGAAAAGCCGGCGACCCAGGCCCACCCGCCTTTCGTCTCCGTCCTTAGCATTTTCCGCAGGGACCACGAGGAACCGATGTTCCCAATCGACGTGCTCCCAGCGGGCGAGCATGGCCTCTTTGCGGCGGAGGCCGGTCCCGAAGAGCATCAAAAGAAACACCGGCAGCCAGCCGTGCAGCACCGGCCAGCCGGTCTCCTTCTGGACCCGCTTGGCGGCCTTCCCGAGGACACTCACAACCTGGGTGTTGTTGAGCCGCGTCTGCTTCGGCCGCTCGGCGGCAGGGACCCGGCCGGCGGAGAGCTCGGCCAAGGGATTATACGGCAGAACCTCGAGGCGCACCTGGTGACGAAAGCAGCGCTTCAGGTCTTGCAGGTAGTTCCGGATCGTGACGACCTTGACCTTCCGCTCCCGGAGCTTGGTCTTCAGGAGCTCGCCGTGGCCGTAGTTGAGATCCACGATCGCGGTCTTCGCCCCGAGGATCTTCTTGATGGCGGCGATTCGGCCCTCCCGGTTCTGGGCCTCCCCGGGCGAGACTTCCCAAGTGGCCTTGTACTCCTCCATGGCCTGCTCGAGCGTTTTCCTCTGGGGCGCCGGGATAAGAATCAACTGGGCCGTCTCCTGGGCGGTTAGAAGGCCCTCGTTCTTCCAGATCTTGATGTCGTCGGGGGTCTGCTGGAGTTGCCGGGTGCGGCTTTGCAGGGCGCTCGCAAGTTCGAGCTTCGCGCGGCCGACCGCCAACGTCTCGTAACGCCGCGAGCGGGCGGCCCAGGAGCCG
>Ga0187774_10000626_pt1 | contig 12212 bp, 10 predicted proteins | sample 0216_BV02_MP05_2_FD_133152 | JGI IMG/M metagenome (GOLD analysis project Ga0187774, IMG submission 133152) | Tropical peat soil microbial communities from peatlands in Department of Meta, Colombia - 0216_BV02_MP05_20_MG | ecosystem: Environmental > Terrestrial > Soil > Wetlands > Peat | place... | reverse complement strand
GTAAACGGCTGGAACCAGATGGGTGATGCGGTCTACATGCGCCAAGACGGCAACATGTTTTTTGTCTCCCGAGAGGACGACATGATCAAGAGTTCCGGTTACCGCATCGGGCCTGCCGAGGTGGAAGAGGCCATGTGCAAGCATCCGGCCGTGGCAGATTGCGGCGTCATCGGCGTTCCCGACCCGGACAAGGGCCAGGTTACCAAGGCCTTCGTGGTCCTCAAGCCCGGGTACATGGGGAGCGACCAGCTCTTCGAAGAGCTTAAGGAATTCTTGAAGCAGCACATCGCCATCTACAAGCTCCCGAGACTCATCGAGTACAGGGATTCGTTGCCGCGCACTCCCACCGGAAAGCTTCTCCGGCGGCTGCTCCGGCCACCGAAGAAGTAGCTGCATGTGGCTTCGCCGCTTCCCCTCCCCCTCTCGGGGGAGGGGATTTTTTCTTCCATCGACCGGGCAAGTTGGGTAGAATACGGGTACCCCTCCCACTTGCCCGTTCCCCTGCGGAGGAAGCTCCATGCTGGCCTGGCGTGCTGCGACGGTCTCCTGCCTGTTGATGCTCTGTATTTGGGGCCCTGCCCTGTCCGCGTCCCCCATCAAGATCGGCGATATCCATCCCTTGACCGGGAGGCTAGCAAAACACGGGATCGAGAGCCACCAGGGGGTCATGATCGCCGTAGCCGAGGTGAACGAGGCGGGCGGTCTCCTCGGCAGGCAGGTCGAGCTTGCAAGCCGTGACGATCAGAGCCTTCCCGAGGTGGCCATTTCCCGGGCGGAGGAGCTGTGCGCCAGGGAGAAGGTGTTGGGTTTCACCGGAGGCTACGAAGACTCCCTGGTGGGCGCCGTGAGCGAGGTGGCCCGTAAGCACCGGGTCCCGTTCGTTGCCAGTGCAAGCCTCCAGAAGGAGTTAGTCCTCCACGCCAACCCTTATTTTTTCAGGGTGGCAAGCCTCCAGGGATTCGTGGAGCCCCTTTGCGACTTTCTCACCAACCGACTGCGGCCGGAGCGTCTTGTCATCCTCCACGCCGCCACCCCTGGGGCGACGGAGTTCGCCGCAGACCTTCGGGACTGCCTCAAATCACGCGGGACCGAGACCAGGTTCCTGGAGAAATTTCGTCCCGGCACCCCCGACTTCACGCCGCTTATCGCCAGGCTCGCCACGCTTCCCGCGGACGTGATCGTCTCCGGAGGATTCTTCCCCGATCACCTCCTCTTCCTTCGCCAACTCAAGGAACAGCGGGTGAACCTCAAAGGTTACATCGGCCCTTGGGGGATCGCCTACGAGAGCTTCCTCCGCGAGATGGGCGAGGATGCCGAGCACCTCTTCGGAACCTCCGCCTGGAATCCAGGCATCACTCTGCCCGGGACGGAGGCAGCCTCCCAGGCCTTTATTGAGCGATGTCGTCGCCTGTTCCACCAGGAGCCAAGCTCAACCACCATGCACGGCTACACCGCGGCCCGGGCCCTTCTTGCCGCCATCGAGGAGGTGCTGCGTCGCAACGAGCCCCTCACCGGCGCCGCCATCCGTCAGGCCCTCTCCGGCCTCGATCTCCTTCTTCCCATGGAGCGGCTCTCTTTTGACGAGAGGGGCGACCCGCGCGCCTATCGTCACGTGGTCGTCCAGGTCCAGGGGGGGAGGTTCGTCGTCGTCTACCCCCCGGAGCGGGCCTCGGGCTCCGTTGTCTACCCGGCGCCGCCGCGGAGCCAGAGACCATGATGTGGATCACGGCCCTTGTGTCCGGGATAGCTCTCGGCTCCTTCTACGCCCTCATCACCATGGGGTTCGCCCTCATCTTCGGCGTGACTCACGCCTTTAACCTCGCCCACGGCGACCTCCTGGTCCTCGCCGGGTACGTGGCCTACTGGCTCTGGAAGGCCTGGGATGTGTCCCTCGTCCTCGCCTTCCCGATAGCCGTGGTGGCCATGCTCTTCACCTTACTTGTCCTCCAGCGTCTCTTCTCCCTTCTAAGGGAACCTCTGGAACTCAATTCCATCATCATGAGCTTCGGCCTCGCTATCCTCCTCCAGAACGGCATGCTCTTCTCCTTCTCAGGTGACTACCGGCTCATCCCCGCCCCAATCCTTACGCGGGGCATTCACCTGGACGGGCTCTCCGTGAGCTACGGCCAGCTCACCTTGGTTATCCTTTCGCTGATCGCCATCGGCCTCCTCCACCTGGTCCTGCACCACACCTACCTGGGCAAGGGCTTGCGGGCGACCATCCAGGACCGGGAAGGGGCGGCCCTTGCCGGGATCAACGTCCGGGCCATGGGAGTCGTGGCCTTCAGTATCGGCGCGGTCTGTATCGGTCTTGCGGGTCCCCTCTATGGCGCTATCTATTACCTCTACCCCACTGCCGGTCTCCAGGCCACGCTCCTTGCGGTCACCATCACCATCTTTGCCGGCGTTGGCCGCATAGGCGGCCTTCTCCTTGGCGGCTGGGTGCTCGGCCTCGCCGAATCCGCCGCTGTCATTCTCCTCGGCTCGAGCTGGCGCGAGCTGGTGAGCGCGGTGATCCTCATGGTGCTCCTGGTCCTTCGACCCCAGGGCATCCTTGGACGGGAGCAGGGCTGATGGGAGAGGACCTATGGAAAAGGGCTTTCCCGGGCCCTGAGCGCGGCGTCCCTCTGCTGGTGCTCCTTGGACTCCTCTTCCTTCCCCTCCTCGCTCGCTCCAGTGACTACGTGCTCTCGATCTTTACCCATGCCCTCATCCTCGCCACACTGGCCCTTGCCTGGAACATCCTGGGGGCGAGCGGCTCCATATCCCTCGGTCACGCGGCCTTTTTCGGGGTTGGCGCTTACGGTTCGGCCCTCTTGAGCGCTGACTTCGCCATTTCTCCCTGGTTGACGATCCCCCTCGGCGGCCTCGTCGCCGCCGCGCTCGCCGCGGTCATGGGTCTCATCTGCCGGCGGCTCCGGGGTGCCTACTTTGCCCTCGCCACCCTGGCCTTCGTAGAGATCCCCAAGGTGATTACCGACAACTGGGACGGGCTCACCCGGGGTTCTCTCGGTCTCGTCGGCCTTCCCGGGCTTCCCGCCTTTCATCTCGGGCCCTGGCACGTGAACATCGCGAGGAGCATGAGCGCTTCCTACTACCTTGTCCTCGTCTACACCCTCGTGGTAGTGTTTCTTGTGGCGCTCGTGTGGGAATCAAACCTGGGGCTCGCTCTTCACGCCGTGCGAGAGGAGGAGACAGCAGCGAGAGCGGCGGGCGTTCACATGGACCGATACCGTCTCTTCTCGCTTCTTCTCAGCGCCTTCGTGACCGGGGTGAGCGGGGCCGTCTACGTGCACCTGACCCGGTACACGGCCCCCGGGTTGGCATACAGCCTCCACTTCTCCGCGGTCCCCGTGATTTTCGCCTTGTGCGGCGGCCGCTTCACCGTGCTCGGCCCGGCCCTGGCGGCGCTGCTGCTCTACCCCGTGGATCAGTTTATCTTCAACCCGCTGCTGCCGGCAGGCCACGAGTTCCTCTACGGGCTGGTGCTCGTCCTGGCAGTCCTCTTCCTCCCCGGCGGCTTCTGGGGCGCTCTGCGAAGGTCACCGTGACGCTGCTTCGGTTGGAAGGATTGGGAAAACAGTTCGGTGAGATATGGGCCCTGAGAGATCTCCATTTCACCGTGGCGGAAGGCGAGATCGTCGGCTTGGTCGGGCCAAACGGCGCCGGAAAGACCACGCTCTTCAACCTCATCAGCGGTCGCCTGAAGCCGACAACGGGGCGGATTCTTTTCGGCGACCAGGAGATCACCGGGGGGGAACCCCATAAGGTCTGTCACCTCGGAATCGGGAGGACCTTCCAGTCGTCCAGGCCCTTTGCCAGATTGACCACCTTGAAGAACGTCCTGGTGGGCCGGGTATTCGGCAAGACGTTCCGGTTCCGCGCTCGGCGTGAGGATCTGGAGGCGGCGCGAGAGATCCTGGATGTGGTCGGCCTCCTCCACAAGGCGGACACGCCAGCAGGATCTCTCACGCCAAGCGAACAGCGCCGATTGGACCTCGCCCGTGCCCTTGCCACCCGGCCCAGGCTCCTTCTCCTCGACGAGGTGGCCGCAGGATTCAGCCCGGTAGCGGTCAAGCAGGCGGTGGGGCTGGTGAGGCGGGTACAGGAGCGGGGGGTGACCCTCTTTATCATCGATCACTTCCTGAACCTGAGCCTCCGGGTGTCGGATCGGTTGCTCGCCCTGGATCACGGCGAAAAGGCTGCCGAGGGCGCTCCGCCCGAGGTAATGCGGAACCGCGAGGTGATCCGCGCCTATCTTGGTCTTCGCCACGAGGGAGATCACTGAGGTCGTCATGACGGAAGACCGAGCCCCTTTTCTTGCGATTCGCAACCTGGATGTCTCCTTCGGTGAGGTCCGCGCCCTCAGCCATGTGAATCTCACCATCTGCTCTGGTCAGATCGTCTCCATCGTCGGGCCGAACGGCGCCGGAAAAACGACCCTCATGAAGACGGTCTCCGGCCTCATTCGACCGGCGGCAGGCGAGATCACCCTCCGCGGCCAGCCTATCCAGGGTCTCGCCCCTTACGAGGTAGTCCGCCGCGGGCTAGTCTATGTGCCTGAAGGTATGAAGGTATTCCCCGTCATGAGCGTTCTGGAGAACCTCGAGGTGGGAGCCTACACCGCGAGAGACAGGAAGGGCGAGCAGCTCTCCTTCGTCTTCGAGATCTTCCCCCTGCTCGCCGAAAAGCATAGCCATACGGCCGGGACCTTGAGCGGGGGCCAGAAGCGGATGCTCACCATCGCCCGGGGGCTCATGAGCGGCGCCCACCTGCTGCTCTTGGACGATCCCTTCCTCGGTCTCGCTCCTAGGGACGTGAGCCGGCTTTGTCATACCTTGAAGGATCTCCAGAGCCATGGGATCACCCTGTTCCTCGCCGGGCAGCACGTAAGGAGGATTCTCCGGGTGGCGAGCCGCGCTTATCTCCTGGAAGAGGGGAGAATCACCCTCTCCGGCACCGGCGATCAGCTCCTCGATCACCCTCACCTCCAGGAGAGCCTCTTCGGCATGGTGGCCAAGGCCGGAACGCTGGCGTAGGCAAGCTGTGATCGACGCCCACTGCCATCTCGCATCCGAAAAATTTGATCTCGACCGTGACCAGGTGATCGTTCGCGCCCGTAAGCGCCTGAGCGCGATCGTGGTCGCCGCCACGGATCCGAAGAGCCTCAAGAAGAGCCTTGCGCTCCGCCAGCGCTACCCCGATTTCATTCATGTGACTGCCGGTGTCTACCCGCGACGGGCCGCGGAGATCGGCGACGAGGAGCTTAAGGAGCTCTGGCAGGCCGTTGCCGAAGCAAGGAGCGAGTTGGTGGCCCTCGGTGAGGTGGGCCCCGACTTCTACCACACAGGCGATCCTCGGGATCACCGACGTCAGCTCGATATTCTGGCGCAATTCATGGCCCGGGCGGAAGCATGGTCGCTCCCCCTCGTGGTCCATGCCCGCAAAGCCGAGGCGGCGGCCCTGGAAGTACTCGCCGGGCACAAGGGGTCAGTGCTTATCCACTGCTTCGCCGGGGATCGCGGCATCGCAAGGAGAATGACGGCCCACGGCTTCTTTCTCTCTTTCTCCCCTATCCTCCTTCTGAGTAGCGCGCTCCAGGAGGTGGTACGACACGTGCCCGTGGATCTCATCCTTACCGAGACGGATAGTCCCTCCCTGTCCCCCAGACCGGATCGACCGAGAAGCGAACCGGCTTTTGTCGAAATGGTTGTCTCTAAGCTGGCAAAGCTGCTACAATACCGCCTCGATGAAATGGCAGCCATGACCGCGGCAAGTGCCCGCATGTTCTACCGATTCACTCGTTGAGCGCCTCCCAGAGTCGGGGGCCCCGCCGGAGTTGTCGGGGCGCCAGCTCTACTTCCCGAGCGATGTTTCTCCGGCCCGGGGACAAGTAGAATTCAGACAACATTGCATGCAATCGCTCCCATGGATCAGTACTGAGGTCGGACATTACCCGCACAAGGAGGGATGAGACATGAGTCAGAGCCTGAAAGTCGGCATGACGCACTCCATGGAACGAGGGACCACCAAGGACATGTCAGCGCAACTGGTCTATCCCCACGTGCCCGATGTGTATGCTACCCGGGCTATGGTGGGCCATGTCGAGGAGGTCTGTGCTGACCTGATGCTTCCCCATCTCGCCGAGGGCGAGCAGTCCGTCGGCATCGGTATGAACTTCAAGCACATGGCCGCCACACCCCTGGGGATGAAGGTGCGATTCAAGGCGACGGTGACCGCGATTGAGGGGAAAAAACTCACCTTCCAGGTGGAAGGCTTCGACGAGGTGGAGAAGATTGCTGAGGTCACCCACGACCGGTTCATCATCAACGCGGCCAAGTTCAACGCCAGGTCGGCGGAAAAGGCCAAGAAATTGGCAAAATAGGTGATCCTTACCGGAACCTGAAAGGGTGAGGCCTCCTGTCAACAGATGCTGAACGGGAGGGGTATCGCCCGCCCCCCTGGTTCCGGAAGGCTTCGATTCCGAGCCGATGCCGGCGCTTGGAAGGAGGAGAGGAGCCATGGCGGCAGTTGACCCGGTAGCCCGACTGGATGCCGTGCTCAAACCCAGAAGCGTGGCGGTGATCGGCGCCTCAACCGCCCCTGGCAAGCTGGGCCACGAGATCCTGAAGAACGTTCGGGACGGACGTTTCGAGGGGCCTATCTACCCCATCAACCCCAAGGCGGAGTCCATCCTCGGCCTTCCCTGTTACCCGGGCATCAGGGCGACTCCCGAGCCGCCGGACTTGGCCGTCGTCATCGTGCCGGCCCGCATGGTGCCCCAGACCCTGCAGGAGTGTGGGGAGCGAGGGGTGCCGTCGGCGGTCATCATCACCGGCGGCTTCAGCGAAGCCGGAGCCGAGGGTGAAGTGCTCCAGAAGCAGACGGCTGAAGTGGCCCGGCGGTTCGGCGTGCGCCTTATTGGCCCCAACTGCCAGGGGGTGAACAATCCCTATCACAACCTCTGCGCCTCCTGGCCCCTCCTCACCTCCCGCGGCCGGGTTGCGGTTATCTCCCAGAGCGGCACCGTTGGCGCGGCCATGATGGACTGGTTCTCTGAGGAGAAGCTCGGAGTCTCGAGCTTCGTCTCCATGGGGAACCGGGCCGATGTCGATGAGTCGGATCTGATCTCCTACTTCAATCAGGATGAGAACACCTCGGTCATTGCCGCCTACATCGAGGGGATCAAACGGCCTGATGAGTTCGTTTCTGCGGTGGAGGGGCTGACAAAACCCCTGGTCGTGCTCAAGTCCGGCCGCACCCCCCGGGGCAAGGTCGCGGCCGAGTCCCACACGAAGTCCCTTGCCGGGGCCGACGCCATCTACGACGCCCTCTTCGCCAAGTACAACATCTGCCGTGCCTACACCATCGAGGAGTTCTATGACTTCGCCAAGGCCTTCGCCTACCTGAAGCGGCCCAAAGGGAACCGCATCCTTTTCATCACCACCTCCGGCGGCTCGGCGATCCTCGCCACAGACCAGGCCGAGCAGGAGGGGCTGGACGTGGCGCCGCTCCCGCCGCACCTGGTCGAGGCGGTAACCGCCCTCATCCCGCCCCACGCCATCAAGACCAACCCCATTGATCTCACCGGCGATGCCACAGCGCAGATGTTTGGGGAGGTCATCCAGGCAACCCGCAACCATTACGATACCCTCGGGGTGATCTTCGGCGACCCCATCGTGGATGCCTCCCAGGTCGTGGCCCCTGGCGCAAACGAGCTGATCATCTTTCTCGGCGGAGCGGAGGTGGAGCGTCGCGAGCGCGAACTCATGCACCTCAATGGCGTCCCCGTCTACCCCACCCCCGAGCGCGGCGTGAAAGCCCTTGCCCGGGTCATCGGCCGGAAGGGCCTGGCCCCCCCTCAGGAACCGACCCTTACCATGGCGGCAGCGGGCCGGCAACTCGCCCCTCACCTCGCGATCAAACTCATGGCTGATGGGGGTTTGCCCACGCCGCCCTTCGCTCTAGCCACGACTCCCGAGGCAGCAGCCCGGATCGCCGGCGAGCTTGGCTTCTCGGTGGTGTTGAAGATCAGCTCGCCGGATATTGTGCACAAGAGCGATGTCGGGGGTGTCCGCCTCAATCTCTCCTCACCGGAGGCGGTTGCCAAGGCCGGCGAGGAGCTCCTGGTCGCCGTACGCCACGCCCTGCCTAAGGCTCGGCTGGAGGGGCTCCTCGTTTGCAGGATGGCGCCACCGGGTGTTGAGGTCATCGTTGGGATGAACCGCGATTTTCAGTTCGGCCCCGTCATTCTCTTCGGTCTCGGGGGCGTCTTGGTCGAGGCATTCCGGGATGTGAGCCTCCGGCATCTCCCCCTGTCCCGAGAGGATGCCCGGAGCATGTTGCGAGAGATCAGGGGCTGCCGGCTTCTCTCGGGATACCGCGGTAGGCCGCCCGTGGACGAGGCCGCCCTGGTGGAGTGCATCCTCAAGGTGGCCGAGATCGCTACAAAGCACCCGGAGATCCAGGAACTTGATTTGAACCCCGTGCTCGCCTACCCGGAGGGCATCATGGTGGTCGATGCCCGGGTGATCGTCCGGTGAGGCTCTGAACATCTGCCATGTTCTCAGCCGATCATCCAGTCGCGGGCGGGCTCATTAGCCGCCCGTTCCCACGGGTATCCATGTGCCCTCTTTTCGGTTGCAGCTTGACAAAGCCATCAGCGAAGGGTTAGGGTGAATTTGTGAGGGGTCCAGCTTTGTTCGAAGGTCGGTTTCCTGCCAAGGGATTAGTTCCTTTGCCAGAGTGGTGACCTGAGACTTTGGACCATAACAAGTTACATAGGAGGTCAGTACTGTGGTAGGTGGGACTGTGAAGTGGTTCAATGAACGGAAAGGGTTTGGCTTCATTCAGCAGGACGACGGTGGCGACGTATTTGTTCACCACTCCGCCATCGACATGCCCGGATTCAAGAGCCTCGCGGAAGGTGACCGGGTGAGCTTCGAAGTGGAAAAGGGCCAGAAAGGGCCTGCAGCCAAGAACGTCAAGAAGTTGTAGTTCAGGGCGATAGCGATACGAGGGCATCTCATCGAGGAGAGGTGAGATGCCCTTCTTGTTTGTTGGGGAGCGACAGTGACTCAACTCAGCTAGCGATCTCATTTGATAAGAGATCTCCTTCCGAGAAGGTTATATGGTATATTGCCCGACGGCGAGGGCGGAAGGAAGTCATTATCAGTCAAGCCTCTTCTTCAGTCTACGGAAGGAGTTGGGGTATGGCGGTTATCACCATCTCACGAGGGTCGTACAGCAGGGGCAAGGAAGTAGCGGAGAAGGTCGCCCAGCGACTCGGCTATCAGTGCCTAGGCCGGGATCTTCTTCTCGAGACGTCGGACGAATTTAACATCCCAGAAATCAAGCTTATTCGGGCGATCCACGACGCACCGTCCGTTATTGACCGGTTTACTTACGGGAAAGAGAAGTACATCGCCTTCATCCAGGCCGCACTGCTCCGCCACTTCCGGAAAGACAATGTGGTCTACCACGGTCTGGCAGGTCACTTCTTCGTACGGGGGATAAGCCACGTGGTCAAGGTGCGTATCCTGGCTGACCTGGCGGATCGAGTAAAGCTTGAGATGCAGCGCGAAGGAATTCCAGAAAAGGAGGCGCTCCGCATCCTTCAGAAAGATGACGAGGAACGAAGAAAGTGGAGCAGGAGCCTTTATGGTATCGACACCTGGGATCCAAGTCTCTACGACCTCGTCATCCACATCCACAAGATCCGGGTGGAGGATGCCGTCGATATCGTCTGTCGTACCGCTGGGCTCAAGCAATTCCAAACGACCCCTGAATCCCGGCGGGCAATGGAGGATCTTGCTCTCGCCGCCGAGGTCAAGGCGACTCTCATCAAGGTCCGTCCGGACATTCAGGTGTCTGCCGAGAATGGCACCATCCACGTTCAGACGAAGGCCCTCGAGGCGCACGAGATGGAGCTGATCCAGGAGATGGAGTCGCTTGCCAAGACCATTCCGGGCGTGAAGGAAGTCAGGATCAAGGTGCTCCCCGCTGTACCCTATGGCGATTGAGCCACATCGAGCAGTGCTCGCCCGCCCCGTGCCATTACGGTCGGCACGCTGTCGTCGCCGTCTCGTGCTGGCCTTCTGCCAAGCTTGACATTCTGGGTTCTACTCCCTATGCTCTTTCCGCCGATCGCCAAGTCCTGCACTGCAGGAGCGGGGGACCCAATTCCGGGGCGTATCGTCGCATGGCGTAGGGCAACCCTTTCGGCCCGAGCCCGTCAGCTAACCTCGCAGGCGTCGAAGGGGGAGGAGTTCTCAGGCCTCGGGCACGCCTCCCCTCCTTTCCCGGGTTGGGGAGGCTTTCGCATGCATGTGAGTCTCGCCCCGGCGGGGCTGGGGATCTCTCGCTTCCATCCGCCCGGAGACATCCGGCCAATCGCCTGCCCGAGCTTCCCCGGGGTTCGTACGAGCTATCACCCCATTCCTCCAGCCCTGTCCCCTGGTCCTCCGAATTGTCTCCCGTTGTTCCAGACTCCCGGTCGGAATCATTCCGGGCCTCTCCCTTCCTTCATGGCCCCAGCGCCTGTGCTCCTTATGGGTGCTCGTCGTCAGGAGACCTGCCGGTGAAGCCCGTCACTCTCATCCTGCTCAATGCGGGGCTGGCCGTACTGTTCATTTTTCTCCTCCGAAAACCCGGCGTCCTTACCTACCACCGTGAGGGACGGGTGTGGCTCACCTGGCTGGCGGTTGCCGTCATCACCCTCATGGACGAATTCACCTCCATCTTCTATGCTCCCGCGGAGGCGTATCGCTTCATCGGGGCGAGCGCAATCTTCTACATTGCCATCACCAGCATCCTCATTCGCTTCATGAGCACCCGCTTCACCGAGATCGCCGAGATCCTTGAGCATCAGGGACTCATCGGCGGAGGGGTGTACTCGTTTTCCTATTTGGTCCTGGGGCCCGTGGTCTCCTTCATTGCCGTTGCCTCTATCATGGTGGATTACATCCTTACCGCCTGCATCTCATCCGTGAGTGCGGTTCTGAACGCGGTCTCCTTCTCCCCCCTCCTCTTCCAAACCCAGCCGCTCGTTATCAGCCTCGTGCTCCTCATCATTTGGGCCGTGGCCGGCCTGAACATCCTCGGCATCCGCGAAAACGCCCGCTTCACCTTCACGATCTTTATCGTGGTCACCTTCGTCATCCTCAATCTCGTCGTCTCCGGCCTTCTGACCCTAGACCGCAGCTCCCTCACAGCAATGCGACTCGGTATTCACGAGGGTCTCATCCCCTTGGAAGCAGGATCTTGGGTACGGGGGTACGGCAACTTCATCTCCCATGTCGCCTTCTGCATCCTTGCCTATTCAGGCATCGAGTCGGTCATCCAGACCGCAGGGTTTGTGAGGAACTGGCGCGAGATTCGCCGGGCCTACCTCTTCCTCGCGGTAACTGTCGGCGTCGTGACGCCTCTGGTAGCCGCCCTCTGTCTCTCCGCATCCATCGATTTCAAGCAGCACGAGGGCGACCTGGTCACCTACTACGCCTCCCTGGTAAACGGCGTGCCCTTCGGCATCGCGGTCGCGGTGCTCGCAAGCCTTACTCTCACCATGGCGGTCAACACGGCCTTTGTCGCCTCGAGCGAGCTCCTGGAACGAGTCGCCCATCGCTACGGGTTCCACTGGCTCATCGCGGTGAACGACCGTCACTCCCTCTACCGCATTCACCTGATCAACGCCGCCTTTTTCTCTGCCATCATTCTCATTACCCACGGCAGTCAGACTATTCTCGCCGACATGTATGCCATCGGTCTCATCGCCAGCTTCTGCATCAACATGGGAGCTCTCCTCGTTTACCGGTACTTCAAGGGCACCGGAGAGGTTATCCCCTACCACACCAGCCGACTGGGCACCCTTGTCCTCTTTGTGGTGCTCCTGAGCTGTTTCCTGTTCCTGGCAGTAGACAAGCCCCACGGCACCCTTCTCTGGGCCGTGGTGACCGGTATTGTCCTCAGCGCCGGCCTGATCGTGGCGAGAACGCGGAGCCCTGAAATCAAGGAGATCGTCCAAGGGGAGAGCGAAATGGACATGGTCCTCTACCTGGCCGAGTCTGAGGCCCGGGACCTCCACCTGATCTTCCGCCGGCCCCGGGAAGAGAGCCTCGGTCAGCACCGAGGTAACGAGGCGTATATCACCTTCTACTCGCCCCGCCTGGGTATCCCTCCCCGTTTGGGGCCGAATCACTTCCGGTTTCCACTCC
>Ga0187774_10000623_pt1 | contig 12238 bp, 12 predicted proteins | sample 0216_BV02_MP05_2_FD_133152 | JGI IMG/M metagenome (GOLD analysis project Ga0187774, IMG submission 133152) | Tropical peat soil microbial communities from peatlands in Department of Meta, Colombia - 0216_BV02_MP05_20_MG | ecosystem: Environmental > Terrestrial > Soil > Wetlands > Peat | place... | reverse complement strand
TTTTGCGGCCCGCCCGGCCCCACCCGGGCGCGGACGGCGGGTTAGGATGGGCGCCCGGAAACCCCCACGGAGCCCTTGACGATGAGGTCGCCGACGAAAATCCTTTTCGCCGCCGTCGCGGCGGCCGCGGCCTGCGCCTGGGCGCAGGCCCCGTCGGTCCCTTCGCCCGCGCCTTCGGCGGGCGCCGCGTGCGCCGACTGCGGCGTGGTGACCTCGGTGCGGTCCGTCTCGAAGGAGCTGCGGCCCTCGCCCGCGGACGCGGGCCGGCCCTCGGGATTCGTGACCTCGGTTCCGCTCGGCGGGGGCAAGGCCAGCACCGGTTCCTCGGCCAGCATCGGCAAGGAGGCGCCGAGCGTGGTGAGCCAATGGCAGGTGATCGTGCGCCTGGACGATGGACGCTACCGGCTGGTGGTGCTCGATTCGCGGCCGGACGTGGCCGAGGGCGACCGCGTGCGCGTGGAAGGCAGCCGGATCGTGCGCCCGGCCGACGGGAAGGAAGGGGCGGGCCCGCGGTAGGCCCGCCCGGAGTGAATCCGGCGATCCCGGCGGGAGACGCGCCGGGACGCCGCTCGCCTCGCGGCGCGCCGCTTCAGTCCGCCTGCTTGCGCAGGAAGGCCGGGATGTCGAGCATGTCCACGCCCGAGTGGCGCATCGCCTCGATCGTCACGTCGCGCCGGCGCCGGATCGCGGTCGGCTGGTCGAGCTCCTCGTAGTTCACGCCGCCCGCGTCGTCGGTGCCGGTGCGCGCCACCACCTGCATCACGGGCTGGCGCAGCGCCGCCGCGCCGCCGAGGCCCGTGGCCACGATGGTCACGCGCAGCGCGTCCCCGATCGCCTCCTCGATCACGCTGCCGTAGATCACGGTCGCGTCCTCGGCGGTGAACGAGCGGATGGTGTTCATCACCTCGTGCACCTCCTTGAGCTTCATCGAGTGGCCGGCGGTGATGTTCACCAGCACGCCGCGCGCGCCCGCGAGGTGGATGTCCTCGAGCAGCGGCGAGTGCACCGCCTGCTCCGCGGCCATCTGCGCGCGCTCCGGCCCCGAGGCGGTCGCCGAGCCCATCATCGCCACGCCGTTCTCGCTCATGACGGTGCGCACGTCGGCGAAGTCCACGTTCACCAGGCCCGGGCAGTTGATGACCTCGGCGATGCCGGCCACGGCGCCGTTCAGCACGTCGTTGGAGGCGCGGAACGCGTCCTCGTAGGTGACGTCCTCGCCCAGCACCTGCATGAGGCGGTCGTTCGGGATGATGATGAGGGAGTCGACGTGCTGCTTGAGCTGGTCGATGCCCACCGCGGCCACCTTTTGGCGCTTGCCCTCGAAGGCGAAGGGCTTGGTGACGACGGCCACCGTGAGGATGCCCATCTCGCGCGCGATCTCGGCCACCACGGGCGCGGCGCCCGTGCCGGTGCCGCCGCCCATGCCGGCCGTGATGAAGAGCATGTCGGCGCCGGTCACCAGCTCGGTGATGCGCTCCCGGTCTTCCTCCGCGGCGAGCCGCCCGACCTCGGGATTGGCGCCCGCGCCCAGGCCCTTGGTCACGCCCGCGCCCAGCTGCAGCGTGGTCCTCGCGAGGTTCCTCTTCAGCGCCTGCGAGTCGGTGTTCATCGAGATGAACTCCACGCCCTGCACGCCGTTGTTGATCATGTGGTCCACGGCGTTGCCGCCGCAGCCGCCCACGCCCACCACCTTGATCACCGCCTCGGGCGATTGGCTTTCCAGCAACTCGATCATCGTCGTCTCCTTTTGTTGTCTCGCTTCGCCTGCCGTCCAACCCCGGGCGCCTCGCGGCGCCTAGAAGTTTCCCTTGAACCAGCCCTTCATCCTTTCGAGGACCTCCTTGAAGCCGGCGCCCTGGATGCGCGCGTGGCGATCGCGCTTCACCTGCTCGAGCCCGGCCATGAGCAGCCCCATTCCCGTCGAATAGCGGGGATTGCGCACCACCTCGGCGAGAGGCCCCTCGTAGTTCGGCACGCCCACGCGCACCGGCATGTGGAAGACCTCCTCGCCGAGCTCGACCATGCCCTTCATCAGCGCCGATCCCCCGGTGACCACGATTCCCGAGGAGAGCAGCTCCTCCAGGCCCGAGGAGCGCAGCTCGCGCTGGATGAGCGAGTAGAGCTCTTCGACGCGCGGCTCGATCACCTCGGCGAGCGTCTGGCGCGAGAGCTCCCGCGCCCCGCGGTCGCCCACGCCCGGCACCTCGATCATCTCGGTCGAGCTCGCGAGCTGGCGCAGCGCCACGCCGTGGGCGATCTTGAGGTCCTCGGCGTCGCGCGTCGGCGTCCTGAGCGCCATCGCGATGTCGTTGGTGATCTGGTCGCCCGCGATGGGGATCACCGAGGTGTGCTTGATCGCCCCGTCGGTGAAGACCGCCATGTCGGTGGTTCCCCCGCCGATGTCGACCAGGCACACGCCCAGGTCGCGCTCGTCTTCGAGCAGCACGGCGTCCGCGGAGGCGAGCGGCTGGAGCATCAGGTCGCGCACCTCGAGGCCGCAGCGCCGGACGCACTTCATGATGTTCTGCGCCGCCGAGACCGCGCCGGTCACGATGTGCACTTTCACCTCGAGGCGCATGCCGCTCATGCCGAGCGGCTGGCGCACGCCCCCCTGCCCGTCGATGATGAATTCCTGCTCGAGGATGTGGAGCACCTGCTGCTCCATGGGGATGTTCACGGCGCGCGCGGTCTCGATCACGCGGTCGATGTCGTACTGCGAGACCTCCTTGTCCTTGATCGCCACCATGCCGTGGGAGTTGAAGCTCTTGATGTGGCTCCCGGCGATGCCCGTGATCACGTCGCGGATCTTCGCGTCGGCCATGAGCTCGGCCTCCTCGAGGGAGCGCTGGATCGCGTTCACGGTGGACTCGATGTTCACCACCACGCCCTTCTTGAGGCCCCTCGAGGGATGGCTGCCCATGCCGATGAGGCTCAGGGTGTCCTCGGGCGTGATCTCGGCCACCAGCGTCACGATCTTCGAGGTGCCCACGTCGAGGGCCACGAGGAGGTTGCGGTTGTCTCGGGGGCGGGTCGGGATCATTTCTTCTTCTTCGCGGTCGGTTTGGGGTGCGGTTTTTCGGAGGGCGCGGCCTTCGCCGGGGCGGGGCCCGCGGCCGGGCGCGCGTCGGCCACGCGGCGGATCGCGAAGCCGTTCGCGTAGCGCAGGTCGGCGTGGCGGGTCTCGACGCCGCGCGCGGCGAGTCCCGGCCAGGCCGCCGCGAAGCGCGCGAGGCGCGGGGCGATGTCGCCGCGGCCCAGCTCGAGCACGAGGCCCGAGGCGAGGACCACCTGCCACGCGCCGCGCTCCGACAGGTGCACCTCGGCCACGGGGCTCGCGAGCGGCGCGAGCGTCTTGGCGATCACGGGGTACTCCTCGGCCATCGCGGCCGCGGAGCCCTCGGGTCCCTGGAAGCGGGGAAGCGCCCCGGTGTAAGGCGCGCGGAACACCTCTCCGCGGCTGCTCACCAGCGCGTCTGCGCCCCAGCGCGCGAGCGCGTCGTAGGCCTCGAGGCTCACGTCGAGCCCGTCGGGGAAGCGCCGCCGGACGGAAGCGTCGCGCACCCAGGGGATGGACCGCGCGGCCGCGCGCACCGCGGCGAGCGAGACGCTCCCGGCGGGAACGCCGCGCAGGGTCCGCGCGAACGCCTCGAGATCCGCGGGAGCGATGCGCGCGATGTCGCCCTCGAACTCGACGCGGGCGATGGGACGGGCGGCGAGCTCCCGGTAGCCGTACCACCCGCCGGCCGCGAGCGCCCCGGCCACGGCGAGCGCGGAAAGCGCGGGCAGGATCCGCAGCCCGGGGCCCGCGCTCACGGCGCCCTCCTGGAATCGAGGCCCGCGAGCTCGAGCACCTTCATGCACAGCTGCGCGTAGCTCATGCCCGCCGCCCTTGCGGCGATGGGCACGAGGCTGTGCCCCGTCATCCCCGGCGAGGTGTTCATCTCGAGGAAGGAGAAGCTGCCGTCGGGCCTGAGGATCAGGTCCGCGCGACCCCAGCCGCGGCAGCCCAGCATGCGGAAGGAGCGCAGCGCCACGGCGCGGATCGCCTCCTCGAGCTTCGCGTCGATGCCCGCGGGGCAGTAGTACTTCGTCTCGTCGGTGAAGTACTTGTGCTTGTAGTCGTAGTTGCCCTGCGGCGCCTCGATGCGCACGAGGGGCAGCGCCGTCTCCCCGAGGATCGAGGCGGTGAGCTCCCGGCCCGCCACGAACTCCTCGGCGAGGACGAGGTCGTCGTAGCGGGCGGCGAGCTCGTAGGCGGCCGGAAGGTCGCGCGCCTCGGCGACCTTCGTGAGGCCGAGGGTCGAGCCCTCGCGCGAGGGCTTCACGACGAGGGGAAGCCCGAGCTCGCGCGCCACCGCGTCCCACGAGGTCGCGCGCTCCACCATGGCGTAGCGCGGCGTCGGAATGCCCGAGGACTGCCACACGAGCTTGGTGCGCCATTTGTCCATGGCGAGCGCGGAGGCCATCACGCCGCTTCCCGTGTAGGGGATGCGCATCGCCTCGAGCGCGCCCTGCACGGTGCCGTCCTCGCCGAAGCGGCCGTGCAGCGCGATGAACGCGCGCGCGTAGCCTTCGCGCTTGAGGTCGAAGAGCTCGCGCTCCGCGGGATCGAAGGCGTGCGCGTCCACGCCCTCGCCGCGCAGCGCCGCGAGCACCGCCTTGCCCGAGATGAGGGAGATCTCGCGCTCGGCCGACGGCCCGCCCATCAGCACGGCGACCTTGCCGGCGATCATCGCGGCTCTCCCACGATGCGGACCTCGCGCACGAGCCGGACGCCGGTGCGCTCGAGGACCACGCTCTCGACGCGCTCGATCACGCGCTCGATGTCGGAGGCGCTCGCCCCGCCCGCGTTCACGATGAAGTTGGCGTGTTTCGTCGAGACCTCGGCGCCGCCCACCGCGAACCCCTTGAGGCCGCACGACTCGATGAGCCGGGCGGCGTGGTCGCCCGGCGGGTTGCGGAAGACGCTCCCGGCGTTCGGCACGTTCAGCGGCTGGGTGGCCACGCGGCGGGCGAGCAGGTCGCGCATGCGCCGCATCGCGCGCGCCTCGTCGCCGCGCTCGAAGGCGAAGAGCCCCCCGAGGAACCACTCCTCGGCGCCGGCGCGCGAAGCGACGTGCCGGTATCCCACCTCGTAGTCGGCCTTCCCGCGCCGGTGCAGGCCGCCGCCGCGGTCGACGGTGTCCACGGCGACGACGTGGCTCCAGGTCTCGCCGCCGTAGCACCCCGCGTTCATCGCGAGCGCGCCGCCCACGGTGCCCGGCACTCCCGCCATCCATTCGGCGCCGCCGCCCCCGTGCTTCGCCACGAAGCGGGCGAGATGCGGCGCGGGCACCCCGGCGGCCGCGTAGATCGAGGCGAGGCCTTCGCCTTCGATCCGGATTCCCGCGAGCGCGTGGTGCGTGAGCACGACCGCGCCGTCGAAGCCGCCGTCGCGAACCAGGAGGTTGCTGCCGAGGCCCACGAAGAGCACCGGCTGTGGCGCGGGGAACGCGCGCAGGAACGCGCGCAGGTCCTCCACGCCGGCGGGACGGTAGAAGAGGCGCGCGCGGCCGCCCGCACGCCAGCTCACGTGCCTCGCCATGGGCTCGTCGCGGCCGAGCTCGCCGCGCAGGCCGTGCTCGATGAGGAAGGCGTCGCTCATGTCCATCGCCATCAGCCCCGCACCGCCTTCGCGGGTGCGCCGGGGACGGCGAGCTCGGGGGCGAGGCCGCCGATCGAGCCCGCGCCCATGGTCACGACCACGTCGCCGTCGCGCAGCCGCGAGAGCACCGCGTCGCGCATCTGCGCCACGCTCTCCACGAAGACCGGCTCGACGCGGCCCGCGACGCGCACGGCGCGCGCGAGCGAGCGGCCGTCGGCGGCCACGATCGGCGCCTCGCCCGCGGGATAGACGTCGGCGAGCACCAGCTCGTCCACGGTCGAGAGCACGCGCACGAAGTCCTCGAACAGGTCGCGCGTGCGCGTGAAGCGGTGCGGCTGGAAGGCGAGCACGATGCGCCGCCCCGGGAAGGCGCCGCGCACCGCCGCGAGGGTGGCGGCCATCTCGGCGGGATGGTGGCCGTAGTCGTCCACGAGCGCGAAGGAGCCCCCGCCCGCGAGCGCCACCTCGCCGTAGCGCTGGAAGCGGCGCGCCACGCCGGTGAATTCCGCGAGCCCCTTCGCGATCGCCGCCTCGGGCGCGCCCACCTCGCGCGCCACCGCGATGGCGGCGAGCGCGTTCAGCACGTTGTGCTCGCCCGGGAGGTTGAGCAGGATCTCGAGCGGCGCGAAATGGTTCACGTAGCTCACCGCGCGGAACCGCATGCGCCCCTCGTCCCAGCGTACGTCCTCGGCGCGCAGGTCCGCGTCGCTCGCCATGCCGTAGGTGAGCATCGGGCGGGCGACCGCGCCCATGATCGAGCGCGCGTGCGGGTCGTCCTTGCACAGCACCGCGAGCCCGTAGAACGGGAGGTGACCCAGGAACTCGACGAAGGTGGCCTTGAGCCTGTCGAAGTCCTGCCCGTAGGTCTCCATGTGGTCGGCGTCGATGTTGGTGACCACGGAGATGACCGGCTGAAGGTAGAGGAACGAGGCGTCCGACTCGTCGGCCTCGGCGACGAGGAAGTCGCCCTTGCCCAGGCGCGCGTTGGTGCCGATCGAGTTGAGCCGCCCGCCGATCACGCAGGTGGGATCGAGGCCGGCCTCGGCGAGCACCGCGGCCACCAGCGACGTGGTCGTGGTCTTGCCGTGGGTGCCGGCGATGGCGATGCCCTGCTTGAACCGCATGAGCTCGGCGAGCATCATCGCGCGCGGCACGACCGGGATGTGGGCCTCGCGGGCGCGCGCGACCTCGGGATTGTCGGGCGCCACGGCCGAGGAAACGACGACCGCGTCGGCCGACTCGACGTTGCCGGCCGCGTGCCCGATCGCGACGCGGATGCCGAGGTCGCGAAGCCGGCGCACGGCGGCGCTCTCCGCGATGTCGGAGCCGGTGACCGCGTACCCGAGGTTCGCGAGCACCTCGGCGATGCCCGACATGCCCGAGCCGCCGATGCCCACGAGGTGGATGCACTTCACCTTATGCCGCACGGGCGAGCTCCTCGCAGAGTTGCGCGCACGCGTGCGTCGCGTCGCGCTTTCCCAGGGCGCGGGCCTTCTCCGCCATGGGGGCGAGGCGCTCGCGCGTGAGCCCCGCGAGCAGCCCCGCGAGCGAGGCCGGCGTCGTCTCGAGCTGGGCGAGGGCCACGCCCGCGCCGCGCTCGGCGAGGAAGGCGGCGTTGGCCGCCTGCTCGTCGGTCACGAACCAGGGCAGCGGGAAGAGGATCGCGGCGATCCCCGCGGCGGTGATCTCGGCGACCGTGATCGCGCCCGAGCGGCACACCAGCACGTCGCACCACGCGTAGCGCGCCGCCATGTCCCCGATGAAGGGGAGCACCTCGCCCGCGACGCCCGCGGCTGCGTAGGCCTCCCGCAGTCCCGCGTGCAGCTTCTCGCCCGCCTGGTGCACGACCTGCGGCCGCGCCTGCGCCGGCATCGTCGCGAGGGCGGCGAGCACGAGGTCGTTCATCGTCTGCGCGCCCAGGCTTCCGCCCACGACGAGCAGCCTCAGCGGCCCCGCGCGCCCGGCGTAGCGCTCGCGCGGCGGGGGAAGCGCGCAGATCTCCTCGCGCACCGGCGTGCCGAGCCAGGCGACGCGCCGCGGCTTCGGGAGGGCCTCGGCCCAGCGCTGCGGCGCCGGGCGCGCGAAGGCGCCCTCCATGCCGACGATCACGCGGTCGGCGAGCGGCGCGAGCACCCGGTTCGCGAGGCCCGCCACCGCACCGGGCTCGTGCACCACCAGGGGCTTGCCCCAGAGCGCGGCCATCATGCCGCCCGGAAACGCGACGTAGCCGCCCAGCGAGAGCACGACGTCCGGGCGGATGCGGAAGATCGCCGCGGTGGACTGCCAGAAGGCGACGAGCAGCCGCAGGGGCAGCACCAGCCAGGCGAGCGGCCCCTTGCCGCGCACGCCGCTCATGCTCACGCGCACCATCGGGTAGCCCGCCTCGCCGACGAGGCGGTTCTCCATCCCCGAGGGCGTGCCCATCCAGTGCACGCTCCATCCGCGCGCGGCGAGCTCCTTCGCGATGGCGAGCCCCGGGAAGACGTGGCCCCCGGTGCCGGCCGCCATGATGAGGATCGTGCGGCTCACAGCGATCCTCCGCGCATGAGGTACCGGTTCTCCCAGTCGATGCGCAGCAGGATGGCGAGCGCGACGCAGTTCACGACGATGCCCGTGCCCCCGAACGAGAGCAGCGGCAGCGTGAGCCCCTTGGTGGGCAGCAGCCCCATGTTCACGCCCATGTTGATGAACGCCTGCACGGCGAGCCACACGCCGATGCCCTGCGCGACCAGCGCGGCGAAGTAGCGCTCGAGGCTCGCCGCCTGGCGCCCCACGGCGAAGGCCCGGTGCACGAGGAGCAGGAAGAGCGCGATCACGGTGGCCACGCCCGCGAACCCGAGCTCCTCGGCGATCACCGCGAGGAGGAAGTCGGTGTGCGCCTCGGGCAGGTAGAAGAGCTTCTCCACGCTCGCCCCCAGCCCCACGCCGAACCACTCGCCGCGGCCGAAGGCGATGAGCGAGTGCGACAGCTGGTAGCCCTGGCCGAACGCATCGGACCACGGGTCCATGAAGCCGAGGATGCGCTGCAGCCGGTACGGCGAGGACACGATGAGGGCGGCGAACGCGACCGAGAGCAGCAGCGCGAGGCCCGCGAACAGGCGCCAGTCGAGCCCGCCGAGGAAGAGCACCGCCATGGCGATCGCCGTCACCACGACCAGCGCCCCGAAATCGGGCTCGCGCAGCAGGAGCGCCGCGATGAGGGTCATCACGCCGAACATCGGCAGGAACCCCTTGCGGAAGTCGTCCATGAAGGCGGCCTTGCGCACCGTGTAGTCGGCCGCGTAGAGCACCACCAGCAGCTTCATCACCTCGGAGGGCTGGAAGGTGGCGAACCCGAGGGGAATCCAGCGCCGGCTGCCGTTCACCTCGCGGCCGAGCCCCGGCACGAGCACCGCGAGGAGCACCAGGGTCCCCGCGAGGAACAGCCACGGCGCCGCCTTCTGCCACAGCCAGAGCGGCACGCGGAAGAAGGCGGCCGCGAGCGCGAGGCCCGCGGCGAGGTACGTCGCGTGGCGCACCAGGAAATAGCTCGAGCGGTACCCGGTGAACTTCTCGGCTCCCGCCATGGCGACGGAGGCCGAGTAGACCATCACCAGGCCGATCGCGCCGAGCAGCACCGCGGACCACACGAGGCCCGGGTCGAGGCTCGATTCGCGGCGCGCCGGGTTGTAGAGCATCAGCCCCTCCCCGGCGGACAGGGCACATCCGGCGTCGAGCCGTGACCTGTCCCCAGCGCACGCGCCGCGGCGGCGAAGACCTCGCCGCGGTGGCCATAGCCGCGGAACATGTCGAAGCTCGCGCACGCGGGCGAGAGCAGCACCGCGTCGCCCTCGCGGGCGGCCGCGAACGCGGCCGCGACCGCCTCCTCCATCGTCGCCGCGCGCGCGATCGGCACGCCCGCGGGCGCGAGCGCGGCGGCGAGGATCCCGGCGTCGCGCCCGATCAGCACCACGGCGCGCGCGTGCGCCTTCACGGCCGGCGCGAGCGGAGCGAAGTCCTGTCCCTTGCCCTCGCCGCCGGCGATGAGCACCACCGGGACGTCGAATCCCTCGAGCGCCGCCACGGCCGCGCCCACGTTCGTGCCCTTCGAGTCGTCGTAGAAGCGCACGCCGCGGGCCTCCGCCACGGGCTGCACGCGGTGCGGCAGCCCCTTGAATTCGGCGAGCGCGCGAGCGAGAGGCTCGGGCGCGAGGCCCGCCGCCGTGGCGAGCGCGTGCGCCGCGAGACCGTTGGCGACGTTGTGCAGCCCCGTCATCCCCATCTCGTCGACGCGCAGCAGCGCGCGCGTGCCGCGGCGCAGCGTGCGCGTCCCGGCGTCCAGGCCCCACTCTCCGTCGCCCCGCGGCTCGCCGAGGCCGAACGACCAGGACGCCGGATCGGCCATGCGCGAGCTCCACGGGTCGTCGCGGTTCACCACCCGGCGCGCGCAATGCCGGAAGATGCGCTCCTTCGCGCGCGCGTAGTCCGCGAGCGTGTCGTAGCGATCCAGGTGGTCCTGCGTCACGTTGAGGACCGTGGCCGCGTCGAGCGCGAGCGAAGACGTGGTCTCCAGCTGGTAGCTCGAGAGCTCCACCACGTACAGGTCCGGGAAGCCCTGCGCCTCCGCGCGCCCGAGCGCCTCGAGCACCGGCACCCCGATGTTGCCGATCGCCGGCGCGTCGAGACCCGCCGCGCGCGCCATCGCCGCCGCGAGCGCCGTCACGGTGGACTTGCCGTTGGTGCCGGTCACTCCGAGCACGCGTACGCCCTTCCCGCCGCGCGCAAGCGCGCGGGCGAATACCTCGACATCGCCGGCCACTTCGATCCCGCGCGCAGCCGCCGCTCGCAGGACCGGTTCTCGAAGCGCAATGCCCGGACTCGCAACGACCGTGTCCACGCCTGCCAGGAGCGCTTCGTCGAGAGGTCCAAGGACGACGCGAAGCTGCGGATGCTCCGCACGGACCGCTCCCAGGGCCGGAGGCGCCGCTCGCGTATCGGCAGCAACGAGGCGTGCGCCATGCCGCGCGAGCCAGCGTACGCACGACAGTCCCGTTTCACCCAGCCCAAGAACGAGGACGTTGCGGCCTTGCCATTCATCGTCCATCTCCTTTCCGCGCCTCGCGCTACCGCAGCTTGAGAGTCGACAACCCGAACAGCACCAGCATCATCGTGATGATCCAGAACCGCACCACGACCTGGTTCTCCTTCCAGCCCTTGAGCTCGTAGTGGTGGTGCAGCGGCGCCATGCGGAAGACGCGGCGCCCCGTGAGCTTGAAGCTCGCCACCTGGATGATCACGGAGAGCGTCTCCACGACGAAGACGCCGCCCATGATGAGCAGCACGATCTCCTGCCGGACGACCAGGGCCACCATGCCGAGCGCCGCGCCCAGCGCGAGCGCCCCCACGTCGCCCATGAACACCTCGGCCGGATAGGCGTTGAACCACAGGAAGGCGAGCCCCGCGCCGGCCATCGCGCCGCAGAAGACGGCGAGCTCGCCCGCGCCGTGGATGAGCGGGAAACCCAGGTACTTCGCGAACACCGCGTTGCCCGTCACGTAGGCGAACACGGCGAGGGCGGACGCGATCATCACCGTGGGCATGATGGCGAGCCCGTCGAGGCCGTCGGTGAGGTTCACCGCGTTCGACGTGCCGACCACCACGAAGTAGCCGAGGATCACGAAGCCCACGGTGCCCAGCGGGATCGCGACGGTCTTGAAGAAGGGGACGATGAGCTCGGTCTGCTGCGGCAGCTTCGCGTTGTAGGCGAGCAGCCACACCGCCACCCCCGCGATCGCCGACTGCCACCCGAACTTCGCGCGCGCCGAAAGACCTCTGGGGTTGCGGTGCACGACCTTGCGCCAATCGTCGACCCAGCCCACGGCGCCGAAGCCGAGCGTCGTGGCGAGGCACAGCCACACGTAGCGGTTCGAGAGGTCCGCCCACAGCAGCGTCGTGACCGCCACGGCGACCAGGATCAGCGCTCCGCCCATGGTCGGCGTGCCGCTCTTGGCGAGGTGCGTCGCGGGCCCGTCGTCGCGCACCGCCTGGCCGATCTTGTAGGCGGCGAGCTTGCGGATCATGGCGGGGCCCACGATGAACGAGATCGCGAGGGCCGTGAGCGCCGCGAGCACCACGCGCAGGGTGATGTAGGTGAGCACGTTGAACGTGCGCACGTCCTGGGCGAGCCACTGCGCGGCCTCATAGAGCATGGGCGCGCCCTTCCGGGGCGAGGGCCGCGACCACCCGCTCCATCCGCATGAACCGCGAGCCCTTCACGAGGAGCGTCGCGCCCGCGGCCGATTCCGCCCGCGCCGCCTCCACGAGCGCGTCGAGGTCCCCGAAATGGCGCGCGCCCGGCCCGAAGGCGCGCACCGCCTCGCGGCTGTCGGCCCCGAGCGCGAGCAGCGCGTCGAGGCCCGCGCGGCGCGCGCCCTGTCCCACCTCGGCGTGCAGGGCGGCGCTCGCCGCGCCCAGCTCGCCCATGTCGCCCATCACGAGCACGCGCCGGCCCGGCTCGGCGGCGAGCACCTCCACCGCCGCCATCATCGACTCCGGGTTCGCGTTGTACGTGTCGTCGATCACCGCGCCGCCCGCCGCGCCGCGGCGCCGCTCGAG
>Ga0187774_10000620_pt1 | contig 12257 bp, 14 predicted proteins | sample 0216_BV02_MP05_2_FD_133152 | JGI IMG/M metagenome (GOLD analysis project Ga0187774, IMG submission 133152) | Tropical peat soil microbial communities from peatlands in Department of Meta, Colombia - 0216_BV02_MP05_20_MG | ecosystem: Environmental > Terrestrial > Soil > Wetlands > Peat | place... | reverse complement strand
GCACGCGGCCGACGTCCTTGATCGCGGCGCGCGACTTGAGCGTGCCGAACGTGATGATCTGGCCGACGCACTCCCGCCCGTACTTCTCGCGGACGTACTCGATGACCTCGCCCCGCCGCTCCTCGCAGAAGTCGATGTCGAAGTCGGGCATCGACACGCGCTCTGGATTCAGGAAGCGCTCGAAAAGGAGGTCGTAGCGCAGGGGATCGAGGTCGGTGATGCCGAGCGAGTATGCGACCAGCGAGCCCGCTCCCGAGCCGCGCCCGGGGCCGACCGGCACGCCGTTCGACTTCGCCCAGTTGATGAAATCGGCGACGATGAGGAAGTAGCCCGCGAAGCCCATCTTGATGATGGTCCCGAGCTCGAGCTCGAGCCTCGCCTCGTATTTCGACCTGTGCTCGCCGGCGCGGGCGCCGAAATTCGCCTCAAGGCGCCGGCCGAGGCCCTGCCTCGCCTGCCTGCGGAGGTACTCCTCGAGCGTCATGCCTTCCGGAGTCGGGAAGACCGGCAGCTTCGACTTCCCCAGCTCGAGCGCGAGGTTGCAGCGCCGCGCGATCTCGACCGAGTTCGCGAGCGCCTCGGGGATGTCCGCGAAGAGCTTCCCCATCTCGGCCTGCGAGACAAAATAACTCTCTCTGGTGAAGGCCCGCGGGCGGCGCCGATCGCCGAGGACGTAGCCCTCGGCGATGCACACGCGCGCCTCGTGCGCGGCGAAATCCGCCGGCTTGAGGAATTGCACGGGGTGGGTGGCGACCACCGGAAGCGAGCATTCCCCCGCAAGCCGCAGCGCGGCCTCGATGTAGTGCTCGGTCTGCGGGCTGCCCGCGCGCTGCAGCTCAATGTAGTAGCGGCCGGGAAAGAGGCGCGCCCAGTCGGAGGCGGCCTGCCTCGCGCGCGCGGGGTCCTGCAGCAGCGCGCCGCCCACCTCGCCCTGCAGCGCGCCCGAGAGCGCGATCAGGCCCCCGCTACCCCCGGCGAACCAAGCCTTCCTCATCTCGGCCCGGCCGCGGTGCTGGTTGTCCAGCCACGCGCGCGACAGCAGCTCGGAGAGCCTGAGGTATCCAACGCGCGATTGCGCGAGCAGCAGCAGCCGGTGCGGCTTGTCGCGCTCGGACTCGTTGGTGATCCAGACGTCGCATCCGACGACAGGCTTCACCCCGGCCGCGCGCGCCGCCTTGTAGAATTTGACCATGCCGAAGACGTTGGCAAGGTCGGTGATCGCGAGCGCCGGCATGCGGTCCGCGGCGGCGCGCTCCACCGCCTCGTCGATGCGCACGATCCCGTCGGTGATGGAGAACTCGCTGTGGAGCCGAAGGTGGACGAAGGCGGGATTCGGCATCACGGGGCGCTCGGGGGCGGGAAAAATTCTACCATCGGCAATCGTCGAAAACTCCGCCGTGTTTTCGCAATCTAACATCATGAGAATGGGTAGGGTTTAATGACATCGATCAAGGGCATAGTTACGCTGCTGCTCGGGGCGTCGGCGAGCCTTGCCGCCGCCGACACGATATACAAGTACGAGCGAGCCGACGGCAAGGTGATCTATTCCGACTCGCCGGTCGAGGGCGCAAGGCTGATCGGGCGGTTCGAGCTCGTGCCGTCGCCAGCCAGCGCGGAACCGCCTCGTCCGGCGCCGCCTGCGGCGCAGGGCGCGGCAAGCCGCGGTGAGGCGCTCGACGCGGCCGACGCGCGCATCAAGGCCGCCGACCTGGCGCTTACCCAGGCGCTGGAGCGGCAGCAGCAGGCGGCCGAGCCGCTGCCCGGGGAGCGCCTCGGCAACGCCGGCGGAACCACGAGCCGCCTCACTCCCGAGTATTTCGCCCGGCAGCGCGCCGCCGCCGCGGAGGTGGACGCGGCCCGCGCCGAGCTCGACGCGGCCTACCGGGCGCGAAACGAGGTGCGCGACTAGGTGCGACCGGCGGCGGGAAAGCTCAGGGTGAAGGCCGTTTCGCGGCCGGGGTCGCTGCGCACACCGACCCGGCCTCCATGCAGCTCGGCGATCGACTTCACGATGGCAAGGCCGAGCCCCGACCCTGCCGACGACCCTTCGCGCGAGCTGGAAGGACGGTAGAAGCGGTCGAATATGCGCGGCAGATGCTCCCGGGCAATGCCCGCCCCGGGGTTGACCACCTCGACCTCGGCCGAGCCGTCGGCGCGAGCGAGCGCCCTGACGCTGACCGTGCAATCGCGCGGGCCGTGCCGCAGCGCGTTGGACAGCAGGTTACCGACGGCGCGGTTGAGCATCAGCTCGTCGGCCCAGGCGCGCGCCCTGCCGCCTCTTTCCCCCCGGACATCGAGCGCGAGCCGGATGCTGCGCTCTTCCGCGAGCACCTCGTAGTAGGAGAGGATCTTCCCGAGCGCGCTGCGCAGGTCGATCCACTGCGGCGCGGCGCGGGCCTGTGCATTGTCGGCGCGCGCGAGAAACAGCATGTTCTCGATCATTCGCGACAGGCGCTCGTACTCCTCGACCGCGGACTCGATCACGGCGCGGTACTCGGCCGCATCGCGCGTGCGCGACAGCGCCACCTGCGCCTCTCCGAGCAGATTGTTGATCGGCGTGCGCAAGTCGTGCGCGAGGTCGGAGGAGAACTCCGAGAGGCGCCGGAACGAGCTCTCGAGGCGATCGAGCATGTGATTGAACGCGAGCGCCGTCTCGAGGAATTCCTCCGGCGTGTCCTCGAGCGGGAGCCGCTCGTTCAGGGCGCTCGCGCTGATGCGGCCTGCAGTGGCGGCGATGCGACGCGCGCGCTTGAGCACCAGCCGCGCGGCCCACACGCCGAGCGCCGCGGCGGCTAGCACGCTCACGATCAGGGTCTCGATCAGCCCCTTCCGGTAGCGCGCGAGCAGCTCCCGCGGCAGCGAGCGGTCGTAGGAGAGCGCGATCAGCGCGGACCTGGGCTCGCCCGGGAGCGAGACGCGGGCGAGCAGCACCTGGTACCAGCGGCCGTCCGGCGCGATCCATTGGCGGCTCAGCCCGCCAAAGCGGGCGCGCAGCGCGCGCTCAGCGGCGTTGTCGATGTGCTCCGGGAGGGCCTCGATCGGGATGGCCCGCTCGGGCAGCCCCTCGACCGGAACGCCGAAGCCCTCCGAAGCCGCGAGGATCCGCCGGTCCTCATCGAGCACCGCCAGGCCGAGCTTGCGATAGCCCATCGCCATCTCCTCGACGAAGCGCGGACTCGCGAGGATGGATTCGCTCGGGCCCATGCGCGCGAGACGGCCGCGCAGGAGGCTCATGTTCCCGAGAAGCAGGGAATCGTTCGCCTCGAGCAGCTCGCTGGCGAGCATGCGGTCGATGGCGAATCCCATCGCGGCGATGACCAGGAAGGAGATCAGTGCGAACAGCAGGCTGATCTGCCAGGTGAGCGACCTGCGCGTCAAGGCGTCGGCTCCTCGATCGCGTAGCCCACGCCGCGTACCGTGCGGATGAGCTTCACCTCGAATGGATCGTCGATCTTCGCCCGCAGGCGCCGCATCGCCACGTCGACAACGTTGGTGTCGCTGTCGAAGTTCATGTCCCAGACCTGCTCGGCGATGAGCGTGCGCGACATGACCTCGCCGCAGTTGCGCACCAGGCAATCGAGAAGCGCGAACTCCTTTGCAGTAAGGTCGATCTTCCTGCCGCCGCGGGACACCCTGCGCCTGCGCGGGTCGATCTCCAGGTCGCCGACGGCCAGGCGCGCGGCCGGTGCCTTGCCGCCGCGGCGAAGGACCGACCGCACCCGCGCCAGCAACTCCGAAAAGGCGAAGGGTTTGACCAGGTAGTCGTCCGCGCCGAGCTCCAGGCCCTTTACCTTGTCGGCCACGCCGTCACGCGCGGTGAGAAAGAGGATCGGGGTCTGCTTCTGCCGCCTGAGGTCGCGCACCACGGTCCAGCCGTCGATGCCGGGGAGCATCACGTCGAGGACGACCAGGTCGTAGTCGGACGACAGCGCGAGATGCCGGCCGTCGACTCCGTTCTCCGCCACGTCGACCACGAAGCCGTGCTCGGTCAGGCCCTTGCGCGCGTAGGCCGCGGTCTTGAGCTCGTCTTCGACTATGAGAATGCGCAAAGCCGTTCTTCTTGAGCGTGAAAAAGGCGCCTGACTTCTGCGCCTTTTTTGAGGGCTGGCCGCGCCGAAAAGTTCACCTTCCGGCGCACACCGCGAACGGACCTCAGTCTCCGAAGCCGCCGTCCACTGGCCCGGTGGTTTCGACGTAGACGCGCACATCATGGTCCAGCGCGCCCTCGGGAGCGATCTCCCTCAGATCGAACGGCCGCGTGATTCCATCGAAGTTCCAGGTGAATTCCTGCGAGCCGACTTTCAGCTTCACGACCTCGCCGTGGTTGACGTTGATGAACTTCGTCTGCGGCGTGACCACGATGGTGCGGTCTGCAGCGTAGTCGCTCGCGGCGGGCTGGCCGTACAGGTCGCCGTTCGTCAGCGCGAACGACGAGATGCTCGCGGCGGAAAGCGCAAGGGCTGCGAAGGCTGGGGCAAACACTTTCATGACTTTCTCCATTCCGGTAGTTTCGAGGCAATCAGGGCGCTCGACTTTCCGCGCTCTGAATGTGGCGCTACTTTAGACAATGGAGCGTATCGGGAATCTGACCCGCCGATTACATTTCTGTCATCTTCAGGCGATCCGGCACTGCGGCTCGCCGGGCTTGCGCGGCTCGATCCGGCCGATGCGGAACACGGTCTCGCCCCGCCCTGTCAAATCGTGTTCGGCGGCGTCCGCGCTTTCGGCCGCGACCACCAGCGCCATGCCGATTCCGCAGTTGAAGACCCGCAGCATCTCCTCGTCGGCGACCCGGCCCTCGCGCTGCAGCCAGTCGAACAGCGGCGGCCGCGTCCACGACGAACGCGCGATCACGGCCTTCAGGCCTTCGGGCAGCACGCGCGGAAGGTTCTCGACCAGGCCTCCGCCGGTGATGTGCGCCAGAGCCTTGACGCGCACTTCCTTCGCGAGCGCGAGCACGGGCTTGACGTAGATGCGAGTCGGCTCGAGCAGCGCCTGCCCCAGGGACCTGCCGTGAAAATCCGCACGCAGATCCGGCTTTGCCCGCTCGAGGATGCGGCGCACCAGCGAATAGCCGTTGGAGTGCGCGCCGCTCGAGGCGAGGCCGAGCACGACATCGCCTTCGGCGATGTCGCGTCCGTCGATGATCCCGCTCTTCTCCACGACGCCGACCGCGAAGCCGGCGAGGTCGTACTCGCCCTGCGCGTACATGCCCGGCATCTCAGCGGTCTCCCCGCCGATGAGCGCGCAGCCCGCCTGCTCGCATCCGCGCGCGATGCCCTTGACGACGTCGGTCGCGACGGCCACATCCAGCTTGCCGCAGGCGAAGTAGTCGAGGAAGAACAGCGGCTCGGCTCCCTGCGTGAGGATGTCGTTTACGCTCATCGCGACGAGGTCGACGCCTACGGTATCATGACGGCCGAGCTGGAAAGCGAGCTTCAGCTTGGTACCGACGCCGTCGGTGCCGGAGACGAGCACGGGCTCGCGGTATTTCCGTGGAATCTCGGCGAGCGCGCCGAATCCGCCGATTCCGGCGAGCACCTCCGGACGCAGGGTTCTCTTCGCGAAAGGCTTGATCGCCTCGACCAGCGCATCGCCCGCGTCGATGTCCACCCCTGCGTCGCGGTAGGTGATCGGCTTCTTGCTGGCCAAGAGGGAAGGTTGCAGATAGAGTTACGTGCTGGCTGCAGAATTCTAATCGAATGCAACAGCTGCTGCTCGAACTTGCCCCGCCCCCGCCCCCCACGCTGGAGAACTTCTCGCAGGGAAGGAACGGCGCCGCCGTGAAGGCGTTGCGCGAGGCGCTCGCCGGCGGAGAGGGTTTCGTGTTCCTGTGGGGTCCCGGCGGAAGCGGGAAGACCCACCTGTTGCGCGCATTTTCGAGCGCGGCCTCGGCCGCGACGCGCAAAGCCGTCGCGGCCGACGATGTCGCGCTCCTCGGCGAGGCCGGGCAGCTCGAGCTTTTCGATCTGTGCAACCGGCTGCGCGCCTCGGGCGGCGCGCTCGCCGCGAGCGCCGAAGCGCCGCCGGCGCAGCTGCCCCTGCGCGCCGACCTGCGCTCCAGGCTCGCCTCGGGCATCGTCCTCCAGCTCCATCCCTTGAGCGACGCGGAGAAGGCCGCCGCGCTCGCGGCGCGAGCCGCCGAGCGGGGCATGGCGCTCGATCGCGAGCTGATCGCGTATCTTCTCGGCCACTTCGACCGCGACATGGGCACTCAGATCGCGATGCTCGACGCCCTGGACAGGTATTCGCTGCAGCGCCAGCGCCCGCTCACCCTGCCGCTCATCAGGGAGGCGCTGCGCGCGCTTTCCGGGGAGCCGCGCCGCTGATGGCCGCCGCGGAGCTCGCTCTCTTCGACCTGGACAATACCCTGCTGTCCGGCGACAGCGACTACGAGTGGGCGCAGTTCCTGATCGAGCGCGGCCTGCTCGACCGCTCCGAATACGAGGCGAAGAACGAGCGCTTCTTCCATCAGTACAAAGAAGGCCGGCTCGACATCCACGAATTCCTCGCTTTCCAGCTCGCGCCGCTGGCGCGCCACCCGCGCGAGGAGCTCGACCGCTGGCACGCGGAGTTCATGCGAACGCGAATTGGGCCCCTCATCCGCTCCAAGGGGAGGGAGCTGGTCGGGAAGCACCTCGCGCAGAACCATCTGTGCGCGATCGTCACGTCGACGAATTCGTTCATCACCGCCCCTATCGCGCGCGAGCTGGGGGTCGCGCACCTGCTCGCGACCGAGCTCGAGGTCCGCGGCGGCCGATTCACCGGAAAGCCCTCCGGGACGCCCTCGTTCCGCATGGGCAAGGTGACCCGGCTTGCGGAGTGGCTGGGCGGACGCGGACAGACGCTCGCGTCCTTCGCGGCGAGCTGGTTCTACAGCGACTCGCACAACGACCTGCCGCTGCTCGAGCGCGTCACGCATCCGGTGGCGGTGGACCCCGACGAGGTGCTGCGCGGCGAGGCGCTCGCGCGCGGCTGGCGGATCCTCAGTCTTGAATGAGGTCTGGAATGAGCAGACTGGAATGAAGGCCGCTCCCGCCGTCGTGCTCGCGCTCGTGCCCGCGAGCCTCGTGCTCGGCATCGCGTTCGGCAGCGTCGACCTGGCGCCGGCGCAGCTCTCGGACGCGCTGCTCGGCCGCGGCGACGAGATCGTGCGCGAGATCGTCTGGGGCGTGCGCGCGCCCCGGGCGTTGGCGGGCTTCGCCTGCGGGGGGCTGCTCGCTCTCGCCGGCGCCCTGCTCCAGGTGCTCCTGCGCAATCCGCTCGCCGACCCTGCGATACTCGGAGTCTCAGGCGGCGCCGCGACCGGGGCGCTCGCCGCGATGCTCGCGGGCGCAGCGGCGGCGGGCGTGAGCGTGTCCGCCTTCGCCGGGGCGTCGCTCGCCGCTCTCGCGGTCTTCGGCTTCTCCCTCGGGCGCTCCGGCTGGAACCCCTACCGCGTCCTGCTCACCGGCGTCGCGCTCGCCTCGGGGTTCGGCGCGCTCGTCGGCCTGATGCTCGCGCTCGCGCCCGCCGCCCAGGTGCAGGGCATGCTGTTCTGGCTGCTCGGCGACCTCTCGCCCGCGGGCGACCCCTGGGCGGCGCTCGCCGTGCTCGCCGCCTGCGCGGCCGTCGCCTTCTCGCAGGCGGGCGCGCTCGACGTGCTGATGCTCGGCGAGGACAAGGCGCGCTCGCTCGGCGTGGCGGTGACGCGCCTCCAGGCGATCGCGTTCGGCTGCGCCACGCTCGCCACCGTCGCCGCGGTCCTGCTCGGCGGCACCATCGGATTCGTCGGGCTGGTGGTTCCCCACCTGCTGCGCCTGTCGGGCGTGCACCGCCACCGCGCCCTGCTGCCCCTCGCCGCCTGCCTCGGCGGGAGTCTCCTCGCTATCGCCGACACGCTGGCGCGCACCGTCGCCGCGCCCGCCGAGCTGCCGGTGGGCGTGCTCACGGCGATGATCGGGGTTCCGGTGCTCCTTGTGCTGCTGGCGAGGCTGCGCTGATGCTGTCGGCGACCGGCCTCGGCCTCTCGGCGGGCGGGCGCGAGCTCGTCCGCGCCCTCGACCTGTCGCTCGCGCCGGGCGAGTGCTGGGCGCTGCTCGGCCGCAACGGCTCTGGAAAGACGAGCCTCGTCCACGCGCTTGCGGGCCTGCGCCCGCCGCAAGCGGGGGCGGTCGCGCTCGACGGCGTGCCGGTCGCCGCGATCCGGCGGAACGCGCTCGCGCGCCGCGTCGCGGTGCTGCTGCAGGACGAGGAGTCCGGCTTCTGGGGGAGCGTCGTCGACTTCGTCGCGCTCGGGCGCTACCCGCGCTCGCGGACCTCGTTCGCGCGCGACGACGAAGCGCTCGGAGAGGCGCGCCGCTGGCTCGCCGAGCTCGACCTCGCCGACCACGAAGCGCAGGCCTACCGCACGCTCTCGGGCGGCGAGCGCCAGCGCGCGCGCATCGCCCAGGTGCTCGTGCAGGACGCGGACATCCTCCTCCTCGACGAGCCGCTGCAGCACCTCGACCTGCGCCACCAGGGCCTGGTGATGCGCACGCTTGCCGCGCGCGCCGCGGCGGGCAAGACCGTGCTCGCCGCGCTCCACGAGCCCGGCCACGCCGCGCGCCACTGCGCCTTCTCCGTTTTACTGTATGATGCGGGCCGCGCGAGCCCGGGGCGCTCAAGCGACATGCTGACCCAAGCCAACCTCGAAGCCCTGTACCAGTGCCGGCTGGAAGCGGCCGGCACGCGGAGCTTTCTGCCCTCTTGATCAGGAAACTCTTCCGGCGCGTTTTCCGGCTCGCCGCCGCCTCCGAGCCGAGGATCGTCCCCAGGGAAAGCCACGGGATCGGGCGCGAATCCATCTCCCACGGCTCGCGCAAGGTGTGCGAGGTGCTGCACGAGCGCGGCTTCGCCGCCTACGTCGTGGGCGGCGCCGTGCGCGACCTGCTCCTCGGACTTCGTCCCAAGGACTTCGACGTGGCGACCGACGCCTCCCCCGAGGAGGTGCACAGGATCTTCCGGCGCTCGCGGCTGATCGGGCGGCGCTTCAAGCTGGTCCACGTCCTCTTCGGGGACGAGACCGTCGAGGTCTCGACCTTCCGCGCGCGATTCGCCTCGGAAACCGACGAGCACGGGCGGGTGCTCCGCGACAACATCTACGGAACGCTCGAGGACGACGCCATACGCCGCGACTTCACCATCAACGCGCTCTATTACGATCCAGCGGCCGAGACCATTCTCGATTACCACGACGGCATGCGCGACCTCCGGAGAAAGTCGGTGCGAATCGTCGGCGATGCGCGCTCGCGCTACCGCGAGGACCCGGTCCGGATGCTGCGCGCGGTGCGCTTCGCCGCCAAGGCCGGCTTCGAGATCGACGAGCGCACGCGCAAGCCCATCCGCGAGCTCGCGCACCTGCTCGAGAACGTCCCGCCGTCGCGCGTCTACGAGGAGATGCAGAAGCTGCTGTTCTCGGGCCACGCCGCGACCGCGCTCAGGCGGCTGCGCGGCGAGGGGCTGCACCACGGCCTGCTGCCTTTGCTCGACGTCATCTTCGAGCAGCCCATGGGCGAGCGCTTCGTCCGGCTCGCGCTCGAGGAGACCGACTCGCGCGTGCGCTCGGGCAAGGGCGTGTCGCCCGCTTTCCTCTTCGCCGCGCTGCTGTGGCACGAGGTGCTGGCTGCCTGGAAGAAGGCACAAGGGCAGGGCCTGAAGCCCATCCCGGCGCTGTTCAAGGCCATGGAGGCGGTGCTCGACATCCAGACCGACAAGCTCGCCATCCCGCGCCGCTTCACCGCCGTGATGAAGGAGATCTGGGCGCTCCAGCCGCGTTTCGAGCAGAGGAGCGGCCGCCGCCCGTTCGCGCTCGCCGCGCACGAGAAGTTCCGGGCGGGGTACGACTTCCTCGTCCTTCGCGCCGCGAGCGGCGAGGCCCCGGCCGAGCTCGCGCAATGGTGGGAGAGGTTCCAGCGCGAAGGCGAAAGCGGGCGCCAGGGGATGCTGCTCGCGCCTCAGCCGGGCGAGCGCAAGCGCCGCCGGCGCCGCCGCCGCGGGAACAAGGGACCGGCGCTGCCTCCCGACGCGGCACCGGCTTGAAAGCCCACGCGTACATCGGCTTGGGCGCCAACGTCGGCGAACCGGAATCGCAGGTGCGCCGCGCGATCGCGGCGCTCGGGAGCCTTCCCCGCACGCGCCTGCTCGCCTCCTCGTCGCTCTACCGCAGCGCCCCGGTGGGGGTCGGCGCGCAGCCGGATTTCGTCAACGCCGTCGCCAGGGTCGAGACCGAGCTCGCGCCGCGCGAGCTGCTGGAGGAGCTCATCACCCTCGAGGCACGCTTCGGTCGGGAGCGGCCGTTCCCGGGGGCCCCGAGGACCCTCGACCTCGACCTGCTGCTCTACGGCGATCGGGTCGTCGACGAGCCCGGCCTCGCCGTTCCCCATCCGCGCATGCACGAGCGGGCGTTCGTGCTGCTGCCGCTCGCGGAGATCGCCGCCGATGCCGCCGTTCCCCGCAAGGGCAGCGTGAAGACGCTGCTCGCCGCGTGCCGAAACCAGAAGATACGGAAGATCGAACCATGATGAAATTCCCAGTCCTCGCGCAGACCGTGGTGCTCCTCGCCCTGTCGAACGTCTTCATGACCTTCGCCTGGTACGCGCACCTCAAGGAGCTCTCGGCCAAGCCCTGGTTCGTCGCCGCGCTCGTCTCCTGGGGCGTGGCGCTGTTCGAGTACCTGCTCCAGGTTCCAGCGAACCGCATCGGGTCACGCAGTTCAGCCTGGCGCAGCTGAAGATCATCCAGGAGGTGATCACCCTCTGCGTGTTCGTCCCGTTTGCGCTTTACTATATGAACCAGCCGCTCAAGCTCGACTACCTCTGGGCGGCGCTGTGCATCGTCGGCGCGGTGTACTTCATCTTCCGCGGCTGATCCTCCGCGGGTCCCTCCTTGTGTATGATGGGCGCCGTTTTCGGGAGCCCCGGTGTCCCTCTCCAGGTACCACTACATCGTCGTCGAAGGCCCGATCGGCGTCGGCAAGACCAGCCTCGCGCGGCGGCTCGCGGCCCGTCTCCAGGCGAACCTGGTCCTCGAGCGCCCCGAGCAGAACCCCTTTCTGCCGCGCTTCTACCAGGACATGGCGCGCTTCGCCCTGCCCACGCAGCTGTTCTTCCTCTTCCAGCGCGTAGCGCAGCTGCGTGAGCTCGCGCAGCTGGACCTGTTCAGCCGCGTCACGGTGTGCGACTTCCTGCTCGAGAAGGACCCGCTGTTCGCGCGCCTCACGCTCGAGGGCGACGAGCTGCACCTCTACCAGCAGATATTCGACTCGCTCAAGCCCCAGGCCCCGCGCCCCGACCTCGTGATCTACCTGCAGGCGCAGCCCGAGACTCTGTTCGAGCGAGTGCGCCGCCGCGGCGTAGAATTCGAGCGGCCCATCACCCCGGAGTATCTCGCCCTGCTCGCCGACAGCTACAACCGCTTCTTCTACCACTTCAGCGGGGTGCCGGTCCTCATCGTGAACTCCGAGCGGCTCGATTTCGTGAGGGAGGACCGCGACCTCGACCTGCTGATCGAGCGCATCGGCGCGCTGCGCGGCAGCCGCGAGTTCTTCAACTGGGGAGACTAGGATGACCCGACTGACCATCAAGGCGCTGCAGAAGCAGCGCGACGATGGGGTGAAGATAGCGCAGCTCACCTGCTACGACGCGAGCTTCGCGGCCCTTCTCGACGCGGCCGGCGTGGACAGCCTGCTCGTCGGCGATTCGCTCGGCAACGTGATCCAGGGCCACGACACGACGCTGCCGGTGAAGCTCGCCGACATGGCGTACCACACCGCCTGCGTCGCCCGCGGCAGCAAGCGCGCGTTCCTGGTCGCCGACATGCCGTTCGGCACCTACCAGGAATCGCCGCAGCAGGCGTTCCGCAGCGCGGCCGAGCTGATGGCGGCGGGCGCGCAGATGGTGAAGCTCGAGGGGGGCGCGGAGTTCGCCGAGACGGTGCGCTTCCTCACTCAGCGCGGCGTCCCGGTGTGCGGCCACCTCGGCCTTACGCCGCAATCGGTGCACAAGTTCGGCGGTTACCGCGTCCAGGGCAAAGGAGACGAGGCGGAGCAGAAGCTGATCGAGGACGCGATCGAGCTCGAGTCGGCGGGCGCGGAGCTCCTGGTGCTCGAGGCCATCCCGGCGCGGCTGGGCGAGCAGGTCACGCGGCGCCTGAGCATTCCAACGATAGGCATAGGCGCGGGGCCCGGCTGCTCCGGGCAGGTGCTGGTGCTGCACGACATGCTCGACGTCTTCCCGGGG